>Ga0209689_1000539_pt1 | contig 26458 bp, 21 predicted proteins | sample GraSoiAngelo_149_FD_187119 | JGI IMG/M metagenome (GOLD analysis project Ga0209689, IMG submission 187119) | Grasslands soil microbial communities from the Angelo Coastal Reserve, California, USA - 14_1009_09_30cm (SPAdes) (version 2) | ecosystem: Environmental > Terrestrial > Soil > Grasslands ... | reverse complement strand
GCACCTCCGACCGCGGGGAACTTTTTTTGCCATCATTGATTAGCTGCTTGCCAGATTGCTTGATTGACGATGCGCCGCGCAATCCGTTACGGTGTTCGACGAGAGCGATCCGCTCTACAACCGAGGTGCTCCAATGATCTTCTATCTCCTGACGTTTTCATTTCCCGAGTGGCGGCCGCACTTCGCCTTCCTCGACACGGCCCACGCGAACGAGATGATGGCCTTGCGGTGGCTGCACCTCATTTTCGGCATCATCTGGATAGGCCTGCTGTATTTCTTCAATCTGGTCCTGACGCCGGCGATGAAAAAGTGTGATCCCCAGCTGCGCATCAAGATCTATCCCCAGCTGATGCCCGGCGCCATGGGTTGGTTTCGCTCGTCGGCGCTGGTAACAGTGCTCGTGGGAATGCGCTACTTCAGCATCCATCTGGCCGCGGATGCGAAACTTGCGGGCGATCCCTCGCTGACTGGCAAGTGGTTCGCGTGGTGGCTGCTGGTGTGGCTCGCCGCCTATGTGTTCCTTTACGCGCTCCAGCTTCCGGCGAAAGGAATTCTCGATAGAGCGTGGGTACGGATGATTGGAATTTCCGTAGTGGTGGTGGCAGCGTCCTGGCTGGTGCTCGCTTTGAATGGCGGGCCCAATGTTTCCAACGCGCACCTGGCCATCAGCGTGGGCGGAGGACTCGGTTTCATCATGCTGCTGAACACTTGGGGAGTCATCTGGCGGGTGCAGAAGCGTCTCATCGCCTGGGCGCGCACCAGCGGAGAACAAGGTGTGCCGATGCCGCCGGAAGCCGAGCGGCTGATGCGTTGGAACTATCTCACCGCGCGCACCTCGTTCTGGCTGTCCTTCCCCATGCTCTTCTTCATGGGCGCCGCCGGCCATTACCCGTTCCTGAGTACCATGGCGCGATAAGAACAGTAAGAGGCTTGCATGCCTGAGGAAACGAATTACAACCTGCTAAGGACAGAAACGGGCGTGCCCGTTAAGGCCTGGACCAAGGGTGTGCCTCTCGAAGAGCAAGCGCGCCAGCAGCTTCTGAACGTCGCCCAGCTTCCGTTCATCTTTAAGTGGGTTGCCGCCATGCCGGACGTGCACTGGGGCATCGGGGCCACGGTTGGCAGCGTGATTCCGACTCAGGGCGCGATCATCCCGGCTGCCGTAGGCGTGGACATCGGCTGCGGCATGATGGCCGTAGAGACTGACCTGAACGCCCGCGATCTTCCGGACAACTTGAAAGAGATCCGCAACGCGATCGAAAAGGCCGTTCCGCATGGCCGCACGAATCAGGGCGGACGCGGCGACGTGGGCGCGTGGCGGGAAATTCCCGCGCGCAACAACCAAGTCTGGCAGACGCTGAAACCGCGTTATGACGCCATTTTGGAAAAGCACCCCAAGCTCGATCGGGGCAACCACTCAAATCACCTCGGCACGCTGGGGACCGGAAACCATTTCATCGAAGTGTGTGTGGATGAAGCCGAGCATATTTGGTTCATGCTGCACAGCGGTTCTCGCGGAGTCGGGAACCGCATGGGAAGCTACTTCATCGAAGTCGCGCGGAAGGACATGCAGAAATTTTTCATCAACCTGCCGGACAAAGATCTGGCGTATCTCTCGGAGGGCACGGAGCATTTCGATGACTACGTCGAAGCAGTCGAATGGGCGCAAGACTTCGCCCGCTCTAACCGCCACCTGATGATGGAACAGATCGTCGGTGCGGTCCGCGATTCCGGCGAGGTACGGCCGTTTGTCACCGAGCTGAAAGCCATCAACTGCCACCACAACTACGTGGCACGCGAGCGTCACTACGGCCAGAACATTTTGGTCACTCGAAAAGGGGCGGTGCGCGCGCGCCAAGGCGACATGGGAATCATTCCCGGCAGCATGGGAGCGCGTTCCTATATCGTGCGTGGCAAGGGCAACGTGGAAAGCTTCCTGAGCTGCAGCCACGGCGCCGGGCGGGCGATGTCCCGTACCGAAGCGAAGCGGCGATTCAGCGTGGAAGACCACAAGCGCATGACCGCAGGCGTGGAGTGCCGCAAGGATGCTGACGTCATCGACGAAACGCCGGCGGCTTACAAGCCCATCGAGGCAGTGATGGCCGCGCAGAGTGATCTTGTGGAAATCGTCCACACGCTCCGCCAGGTCGTTTGTGTGAAAGGTTGACTGGGGATGGAAATAAAAAGGGAGGCGGGCCAGGTCGTCCCGCCCCCTTTTCTTTCCCCTCTCGGGGAATCCGGCCAGTCTGACGGAGGGCGACTAGCCGGTCGTGTGTTGGCCTGCCTATATAATCCCGGAAACCTGAAAAAAGTTCCTGAGAAACCCAAGAAAGTGACTAAAATCACGGGTGGAAATCAGCGCCGCCCGTCTCCGGCCGCGACACCTATGCCACGACCCTCCCACCTCAGCCCCGATAACATATTACGTTTTCTGCAGGTTAGGAGCGCACCCGCGTCCCCGAGCGAGATCGCCGAGGGTCTCCATCTGAAGAAATCTGACCTTGGTGCGCTCTTCAAAATGCTTTCCAAGCTCAAAAAGCGCCGGGCCATCGAGGAACTACCAGGCGGACGGTACGGCCTAGCAAATCGCAAGTCGGAACGGGCGGGCCCCCGCCAGGAACCGCAGGAGCGCGCCGGTGGGCGCCCCCAGGCCACCGGGCTCGCCGATCGCCTGGAAGTGAAAGGACGCCTGGTTCTGCACCATGACGGCTACGGGTTCGTCGTTCCGGATGCGCCCATGCCGCACCTCGACGGTGATGTCTTCATTCCTCGCGAGGCCATCGAAGACGCCATGCACGGCGACCGCGTTCTGGCCAAGATTCAGCGTTTGGGCGGCGTCACCGGCGCGCAGCGTGCCGAAGGCCGCATTACGCGAATCCTGGGCCGGGCTCATCCGACGGTGGTCGGTTTGTTTCGCTACGGCTCCCAACAAAATGTGGTCCTGCCTTACGATGTTAGAATCCAGCACCAAGTGGAGATTCCCCGCGGCAAGGAACTGACCCCCGGGCTGTGGAAGAAGCTGGGTTTCAGCGGTGCGGACGAAACCAGCATGGCATCGAGACGCATCCCGCGGCTGGAGGAACTGGACGGCGCCGTGGTGAACGTGGAGTTGCTGCGCTATCCACAGGGAGGCGCACCTGCGACCGGCCGCGTCATCGAGATTCTTGGCCGTCCCGGGGATCTCGGCGTGGATACCGAGATCATCATCCGCAAGCATCATCTGCCGCACGCATTTTCGGCCGAAGTTCGGGATGAAGCGGAGCGTGGCGCGAAGCCCGTGAGTGCCACCGAGCGTGCCGGCCGCGAAGATTTCCGCCACTTGCCGATCGTCACCATCGATGGAGAGACCGCGCGCGATTTCGACGACGCCGTCTTCGTCGAACATCGCGCCGACGGCGGCTGGCACCTCGAAGTGCACATCGCCGATGTAGCGCACTATGTCCAGACGGCCAGCGCTCTGGACCGGGAGGCTCGGCTCCGCGGCACGTCCGTGTACTTCCCCGATCGCGCCGTTGCTATGCTTCCCGAGGCCCTTTCGAACGGTATGTGTTCGCTCAAACCACACGAGGATCGCCTGGTCATGAGCGCGCTCATGGAATTCGACCCCGCCGGCGGCATGAAATCCTCGCGCATGACTTCCGGCGTCATTCGCTCCGCCGAGCGCATGACCTATACGAACGTCAACAAAGTCCTTGAGGGTGACGCTGAGATGACCGAGCGCTACGCGGCGCTGGCGCCCCGCTTCCGCGAAATGAAAGAACTAGCCTTGCTACTGAATGCTCGTCGCAATGAGCACGGCTCTATCGATTTCGATCTCCCCGAACCGGTCATCGAGTTCGACGAAGAGCAGCGCATGACCAACATCACCCGCAGCGAGCGCAATATCGCGCACCGGCTGATTGAAGAGTTCATGCTGGCCGCAAATCGTGCCGTGGCCTCCGAGCTGTTGCACCGCGGCATCGATTCGCTCCATCGCGTTCATGAGCGGCCCGACGCGCGTAAGGTCCTCGAATTCGAAGAGCTGGCGCGGGCCTTCGGTTACTCGCTGGGTGTCGCAGACGCCTACCAGCGCGAGGTCGCCGTTCGCCACGGCCGCGTCCCGGCGCCTGCGAAAGCCGGCCGGCCCGACTCTTACGGGCACGGCCGCGACCGCGGCATGAAGGTGGCGCTTCCGGGCCTCGAGCTGCGCATCACGCCACAGCATTATCAAAGGTTGATTCGCAAGGTCGTTGGCAAACCGGAAGAACGCATCGTCTCCTACCTCATGCTGCGTTCCCTGAAGCAAGCTCGTTATGCCGCCGAGCCCCTGGGGCATTTCGCTCTTGGCTTCGCCGAATACACGCATTTCACTTCGCCCATTCGGCGATATCCCGACCTCATCGTCCATCGCATTCTGAAGTGGGCTCTTGATCATCCGCACGATGTTCCGAAGACTCCGGTGGTCTCTTTGCCAGCGTCAGAATCCACGCTCTATTCGCGCCGGAACCTCGAGGAGATTGCTTCAGAAACGTCCGAAGCGGAGCGCCGCGCAGGCGGCGCCGAGCGCGAGCTGATGGATTGGAAAACCGCCCAATTCATGGAGGAGCATCTCGGCGAGGAATACGACGGGCTGATCATTTCCGTGCAGAAATACGGTTGCTTTGTCGAGCTTTTCGAAGTCTTCGTGGAAGGCCTTCTGCCCATCACCGCGCTGGAGGAATTCGCCAATGCGCGATGCGTGCTTCGCGAGCGCGATCATACCATCGTGGCCATGCCCGGTGGCGGTGGCCGCGGTCCCCGCCGGAGCCACGGCCGAAAGCCCGGCCAGCTCGAATGGCACCTCGGGGATAAAGTCCGCGTGCGCGCCGAACGGATCGATCCGCTGCGCAGACGCGTGGAGTTTGCCCTGGTGGAGGGGAATTGAGGAAGCGAGAGCCCCGGTGAATCAGCGAACCGGTGCGCTGGAGATATGCAGCGCGTTCATCACCCGCCGCACCGGGCGCGTCACCACGGCGACGAATTTCGCCAGCGGATACCAAAAGCGGCTATGCAGCGACAGTTGCGAGATGAACAGCCCCAAAGCAAGCTGTCGCGGCGCATCAAGATCAATCCGCCGGTCATTGCGGTAAATGCGCATCACCCGGCCCAATAACTCTTGGGCCAGTACGACGCCGTCGGAGGTGGGATGCGCGTCGCCTTTGGAAAAAAGCTGGGCGGCATGCAGCGAACCGCGCTTCTCAACAATGCGGTGTACGAAGAGTTGATTTTCACGCCGGAACAAGACCACGTCCCCGCAGCGGACATTCTCGATCGAAGTCTGCCGGATCAAGGCGATATCCTTCGGCCGCACCCAAGGCTGCATGCTGGTGCCGTGAACGCACAGGGTAATCCGGCCATGCCGCTTCAGCGCGTCCGCAATTCGCGGCACGTCGTCCGCGCGGCGTTCCCCGCCGACCCTACTGGTATTCTTCCCGTGATCTTTGCGATTCTCCATCAAACCTCACTGCGGAAATTCCATTGGTCCGTCTCTACGTTCCGGCCGGCCACGGAGATGCGCGACGAGCCGCGCGTGTTGAAGTGCGGGCACGCATAAATATTGTCTTTTCCCGAATTGCGGCAAGAGTCGTTCGGAATCGAGACTGGTGCGGCTTCTGATCTAGAGAGTGGTCTCTTAGGGAGGGAAGGTCAATAGACGGAAAGTACTTGTTTGCCCAAAGCTACAGCCCTCCATGGAGACAGTTCCTTGGATGTTTCGAGCGCGCAAGATAAGGTGTGCGAGGTGGCGCTACGACCGGCGCGGAGCAGCGTTGCAAACACCGCCTTGGCCCGGCAGCTTGCCACACGCCAGCGCCAGTGTTTCATAAATCGGTTCCGACTTCACGCTCGGTTTCGTATACGGCTTCTTTTCGCCGGGCGCCGGGGGAGAGTTCTTATCATCTTCAGCCATTCGCTGGTCCCCTAATCTGAATTAGAATCCGCAGCAAGCAGAGCAAATTCGGCCTCCGGCGTCGTTTGTACCGAAGCTCGGTCGCGCTCCCTGTGAAGGGCGCTGGTGGGAGCGACTACACCGGCCAGCCTGGCTTTCTCCTCGGCGAGCGCGCAGGCCCGCTCGTAGGCTCCCAGCAAATTCCCGCCTTCCATCAATGCCAGGCCCGGGCAGCGCTCGCAGTAACTCCGAATCTCGCATCGCGAACAGACGGGAAGCTGGCTCTCGCGGATGGCCCGCAACCGTTCGAGCTGCGGCGCGTGATACCAGATATCGTCGAATTTCTCTCGTCGCAGATTCCCGGCCGCTTGGGGCAGTTGCACGCAGGGAAAGACATCTCCATACGGCGAAATGTAGCAGCTATTGTGACCCGCGCTGCAAGGCAAGTCTTGGTAAGCCGGGCTTTCGATTCCGCTCGAAACGGCGCTCCCGAGCGGCCCGACACTCTCCGGCCGCGCCGTTGCTGAAGTCGGCTGCGGCTTGCAGGCCTCGAGCCGAGCGTCCTGCAGTACCGGTAACAGCGACGAAACCGATGCGCGGTGCGCCAGCGGCCCGCTGGACCCGTCCATCATCGGCGTGATCGTCAGATCCAGGATGTAGGGAACTCCTAGTTTCTCCGCAAGCGCCATCACGCCGCGATAGGCCAACAGATTTTCCCGCATCAGCGGGCAAGCCAGCTTCACCTGCAATCCATGCTGTAGCAGAATGGGAATCGCCGCCAGGGTGCGCTGGAGCGATCCCGGAACCTTGGTGATGGCGTCGTGCACCGCGGGAATGTCGCTATAAACGCTGATCTGCACACGCCGGACACCCAACTCGCCGAGCCGCGCCGCACGTTCCGGCGTCACCAGTAACGCGTTGGTCTTCAAGCTGATGTCGAAATGCAGGCGTCTGGCTGCGGCCAGAATCTCGTAGAGGTCCGGGCGCAGGAAAATCTCGCCGCCGCTGAAGGTCAAAAACAGCGCCCCCGAGCGTGCCAGATCATCCAGCACTTGGAGGCACTCGGCGGTGGTCAGTTCCCCGTGGTTGTCATGATCGAGATAACAATGCACGCAGCGCTCGTTGCAGCGGTAGGTCAAGTCGAAATGCACGCTGAGCGGCCGGTGCTTTTCGACGGTGCGCGAGATTAGGCGATCCATTACCGGCGTGGCGCCCGCTGACAAAGAGGCGGTCAAGGCGATACTCCCCCCGTCGCCGAGACGGTCACGACTAGTTTCCGCGAAGACATCTCTTCGAGTAGCGCTTGGGCGTCGGATAAGGCGACGTCCGGTGCGACTTGGTAATTTTCAACCAGCAGTTCCGCAAGCTCCGCCGCCGACTTCTTCCCATCAATGCTCTTCCAGAGGAAACTCCCCGTATCGTTGAGCTCGTGCATCACGCTGTCATGCGGCGAAATGATGACAGTTTCGTCGTCAATTTCTCTCCAAGCCAGGTCCGGGTTCTTCTGCCAAACAACAGCGGCCGGAGTGCTCATCGAGGAAAAACCTCCCAAAACGTGGGGTTCTTTCGGAAGGCCAGGTTATAGCCGGCTATTTCGGTCGCGGCCTGACTTAGAATTTCAAGAAGCCGCCGATTGGCTTCCGCCTCGGCGGAGAAAAAAAGCACATTGGGCAGGAGGGCGCGAAGAATCGCCAGCGGGCGGAGTGGGGCCAGGTGGTTTTCTGCCGCCTGCACAAGTCGAAAAACGCCCGCCACGGGAGCACTGATGTTCAATCCGGCGGCCCGGAATTCGCCCCAAAAAGGGGTTCCGTACGCGCGCCACATTCCATGTTCCCGGCGAAGCAGAGAGATTTCGTCAGTGAGGACGCTGCCTTCCGGAGACAATGATGCCACCGTGCTCTTCCCGGCGCCCGACCGGCCCGTAAATATGTATGCTTTCCCATCGCGAACGACGGTGGCCGCGTGCAGCAGAAATCCGCGGCGGTCGAGAAGCTTCCAGCTTAGGAGAACGCGCAGCAGGGAATCGAGCGCATATTGGTTCCTAACGCCATCGAAACGAATTTCACTCGGAAAAGCGCGCAGCGCTGCGCCCTCGAATTCATAGGTAAAGTCGGCCGCAGCACCGGCGGGTAGCGCTCCATCGTTCAGCGCGATCTTGATTGGCGGTCGAGCGGCATCCGTGAACGCCCGATAACGCACCGATGCCGCACCAAAAAGCTTCCGATCGGACATCTGCAGACCGAAGGTCACGCTGCCGATCGACAGCTTGAACTGTTGCCGTGGACCGTGCCCTGAATTGACGAGCGGTGTGCTCAATCAGCTCCTTAAGTAGTTCCAGCGAGCGCGCCGCTGCGGGGGAGAGGAGGCGCATTCCCGCTTTTTTCAAGCTCCTGGGGGAAGGCAGCTGTAATAGTTTTGCTTCGAGACACCCCACGAAGTCAAGAGGACTTTGCTCAATTTCTTATCTGAAAACAGTAAGGGGGAGAGCTGCAAAATTGATGACACTTGCTGGCTTAGTAGCCATCTGGCGATCTTAGTGGCGCGGTTTGGTGCGCGGAGCGCGCCGCAGTTCGGAGGCCGCAGTGATTTCTGTTATTCTGATTGCTAAGTTCGCAGCGATTCCGCCGCCCTTCATGAGAGAGGATTGCTCGTGGTGACTTCGCCTACGATTTCCGCACCGGCTGCCAAACGCGCTTTCAATTTCAACGCCGGTCCGGGGGCGCTTCCTCTTGCCGTCCTCGAACGCATACGCGCTGAACTCCTCGACTGGCACGGCAGTGGCATGTCGGTCATGGAGATGAGCCATCGCTCGCCTGAATTTGAAAGCATCAACGCCGGCGCGGAACAGCAGCTCCGGAATCTCCTGGGGATACCAGAAGACTACGCGGTCATCTTCGTCCAGGGCGGCGGCAGCATGCAGTTCGTGATGGCTCCCATGAACCTGGGCCTCCCGGGAAAGCCCGTTGACGTTCTCCATACCGGCAGTTGGACCGCCAAGGCCATCGGCGAATTGAAAAAAGGGTTTCTTCACCATATCGCGGCCTCCACCGAAGCGGAAAAATTCGCCCGTCTTCCCCGCCGCGAGGAAATGAAATTTTCTCCGGACGCCTCCTACGTGCACATCTGTACCAACAACACCATCGAAGGCACGCAGTGGAGCACGATTCCCGAAACCGGCAACGTGCCGCTGGTGGCCGACATGTCTTCCGACATGGCCTCGCGCCCCGTAGAGGTGAAAAGGTACGGCGTGATCTTCGCCGGCGCGCAGAAGAACCTGGGCCCGGCGGGCCTCACCGTGGTGATCATTCGAAAGGATCTGGCGGAACGCGCCGACAAGAATCTGCCCACGCTTCTTCAATACCGCACGCATATCAAGGAGCGGTCCCTCTATCACACCCCCCCGACATTCGCGGTTTACGTCGTCGGCCTGGTGCTGGATTGGATTGCTTTCCAAGGCGGAATTCCGGGCATGGAAAAGCGCAACCAGGCCAAAGCCGGGCTGCTCTATGACACCATCGAATCGAGCGGCGGCTTCTATGCCTGCCCGGTAGAAAAGGCCTCGCGCTCAAAAATGAATGTAGTCTTCCGCGTGGCAGTGGGAGACCACTCCATCGAAAAGAAGTTCGCCGCCGAAGCTGCGGCGGCCGGGCTGGTTGGCACGCTCGGTCACCGCTCCGTGGGAGGTATGCGCGTCTCCCTCTATAACGCGGTCACCCTCGAAGCCGTCCAAGCTCTCACTGGCTTCCTCTCGGAATTCCAGCGCACTCGCGGGTGAAATAGGGGGTGAAAGCAGACAACGCCGACGCGTTTGGCGGCTTCCAGCGGCGGTCATGCCCGGGACGGTAGTTCGTTTCGGAGTTCGGAGCCCCACTGATACTGCGTAACTTGCTCATTCTACAAGACGGCAGAAACTATAAAAACATCGAATTCACTCAAGTAAGGTACACGCGTTCGTCGTGGTTTCAGCTTCCTTTCTTGTGGCAGCCCCATAGCTGGCCCGTGTATCCGCCGACAGCAAGAACCGCTTCCCACTACTGCAAACCAGACCAAATACAAACAGTCATGGACTTACCCTTCTCTCTCTGCCTTTACACAGCGCGCCGCGCCCGTTCTCCTTGACCATAATGTTCCTCCCCACTTCTCTAGACCGCCTACGCCGGGCGCAGGATGGCGCGGCACGCGGCTGCGCGTGCTGTGAGCATTTCAGCTAGCCGCGCGATGATCGAATGAGTGAGCCCTTCCTCGATCATGCGGCGTCTGATGTCGGGAACATGATCTGCAAGCCGTCTTGCGAAATCATCCACGCGCTGAATCGTGGCGTCGGGATCGACGTGCAGCTCCTGGGCCAGCCTGCGCCAGTGATATAGCCGGATATTGCGCAGACGGTATTCGCCGCCGACCTTCATGGAAAGCTTGACGCGTTCGATGTCGATGTCCGGATAAGGAAGGAGGCTCGCCACGTCATACAGCGGCGCGAGGCGGAGGCGGGCTTGCGCTCCGATCAGCAGGGCGTAGTTCTTGCCGTGAGCGTCCGTGCCGGCGATCAGCCAGTTGTACGCGATGGCATCGAGGAAGGTGCTTACGTCTTCCGGTGAGTTTGCTGAATAGGTTCTCAACAGCTCGACGATGTCGAGGATGCCCGGCCCGCCTTCGTTCTGATATTTGCGAGTGGGAGGAATGGCGAGCGCCTGGCACATGTCCTCCTGATGAACGCGGCGCAGGCCGGCGGCGGTGCGGACGCGGTCATAGCGCTCGACGACGATGGCAACCTCGTCCTGAAATCGCATAATTCTGGAATCCACGACGGGAAGATCGAGCGCGCGTCCTAGCTCCAGACAGAAATGTTCGTTCTCGGCATGGCCGTCGAACTCGCCCGTCGGCGGCTTGAGAATGAGAGTGGTCGGCACGCGGCCTGAAGGAACACCCCATCTGTTGTTGTCGAAGAGAAGAGCGGTTTTCGGCTGTGCACCGGCAAGACTGAATTGGCCGGTGTCGCGCGGGATGCGCCACGCGGAATGATCTTCCCGCAAGGCGCGCAGACGCTGCGCAATCGCGGCATCATCGAGCCACTCGATCGGTGGCGGAGCTTCTCCCAGGATTGCTTCAAGCCTTTCGGGCCGCACGAACTGGACAGCGCCGGCGCAGTCCTCGCCGACGCAGGCGATGAGCGCAAAGGCGTTTCTTGCCGAAACGTGGAACTTGCGCGCCCAGTTGTCGAGTACCTTTTCGTTGTCGGGCAGGAGTCCCCACAGGAATGGATCGATTTTCGCGTTGCCGTGCTCGGCGAGGGCGAGCGGCATCGAGATCGATAATGGGTGGGCGTCGGCGGCTACGCGCCACGTCTCGTTGTATGTAAAGGATATTCTTCCCCTGTCGTCCTGCAAGACGCGGCCTGTTTCGCGGCCGTCGAGGATGGCGACCAGTTCTCCGCTCATTTTCTTTTCCTGCGTGCGGAGGCAACGATGGAATCAATATCGACATGCGCATCCGCACCGTGAGACAGGCTGGTGTCCTTCGGTTTTCCTAGACCTTCTTTTTCTGCATCGAGGGCGATGCCGAGCGCACCGATAGTGCGCAATAGCAGGCCGATTGAAGCCCGCGACTTGCCCTTCTCGATTTCGACGATCCACTGCCGGCTGACGCCCACCTTTTCTGCAAGTGATTTCTGGTCAAGACCGAGCTTTGTCCGGCTGTCACGAATGAGAGCCCCAAGATCGGCCGGCGTTCGAATGCGCATGTCCAGCTCCTCCGCCAGATGTCAGCGATCGACGACATTGTATCAGAGTCAGCGATCGACGACAATCCAAAAAGTCAGCGATCGACGACAATCCGAAATGTCAGCGAACGGCGACACGGCCCGTAAAAGATACAAGACGTGAGAAAAATAGGGACCAGCAAGCAAGGCTAGTCGTTCAGACGATAAAGGCCGGGGGAGACACGCACAAAGCGGGCCGTGGAGCTACCTGTGCCGAGGCAGTGCTTGGCGAGGAAGTCCCACCCCAAGTGATTCCCAAGCCTTGTTGAGGTCACTACCACGCATAGGCTGCTTGAGCCGTCCCTGGTGGATAGCCAGACGGATCAGTTGCATCGTTGCGCGCTCGCCAGTCATGCCGCTTCTCCCGCTAGTCTGAGCCCGGATATACCTCGATGAGGCAGGCGAGGCAGGCATATTGTGCGCGATCACGCTTCTTGAAGGCGTGAGCCGCTTTCCAGGTCCGCCTGACCCTGTAATAACAACCGTCAGAGTTTGGGATCGAGTGTTTTCCACTGAGGGAGTGGCCTTCCTCGTGGACAAATCTTTTCGGCCGGTTCGCTTCGGAAATCACAAACAGAAAAGCACGGATGTCAGGGCGGAGGCGGCAGGCGACGGCCAATCGGGAGACTTCTTCAAGACACTGTCGACTGAAATTGCCAGACTTCCTATCGCCCCACACTTATAATAGACCGCGCTGCGGCGATTGTCCCATGGTTTCGCTAGGGCCTTTGCGTTCCAACTTCGGTTGGATATTCGATTCTGTTGTGTGGTTCGGGGTCCCATCGATTGCGGATCGGCGCGACACGTCGCGCGCGAGCTGCTCCGTCAGATGCGTTTTGTCGTTCGTGTAACGTGCGCGTCGTAGCGGCCACGCGACACCGCCACATACGCCAAGCGGCGATCACGAGTTTTTTACCCGCCTCCTGCGTGTCCACATGCACTAGCACGCGGTCGGCGGTTTGCCCCTGGGCCCCTGGCTGCTGTGGCTCGTTACGGCATAGCCGCAGGCTCCTGAACCGCAACGAAGGGTACACGGCGGGTACACGAAAAAAGCGCTCGCGTGTAATTCCTTTCAAATCAAGACGAAAGAATGGTGCCGGCGGGGGGAATCGTTCGCTTCGGCTACTTGATGGCCAGCCCATGCGGCCGCGCCGGCCCGGTTTCGAACGCGGTGTTGAAATCAACCTCAAACCTGGCGTCCAGCGTCAGGTCTTTGTCCCCCACGCGCGCGACGTGAATCTTGTGGTCACCCTCGGCGTGTACTTTTCCAAAGTCGTCCTCGTTCAGGAAATAGTCGCTGATCACCAACCGTTTCTCATCCGGCGTCAGCACCAAGTAATGCGGTCCGGAGTTTGGTCCTAGATCCAGTACTTTCAGCAAGCGCGGTTCATCCGCGTCTGCAATGTCCAACATCGCTATTTTGCCCGCCTGGTTCATGGAAATGAACAGCCGTTTGCCGTCTCTGGAGATCCGCATCAGTTGCGGCCACCCGCCCTTGGAGATGGTCGCGAAATCAAAAACCGCCCGCGCCGTGCCATGCTTGGTATCAAGAAGGTACAGCCGGTCATCCAGCATTCCGGCGGTGAATCCGCGTTGCCGGTGATCAGCCGGGATCAGCTTCACATCGATGGTGCCGCCCGCGTTTGGAATGTCGATGGTGCGCAAAATCTCGCGGCGTCTCAAATCCCACACTCGGACGCTGCCGCGAAAATCCACCAGGCCCGGCACGGCCTCCAGCGTCGTCGAAGGACAAACGAAATCGCTGGTCACCAGCAGATTGATTTCCGGGCGCACCGAGATGCCATGAGGATTGAAGCCATCCATCGGCGGATTTTCCGGATACTCCTTCACCAGGTTCAGTTGGCCGTCGAACTCTGCGACCTTTCCCGGTGCGTGGCCCTGGGCTCCCCCCATCATGGTGACCAGGAACCCGCCGCTTGCCAGCGCCTCAAAGTCATCGGTGATCGCGGAAAGCGGCGGGTTTGCGGAGGATAGGAATTTCGGTGCGCGCGGATTCGAAACGTCGAAGAAGAACAGTTCGTTTTGGCCTTTCAGAACACTGAGCAATCCCCCACAGGCGACGATGTTTCCATCGGCGGACAGGCCGATGTGATGGAATTCGTTTCCCGTTGCTCCGGGTTCCGGCAGCGGCGCTCTGGCCACCACTTTGCCGTAACTCGGCGAATCTTGATCAAAATTCAGAACGGCGAGAAAATCAGGGGCCTTCCGCGCCTGATCTCCCGCGCAGATGAAGAGATACTTCTCGGACCCTTCCCGCGCGTGAGCCCTACCCTGCGCCGCAACGGTGAACACCGCAACGGTTGCAGTCGCCGTCAGATAAATCGCAGCACGCAAATTCTTTCCAAGTTTCATGAGTCGCATGGTCCGATGTCCTTTCCGCTTGCGAGATGCTCGTTCCTCCGGCGAGTCGCCCCGCCAGGCGCCGTAAATTCCCGCTGCCCGGCAGTTTGGCAATGCGGACCACTGGAAGTCCTTCGCGTAAGCTGATATTTTTCTTACCAAATCCTGACGTGGATCTTGGACATGCCGGGCGCAAAGTCCTACCGATTCGGCCACTATCGCCTCGAATCTCCAGGCGGCCTACTCTATTGCGCGAACCGCCTTGTTCCGCTCGCTCCTAAGGTTGCCCAAACCCTTTTGCTGCTTGTCGAGAAAGCGGGCGAGGTCGTTGAAAAAGAAGAACTCCTGAAAAAAGTGTGGCGCGATACCTTCATCGAAGAAGGCAGTCTGACCCGCACGATCTCCGTGCTGCGCAAGGCTTTCGATGATGAAGCGAAAGGCCGGGAATTCATTGCCACCATCTCCAAACGCGGCTATCGCTTTGTAGCTCCGGTGCGGGAGATTACCAAACAGAAGGCGCCTGCCAGGGAAGGAAAGGTCATGCTTGCAGTTCTTCCTTTCGAGAATCTCAGCGGTGACCATGAGCAGGAGTATTTTAGTGACGGCCTCACCGAGGAGATGATTATGCAATTGAGCCGCTTGAATCCGCAGCGGCTCGGCGTCATCGCCAGGACCTCCGCCATGATGTTCAAGGGGACCAAAAAGAGGATCGTTGAAATTGGCGAGGATCTGGGAGTGGATTACATTTTGGAAGGAAGCGTGCGGCGCAGCGGGACCCGCGTGAGGATTTCCGCTCAACTGATCCTGGTGGCCGAGGAGACGCATGCCTGGGCGAAAAACTATGAGCGCAGCTTGGGGGACGTCTTGAAGCTCCAGAGCGAAGTCGCGCGGGCCATCGCCAGTGAGATTCAAATCAAATTGACTCCCCGAGAAGAGCGGCGTCTGGCCCGCGCCCCCTCCGTTCCCGCAAGGGCCTATGAAGCCTACTTGCGTGGGCGTCACTCCTGGAACAAGCGGACAGAAGACGGCATGCGCAAGAGCATTGCCTACTATGAAGAAGCAATCCAGTTTCATCCCTGCTACGCCACGGCCTACGCCGGAATCTCGGATTCCCACGTGATGCTGGCTTGCCGCGGCATGGTCCCCGCCAAGGAAACCTTTCAAAGGGCCAAACTCGCCGCCAGAAAGGCCCTGGAGCTGGATGACGCGCTTGGAGAGGCTCACGCTTCGCTCGCGCATGTCCGCTTGCACGACTGGGATTGGAAAGAATTGGAAAAAGACTTCCAACGGGCTATCGAACTGGAACCCTCCCAGGCCATTGTCTACTACTGGTACGGCGAATATCTGATGTCTAGGGGCAAACCGGAAGAGGCCATTGCCGTCACCGAGCAAGCTCATCGCATGGATCCGCTTTCGCCGGTAATCGGCTCCTCACTGGGGATGATTCTCTATCTCGCGCGGAGATACGACCAGGCTCTGCGGGTCTTGGAGCGCGCCATGGAAATCGCTCCGGAACATTTCTTGCCGCATCTGAGGATGGGCTTGGTGAGCGTGCAGATCCGAGAATATGACCAGGCCATCTCCCATCTGAAACTGGCTGTCGAACTCGCCAGCCAGAGCACGGAAACCCAAGCGGCACTCGCTTTGGCCTACGCCGCAGCCGGCAAGAGCAAACGAGCAGCGGAAATCCTCACCCGATTGGAAGACCTGCGGGGCCAGCGTTACGTGTTGCCTTACAACTTGGCAAAAGCCTACGCCGCCGGCCGCAACCACGTTAAAGCGTTCAAGTGGTTGGAAATTGCCTACCAGGGGGGCAACCCGGATCTGATCGAGCTAAACTCCGAGCCGCTCTTCGATGGCCTGCGCGACGACCCTAGATTCATTGGATTGCTGCGGCGCGTGGGGTGGAAGCGGTAACCCCGGGGTCCGCCTTACCCTTTCGATCGACGCGGGGCGTAGAGCCGTTCCCTACACAAATTTCAGGCCAGATCGAAGAGCAGCACCTCGGTGTTTTCCACACCGGTGAGCTCGACGGCTTTCTCCGCGCTGATGGCTGCACCATCGCCCGCATCCAGTTTCGTTCCGTTCAGCTTTACGCTGCCTCGCGCTACCTGAACGTAGGCGTAGCGATCTTTCTTCAGTTCGTGCTTCACCGTCTCGCCCGCTCCCAACACCGTCGCGTACAGCTCGTTGTTCTGACGAATCTTCACCGAACCGTTGCGCCCATCCGGCGAGGCCACCAGCCTCAGCTTCCCGCGCTTTTCGGCTTCGCTGAAGTTCTTCTGGTCGTAGGCCGGCTGGAGACCTTGCTTTTCCGGGAGCATCCATATTTGATACAGGTGCACCGGTTCCGTCTTGGACGCATTGAACTCGCTGTGCGCCACGCCGGTCCCCGCGCTCATATATTGCACATCACCCGGCTTGATCACCGACCCGTTGCCCATACTGTCCTGGTGCTCCAGCGCACCCTCGAGCACATAGGTGACGATCTCCATGTCGTGGTGCGGGTGCTTCGGAAAGCCTCCGCCGCCCGCGACTCGGTCATCGTTCATCACCCGCAGCGTGCGGAACTGCCTATGCTGGGGATCAACGTAACCGGCAAATGAAAATGTGAAATGTGAGTCCAGCCAGCCGTGGTTCGCGTGACCGCGTTCTTGGCTCTTGCGGATGTCCATCATGGCCCACCTCCGGGATCGAGCAAAACCCGATAATACTTGTTGTAACGACAATTGTCAAGAGGCGCATTTGCGGCCCTCTCTCTCTCTCTCTCTCCTGTCCCCGTCCTACCGCGGCTCTTCCATCAACCCGTGAATTGCTGCACTTTTGCACCGCCTGTTTGGCTGGTTTCGGAGCGGCCAGTTTCCGGCGACAGCCCCTTTGGTGTACAGTGATAGCGCAGGCGCGGCAAGCGCTCCGCGGCCTGCGAGGGTTTTTCAATGGATTCCCCATTGTCCACAACCACGACGAGAATGTCAGAGCACTCCACCGTGCCCCGCGAAACGCTCACCATCACCGACAATCGCACCGGCAAATCCTACGAGATCCCCATCGCCCACGACACCATCCGTGCTGCCGACCTCCGCCAGATCAAGGTCGACCCCAAAGAATTTGGCATGATGAGCTACGACCCGGCTTTCAATAACACCGCCTCCTGCATCAGCAAAGTCACATTCATCGATGGCGACGCCGGCATCCTGCGGTATCGCGGTTATCCCATCGAAGACCTCGCGGAGAAAAGCACCTACCTGGAAACCGCGTATCTGCTCCTGAATGGCGAATTGCCCACCCCGTCCCAGCTGAAGGATTGGACCTACCACGTCACGCACCACACTTTCATCCACGAAAGCATCAAGAAATTTCTGGACGGCTTTCATTACGACGCCCATCCCATGGGCATGATGATCTCCACGATTGCCGCGCTTTCTACTTTCTATCACGACGCGAAAGACATCTTCAGCGCGGAGTCGCGCCAGAAGCAGACTTATCGTCTCGTCGGAAAGGTTCCCACCATCGCGGCGTTCTCTTATCGCCACACTCTGGGCATGCCGTTCGTCTATCCCGACAACGAACTCAGCTATCCGGGCAACTTTCTCAACATGCTCTTTCGCACCACCGAACCTAAATACCGACCTAACCCGACCCTGGAGCACGCCCTCGACGTTCTCTTCATCCTTCATGCCGACCACGAGCAAAACTGCTCCACCAACACCATCCGCGGCGTCGGCAGCTCCCACGTGGATCCCTACTCCGCCACGGCGGCGGCGATCGCGGCCCTCTACGGTCCTCTGCACGGCGGCGCCAATGAAGAAGTTCTGCACATGCTCATGCAGATTGGCTCGATCCAGAAAGTTCCCGACTTCATCAAGCGCGTCAAAGCCGGCGAAGTCAAGCTCATGGGATTCGGCCATCGCGTCTACAAGAATTACGATCCGCGCGCCCGTATCATCAAGCACATCGCTTACGAAGTCTTCGAGCTCATGGGCAAGAACCCGCTCCTCGAAATCGCTCTGGAGTGCGAGCGCATCGCTCTCGAAGATGAATACTTCGTGAAGCGCAAGCTCTATCCCAACGTGGACTTCTACACCGGCCTCATTTATCAATCGATGGGTTTCCCGATGACCATGTTTCCCGTGCTCTTCGCGATTCCGCGCACTTCCGGTTGGATCGCGCAGTGGGAAGAGATGCTCCTCGATCCCGAGCAGAAAATTGCGCGCCCGCGCCAGATCTATCTCGGGCATAACACCCGTCATTACGTTCCGATCGATCAGCGGAATTAGGGAAACACCGTATCCAGTTTGAATACGCTCTTTCCGGAGGCCCTCGACAATTCCGTCCCGTCGCGTATAGTTATTTTTAGAGAGGTTGTATGAATCAAGGCTCGTATACGCCCCTGCATCCAGGGGCGCGGCGCCGCAGTCAGCGCGTGTTAATGCAAGTCGGCGTGCGCATTCGCGGGAAAGACGCTCAGGGCAAGGACTTCGAGGAATTGACCGCAACTCTGGCCATTAACGCCCACGGTGCACTGGTGCTGTTGACCGCTCGCCTCACCAGCGGTGGCACGGTTCACATGCGGCATAACAAAACGGAAGAGGAACAGGAGTGCCATGTAGCGTTCCTCGGTCCGGTGCGTGGCGGTAAGGGAGAGCTCGGTCTGGAGTTTACCGCACCGCGCCCCACTTTCTGGCGCGTGGCCTTTCCTCCCGAAGATTGGACCCCGAGGAGTCCCGAGGCCCGCACGGTTTCGGGCGTGCGCACAACCAAGTAAGTGGGTTCCCGCCGCTCCCTGTCTCGGTAAACTCGGCAGTCGGGGAGGGTGCTCTTCGATCGAAGCAGTAGTCTGGCGTTTGGCCAAGCCAGCGTTCGATGCTCCTCATGATCGCCAATGCCGCGGGCACGCCGGCGGCCCTCTGAAACGTATTCCGATCCCCAGGAATTGATTGGTCGCTGGAGTTACCTGGTCTTGCCGTCCGGCATGGCCGATGACGGCATACGCGCAATCCTCGAATGTGTACGACGACAGTCTCGGGGGGCCTATGTGCGCGCTCCCAAAAAATTTCTCGCTATCGAGAACTACCAAGAGTCGGTTCAACTCGATCTCCAAAACAGGAACGGAAGCCCAACTCTCTTCAGCAATTTTGAAACGAGGGAGAATCCGGTAGGAAAAAATTCAGCCGCGAGGCACTTTCTTTTCCATCATCGCCGCCAGCAGCCATTTCCTCAAGACCATGAGGTAATAAGGTTTCGTCTCTTTGAACATCAGCCCCATGCCTTGATCTGGCTGAGCATAGATGACGCTCGCCTGGGCCTCAAAAAACTCGCTCTCGGTGAAAAGCTTTATCGCCAGGGACGCTCCAATCGGGTAAGGGCTTTCCGTATCCACATAACAACCATTCATGCTGAGTTCTTTGACGCGCGCCGTCCTCTTGTCTTCGGACGAGCCTTCGCGCATCTCGATGGATCCAACGAACGGATACCGGGGACTGCGGCGCCGATCCTGCTCCATAGGGCTCCTCTAGAGAGAACCGCGACGATTCTACTCCCGCCATCCCCATTGTTCTTAAAAAATCTCTCCTGGATTGTTCGACGGGACAGAACTCCTGGACGGGAAGACTTTCGGCTGGCGTGTCAATCGCTACTCAATCTCCGCAGGCGCACTCGGCAAACACTGCGAGTGGAACCCTCGGTTCGGCCGCGCGTGGTGTTCCGCGACGTGCTGTCTCTACTACCTCCGCCGGGCGTGCTTGCCGCTGCTTAGCAGGCCGCAATGCCATACTCAGTTTTTCCCGGAGTCTCCGGTGCGCTCGGAAAAGCCTCAGACGCACCGCCATCGCCGAAATCCCCAGTCGCTCGGCAACTTCTTGGGTCGAGTACTCGAAGACGTCGCGCAACAGACACGCCTGGCGGAGATCCGGAGCCAGTTGGGTGATCGCGGCGGCCATCAACTTGCGCATTTCGCGCCGCGCGAAGCGTTCTTCGGGATTGTCTTGGCGCGCCTTCACGTTGCTTCCCAGCGTTTCGTCGCCCGCACCGGTCGGCTCTTCGAGCGAGAAGAGTCTCCCGTCGCGCCGCTTGCGGATCACGTCGATCGAGGCGTTCGCCGCAATGCGCGCAACCCACGCGTGCAGGTCGTCCCGGTTTTCACCCGGCTTGCCGGAAAATTGCTCGAGCCGCGTCATGGCCTTCAGGAACACATCCTGGCGCACATCTTCGGCGTCCGCAGGATTACGAGTCAGCCGCAGCGCCCCCAGGTACAACCCCGGGGTGTACGGCAGGATCAGCTTAGCCAGGGATTCGCGATCGCCCTTTCGCGCTTGTGCGAGTAACGAGGCGCGGGTCCCGCCATCAAGACATAAGGAGGTGCTGCACATGAGGTGATTAAGATTGGGCAGGCTAATCGCCACCGCCAATCGAGGTGTAAACTGTAGAAAACACGGAACTAACTGTTTTTGACCAGGAGAGAATCAGAAAAGGGAGTGACCGCTTGTGGGACGCAACGTGGCGATTCCGGTCACCTTCTTGTTTTGCATTTGTGCCGCGCCGCTACCCATTCGGCCTTTACTGGGCAGCGGCCGACGAAGCTTCCCGTTCGATCGGAGCGCCGATCAAATTTCCCCACTCCGTCCAGGAGCCGTCGTAGTTGCGGACGTCCTTGATGCCCAGAAGGTACTTCAGGACGAACCAGGTGTGGGAGCTGCGCTCGCCGATCCGGCAATAGGCAATGACTTCTCTGTCGCCGGTGATGCCCTTTGAACTGTAAAGCTGCTTGAGGGCCTCGAGGGACTTGAAGGTGCCGTCTTCGTTGACGGCCTGCGACCAGGGAATATTGGCCGCGCCCGGGATGTGCCCGGCGCGCTGCGCGGTTTCGGTCATGCCCGGCGGCGCGATGATTTTCCCCGTGAATTCATCGACCGAGCGAACGTCCACAAGCTGCACACCGGATTTTTTATCCAGGGCAGCGAAGATATCGTCGCGCTTGGCGCGGATCACCGCGTTCGTCGTTTTCACTCTGTATGCCGTCGCGGAGACCGCAGGTTTTGCAGTTGCCAGGGGGCGTTTTTCTTCCAGCCATTTCTTGCGCCCGCCGTTCATGATCAGAATTTTCTCGTGGCCATAGTATTTCAATTGCCAGAAGGCCCAGGCGGCAAACCAATTGTTATTGTCACCGTAGAGAACGATGGTGGTGTCAGCCGAGATGCCGGCCTTGCCGAGGAGACTCTCGAAGGCCTTGGGATCGGCGAGGTCGCGGCGAATGGCGTCCTGCAATTCAGTTTGCCAATTCCAGGAGATGGCGCCGTCGATGTGGCCCTGATCGTAGGCGGTGGTATCTACATCGACTTCCACGACGCGGATTCCCGGATCTTTGGCGTGCGCAGCCACCCAATCGGTGGTGACGAGAACTTCAGGGTGAGCATAGTCAGACATGGTCTTCCTCCTGGAGCGATGGGAAAAGCCTAGCGCAGCTAAACGCGGAAATCACGCTATTTTCTACTCCGCCGGTTGCAGTTTGCCGGCCTGTATTTCCCACTCGATTCGAACGAGGAAGTCGAAATGCATGCCCTCGGTTTCCAGCCAGGTTTCCAGATCTTCGCGGGAATTGGCGCGGAACTCGACGAACATTTTCCCTTCGAGCATGTTGACGAGCACGCGTTCGGCATGCGCGAGCCCTCCGGCCGTCATGCGTTGGGCAAGTGCCTCGGCTCCCTGGCGCGTGAGGCAGGCGAGCGTGTGCTGGGTGAGGTAGCGTGGCATCGGAACTCCAGAAAGCAGCAGCTTTGGCGTCCAAGTATTTCATAAAAGCGGATTCGCGAGCACCATCAGGGAATAGAGCGGCTGGTACCGGCATGATGTGGAAAAAAATGCAGGACCAGACAACACCGGTGAAATCGCACGCATCTCGATTGACAAGTGTTTGTTGGTTCGCGATGGGGGTGGTTCATGAAGCTGGTCCTGCCAGTACTATGCCTCTTGCTGTCTTGCCATGCGACTTTGGCACAAGAAAAAGCAACTCCAACGGCAAGATCACAAAATACGGAAGCAGCGAATAAGGGGAGCGAATATGCAAATCCATCGGCGGCGAAGCTGCCGGTACGCCGCGTAGTGCTCTACAAGAATGGCGTCGGATATTTCGAGCATCTGGGCCGCGTACGCGGAAGCCAGGATGTCCATGTGGACTTCACCAGCGCGCAGTTGAATGACGTGCTGAAATCGTTGACCGTCCTGGATCTCTCCGGCGGCCGGATCACCGGCGTGGACTACAACTCGGAGGCGCCTCTAGCACGGAGACTCGCCACGCTGCGGCTGTCACTGGGCGAACGGCCGACGACGGCGGAGTTCCTTGGGGCCTTGCGCGGGGCCAGACTGGAAGTTCGCAGCGGAAACGGGCCGCAGCTGACAGGCAAACTATTGAGCGTGGAGCGCAAGACGCGCACGGGTGCAGGTCCCGGTTGGACGGTGGAGACGGATGAGATTTCGCTGATCACCGATAGCGGCGAAGTGCGCAGTGTGGATCTCAATACGTCGACGAGCGTGAGAATCGTGGAAAAAGATTTGCAGGTCGAAGTGGGGCGCTATCTGGGGCTGATCGCTTCTTCGCGCGACCAGGATGTGCGCCGTATGACGATCTCGACGTCAGGCGTAGGCGAACGCAATTTGTATGTGAGCTACATCAGCGAAGTGCCCATCTGGAAGACCACCTACCGCATCGTGCTGCCCTCGCAGGCAGAGAAAAAGCCCCTGCTGCAAGGCTGGGCCATCGTGGACAACACTGTGGGCGAGGATTGGGACGGCGTGGAGCTCTCGCTCGTAGCGGGGGCGCCGCACTCGTTTATTCAGCAGCTCTCCGAGTCATTTTACGGGAGGCGCCCGGTAGTGGCATTGCCGGAGAGCGTGCAACTCTCCCCGCAGACGCATGCGGCAACGCTCATGAGAGGAAACGGCCGGCTTACCGGGACGGTCGAGGATCCATCGGGAGGCGCGGTTAGTGGAGCAAGTGTCCGGCTGTTGGATGAAAGCCATGGAGTGATCGCGCAGACCACCACCGAGAGCAACGGGCAATACACGTTCTCGGGAGTGTCTGTCGGAACCTACCGAATCGAAGTGGAACGACAGGGCTTCCGGAAAAATGTGATTGCCGGGCTCAACATCGCACCGGGCGAGAACCAGCTCAATGCCCAATTGCGTTTGGGGTCGAGTGCAGAAACTGTGGAAGTAAGCGCGAATACTATTGCCGCCAACACGGAAACAGCAATGCTCATTGGCGCGGCGAAGCCCAGTGCGGTGGCAAACCGGCCGCATGTGGGAAGCGGCGCTGGATCGGGGAGCGGAGCCGGCATGCTTCGAATGGCACCGTCAGCTCCGCCGCCTTCGCCGGCAAGTCTCGAGGAGGCTCGTGCGCGGGGCGAAGCTGCAGCGAGCGGGCAAGAACTGGGCGACCTGTTCGAATACAAGCTGAAGGACCGGGTGAAGCTGAAGAAGAATCAGTCGGCACTCGTGCCCATCGCGCAGACCGAGATAGAGGCCGAGAAAGTGTCGCTGTGGAGCGGGACGATAGGAGCGGGCCGTCCTCTGCGCGGACTATGGTTGAAAAATACGAGCCCACTAACCTTCGATGGGGGAAGTTTCAGCGTCTTAGAGAACGAAGTGTTTGCCGGAGAAGGACTGACGGACCCCATCAAGCCGGGAGAACGACGGTTGATTTCCTACGCCACGGATCTAGGGCTGCTCGTGGAGGCCTCGAGAAACAGTCAGCCGCAACACGTGGCGCGGGTAATGATTTCGAAGGGCGTGCTGACTGAGGTGAGCGAGTTGCATGAGCGGACACTGTATACAGCGCGGAATCAGGACCAAGGTGCCCGAACACTAGTGATCGAACATCCCGCGCGAGTGGAGTGGCAACTCGCCAAGGCGGTGAAGGAGCCCGACGAAAAAGCGCCCGGCGTATACCGCTTCCGTGTAGAAGTTCCATCTAAGGCCACCTCTTCTTTGCCCGTGGAGGAAGTGAGGACGCTGGCGACAACTTACGAGCTAGGGAATCTGAGCGAAGATCAGATCGGCTTGTTCGCGAAACAGGGCACCATTACCGGGGAGATGGCGGAGGCGCTCAAAAAGATCACTGCGCAGAAGGCCGTGGTCGCGAAGCTGGAAGAAGAGATGGAGAACCGCCAGAAAGACATCGAGCGGATCGTCGAGGATCAGGGCCGCCTGCGAGAGAACATGAAGGCGCTGCGAGGCAGCGCGGAGGAAAGGGCGCTACTGCAACGCTACACCAGGCAACTGGACGAACAGGAGACCCAGCTTGAGACGCTGCGAAAAAAGATCCAGGACACCGAAGCCCAACGCGATAAAGCCAACCTTCAGCTGGAAAATATGGTCGGCGACTTACAGATCGAAGCGACTATGTGAACGAAAAACTACTCGAACAAAATTCGTGAAGCGGTGTCCCTCAAGGCTCGCGCGAGGATGCCCTTCCCTAAGCCTCAGAATCTTTCGCTGGCGTCTGCAGGTCCGCTATGAAAAGAGACGATCCGGCGGAAACACTTGGCGTTTCCGACCGTCTGTAGCACATGAACCTGGTTGCCAATCTGCGGTACGCCTTCCGGCAAATCACAAAGAATCCAGGCTTTTTTGCGCTGGCGGTCGCCGCCCTGGCGCTCGGAATCGGCGCCAACACGGCTATTTTCAGCGCCGTAGAGGCGGTGTTGCTGCACTCGCTACCGTACTCCCGGCCTGACCGGCTGGTGGTCGTCTGGGAGGACGCATCCTTTGTCGGCTTCGCCTTCAATACCCCGGCGCCGGCTAACTACCTGGACTGGCAAGCCCGAAACCGAGTGTTCACGGACATGTTGGCCACGCGTTTTGTCACTGCCAGTCTGACCGGAGATGGGCAGCCGGAACAGCTTTCCGGTAAGAAGGTGACGCCAAACTTCTTTGATGTCCTGGGTGTGCAGCCGGTGCGGGGACGTCCGTTTACCGTGCAAGAGGACAAGTCGCAGACCCCGGTCGTGGTGCTGAGTTACAACCTATGGCGCAGGCGCTTCGGGGGTGACCAGGCCATCATTGGGCGGACCATGCTGATGAATGGCGTGCCGACCAAAGTCGTCGGGGTAATGCCAAAGGATTTCTTTTTCAGCGATCGAAAAAACAGTGACTACTGGGTGCCCATGGCGTTCACGCCCGAGCAATGGGCGTGGAGGCATACGCACTTCCTAACGGTAGTCGCGCGACTAAAGCCGGGCGTTACGGCCGAGCAAGCACAGAAGGACATGCAACGAATTGCCGAAGAACTGCAAAAGCAGTACCCCGAATCAAACGCCAAGGTGGGCGCCGTGGTTGTGCCGATTCAAAAAGACTATGCGGGAGACACGCGGAGCGGACTGCTAGTGCTGCAGGTCGCTTCTCTGTTCGTGCTGCTGATTGCCTGTTCGAACCTGGCGAACTTGCTGCTGGCGCGCTCGACCGGCCGGCGAAGAGAGATGGCCGTTCGGCTGGCGATGGGCGCATCCCGCTGGCGAATTGCTTCACAGTTGCTGACCGAAAGCCTGGTGCTTGCGGTCGCGGGCGGGTTGCTGGGGTTGTGGGTCGGGCAGATGTGCTGGAGCGTGTTTGGAAAGCTGGTGCCGCAGCAGGCCGGCGAGGGATTCGCCGTCAACGGGCAGTTGCTGCTTTTCACTGCGGGAATCTCCCTGGCGGCGGGAGTGTTGTTTGGCTTCGTCCCCGCGCTGCGAGCGAGCAGTGTGCCGTTAGAAGAGTCGCTCAAGGAAGGAGGCCGAGGCGGTGAATCGCGCAGCGGATTACGGCTGCGGGATACCCTCGTGGCGGGGCAATTTGCGCTGGCCTTCGCTCTGCTGGTGTGCGCCGGGTTGATGATCCAAACCATCTGGAACCTGCAGAAGCAAGAGTTGGGATTTCACGCCGATCATCTGCTGACAATGGGAGTACCTTTGCCGGAGAAGAAATACGACACGGACGAGAAAGTGCGTGGATTTTTTCACGCCGTGGTGGAGGACGTGCGCGCGCTTCCGGGAGTAGAGGGAGCGGGATTTGGTTCCGACACGCCGTTCATGACCAATGGGGATACCGAAGGCTACACGGTCGAGGGTGAGCCCCCTCTGCCGGCGGGAGAGTACAACGACGCCCTCTACCGGGAAGTAACGCCCGGGTATCTGGAGATGCTGGGCGCCAGGGTAAAGGAAGGCCGCTTGCTGGTGGAGAACGACCACGAAAACGGGGCACTAGCGCTGGTCGTGAATGAATTCCTCGCCAAGCGGCACTGGCCGGGAAAGAGCGCGGTCGGGAAACGAATTCGCTTCGGGGACGAGAAAGCGCTTTGGTGGACGGTGGTGGGAGTGGTCGGCGACATTCGGGAACGCGGGTTTCTGTATGAGATGAAGCCAGCGGTGTACGTTCCGGTGACGCAGGTGCAGAAGCCGGGTCGATTT
>Ga0209689_1000538_pt1 | contig 26471 bp, 25 predicted proteins | sample GraSoiAngelo_149_FD_187119 | JGI IMG/M metagenome (GOLD analysis project Ga0209689, IMG submission 187119) | Grasslands soil microbial communities from the Angelo Coastal Reserve, California, USA - 14_1009_09_30cm (SPAdes) (version 2) | ecosystem: Environmental > Terrestrial > Soil > Grasslands ... | reverse complement strand
TCCAGCCGGGCCGCGACGTCGTCCTTCGCGCCGGCGATCGATCCATCACCCGCGATGAGCTTCGCGAGCGGGCGGGTGAGGTCGCCGGCGGGCTGCATGGTCTCGGGCTGAATCCCGGCGACCGCGTCGCGCTTTACGCGGCGAACTCGCTCGATTGGGTCTTCGCCTACCTGGCCGTCCAGCGCGCCGGCGGCTGCGTCGTGCTGATGAATCCCGACTATCACCGCGCCGAGGCCGAGCACATCCTTCACGACTCGGAGCCCGCGTTCGTCATCGCGGACGGTCCGCGAGCGAAGATCGTCGAAAAGATCGGACCTCGCATGGTCCCCCTCGAGACCCTGCCCCTCGGGGCGTCGCCCGCGATGCCTGCAATCACGCCGGAGAGTGCGGCCGCGATCCTCTACACGTCCGGGACGACCGGGCGGCCGAAGGGCGCGCTGCTCGACCACGGCAACTTCCTCGCCCAGGGTCGCGGCGCGATCGAGGTTTGGCGCTGGACGTCGCGTGACGTCCTGGTCCACGCGCTCCCGCTCTTTCACCTCCACGGCCTCGGCATGGGCCTGCACGGGACGTTGCTGAGCGGAGGCAGCGCGACCTTGGTTCCGTTCACCCCCGCCGGTGTGGTCGCCGAGCTGAAACGGGGCGGGACCATGTTCTTCGGCGTGCCCTCGATGTACCAGCGCCTGTGCGACTGGCTCGACGAAAATCCCACCGACCTTTCGCACGTTCGCGTGTTCGTCTGCGGCTCAGCGCCCCTGCCGCCGGCTTTGTTTGAGCGCTGCGCCCGGCTGCTCGGCCAGCCGCCCGTCGAGCGCTACGGCATCACGGAAGGCGGCATCGTGGTGACCAATCCCTACGAAGGCCCGCGCCAACCGGGCCGCGTCGGCCTTCCGTTTCCGGGGGTCGAGGTGAAGCTCGGTGAGCTCGACGAGGTACTGCTCAAGGGGGGCCAGGTCTTCAGTGGTTACTGGCGCAACCCGCAGGCGACCAGGGAGGCATTCACCGACGACGGTTTCTTCCGCACCGGCGACGTCGGCGAGATCGGGGAAGACGGCACCCTCGCGATCCGCGGCCGGATCAAGGAGCTCATCATCACCGGCGGCTTCAACGTCTACCCGCGCGAGGTGGAGTTGGTCCTGGAGGCGCATCCGGCGGTGCAGGAGGTCGCGGTGGCCGGAGTGCCGAGCGAGAAGTGGGGAGAGGAGGTCACGGCGTTCGTCGTGCCTTCGGGCTCGGAGCCGCTCATCGAAAGCGAGCTCATCGCCTTCGCCCAGGAGCGACTTGCGTCCTACAAATGCCCCAAGCGCGTGGTCAAGATCGACATGCTGCCGCGCAACGCGATGGGCAAGGTGCAGCGTTCAGTGTTGACGTCGCGGGCGTCATGAGGTTCCTCGACCTCACGCAGGACTTCTCGCTCCACACGCCGGCGTTTGCCGGTTACCCCGGCCCCGCGATTCGCTGGATCAAGCACCTCGCGTTCGACCGCGCCGGCGGTCAGGAGATCACGATGACGCTCCACGTCAGCACGCACCTGGACGCACCGGCGCATTTCATGACGGGCGGCAAGTTCATCGGCGACCTGCCACTCGATTTCCTGATCGGGCCCGCGTGCGTGGTCGACCTCCAGCGACTCGGCGTCGGCGACTATGACGTGTACGGGCCGGAGCACTTCGAGCGTTGGGAGAAGGACACCGGCCTCAAGATCGAGCATGGCGACATCCTCATCATCCGCACCGGCTATCACCGCTACTACCCGGAGAACTGGACCGACCGCTCACGCGTGGATGAGACGCGTTATTTCATCCGCCACCCCGGACCCGCGCGCAAGTTCGCCGAGTGGGTGCTGAAACGCGGCGTGCGCTGGATCGCGGTCGACGCGGGCAGCGCCGACCATCCGATGAACACGGTCATCCGGCGCATCCGCGCCGACGAGGCGGAGGAAGCCGAGAAGAAGCTGGGCCGCAGCCTCGACGTGATCTTTCCCAAGGCCGACTACCAGATCATGCACACGCTCCTGTTTCCACACGACGTGATCCACATCGAAAACCTCGGCGGGCGGCTCGACGAGGTGCTCGACCGCAAGATCCAGTTCGGCTGCTTTCCCTGGCGGTTCCAGGGCGGCGAGGCCGCCCTGTGCCGAGCCGTCGCGATGATCGACGAGTGAAACCGCCCCCGTTCGAGCACCACGAGCCCACAACCATCGAGGAGACGTGCTCGCTCCTCGGTTCGCTCGAGGACGCGAAGGTGCTTGCCGGCGGCCAGTCCCTCATCCCGCTCCTCAACTTCCGCCTCGCGAGGCCGCGACACCTGGTGGACATCAATCGGGTCAGCGGTGTCGACCGGATCTACGAACGGGATGGTGGGGTGGCCGTACAGGCGATGGTCCGTCAGGCCGCCGTCGAAGACTCCGACCTGGTGGCTCGAATCTGTCCTCTGCTCGGAGTCGCCGTGCGTTTGGTCGCGCATCGTGTGATCCGCAATCGCGGCACGGTGTGCGGCAGCCTCGCCCACGCCGACCCGGCGTCCGAGCTGCCCGCGGTGCTCCTCGCCCTGGGCGGCCACGCAGTCGCGCGCTCGACGCGGGGCGAGCGCACGATCCCGGCCGACCAGCTTTTCAGTGGCCTATTCGAGACCACGCTGGCGCCGGACGAGATGGTGGTCGAGGCGTGGTTCCCGGCCTCGGGGCGTCCGTTCGCGATCCTGGAAGAGTCGCGGCGGCATGGCGACTTCGCGCTCGCCGGAGTCGTGCGGGCGGACGCCAGGCTGGCTCTTTTCGGCGTTGCTTCGACGCCCGTGATGGCCGACCCTCGAGACCCGACGCTGGGGTTGCAACCAGGCGGCGACCTGGAGGCGTCGGCGGACTTCCGGCTTCACCTGGTGCGCGTGCTGACCGAAAAGGCCTTCGCCGCGTGAGGATCAACGGCGTCGACAGACCCGCCCCGTCCGATGCAAGGCGGCTGCTCTCCGACCACCTGCGCCACGAGCTCGGCCTGACCGGCACGCATGTAGGCTGCGAGCACGGCGTCTGCGGCTGCTGCACGGTGCTGCTTGACGGAGCGCCTGTGCGGTCGTGCCTGATGCTTGCGGTGCAGGCCGAGGGCCACGACGTGACGACCGTCGAAGGCCTCGCCCGCGACGGCGCGCCGCTGCATCCGGTGCAGCAGGCCTTCCACGAATGCCACGCGCTGCAGTGCGGTTTCTGTACGCCGGGGTTCGTGATGTCGGTCGTCGGGCTCCTGGCGCAGCATCCGCACCCGAGCGCGCAAGAGATCGAGGAGGGCATCGCCGGCAACCTCTGTCGCTGCACGGGCTATGCCTCAATTCGGCGAGCCGTGACGCGCTCGGTGGAGCTTTTGAAATGACGACCCGATGGTTTGGCGCGCCGGTGCAGCGGGTCGAGGACGACCGCCTCCTCCGTGGTCACGGCCGCTTCACCGACGACATCGATGAAGGCGCACTCGAATGCTGCTTCGTGCGCTCGCCCTACGCGCATGCGCGCATCACGTCGATCGACGTCAGTGCTGCGCGCGCGATGCCAGGTGTCGTCGCCGTCTACACCGCGGCGGACCTTCCGTTCGGCGGCGTCGACCTCCCGCTGCTCATCCCGCATCCCAACCTGACCCAGGGCCGCACCCAGCGGTGCCTCGCCTCCGATGTCGTTCGCTACGCGGGCGAGGCGGTCGCATTCGTCATCGCGGAGAGCAGGTACGTCGCCGAAGATGCGGCCGAGCTGGTCCAGGTCGAGTACGAGCCGATCCCGGTGGTGATCACACCGGAAGCGGCGGCCCGCGCCGACCATCTGGTCCACGAAGACGTGCCGGGCAACGTCGCCGCGGAGATGCTCCAGGAGGTCGGTGACGTCGATGCGGCGCTGGCCAGGTCGCCGCACCGAAAGCAGCTGCGCTTTCGCTACGAGCGCGGCGCGGCCAGCCCGATGGAGGGACGCGCCGTGTGGGCGCGCTGGTCAGATGCCGAGCGCAAGCTGACGGTCTACGACTCGACGCAGTCTCCGACGTCAATCCGTGGCGGCCTCGCCGTCCTGTTTGGACTGCCGGAGTCGAAGGTCGAGGTGATCGCGCCCGATGTGGGTGGCGGCTTCGGGCCGAAGATCATGCTCTTCTATCCCGACGAGCTTCTGGTCCCGTACGCAGCGATGCAGCTCGGCCGGTCCGTGAAGTGGACCGAGGACCGCCAGGAGCATTTCACCGCGGTCAACCAGGAGCGGGGCCAGGTGCACGAGGTCGAGGTCGGCTTCGACGACGAGGGTCGCGTCCTGGCGCTCAGCGACGACTTCATCCACGACGGCGGCGCCTACACGCCGTACGGGCTCATCCTGCCGATCATCACCGCCGGCCAGATTCCGGGCCCGTACCGCATCGCCAACTATCGGGTGAGGTTTCGCGATGTGTACACGAACGCCACCCCAACTTCGCCCTACCGCGGCGCGGGGCGCCCGCACGCGTGCTTCGTCATGGAGCGCACGCTTGACGCGATAGCGTCAAAGCTCGGCCTCGACCGCATCGAGGTTCGGCGCCGCAACCTGATCCAGCCGGACCAGTTTCCCTACGACGTCGGCGTCGCGTGGCAGGACGGCAACACGGTCGTCTACGACAGCGGCGACTACCCCGAGCTTCTCGACAGGGCGCTGAAGATGCTCGGGCCGAAGCCGTCAGGCGACCACGTCGGGATGGGGCTGGCGATCTACGTCGAGGGCACCGGAGTCGGACCCTACGAGGGCGCGCACGTGCAGGTGCTGGTGTCGGGCAAGGTCGTGGCCGCGACCGGCATCCCGAGCCAGGGCCAGGCGCACGCGACCGTTTGGGCGCAGGTCGTCGCGGACGAGCTCGGCGTGGATGTGAAGGACGTGGAGGTCACCAGCGGCGACACGCGCCGCTTTCCGTGGGGAGTAGGCACCTTCGCATCGCGCGGCGCTGTCACCGCGGGCAACGCGATGCACGTCGCCGCGCGCATGGTGGCCGACAAGGCGAAGCAGATCGCGGCCGACCACCTCGAGGCGGACCCGGCCGACCTGGAGCTGGCCGGAGGCAGCGTGCGGGTCAAAGGCTCACCCGACCGCGGGGTTCCGCTGGCGGCCGTCGCGGTGCTGTCGAACCCGGTCCGCTACGCATTCGGCGGCGGCACCGAAGCCGCGACCCAGTTCGCCCCCAAATCGCGCCCGGGCCCGCCGCTGCAGGACGGCGAGCAGCCGGGCCTGGAAGCCACTGGCTACTACAGCCCTCCTGGCTCCACGTGGGCGTCGGGCTGCCACGCGGCGTATGTACGGGTCGACCCGCAAACGTTCCGGCTCGAGATCCTCAAGTACGTCGTCGTGCACGACTGCGGACGGGTCATCAACCCGCTGGTGCTGCAGGGCCAGATCGAGGGCGGCGTCGCGCAAGGTATCGGTGGCGCGTTCTACGAACGGCTCGCCTACGACGAGGACGGCCAGCTCCGGAACGCGTCCTTCATGGAGTTCCTCATCCCGTACGCGACCGAGATCCCGCCGATCGAGATCGACCACATCGAAACGCCGTCGCCGCTGAACCCGCTCGGGGTGAAGGGGGCGGGGGAGGCGGGCGTGATCCCGGTCGGGGCGGTGATCGGCTCAGCGATCGAAGACGCGCTCGGCGTGCCGATCACCGAGATGCCGCTCTCGCCGCTGAAGCTCTACGAGCTCTCTAAGACTCAGCTCTGACCACGGCGGCGACGATGTTCCCGCCTGGCGGGCCCTGGTGGGAGTTGCGTTCGCCTCCGCTCACGTAGTTCGTCGTCCGGCCGGTCACTGACGCAACGAGCATTCCCCCCAGCGCCTTGCCGATCTCGTACGCGTGCACGTCGTCGAGCAGCGTGATCCGGTGCCCGCGCACCTGGTCGCTGCCGGGGATGACCGACTTCGCGAACACGTGGACAAGGCGGTCAAGATCCTTCTCGTCAGGCAGCCCGTCTTTGAACTGCAAACCCGCTGCCCGCAGCGCGTTGCGCACGCCATCGGCGTCGATGAAGTCGCGCGTGACCGAGTGGCCGATGCGCAAAGGACTTTGTGAGGTGCTCGAGTTTCCGAACACGACGACCTCGCCGTGGCGCTTCTCGCCGCCAGAGGACGTCATCGCGACCTCGGAATAGAGGTCCCAGTTGCGGCGCACCACGTCGTCGGCCAGCCTGGATTCCGGAACCTCACCCAACGCCATTGCCACACCCAGCGCCGCGGCGTCGTTGGCGTACACGCCTGCGCCTTCTGGGCCGAACGTGAGGTCGTGCGAGACAACGGTCTTGCCCCGCGACTCCGCGTCCTTGATGCTCGCGGTCGTCAACCCGGGCACCTTGACCATCACCAGGTGCACGTCCTTCGGATCGCTCAGCGCCGCGTCCTTCATTGCTTCGTGCGTGGCCGTGGCAACCTTGCGGATCATGCCCATCCGGCCGACCTCTTCAGGCGAAATGGCATCCGAGCCGGCACGGCCCACCACCAGCCGCTTCTCATCGCCCTGGCGATGGTCGGCAACCTCGACCCACTCGCGCGTGATCGCGGCGATGTGCGGCGTGATCACGCCGGGACATCCGCCCGAGAGGACGAAGATCACATGCTTGGCGACCTCGTCCTTCGAGACGCCAAGAAACTTTGCGGTCCACTCCCGAAGGGCCGCGTCAGCCCAGATGCGGCCCCAATCGTCGTGCGCACCCGTACCTTCGGTCTTGCCCACCAGCGCGACGAGCGTGTCCGGCTTGATCTTTCCCGCATCCGCGAGCTTCTGCAGCCCGGACGTGTCCGCGGGGGTGGCGGACGGGCACACGAACATCTCGACACGCTGAGCCTTCATCCGGTCACCTCCATTTCAGGCGGGCGTTGGAAACCGAATCCCGGCATCTGCTCCAGCTGTTCGGCGAAGTCCAGCAGGTCGTACTCCTGGCCGAACTGCCCCACCAGCTGCACACCGATAGGCAATCCCTCGTGCAGGCCGGCCGGGATGGAGATCGCGGGCGAGCGTGCGAAGGTGACCGGCAGCACGAACTGCACGTGGCGCGCCCACTCCTCACCGAGAAACGGCGGCACCTTTTCGATTTGCATTGGTGGTAGACCGAGGGTAGGCGTGAGCAGGAAGTCGTAGCGAGTCTGCAGCGGGACAGCCACGGCACGATTCGCCGCGTGGGTCGCCAGCTCGAAAGCGTGGAAATAGTCCATCGCGGTGAGGCTGCGTCCTTCCTCGGCGAGCTTGCGAATGCCCGGCCCGAAGGTGGAGAGGTCGGCGGGAAAGCTGGCCATGCTGGCGCGGCGGACCACTGCGTAGCCCTCGGTGACCGGCTCCGGGTCCCACTTGATTTCTTGAATTTCATGTCCGGCATTTTCCAGGGCCTTCGCCGCCCGACGGCATGCGTCCTGGCACGCGGGGTCCGCGCCCGCGAAGGCGGTGCCGATCAGCAGTCGGCGCTTCGACGAAACACCAGTCGGCCGCGTGGCCGTCATGACGGAGAACAGAAGCCGTGCGTCGGCGACGGTGCGCGTCATCGGTCCGCGCGACTGCAGCACGGTCGCGTCGACCTCCTCCGACGGGATCCGATCGGGCGTAGGTCGGAGGCCCACCACCCCGCAGCACGACGCGGGGATCCGGATCGACCCACCGGTGTCACCGCCCAGCGCGACCGAGGCCATCCCTGCCGCGACGGCCGCGCCGCTGCCGCCGCTCGAGCCGCCCGGCGTGATGCCGTCCCGCCATGGATTCTGGGTCGGAGGAAACATCGTGTTCGTCGTCCCGATCGAGGCAGCGAGCTCGGGCAGGTTCGTCTTGCCCAGGATCGCCATCCCAGACGATCGGGCGCGCGCGACCGGCACGGCGTCCACTTCTGCGATTCGATCGCGCCACGACGGAGTGCCATACGTGTAAGGCATGCCCGCCACGGGCTGGCTGTCCTTGACGGCCAGCGTCACGCCTGACGTCGTCCGCGCATTCCGGTCGACGTGGATGTACGCGTGGATGCGCGAATCGAAACGGTCGATCGCGTCGAGATGCGCGTCGACCACCTCTTGGGGCTTGAGGTCTCCCGCGCGCACCCGCTGCATGGCGTCTGTGGCCGAGAGCCATCGCGCGGATGCTTCGATCACAGCTCGTCAACCACCGACTGAATGATCTTCTCGAACAGGCCAGAGGCGGTGGTGACCCCGAAGCCGACCACGCCCCGGAGGTCGAAGGTTTCATCTGCCGAGTCGGAGATCACCCGTAGCGCAGACCATGGCAAGCCGTTCAGATGCGCAACCTGTCCCACCGCGGCGGTCTCCATGTCGATGCATGCGGCATCCGGAAAATCGCGCAGGAGTGCTTCGCGTACGGAGCGCGAGGTGACGAGCTGATCGCCGGTGACAACCAAACCCGACCGCGCGTCCTTGGACTCGAATCCCGCGGCACGCAGCAGCTTCTCCGCCACGGCCCGATCGGCGGCGATGATCGAAAGCCCAAGTCCAGGGATGACGCCCTTCTTGTCGGTCAGCGGCCTGGCGTCTACATCGTGCTGGGCGGCGCCCGACGCGACGATGACCTGGCCTGCGCGGACTCCGTCTTCGACGCCGCCGGCGAGCCCGATTGCGATCACGCACCGAGGCTTGAGAACGTCGCACGCGTACTGGGCCGCCATCGCCGCGGCGACCTTGCCCACACCCGCAACCATGACCACCAGGCCACCGCTTTCCCAGACCGAGAGGCGTGGGCCGACGCTCTCCGCCCGCGGCATCCTGTTCACGAGCACGTGGGCTTCCTGCTCGAGCGCGGCAATCACCGCGACCGGACGGGAGTTGGGCCGCGACATCGCACGGAGATGGTAGACAACGCGCCCAACGGGCGCGGCGCGACCTGCTCTCGAGCAGTCACGCTAAGGGGGTGGGGGAGCGGCACGATGCCGTGGTCGTCGGCTCCGGGCCCAACGGTCTGGCGGCCGCCATCACCCTGGCCGAGGCGGGCAGATCGGTCCTCGTGCTGGAGGGGGCGGCGAGGCCGGGCGGGGGTCTGAGGACCGACGAGCTGCTGGAGCCGGGATTCCGCCACGACGTCTGCTCGACGATCATGGCCCTGCCGCCGCTGGTCTCTTTTTTCGGTCCGCTGGGCCTGGAGCTGGTCACGCCTCCTGCGCCACTGGCGCACCCCTTCGATGACGGCACCGCCGTCATCGTCGAGCGTTCGGTGGCCGACACCGCGGCCCGCCTTGGTCGTGACGAGGCCGCTTACCGGGCCTTGCTGGAACCGCTCGTCAGCCATGCGCCGGCGCTTCTCGACATGGTCCTGCGGCCTCCCCGGCCGCCCGGCCACCCGGTGCTGCTGGCCCGGTTCGGGCTGCCCGGCCTTTTGCCGGCGCAGCTCCTGGCCGGCGTGTCCTTCAGGGAACGCGAAGCGCGCGCCCTTCTGGCGGGCGCCGCGGCGCACAGCCTCCTCCGGCTGAGCGAGGCCGGCACCGGCGCCGTCGCGCTGCTCATGCTCGCCTCGGCCCACGCCGGCGGGTGGCCGCTAGCGCGTGGCGGATCGGCCTCCGTCGCCCGCGCAATGGTCCGCCGGCTGGAGGAGCTCGGGGGCGAGGTGAGGTGCAACCATCAGGTGGCTTCGGTCGACGACCTGGCGCCGCACCGCGCGGTGCTCCTCGACCTCGTCCCGAAGGAAGTGCTGGAGGTCGCGAGGCGGCGTTTCACGCCTCGCTATCGCGACCGCCTGGCGGCGTACCGGCACGGGCCTGGCGTGTTCAAGCTGGACTGGACGCTGGACGCACCGATTCCGTGGCGATCCGCGGAGTGCGCGCGGGCTGCAACCGTGCACCTCGGCGGCACGATGGAGGAGATCGCGCAGTCCGAGCTAGAGGTGGCGCAGGGCACGCATCCCGCGCGTCCATTCGTCCTACTCACCCAGCCCACGCTGTTCGACCCCGCACGCGCACCCGAGGGGAAGCACGTGGCATGGGCCTACTGCCACGTGCCCAACGGCTCGGAGGTCGTGATGACGGATGCGATCGAGGACCAGGTCGAGCGATTCGCCCCGGGCTTTCGTGATGTGATCCGCAAGCGCAGCGCGTGGACCGCACGCCGGGTCGAGTCGGAGGAGCCCAACTGCGTCGGCGGCGACGTGATGGGCGGCCGCATGGACCTTCGCGGATTGATTGCGCGGCCCGTCGTCAGCCTCGATCCCTACGCGACGCCTGACCCCGAGATCTTCATCTGCTCAGCCGCGACTCCGCCAGGTGGAGGCGTCCACGGAATGTGCGGCGTGAATGCGGCCCACGCCGCTTTGCGATCCCGGCTGCGCTGACATGGATTGGCTCCAGGCGTCCGATTACTGGCTGACGAGACTCGTCATCGAGCGAGCGCTGGGGGTCATCTACTGCGTCGCGTTCCTGGTCGCCCTCAACCAGTTCCGGCCGCTGCTCGGCGAAAAAGGATTGCTGCCGGTGCCGCTGTTCCTGAGCCGGGTGCCCTTTCTCCAAGCCCCGAGCCTCTTCCACCTCCGCTACTCGGACCGGTTGCTGCTGGGAGTGGCAGGGAGTGGCCTCGTGCTCAGCCTCGCCGTGGTGGCCGGCCTTCCCGACGTGGCGCCGGCGTGGCTCGCGATCCTCATCTGGTTCGCCCTCTGGGTCCTGTACCAGTCGATCGTCAACGTGGGCCAGATCTTTTACGCGTTCGGCTGGGAGACGCTCCTCCTCGAAGCCGGGTTCCTGGCCATCTTCCTGGGCGCCGGGCCGACGGTCCCGGCGTGGCCGCTCATCCTGCTGTTTCGCTGGCTCGTGTTTCGCGTCGAGTTCGGCGCCGGGATGATCAAGCTGCGCGGCGATCGCTGCTGGCGCGACCTGACCTGCCTCTACTACCACCACGAGACCCAGCCGATGCCCAACCCGCTCAGCTGGTTTTTTCATCACCTGCCCAAACCCCTGCATCGGGTCGAGGTCCTGGGCAACTTCTTCGCGCAGCTGGTGGTGCCTTTCTTCCTGTTCGCACCGCAGCCGGTGGCGTCGTTCGCCGGCGCGGTGCTGGTCTTGACGCAAGCGTGGCTCGTGTTGAGCGGAAATTTTTCCTGGCTGAACGTCTTGACCATGACACTGGCGTTCTCGGCCTTCGACGACCGCGCGCTTTCGCTGTTCCTGACCGTTCCTGTGCCACATCTCGAGCCGCTGCCGATCTGGTGGCAGTGGCTCGTTATCGCGGTCACCTTGCTGGTCGTGGTGCTGAGCTACCGGCCGGTGTTGAACCTCATCTCACCGAACCAGCTCATGAACTTCAGCTTCGACCCTTTCCACCTCGTCAACGCGTACGGCGCATTCGGTTCGGTGACGAAGGAGCGATACGAGATCGTCGTCGAAGGCACAGCCAGTTCAGAGCCGGCCCAGGTGGAGTGGAAGGCCTATGAATTCAAGGGCAAGCCCGGTGACCCGCGCCGAGTCCCGCGCCAGTACGCGCCCTACCACCTCCGGCTCGACTGGCTGATGTGGTTTGCGGCCATGGAATCGCCGTACCGCCACCAGTGGTTCATCGCGTTTCTCATCAAGCTCCTCGAGGGCGACCGGCCAACATTGAGGCTGTTGGGGCACAACCCTTTCCCCGACCGTCCACCGGCGTCCGTACGCGCGACGCTTTATCGCTACCGCTTCTCGACGCTGGCCGAGCTGCGCGCGGAAGGTGCGTGGTGGGTACGCACGCCGGTGGGCGATTACTTGCCGGCTTTGGTCCTCGACGCTGCCGGCAACCCGGCGCGCCTCAATCCTTCGAGAGGTTAGGGCTCGTCCCTGTACTGCCGGCGCCCGGTGGCAGGATCCTCGTATACACGAGTCATCTTGCCTGAGGTCGGATCCTTGAACACCTCGCCGGTCCGTTTGAAAGCTCCTTTGTCATCGCCGCGATAGCGACGGTCCCAGACGAAGTAGCCAACGACCGCAAAGATGAGGACGATCACAAAGATGACAGGCTCCAAATGCATCTCTAGCTGCGCTCGATGATCGCCGCGGTTCCGTAGGCAACGACCTCGGTCATCGTCTGACCCATCTCGGAAGAGTCGAAGCGCATCATCACGACCGCGTTGGCTCCCATCGCGCGAGCGTTCTCGATCATCCGATCGATTGCGTGGCGGCGCGTGTCTTCGACCAGTCGCGTGTATTCCACGATCTCACCGCCGGCGAGCGAGCGCAAGCCCGCCATCACGTTGCCGCCGAGACCACGGCTCCGCACCACCACACCGAAGACCTGGCCGAGAGCTTGCTTGACCTCGTAACCCGCTGGTCTCTCGGTCGTCGTCACGAGCACGGCGGTCATCTGCTGCGACATCGGGCCTAATGATGACGCGCCGCGGTGTGGGGCGGCGCCCAGAAGACCAGCACGCGCAGCTCCTCCTCGATGTCGTGAAATTGATGCTCCACACCGGTCGCGACGAAGACCAGGCTGCCTGCCTTCACCGGACGGTCCTCGCCCGCGACGCGAATCCGGCCCCGCCCGCCGATCACGTAGTACACCTCGTCCTCTTGATGCGGCTGCTGGTGGTCGGCTGACCCGGCCGGCCACACCGCCAGCCCGACGCTGAGCTTTTCTGAGGCGAGGAAGTCGATGTAGCCGTGGCCCTCCGCGTCCCGCGGCTGCGGATCGAGCTCCGATATCTCGTGCGCTTTCATTGCCGTTTCACCGCAACAACTATCCTGCAGAGCAGCACGCGGTGGGAGGTACGGCATGGCTGCGATCAGCAGGGCGGACGCGGTTTGGGAAGGCGACCTGACAAGTGGACGCGGGCGCGTGAAGGTCGCCAGCGGCACCTTCGGCGAGTTCCCCGTCACATGGTCGACTCGGACTGAACGCGATCACGGTGGGACGAGCCCGGAGGAGCTTATCGCCGCGGCCCACGCGGCCTGCTACTCGATGGCCTTTTCCAACGGCCTCGCCAAAGCGGGCCACCACCCGGAGCGGTTGAACACCACAGCCGAGGTCGAGTTTGTCCCGGGCAAGGGCATCGTCTCGAGCACGATCACCGTCCGCGGCCACATCCACGGGATCGATGCCGCAGCGTTTCAGAAGCTGGCCGAGGAGGCGAAGGACGGCTGCCCCGTGTCCCAGGCGTTGAAGGGCAACGTGCAGCTAAACCTGAAAGCGGAGCTCGACCACACCCACTAACGCCTAGCGGTCCCCGTTACAGACGGAAAGTCGACCATGCCCTGCATGCGGAGACCGCGCAGCTGGCCCGCCAGCCACTTCTTGGGATCCTTGACCTGCTTGCCGCCGTCCAGGCAGTCCCAGCACCGGCCGGCCACGTCGCGCGCGACCAGAAGCAGCGGCTTCGGCTGTGCGGCGCGCTGCCAGGCTTTGACGATGAACGGAAGGGAGATCGGGCGTGCCGGCGCCTTTTCGGGCAGCGTGACTTCGCCGGCATAGAGCTCGTCGCCTTTCTGCAGGATCATTCCGCATCCGGCCAGGATGCCGCCCAGATTTTCCACCTGCACCTGGATCGACTGGCCGGGCGATGCGAAGTCGGTGAACGTGATGTGGGGCACCGGCTTGGTGCTGGCCTCCCAACGTTCGCCGGCGAGCCGGGTCGCCCGACGAGTCGCGCGGTCGGCCCGGGTGGCGAAGATCGCTGCCCACAACGCAAACAAAGCTGTTGCGCCCAGCAGCGCAACTCCGATCTGGCCTGAATTCATCGCCTGCCTCGCTTGACGCTCCCGGCCTGGGGATCTGGCGCGAGATGGTACAGCCGATGCGGCCTACGGCCCGTTACGGATCCGTCGACTTCGGGAATCATCAGGGTGTCGGACTATCTTGGAGGGAGCAATGGAGAAGGCAACTTTCGCCGGCGGGTGCTTCTGGGGCGTCGAGCATCTTTTCAACCAGGTGCCAGGAGTCGTCGAGGCCGTCTCGGGTTACGAAGGCGGCACCGTCGACCACCCCACCTACGAGCAGGTTTGCATGGGCCGCACCGGCCACGCCGAGGCGGTGGAAGTCACGTACGACCCCGCGAAGGTGTCTTACGAGCAGCTGCTCAACTCTTTCTGGAACATGCACGACCCGACCACGCTGAACCGCCAGGGCCCAGACATGGGCCACCAGTACCGCTCCGCGATCTTCTTCCACGACCCGGAGCAGGAGAAGACCGCCCGGAAATCAAAGGAAGACGCGCAGAAGTTCTTCGACCGGAAGATCGTGACCGAGATCGTGCCGGCGACCGACTTCTGGCGGGCTGAGGACTATCACCAGCGTTACTTCGAGAAGCACCCCGGGCACTATTCCTGCCACTTCGTCCGCGGCTGGGTGCCCTCGGAGACCGAGGAAGTCAAGCCCGCGTAAAGCCCGCAACTAACCGGTCATAAAGTCGGCGCCTGTCGATATCCTTACGGGCCGTGCGCTGCGACCACTGCTCCAACGACGTTCCGGACGGCGTGTTTTGCACCCGTTGCGGCGCGCACCAGGGGACGGCGGCGGAGATCGGCGACGCCAAGAAACGCGAACACCGATATGCCGCCCACCCGAACGAGCACGTCGTCCAGCCGTCGGTTTTCACGACCCTGTTTCCGCATCTCGGCCAGCACAAGATCCATGAGTTCCGCTGGGCGTTCGCGGCCGGGCTGGCCGGCATCCTCATCCTTTACATCGCCGGGCTCATCACGGCCGCGATCCTCGTCGCGACGTTCCTCGTCCCCGTCCTCTACCTGATCTATCTCTACGAGGCGCAGGTCTATCGCGACGAGCCGGCGACCGTGCTGGGATTCACGATCGGCGGCGGCGCCGTGGTGGGACTCGTCCTGACACTGATCGAACGCGCCGTCTACAACCCGTATCCCGGTGTCGGCAACCCGCTGCGCAACGCGGGGATCGGCGCCGGCACGCTGCTTTTCATCGGGCTGCTGGTCCCGATCGTGCAGGAGGCGCTCAAGCCCCTGCCCGCGATCTTGCTTCCGAACCGTGCCGACTTTCCCGAGACCGTGGATGGCCTGGTCTTCGGCATCGCGGCCGGGCTCGGCTTCAGCGTCGCCGAATCGCTCGTGGGTTTTTCCAGCGCCCTGACGAGCCTCCCGGCGCACATGACGCCGGGCAACTGGATCTACGACCTCGCCACGCTGGCCGTGTTCCAGCCGCTGCTGCAGGGGAGCGCCACCGGGATGGTGGTGGCAGCCATATGGCGATACCGGCGCGGGAGCCTCGCGGGCCGCGAGATCGGCGGTGTGGCCATGGCGGTCATCGCCCACGTCGCGTTCGCCCTCGGCACGCTGTTGTTGAAGGATGCGCAAGTCAACCCACTCTTCGTCCTCGTGTGGCAAGCCGGTGTGGTCGGCGCGCTGCTCATCTACGTTCGCTACCTCCTGCACCACGCACTGCTGGAGGAGGCCGCGCACATGGGTTTTGCGGAAACGATTTGCCCTAACTGTCACATGCACATCGTCGCGTCGGGCTTCTGCCCCAACTGCGGCATGGCTCTCACCGCCGCGCCGGCCTCGGTCAAGCGAGCGCGCAAGCCACGTACCGACACGGCGACCAAGGCGCGCGGCAAAACCTAGATGGCGTTGACCTGCGCCCGATGTGGCGCTCAGAACCCTGACGGCAACCTCTACTGCCAGGCCTGTGGGACGCCGCTGACGGCGGCGGGCGCTGTTGCCGGCGCGCCGCCGGCATCGCCACCGGCGGCAGCTGCTGGAGCGTTTGCCGGGCCGCCGGTTGGAGCTGCGCCTCCGGTCGTGAGCCCGACCGGCTATCAGAGCCCGTACTACACACCTTCAGGCGTGGCCGCGCCTGTCCATCGCACGCCGTGGATGCTGATCATCGCGGGTGTCCTCGCCCTGACCGTGTTGATGGCCGGATTGGGCACCGCGCTCGCGGTCATCGGCAATCGCAACTCCCCCGGCGGCTCCGGGATCGGCAGTCCGCTGACGAGCCCGGCCCCTGGGGTGACGCCCACTCCTGTTGGCTCTCCCACCTCGAAGCCGGGCGCCACGACCACGGAGTCGAACGACGGGTTGACCGTCCCTGTGCCGCCGGGTTGGTCGGTGGCGAGCAAGGACGGCGAGACGATCATCCTGATGGACCCCAACACCGAAGGGGACGTGACGTTGGCGAGCGGGCCCTCGAGCCCGGCCCAGTCGGCTCAGGACAACAAGACCTCCATCGACGGCTACTTCAAGGGCAAATACCCGGACACGCGCAACTGCCCCAACACGTCGACGACCAACACCACGTTCAACGGGGCGAAGGGCATCAGCTGGACGATGTGTTTCACCCTCACCAGCGGTTCCCATTCGGTGCCGGCGGCGGCGTCGATTTTTGCCGGCGCCAATGCGAGCGGCAGCGTCTATTACGTCGTCATGGTGTTGACCCGGCAGGACAACCTGCAGGCATACCTGAACGTGACCAAACCGGTGCTGCAAGGGGTGCACTGGAAGCTGTCCTGACCCAGCTCGCGTAGCACCCTGGTTGTATCGTGTGCCGCGGTGTTTGCCCGCTGGGGCCGCTTCGTCTATCGCTTCCGCTGGGTCACGCTGGTCGCGTCGGCGCTGCTGCTCGGTGTTTCCGTGATCGGAGTCCTGACCGGAGGCCAGCTCGCGGGTAACGGCGGTTTCGGGGCGGACCTCGAGGCGGGACGCACCGCCAGGCTGGTCGCGCGCGAAATCCACCGTGAGCAACCGGTGGCGGTGACATCGGGCATGACCCTGATCTTCAGCAGCTCGACGCTGAACGCGACCGACCCCGCATTCCAATCAGCCCTCGAGGCGGCGATCGCGCCGCTCAAGAGCGATCCAAGGGTGGCCGGCCTGACGACCCCATACGGCGTGCCGGCCGGCGAACAGGCCACCTTCATCTCACGCGACGGCCACAAGGCCCTGGTCATCGTGGAATTCAAAGACCCGTCCCACAAGTCCGAGCAATATGTCAACGAGGTCGTCGCCGCTGTCCATCCCGGCCTCCTTACGGTCGTCGCCACCGGCCAGGTTCCGCTGAACCTTGCGTTCAACTCGACGCTCGACTCCGACCTTCAGCGAGCTGAATACGTTGCGCTGCCGGTCACCTTCCTGATGCTGATCCTCATCTTTGCAGCCGTCGTCGCCGCGCTGCTGCCGCTGGGTGTCGGACTGCTGGCGATCGTCGGCGGGCTGGCCGGCACGATGTTCCTCGCCCATTTCACCGACGTGTCGCAGTACGCGACCAACATCGTGACCCTGATCGGACTGGCGGTCGCCATCGACTATTCGCTGTTCGTCGTCAACCGATTTCGAGATGAGCTCTCGAGCGGCGCCACTCGCGAGGAGGCGATCGCCATCGCCATGTCGACCGCCGGTCGTGCGATCACTTTTTCCGGCATCGCGGTCGCGATCGGCCTGTCCGCGATGCTGTTCTTCCAGGGCACCTTCATGGCCTCGATGGGCGCGGCCGGCGCGATTGTGGTCGCCATCGCCGTGCTGTATGGCCTGACCTTCCTTCCCGCCGCGCTGGCGATTCTCGGCCACAGGGTGGACTGGTGGCCACGATGGGCGAGGCGGATCATGCCCGCGCTGGGGACCCGCCGGCCCGCCGGCACGGGAGCGTGGCATGGCATGGCGATGTGGGTCATGCGCCGGCCGTGGTTCGCGCTGATCCCCGCGCTTGTCGTGCTGATCGCTTTGGGCACTCCTTTCCTGCAGCTGCGGATGGCGAGTAGCGACGTCGACGCGCTGCCCCCGTCGAACCAAGCGCGCCAGGGTTACGACACGCTGGTGAGCGATTTTCCGGGTTGGAACGAGACCTCGATCGAGGCGGTCGCCTACTACCCCGATTCATCGCCTTTCACAACCGAGCACGTTGGCGCTGCCTATGACCTGAGCCGCAGGCTCGCCGCGCTGCCCAACGTGATTCGTGTCCAGAGCATCTTCGACATCGACCCCAGCCTGAGCCGCCCGGACTACCAGAGTCTCTACTCAGGTCCTCGCGATTCGCTGCCATCCCCCATGCAGGACGCGCTCGCGACGGGCGCCGGTCCGCACATCGTGCTGCTCAACGTGCTGACGAATCAGCCCTACACGAGCGATGAGGCGCGGGCGATCGTGAGGGCGGTTCGCGCCGAGCATCTGGCCGGCGGCCAGGTCCTTGCGACTGGCGGCACGGCTGAGGACCTGGACATCGTGAACTTCATCGTCCAGCGAACCCCAACCGCGGTCGGAACGGTGATTTTCGTCACGTACGTCATCCTCTTTCTGCTCACCGGATCGGTGGTGCTGCCGCTGAAGGCCGTGCTGACGAACCTGTTCTCGATCTCGGCGTCGTTCGGCGCGCTGGTCTTCGTTTTTCAACAGGGTCATTTCAGCCGGCTGCTGGGTTTCACTGCGCAATCGATCGACCCCAGCATTCCGGTGATCCTGTTCAGCCTGGTATTCGGTATGTCGATGGACTACGAGGTCCTGCTGATCAGCCGGATTCAGGAGGAGTACCAGCGGACCGGGGACAACCAGGCCGGCGTCGCGATGGGGCTGGAGAAGAGTGGGCGTTTGATCACCGGTGCTGCCGCGATCATGTGCGCGGTGTTCATCGCATTCGGGCTCGCGCAGGTCGTGATCATCAAATCGATCGGAATCGGCCTTGCGGTGGCAATCGCCATCGACGCCACGATCGTGCGCATATTGATCGTGCCGGCCGTGATGAGAATCCTCGGCCGAGCCAACTGGTGGGCGCCACGCCGGCTGGCTTTCCTCCACCGGCGGCTCGGCTTGAGCGAGGTTGCGGTGCCACCTCGCCTGCCGGCGAGGGAAGGGGTGTAGGGGGCGCTAGGGGTCGCCCCCTACGTTTTAGGGAAGGACCGGAGGTGGCATCCGGTGCTTTCCAGGATGCCGGTCAGTCCTCACAGCTTCCTGAGCCAAACCTTGGATGCTGCTGAGAGAGCGCCTACGGGTTGGACGCCAGCGGCAGCTCGACCTCGAAGGTGGCGCCTCCGCCGCTGGTCTCCTTCACGTCGACGCGCCCGCCATGCGCGGTCACGACCGCGTTGACGATGGACAGCCCCAGGCCCGCGCCGCCGCTGTCGCGGCTGCGGCTCGGGTCGGCGCGATAGAAGGGCTCGAAGATGCGCTCCCGGTCCTCCGTGCGCAGCCCCGACCCGTGGTCGGCGATCGACAGCCGCGCGGTGCCGTTCAATGTCGTCACCGAGATCTCGATGGGTGTCGTGCCCGGCGTGTGGACGAGCGCGTTGCGCACCAGGTTGCCGACCACCTGGCGAAGCCGTGTGTCGTCCCCGGACACCACCACCTTGTCGGGCGCCTCGAGCGTGATCTCGCGCTGCGGTGCCACGACGCGGGCGTCGGCGGCGGCATCGCGGGCGATGACTTGCAGGTCGACGGGCTCGGTTTCGAGTGGACGACCCTGGTCGAGTCGAGCGATGAGGAGCATGTCGTCGACGAGTGCGGACATGCGGACGGATTCTTCTTCGATCCGGCGTCGCGCCAGGTCGGCATCGACGGGGGAAGCGGCGGCCCCGCGGCGCAGCATCTCGGAGTAGCCCCGGACGGAGGTCAGGGGCGTGCGGAGCTCATGGGACGCGTCGGCGATGAACCGGCGCAGGCGTCTTTCGGACGCGGTCCGCTGAGCGAAGGCGGCTTCGATCTGACTCAGCATCGCGTTGAGGGCGAGGCCAAGGCGACCGATCTCGGTCCGTGGTGTCGCCGGTTCCACTCGCCGCGTGAGATCGCCGGCGGCGATGTCCTTTGCCACCGCGCCCATACGGCGCAGTGGACGAAGTCCGATCTCGATGATGACCAGGGCCAGCACCACGGTGGCAGCGACCACGGCGAGGCTGATCAGAGCCTCAGTCTGGAGCAGCGCGCTCAAGGTCGACTGCACGTCTGTCAGGGGAATGGCGAGCACGACGAACTGACCGCCGAACCTGCCTTCCGGCCAGTCGGTCATGCGGTACTGAACGCCCTCTGTGCCACTGACGTCATACGGCGGCGCGGGCTTGTCCGTCCCGTAGTTGGGCAGGGTCTTGGGGAGGTTGGGCCGCGCGGTCGGTGCGTTCGCGAAGTTGGGTGACACCACCTTGCCGTCGACCACCGATCCGTCGCTTCCGATCAGCTCGACCACCGTGCCGACCGGGAACGGGGGATGCTGCTGTCGACTTGTGGGCCCGGCGCCCAGCGCGCTGGCGGCCTCGTCCACTCCGTTGGTCAGCTGGTAGTCGACTCGACCGATCAGGGAGTTCTTCAGCAGGGCGTAGGTGGCGATGTTTGCGACCAAGAGGCCGATGACGACGAGCGAGATAACTCCGATCAGCAGCCGCCCGCGCAGCGACAGGGTCATTTTCGTGGCGTTCGGAGCACGTACCCCACGCCGCGCACGGTCTGCACCAGCGGCGGGTCGTAGCGGTCGACCTTGCGCCGAAGGTAGCTGATGTAGGTCTCGAGCACGCTGGCATCGCCGCCGAAGTCGTAATGCCAGACATGGTCGAGGATCTGGCTGCGGGTCAGCACGCGGCCGGCGTTGATCAGCAGGTAGCGGAGCAGGCGGTACTCGGTGTTGGTCAGCTCGACGACGCGGCCGTGGCGTCGAACTTCATGGGCTTCGTCGTCGAGCTCCAGGTCGGCGAGCGAGAGCTTCCCCGTCTCCGAGTCGCTGCCATGCCGGCGCAGCACGACCCGTACCCGAGCCATCAGCTCCTCGATGCTGAACGGCTTGGTGACGTAGTCGTCGCCGCCGATCGTCAGCCCGTGGACCTTGTCCTCGGTCGCGTCCTTGGCGGTGAGGAAGATGATCGGCACCTTGTTGCCGGCGCTGTTCATGCGTTTGAGGACCTCGATGCCGTCGATGTCGGGCAGCATCACGTCCAGGATCACGAGTGACGGCGCGAACTGGGTGACGGCGGTCAGGGCGCCGCGGCCGGTGGCGGCGGTCTTGACATTGAACCCTTCGTAGCGAAGCGCCATGGCGACGAGCTCGGTGATGTTCGGCTCGTCGTCCACGACGAGGACCCGGGCGCCGTCCTTGTTCACGATGACCATGCTGATCGAGTTTCCTGTGAGATTGCTCAGAGAATAGTGGGGATCAGCTTCGATTTGGCTGGCTGGGGCCAGCCGGGGGTGCGCAGCACTGTGCCGTCGCGGTGCACCAGCCGAGCCGCCAGGCGGTTCAGCTCGAGCCAGGCGGGCGCCTGCTCGCTCATGACGATTGCGGCGGTCGAGGCGATGTTCGCGTCGACGCAGCTTGCGGCCACCACCGTCCCGCTGCGCCAGCAGCTCTCCGCCGGCATGCCCGTCGCGGGGTCGACGATGTGATGCAGCACGGTGCAGCCGCGCACCCATCGCCTCACGGTCGTGCCGGAGGTGGCGACCCCGCCGTTCGCGATGCTGATGGTCTCCTCGGCTTCCGAGATCGGCGAGGCGCTGTCCTCGCTCGCCTGCACCAGCCACCCTCCGGGCGGTGCGTCGCCTGCGACCGCGATGTCGCCGCCGAGGCTCACCAACACGCCGCCTCCGGCTGCGTTGTGTGCGGCAGCGGCCGCCAGGTCGGAGGCCAGCGCCTTGGCGGTCGCGCCCAGGTCGAGCTCGACACCACGCGGAATCACGATCGATCGAGTCGCCGCGCTGAAACGGATCGCCTGCCAGCCCGGGATGCGCTGCGCGACCAGTCGCAGGGGACCGCCGCGCGGCTCGACCGATGCGAAGTCGCCGTCGTAACCGGCCAGGCGTATTGCCGCGCCGACCGTCGGGTCGACCGCGCCGTCCGTGAGCTCCGCCCCGCGCAGCGCTGCGGCGATCGCCTGGGCGAGTAGCGGGCTGATGATTGTGACCTGGTCTGGTCTTGCGTTCAGCATGCTGAGCTCGCTGTCCTCACGAAACCGACTTGCCGCGAAGTCCATCGCTCTGACCACCTCGTCCACCGCTCTCTTGGCCGCGACCAGCGCCTTGGGCCTGGTCACGACGATCCGAAGCGAGCTGCCGAGCGCGCGGTCGTCCGCGATGCCGAGGACGGTGGCGCTCATTTTTTGACCTGCGAGCGGCGCAGCGCGATCGCGAGCACCGGGCAGTCCTCGACCGCCCGCTGCGCGAGCGGGAGCAGGTGTACGGGGACGGATTCGGAGTTGACGATCGGATAACCCCAGTCGTCGAGGCGGATCAGCTCGGGCAGGAGCTCGGCGCACAGCCCGCGACCGTCGCACTTGATCCGATCGACCACGAGCCTGTGCTGAGGGCTCACGCGGTCCGCCTCAGGTCGTGAGCACCTTCGTGGCTCGCAAACTCGCGGCCGAAAACCTGCAGTGCCGAAGACAGGAACATGACCGCGCCGTCGGGATGCCGGCATGCTCCTCGACCTGGCACGTCATCCACCCAGCGGTTGAGTCGCAAGAGGTCGCGACCGTCCGAGCTGTTGTCGGCGATCCGGGTGCACGCGTCGGCGAGCGCCCTCAGACCGAAAAAGCACGGACCGCATTGCGCCGAGCTCTCGGCAGCGAGGTAGCGCATGATACCGGCCGTCTCACAAACGGGACAGGCGCTCGCGGGGAGCAATCCGATCACGCCGCAACCAAGCCGCGCGCGGTGGTCGAGAGGCAGGTTCCAGGCCTCGGCAGGCTCCATCCACGAACCGAAGTAACCGCCGACCAGGACGGCCATCGGCTGCTCAGTGACACCGCCGCCCTGGCGCACCGCATCGCCGATGCTCGTGCCCAGCTCGACCTCGAGGACGCCTGGGCGCGCGATTCCGCCGGCCAGTGTGATGAGCGTCGAGGTGGGCCTGCCACCCCTCGCGATGAGCGCGATGTGAGCGAGCGTTTCGACGTTCTGGACGAGGGTCGGCGCCCGATCGACGCCTTGCTCGAACGGCAGCGGCGGCGCCGTGGTCGGCGTCGCGATGCCTTCGTTGAGGAAATGGATCGCGGCCGTCTCCGCCCCCGCGACGTAGCGCGCGGGAGCAGCGGCAAGCGTCACCAGACCGCGCTCCGGTTCGGTCCGCTCGTGGAGCGCTCGGAGCATTGCGTGGCGTGCATTTTCGTGGCGCTCGCCGATGTACAGGATCACGCGGCGCGCGCGCACGACGCGTGCGGCGATGAAAGCCCCGTCGAGCACGAGGTGCGGTCTTGTCGTCATCAGGAGCCTGTCTTTCTGGCTGCGCGGTTCGCCTTCGGCTCCGTTGACGACGATCACCGCGCGGCCGCCGGAACGCTGCGCGACCGCCCGCCACTTCGTGGCCACTGGAAATCCCGCGCCTCCGCGACCGACCAGGCCCGACCGCTCGATCGCGTCGATGAAGTCGGCGCCGACGTGCGGCAGGGGGCCGAACCTTTCCGGTGAGTCGAGCAGTCGAGTCATCGGAGCTCGCGGCGGTCGACCGCCGTCCGAAAGCTCGCGCGCGCTGTGGCGAGCGGATCGGTGGAGCCGGACGTGAGGCGGACGAAGATCGCCACGCCCACCGCCGCGATGCACGCCGCTGTGATCGCCAGCATCCACGCCGACAACGTGTCGGTGCCCGTGCCGACGCCGTGCAGGACGCCGACCGGCCACGCCGCATACGTCAGCCAGTGGATCGCGCGCCAAGCATGGTGACCGAGGAAGCCGCGCATTAGGCTGGTCACGACGATGGCGAGGAGAAGCTCGAAGGAGACGACGCCCAGGCCGAGCCAGAACGTGCGGTAGTAGGACGAGAACGGAATCAGCGCGGCGGCCCAGCCGAGGTGCGTGAAGGGATCGACGACCGAGGTGACGATGTGCAGCGCGAGGAACACCATCGTCATCAGGGCGAGGTTCCGATGGAGGCCCGTGGTCAGGAATCGCGGCCAGCTCGGGCTCTGGACTCGGAGGACTGTGAGGATCCCGAGCCCGACGACCGCCGTCAGGAGGATCAGCGTGACGGCGCCCGCGCCGCGCGTCGTGTACCAGAGGAGTGTGTCGGGCACCGGTCAGTGCGAGGCGCCCGAGACGACCACGCCACTGCCGGACGAGGACGAGCTGACGCCACTTGAAGGCTGGAGGCTGGCGGAAGAGCTGGATGACGTCGAGGACGTGGAAGAGGTCGACGTTGAAGTCGATGTCGACGCGGAGGTCGTTGCGGAGGTGCTCCCGGGGATGGTCGCCGCGCCGATCGCGCCGAACACACCCAGGCCGGCAAACGCCCCGACCGCGGTCAAGGCTGTCAGGCGGTTGAGCGCACGCAAAGCGGCGTCACGCGCCAATGCTCGTGTTCGTTCCATGCTCGAAGAGAGTGAGCGCGGCGGCTGAACCGGACCTAGGAGCGGGCTGAGAACTCGCTGTGAGCCTTAGCGCACGGCCGGGCGCGAGCCGGGCGCACAAATCACAATTCGTACTCTGTTGGTGCTGCCCCCGTAGCTCAGGGGATAGAGCAGGACGGTCCTAACGTCAAGGTCGGGGGTTCGATTCCCTCCGGGGGCACCAGCTTGAAAGCCTCAGCCCGACCAGTTCGTCCCCGGCACCGGCAGGTACGGCATCGGGTCGATGACCTGGTCGTTGACCCGCAGCTCGAAATGAACATGCGGCCCGGTCGACAAGCCCGTCGAACCCTCGAGCCCGATCATCTGCCCACGCACGACCCGATCGCCGACCTTCACGCTCGTGTCAAGCAAGTGCCCATACAGCGTCGCGATTCCGCCGCCGTGCGCGATCACGACATAGTTGCCATAACCGATGGTGGTGTGACCCACCGCCACCACGACGCCGTCCGCGGCGGCCATCACAGTCGTGCCGAGCGGCGCGGCGATGTCGATCCCGGTGTGGAAGTGCTTGTACGGCCCGTAAGCAGGCTCGAGGACGACCGTCGACGGCCCGAAGGGTTGCGTGATCTGGAAGTGCGTCATCGGCCACCACAGCGCGAGGCCCGCGATCGGCCGCCCGACGGGCAGCTCGTGGTTGACCAGGGCGATGCCGGTGCCGACCTGAGCCTGGGCCCAGGCCGTCTCGTATGAGCGCAGGATCAGGTCCTGCTCCTGGGATTCCAGGAGCTGGGCGAGGCTTGCCGTCACGTCCGGCGGCTGGTTCTGCAGGTGATCCTTGGCGGTCTGGATCTGGGTGACCAGGTCGGCGAGCTGGCCGTTGACGTCGGTCTGCCGGCTCATCACCTCCTGCAGCGAGCTGAGGTTGGCGCTCAGCAGCTCGAGCGTCGCGCTCTCGCGATCGAGGTCGTCCTGGCGAGCCTTACGGTCGGCCTGCAGCTTGGCGAGGTCAGCCTCCAGCCTGGTCTGAAGCGCATGCGCGCGCTGACCGGCCACCACGGCGTCGGCGGTCGCGACCAGGGCCTCGCGCAGGTTGCCGCTGCGCGCGATGAGCAGCCAGAAGGAGTCCGGCTGCCGGTAGATCGCGCGGGACATCACAGCGAGCTGCTGCTTCTCGACCTCGATCCGTGCCTGCGTCTCGGCGATCTGGGCGTCAAGCCTGGCGATCTGGGCTTCGAGGTCGGCGATCAGCGCTTCCTCACGCGCGACGTCTGCCGTGAGGATGCCCTCGATCGCCGCGAACTGGTTGAGCGTGGCCGTCAGCTGCTGGGCCGCGCCGAGCGCCCTCGCGACATCTCCGCCGAGGCGGGCCTTCAGCAGCTCGTAGGCGGCCTGGTTGGGATCGACCTGCGCCGTCGGACAGGTCACACGAGTGTCCGACGCGGCCGCGGGGGTGGGGCACGGAGTCGGAGTGGTGGCCCCCGCCGTGGTGAGCTGGAGCGATAGCATCGCTCCCATCAGCGCGGCGGCCGCGAGCGCTCGCTTCAAGCGCGGGCCTGGCGAAAACCAAGCAGGGCAGTGGCCGTACCGAGGACCAGCCCGGCCGTGATCACCGCCGCGAGGACGTACTGCACCTCGGTCGCACCCACGCCGGGAAGCACCTGGGTGTAGATCGCTGACTCGAAGCGCATGGCGAGCAAATAAGCGCCCGCGACGACGGCGGCCGCAAGGGCCCCTGCCAGCGCGCCGGTCGTCAGCCCCTCGACCACGAACGGACCGCGAAGCATCCAGCCCCGCGCGCCGAGCAGGCGCGTGACGGCAACCTCCTGGCGGCGCGACGCGGCGATCCCGCGCATGGAGTTCGCGATCACTGCGTAAGCAACGATCACCAACAGCAGCACGATGCCGGCGGCGATCGAACCGGCGACCACCGCGAAGTGGCGCAGCCGGGAGTAAGTGTCAGCGTCGTAGGAGGTCGGATATGAGGCGTCAACCGCGGGATCGCCCTTGACCGAGTCCGCCACGGCCGCGACCTTGGTGACCAACCGGACCCGCACGTCGAGGCTGGCGGGGAAGGGGTTGGTCGAGCTCAGGCTGGACAGGTTGTCGAGGCCCGGCCGCTTGCTTGCCTCAGCCAGCGCCTGCTCGGGCGTCAGCGCGGTCACCGATGCGACACGACTGTCGGCCGTCAGCCTGGCCTTGAGTGCTGCGACGGCTTCGGGCGTCGCGTCGGGCGCGAGGTAGACGCGCACCAGGGACGCCTGGCTCGCCTGATCCGCCACGGCTTGCTCCACCGCGATCCCGACCAGGGCGAGCGTGCCGCACAGCATCAGGAGCAGCGCGATCGTGCCGATGACCGGCGTGGTG
>Ga0209689_1000536_pt1 | contig 26512 bp, 25 predicted proteins | sample GraSoiAngelo_149_FD_187119 | JGI IMG/M metagenome (GOLD analysis project Ga0209689, IMG submission 187119) | Grasslands soil microbial communities from the Angelo Coastal Reserve, California, USA - 14_1009_09_30cm (SPAdes) (version 2) | ecosystem: Environmental > Terrestrial > Soil > Grasslands ... | reverse complement strand
TACAAGGTGCCGAAGCACGTGTACTTCAGAAGCGAGCTCCCGAAGTCAAACGTCGGCAAGATTTTGAGAAAGGCGTTGAGAGAGGAGTTAGGTAGGGCTTGACGAAATGATTAGGCGGTTTCTGCCGGCAACCAGTACCCCCCAGCTCCACCATTCTCGCCAGGTAGTTTGTAACTTAACTAGAGTCGCCGCACTATTGCCCCTCCGCGAGACTGTCGAAAGCCCGCCGTTCGAGCCGTCTGTTGGTTGTGCGACGACCTTTCGCCGATCGTGGCTCCCCTGTGTAAGAGTATGAATGGACCGCCGCCTCTACTGTCGGGCCCGAAGAGTCGGGTTGTGTATGGTCTTCCAGCCAGTTATCGAGTCCCTCAAGGAACGACTGCGTGCGTTCTAATGCTACAGCACGCCACAGCCTGACGTATTTCTGCGGGAGAAAGAACACTCGTGCATCACGGTCCACGTCCCTATCTCGTGGGTCGGTCGCGCGCGCGTTTCGCATCGCGATTCTCAGGTACTGCGGCACCAGTGCGGCCGTACGCTCCATCGCCGACATTCGCCAACCCTTGAGAACGACCTGGCGTCCCATGGCTGGGACGAAAGAACCGTCGCTGCGCCTGCTAACGACTCCGTTCGCTTGCATCCAACGAAGCGCGCTACCGACTTTTTCCCTCGGAAAACGCTGACCAATCAGTCTCCTGAGTCCTGTCGCCCGAAGAGGAAGTGGCAGGCCGGTCGTCTTGTCGGTGTAACGGTGTTGGCGATGCCAGTCGTGAACTACACCTGCAATCTCCACCAAGTCTTCGTAGCTCTCCTTGATGACTTTGGCGGCCTGCGACCTCTCGAGGCGGTGGCCGCCAGCCACGCGCCCAGCCTGCTTTCGCAGCTGCGCTGCAAGCCTCGTCCTTGGCAAGCCGGCAGCCAGGAGAAACGCCGTGGTTTCGGCGAGCAAAGCATTAAGCGCAGCGTGAGATAGAAAGGCGCGTCCATCGGAGCTTCGAGTTCCCCCCGGGCGCGTGACAGCGTCGCGCAGCACATGCCCCTCCCTTGTCTCGCGCTTAGCGGCCGGCCGTGCAACTGTCATTTGTCTTGCTCCCAAGCTGAACATCCATGCTTTCTCTGCCGGACACACGACGACGTCGACGCGAACCGGAGGCCCCCGGTTTACTTTATGCGCACGTTTGTTTTGTCGGGTCCACTGCCCATATCCTCAGAGAGAGACTCCTCGAATATAAAACCGCTCAGCCCGACTCGCGTCCGACCACCCTTTGATACACTCCGTCGCCATCGTTGGCTATTCAGCTCTTCCGTGAGCCACGTAATCATGGCCTCCAGTCGATCCGCGAGCATGTTGCGAACCAGCGGCAAATCACTCCGACCAATCTCAACACTTTGAGCTGTCCGCCAGGTGCGCTTTGATTCCGGTTTCCAGCTATCGTGAAACGCTGCCCGCATGGCATCACGCATTCGCTGCCCAGCCGCGTCCGGTGCGTCGCGTCTCGACACTAATCTCCGTGCCACATTGCCCCTCCACCGTAATCGTCCATTTGATTGCACGTGCACGTAGTCGACTCGGATAAGCTCGTCGATTATGAGGCGCGGCCATACGCCGGGCGCATAGCGCTGAATCAGCGTCCAGGCATCATGCCCTTTGGAACTCGGGCTGCCGATCTCCAAATCCTTTGGGCGTCCCTTTTTGGTGTAATTCGGGTCCGATAACCACCCATCGATGACTCGCCTCATAGAATCGCGCCGCGTGCTTAGTCCGCCATCTACTTCCGGCGGACTCTTGAGAAGCGCAGACACTACTTGGCGACTGAGCCCGGTCTTTACAGCTACTCGCGACACGTTTGGGCGACGTTCGCTGCCGGCATATGCTTTGGCAGTCTCGTGCACGCAGACTGCCCTCAACAGCGTCTCCGCTTCTGAGCTCGTAATACCGCATTCAACAAGGAGAGGAGCCAGCCCTTCAAACGCAGCCTTCGCCACTCTAAAGACGCTGGCTTTCCACGAGTCACCCTTGCGCTCTGCGGGGCGCTTGCTTTCTGCCCTGTCTAGGTGTGAGTAGAGCCCGAGCTGTGATAAGGCGTGTGCACCGCCTCGCCGGCGCCTTGACACCGCGGCAGCATCCCGCACAGTTTGCGACTTAGACTTCGTCGCTTCTGTACGTCGTTGGCGGGCCAAGGCTCATCCACGCGCCGTCCCTGGCAACAAGCGGGTGTGAAGTTTACGGCAAGCGAACGCGTGTCCTAAGCATGAGCCGAAATCATCATGGAAGGGAAGGCGGAATATTGAGGCCGTTCGCCTAGAAACTGGCTTCGCGCACCGTTAGTCCGGTCGCGCTAGTACGTTGCGCGGGGGCGAGCGCCGAAGGCGATCTGACGCCGCCGCGACAAAGCTAGTGCGGAGTGCCGGCGATGCCGCCCGTGCCGGCGATGCCGCCCGTGCCAGCGATACCACCCGTACCGGCGATGCCGCCGGTGCCAGCGATACCACCCGTGCCAGCGATACCACCCGTACCGGCGATGCCGCCCGTGCCAGCGATACCACCTGTACCGGCGATGCCGCCCGTGCCAGCGATACCGCCTGTGCCGGCGATACCACCAGTACCGGCGATGCCACCGGTGCCTGCGATGCCGCCAGTCCCTGCGATGCCACGGATGCTAGTCACCAACACCAAGCCGAGGTGTGCTGGTTGTGTCCCTGAGATCGTCAGCTCTGTTCCCACGGCGGGGGACAGGGTCCCCTGTGACATCGCCGGAGTCAGATCTACGGTGACGCCGTTAACCACCACTCTGCCGAGTGAAGGTTCAGCCTTCTGAACAGTTCCGGAAAGAAAGATCGAGCTTGCACCGGGAACATAAAGTCCCCGGGATTGAATCGACGAAGCCCTAATACTTCCGTCACCCCCCACCGTCCCGAAGACGGCCACTTCGCTGCCGACGGTGAGCCCGCTTAGCGACGTTGTGTGAACGCGCTGTCCGAGTACCGTGGCAGTGCTATTCGCCAAATCGACAGCTTCAACGGGACCTACAACCAGCAGCTGGCCCGCGGAGCCCGCCGTGCCGGCAAATGAGGTTGAGGTCGCAGCAATCCCCCCGAGCGCTGCAATCGCAGCGCATATAAGGCTCTTCATGTGCTCTCCAATAGTGGTCGCGTATCGCTTATTTCTTGTTGGGTACCAGTCCCGCAAGAACGTCGATTTCCTCAACGGGCGATCCCCCACGGGCAGTCTTCTGGATGTAGGGCTTGTGTTGAATATCTGGCGGTCTCTCGGTCGACCGGTCCTCAAAAAAGTAAACGCCGACGCCGTACTTCTTTCCAGTGTCGCTTCTCTCCGACGCAGCCAGACGAGTCAGAAAGGTATCCAGGTCGGTCAGCAGCTCCTGGCCCCGCTCACCGGCTATAGTCAGGAATTTGTCGCGTCCAACTTCGGAGAGCGGCTCGTCCGAAACGACCGCTCGCTCCATATACGCAGGCTCCTGCGTCGTGCGCAGCAGGTTGTGTACGAAGCTGGTCGCGACATTCGACAATATGCGACCCATCCACTCGATCCGCTTCACGTCAGCCTCTTTCGGAAGGTAGGCACGCGAGAGGCAGCGAACGGTGACCGAGTCGATTATCTCGACGGAGCCTGAAGCGACCAGCTCATCGAGCAACCCTTCCGGATCGGTACCCGGGCAAGCGAGATCGACGAGGTCCTGAAAGCTTCGACGCGGGGAGCCGTGAGTTGGAACGAGATCCAACTCCATGGCGAGTCCGTAGGCGCCGGAGAAGCCGGTGTGGGTATGCCAGACCGTGAGCAGGTTGGTGACCTGGTCGAGGCTCACCGGCGCGCGCATGCTGTGCGGCGCGCCCGACCGAAGCGCTTGCCTGAGAGCGGTTACATCGGACTTGGTCAGGCCCGCCACGAGCGCGAGCCGCGCGTCCGTGGTCGCTCGCTTCTGTTCCAACAGGCGGGATTCGAGCGCCTGGATGAATGTGCGGCGCACAACGCCGGCGATCTCACTCGCCGATATTCCATATTCAAAAGCAACGCGCATGAGCGGTCGCACCAGCTCGGCGAACACACTCAGAACGGCTTCTTTCTCCCGGGTCGACTTGTTCATGTCGCCTGCTACGTTGTTGTGACATAACTCTAAGTTTTAGAGGTACTTATGTCAATTAAGTATTTGCCGCAACGCGACGGTTGAACGCCCATTCAAGAGCAAAGCTCAATGGGAACAGCGGGTTACGCCTGTCGGTTCCGAGCTACTGGATCCGTCGTAGGGGCTTTACATGGAGTAGGGAATCCCCCTAGTGCCATGTCGGGAACGGGAGGGTCAGGTGCGCTCGGCCGGCTCGAACAGCCGCCTATGCTCGAGGATGGCGTAGCGGTCGGTCATTCCGGCGATGTAGTCAGCCACCGCGCGAGCGCGACCGGCGGCTCCATGTTGGGTCTCCGCTTGCACCGCCTGATCGCGATGCTCTCTCGGCATGAGACTCACGTCCTTGAAAAACGCCTCGAAAAGCTGTTCGACCACGCGCCGCGCCTTCGAGGTCATGCGCAGCACCTTGTAGTGCCGGTAGACCTGCTCGCGCAGGAACGCCTTGAGCTCGAGGTGCTCCTCGCGGCACGCGTCGCTCAACATCGCGAGCGGTGCGGTGAGTGCGCGCACCTCGTCGATCGAGCGCGGCTGCGCGCGCTCGAGCTGCGTCTGCGTGGTGTGGATGAAGTCGACCACGAGGTGGTTGATCATGCGCCGGATGGTCTCGTGCACGAGCCGGCGCTCGCCGAGCTGCGGATACTGCGCCACGACCGCATCGTGCTCACGCCGGAAGATGCGCACCTCGCGCAACGCGGCGAGATCCAGCAGCTGCGCGCGGATGCCGTCGTCCACGTCATGGTTGTTGTAGGCGATCTCATCGGCCAGATTGGCGATCTGCGCCTCGAGCCCGGGCTGGCGGCGCATGATGAAGCGCTCGCCGAGCTCCCCGAGCTCGCGCGCGTGCCGCAGCGAGCAGTGCTTGAGGATGCCTTCGCGACACTCGAAGGTGAGGTTGAGCCCGCGGAACTCGGCGTAGCGCTCCTCGAGCTCGTCCACCACGCGCAGCGACTGCAGGTTGTGCTCGAAGCCACCGTACTCTCGCAGGCATTCGTTGAGCGCGTCCTGACCGGCGTGCCCGAAGGGCGTGTGGCCGAGGTCGTGGGCGAGGCTAATCGCTTCGGTCAGCGCCTCGTTCAGCCGCAGCGCGAGCGCCACGGAGCGCGCGATCTGCGCCACCTCGATCGAGTGCGTCACGCGCGTGCGGTACAGGTCCCCCTCGTGATTGACGAACACCTGGGTCTTGTAGACCAGGCGGCGAAACGCGTTCGAGTGAATGATGCGGTCGCGGTCGCGCTGAAACTCGCTGCGGAACTGGGGCGGGCTCTCGGGGTAGCGCCGGCCCCGGGACTCGCCGTCGTGGGCGGCGTAGGGCGCGAGCAGCCCGGCCGTCGTCGCGGAGACGTCGTTCACCGCGCTCACCCGCAGTGCGCCGCCAGCGTGCGCTCGAGCGCCGCCGGCGGATAGTCCGCGGTGAGGTAAGCCGTGCCGATGCCGCGCAGCAGCACGAGGCGCAGCCGCCCGCCCAGCACTTTCTTATCTATACGCATGTGCTCGAGCGCTGCGGCCGGCGTGACCGAGGCGATCCGGGTGGGGAGTCCCGCGCGCTCGAGCAGGCGCACGATCCGGCCGGCTTCGGCGCCCGTCAGCAGTCCGCACTCGCGCGACATGGCCGCGGCCATCGACAGGCCCGCGCCCACCGCCTCCCCGTGCAGCCACTCCTCATATCCGGTGGCCGACTCGAGCGCGTGGCCGAAGGTGTGCCCGAGGTTCAGCAGCGCGCGCTCGCCCTGCTCGCGCTCGTCGCGGCCGACGACCGCCGCCTTGATCTCGCAGGAGCGGCGGATGACGTGCGCGAGCGCCGCGCCGTCGCGGGCCAGGAGCTCATCGAGGTGCTCCTCGAGCCAGGCGAACAGCGCCGCATCGCAGATGAGTCCGTACTTGATCACTTCGGCGAGCCCCGCGCGCAGCTCGCGCTCCGGCAGCGTCGCGAGCGTCGCGGTATCGCTCACCACCAGCACCGGCTGGTGGAAGGCCCCAATCAGGTTCTTGCCCCCCGGGTGGTTGACGCCGGTTTTGCCGCCCACCGCCGAGTCGACCTGCGCGAGCAGCGTCGTCGGCACCTGCGCAAACGCCACACCCCGTTGATAGCAGGCGGCGGCAAAGCCCGCGAGGTCGCCGACCACGCCCCCGCCGAGTGCCAGGACGGCGCAATCGCGCCCAAAGCGGTTGGCGACGAGCACGTCGAGCACGCGCGCGGCGCTGGCGAGAGTCTTGTGCGCCTCCCCGTCCGGAAGAATCACCTCGACGATGCGCCGTCCGCCGAGGCTGGCGGCGAGCGCCGGCAGGTAGAGCGGCGCCACGGTGGTGTTGCTGAGAATGAGCACATCACGGGCCGGGAGGTGCTGGCGGAAGACCTCGGCCCGGCCGATCAGGCCCGCATCGATCAGGATCGGGTAGCTGCGGGTTCCGAGTTCGACGTTGAGTGTGTCCACGTTCACGCGGCGCCGCGAGCCCACGCGCGCCGCGCGCGGCAGTATAGCTTGAGCGGCTGTCCTCGCAGGCCGGCCCGCGCGAGCCGCGCCATCTAAGGCGGCGGGCGCGCCGCGGCGAGCTCCCGCAGGACGTGCTCGGCGACGCTTGCCACGCGGCGGCCATCGGTCGGGACGGTGATATCGGCGATCTCGCCGTAGAGGGGCGCCCGCGCGTCCATCAGCTGCCCGAGGCGCGCCGCCGCGTCGCCCTCGGCGAGCAGCGGGCGATTGCGGCCGTGGCGTACGCGGTGCGCCTGCTGCGCCACCGAAGTCTCGAGGTACACCACGCAGCCCCGCTCGGCCAGGTGGCGGCGGTTCTCGGGCAGGAGCACCGCGCCGCCCCCGGTGGCGAGCACGATGCGCGGCAGCGCGGTGAGCGCGTCGATGGCCTCGCGCTCGCGCTGCCGGAATCCGGCCTCGCCCTCCTTCTCGAAGATGAAGGGGATGTCGACCCCCGTGCGGCGCTCGATCTCGGCGTCGCTGTCGTGGAAGGGAAGGCCAAGCGCGCGGGCCAGGTGGCGCCCGACGGCGGTCTTGCCCGAGCCCATGGGGCCGATGAGGAATACGCTGGGCTTGCCGAGCATGCAGGTACGAGAGGATACCGAAAACGACGCGGCCGCCCGAAGGCGGCCGCAACCGGTGGGCGGAACGTCGGGGGCTTCAGTTGTAGACGTTTACGCCCTCGCGCACGATCTTCGGAGTGATGAAGATCATGAGCTCGTCCTTGTCGTCCTTGTGGCTGGTGGTCTTGAAGAGATGCCCGAGCACGGGGATATCGCCGAGATACGGCACCTTGGTGTCGTCCTCGCGCTGCGTCGTGGTCAGGATGCCGCCGAGCACCACCGTCTGGCCGTCATTCACCAGCACCTGGGTGGCGATCTCGCGCGTGTCGATCGAGGGCACGTTCACCCCGCCCGAGGTCACGACCACCGTGCCGACGGCGTCGTCCTTGACGTCGAGGTCGAGGATGATGCGGTTGTCGGGGGTTATCTGAGGGGTCACCTTGAGCGACAGCACTGCCTTCTTGAACTGAATGGTGGTCGCACCCGAGGAGGCTGACTGCTGGTACGGAATCTCGACGCCCTGCTCGATGGTCGCCTCCTTCTGGTTCGCGGTGATGACGCGCGGGGAGGCGATGATGTTCGCCTGGGTCTCGGCCTGGGCGGCCGAGAGCTCGAGGTCGACGATGAAGTTGTCGTGCAGGATGCCGAGCGCGATGCTGCCAGCCGGGCTGGTGACCGGCAGGTTGACGTTATAGCGGTTGCTGGCGGCAGCCCCGGTCGGCACCCCGACTGGGTATATGTTGCCGGTGCTGGCCAGGTTGGCGATTCCCGAGCTGATCGCCGTGTCGGTGCCGGAGGCGGTACCGGCGGTGCTGATGAGGCCCTGGCCATACTTCTGAAAGCTGGTGTAGCCGAAGCGCGCGCCGAGCTGACGCTGGAAGTCGTTGCTCACGACGACGATGCGCGCCTCGATGAGCACCTGGCGCACCGGGATGTCGAGCGTCGCCACCAGGCGGCGCACGTCCGCGAGCCGCTCGGCGGTGTCCTGCAGCAGCAGGGTGTTGGTGCGCTCATCGACCGCGACGCTGCCGCGCGCCGACAGGAGCGAGTTGGTCTGCGTCTTGATGAGCGCCGCCATGTCCTGGGCCTTGGCGTAGTTCACCTGCAGGTACTCGGAGCGCAGCGGCGCGAGCTCCTGCACGTCCTTTCTCGCGGCCAGCTCCGCCTTCTCACGCGCCGCGAGCTCCGCCTGCGGAGCGACGATGATGACGTTGTCCTGGCGGCGCTTGTCGAGCCCCTTGGTGCGCAGCACGATGTCGAGCGCCTGGTCCCACGGCACGTTCTGCAGCCGCAGCGTCACGTTGCCGCTCACCGAGTCCGACACCACGATGTTCTGGCCGCTGGCATCGGCGAGCAGCTGCAGCACCGCGCGGGTCTCGATGTCCTGGAAGTTGAGCGTCAGGCGCTCGCCGGTGTACACCGGCCGCTCCTCGGGGGCGTTGGCGAGCTTGCGCCTCGGGGCCACCTCGACCACGTACTGATCGTCCGACTGGTAAGCGAGCTGCTCGTAGTCGCCCGTGGCGGTGATCGCGATGCGCGAGCCGTTGCCGACGCGCGTGACGTCGAAGCCGCTGATCGGGGTGCCGTAGTCGGTCGCGTCGTAGCGGCGCAGCAGGTTGGCCGGCGCGGCGGCGTCGCTGAAATCGACCACCACCTGGTTGCCGACCTGGTGCAGGTTGATGCGGATGTGAGGATCCGAGAGCCTCACGACCACGCGTCCGGCGCCGTCGGCGCCGCGCCGGAAGTCGATGGAGCGCAGCTCGCGGGGCCCGCCGGCGACCGGCGCGGCGGGCGCGGCGCCCGAGGGAGCGGCCGCGGCGGCATGCCCGGCACTCCCGCCCAGCATGACGATGATGTTGTTGCCCTCGACGCGCGTGTCGTAGGGCATGAGCTTGTCGAGATTCAGCACCAGCCGCGTGCGGTCCTTGGTCTCGGCGGCGAGGATGGTGTCGACCCCCGAGGCGTGCACGTCGATGCGGCGGGACGGCAGCGCCAGAGTGGTGTTCGGCAGATCGAAGGAAATGCGCGCCGGGTTGTCGATGGTGAAGGACAGCGGCTGGGGGGCCGGGCCCGACAGGCGCAGGGTGAGCTGCAGCTGCTGTCCCGCCAGGGGCTGCACGTCGATGGCCTGCAGCGCAGGATTGTCCGCGGCCTGTGCCGCCGTGCCCGCGGCGAGGCCGAGCACCCCTGCGATCATGAGGCGCGCGGTCGTGCCGAGAAGGCGATTCATCAGGCTAGACGCTTGCATTCGTGAGACTCCCTGCTGGACCTTTATTCGTTCAGGGCCAGCGCGGCGGGGCGTTCCATGTACCCCCCGAGGCTGTCCGGAACGATCTCGATCAAGCTGATCTTGGCGGGCGTGATGTCGGTGATCTTGCCTTCCGCCTGTCCGATGTGGTTGCCGGCGGTCACGCGGTGCACCAGTCCGTCCTTGGTCTGCACCAGGCCGAACATGTGCCCGCCGAGGCGCAGCGTGCCGACCATCTTGAGCGTATCGAGCGAGAACTGTTCGAGAAACTCGCGATTGCGCTTGGAATCGGGGCGTATGCCGCTGTAGCCGGCGCCCGCGCCCGGGGTGCTCGGCAGGAACGGCGAGCGCATATCGGCGGCGGTGTAAACGAAGGTTTCGTAGGGCTTGATCTCGGGCAGCGGCTCGACGCGCCCGCCGGGCTCTTTCTTCGTATCCTCGATGAAGCGCGCCAGGTCGCTGTCGGCGCTCGTGCAGGCCGTGAGCGCGGCGTAGCCGGCGCACACGAGCGCGGCGCCCAGCAGGCGCAGACCCGATGTGTGTGAGAGCTTAAGCATGGGTGAGTACCGCATTCACGCCGTTCATGTGGGTCAACCCGCCGGCTTCGGGCGGTGGGCGACGTCGCGCTTCTGCGCCTCGCCCGCCGCGACCTCGTCCTCGTCGAGATAGCGGTAGGTCTTGGCCGTGAGCTCGAGCGACAACTGGTCGTAGGAGTCCTTGCTGTCCGGCTTGATGTCGATGTCGTGCAGCGTGACGATGCGCGGCAGCGCCGCGATGCCGCTCACGAACTCGCCGAACTGGTGATAGCTGCCGGTGAGCCTGATCTTGATGGGCAGCTCCGCGTAGAAGTCCTTCTTCTGCTCGGGCTGCGGCTGGAAGAGCTTCTCCTCGAGGCCGGCGGCGAGGCCGGTCTGCGAGATGTCGACCAGCAGGCTCGGCACCTCGGTCTTGCCGGGAAGCTGACGCAGCAGCGCCCCGAAGGAGCGCTCGATGTCCTTCAGCTGCAGCTTGTAGACCTCGAGGTTGACGGCCTTGGCGTGCTTGTTGTGGAACTCCTGACGCAGCTGCTGCTCCTCTTCCTGACGCCGCTGCAGCTCGGGCCGCTGCTCGTTCCACACCAGGAGGTAGATCCCGAGGAGCGTGAGCGCCAGGAACGCCACGCCGACCGCACCGGCGCGGACCGGCAGCGGCCAGCGGCCGGGCTCGCGCGGATCGAGTGAGCGCAGCTCCTCGAGCAGGTTCATTGCCGTCCTCCCGCGCCGCCGAGGCTCGCCTTGCGGAGTTTGGTCTTCGCGGCGTTGCCGCTCTCCTGGGGCGTCGCGGAGACCTGCTCGGCGGTGAGCGTAAAGCTCGAGCCCGGGCCCGTGCCCTTGCCGGTCTGCACGACCTCGAGCTCGGGGTTGCGCAGCCACTGCGAGGCGTCGATGTTGCGCATGAACGAGGAAACACGGGTGCTCGACTGCGCGACGCCGTCGAACCGAAGACGCCGCTCGGTCTGCTTCACACCGGTGAGGTACACCCCCTCCGGGAGGGTGTGCACGATCTCATCGAACACATGCACGATCTCCGGGCGCGAGCGCTGCAGCTTCTCGATGATCCCCATGCGCGCGATGAACCTGAGCTTATCGGTCTCGAGGTTGTTGATCTCCTCGATCTGCTTGTCGAGCGTCTTGACCTCGCGGCGCAGCTGGTCGTTGCGGTGCTGCTGCGACTCGATCATCGAGCCATACAGCAGATAGGCGGCGAACGAGGCGACGCCGGCGGCGACGGCCGCCACCCCGAGAGCCACCAGGAACGCGAGCTTGCGCTCCTTGCGCTGGCCTTCACGCCAGGGAAGCAGGTTTATACGCGGCATGTCAGTCGAAACTCCGCAGTGCGAGCCCGCAGGCCGTCAGCAGCGCCGTGGCGTCGCGTTGCACCGCCTGCGCCTTGGCGCGCGAGGACAGTTTCATCTGGCCGAGCGGGTCGCCCTTCTCGGCGGAAATGCCGACGCGGCTCGAGATCACCTCCGCCACGCCCGGGATGTTGGCGCAACCGCCACACACCAGAATCTTCTCCGGCTGCTCGCGCCCGGACCCGGAAGCCAGGTAGAACTGCAGCGAGCGGCTCACCTGCTGGGTCATGTCGTCGATGAACGGGTCGAGGACCTCGGACTGATAGTTGCCCGGCAGGCCGCCCTCCTTCTTGGCGCGCCCCGCCTCCTCCATGGCGAGTCCGTAGGTGCGCATGATCTCTTCGGTGAGCTGCTGCCCGCCGAAGGCGAAATCGCGCGTGTACACCACCTTGAGGTTTCGCAGCACACTGAAGGTGGTGCTGCTCGCGCCGAAGTCGACCACCGCGATGGTGCGGTCGATGCCGCCATCGGGCATCTGGTGCGTCATCAGCTTGCAGGCGTTCTCGAGCGCAAACGCCTCGACGTCCACGATCTTGGCCGTGAGTCCCGCCGCCTTGACGGCCGCCTGGCGCTGCTCGACATTCTCGGTGCGCGTCGCGACCAGCAGCACGTCGCTCGATTCCGGATCCTTCTCGTTCGGCCCCAGCACCTCGAAGTCGTAGCTGACCTCGTCCATGGGGAAGGGGATGTACTGGTCGGCCTGCATCTCGACCTGCGCCTCGAGGTCGGCGCTGCGCAGCGCGCGCGGCATCTGGATCACCTTGGTGATCGCGGCATCGCCCGAGATCGCCACCGCGACCTCGGAGGCCTTGGCGCCGGCACGCTTCACGGCGCGGCGGATCGCCTCGCCCACCGCCTCGGCATCGACGATCGCCTTCTCGTTGATGGCGTTCTGGGGCGTGGGCTCGGCCGCATAGGCCTCGACCCGGTACTGCCCGCCCGCCGTCGCCAGCTCGATGAGCTTCACCGACGAGGTGGTTATGTCAAGTCCGAGGAGCGGGCGGTATTTGCGCTGGAGAAGGAACATTTTTTATATCCTTTTCAGGTCTTTACGCCTGAAAATGACCGCGTCGGACATGACCCCGGATCACTATATATCAGTGCACTGTTAAATTGAACGTGAGCGGGCTCACGGATCCGCAGGCTTGCCATGCAGCAAATGCGCGCAGTGCCGAAAGCATCACGCGCGCCGCGCGCTGCGGTGTCCCGGATCAACAAATGCTGCGTCCTCTTGTCCAAGCGTTCTGGGGACGAAAACCGTCAGCACACGGGCGGCGGGCGCTGCGGGAGTTCGGTCGAACCGCTCAGGATCCGCAGCACGTGGCCGAGTGACTGCGGAGTGCGTTAACGTTCGAACCGGCAACCCCGCTGTCGTAGGCACGACGCCCGTAGACCGGAGGCTTTGCGTCCCCACCTTTCGGTGAGTTTGCCCTTGAGTCGCGGGTACTATGCATAGCCCCCGCAGCGAGCGCAAGGAGACAGAGTTGGTTTCTGTGAAATGGAATTACTTTCGCCTCGCGACGCTCATCGGCGGATGTGTGATCCTGATCACACTTCTCGGCGCGTACGCGCTCGCCTGCAGTTACGTGTATCTGCTGCCCTCGCTGCCCACGACGGCAGCGATGCGCAACGTCGAACTGCAGGTGCCATTGCGCGTGTACACGCGCTCGGGCGCGCTGATCGCGCAGATCGGAGAGCAGCGCCGCATCCCGGTCGGCTACGACCAGATTCCCGATCTCGTCAAGCACGCGTTTCTCGCCGCCGAGGATGAGCGCTTCTTCGAGCACCACGGCATCGATTACCTCGGTGTGGTGCGCGCGGTGTTGATCGACGTCCTCGCCGGCGACAAGACCCAGGGCGCCAGCACCATCACCATGCAGGCCGCCCGCAACATGTTCCTGACGCTCGACAAGACCTACCGCCGCAAGCTCCAGGAGACTTTCGTCACCTACCGCATGGAGCACGAGTTCACGAAGCAAGAAATCTTCGGGCTGTATCTCAACGTGATCTTCTTCGGCCAGCGCGCCTATGGCGTCGCGGCCGCGGCGGAGGCGTTCTTCGGCAAGCCGCTCGACAGGCTCGATGTGGCCGAGGCCGCGACGCTCGCCGGGGTCCCCAAGGCGCCCTCGCGCTACAACCCGATCGTCGATCCCGAGGCCGCCAGCAACCGCCGTGCCTACGTGCTGCGGCGCATGCGCGAGCTCGGCTACATCGACGCCGCCACCGCGGAGGCCGCCAACAAGGAGCCGATGCAGGCGCGCGCGCACGCGCCGCTCTTCGACGTCGAGGCGCCGTACGTCGCGGAGATGGCGCGTCTCGAGCTGCGCCAGCGGTACGGCCCGAGCGTCGAGACCGCCGGCTACCGCGTCTACACCACCATCGACGGCCGGCTGCAGGCCGCCGCCAACCGCGCCGTGCGTGTGGGACTCATCGAGTACGACCGCCGCCACGGCTGGCGCGGGCCGGCCGGGCACGTCGAGCTGCCCGCGCACGGTGAGCCGGATTACGACGACCTGGTGGACGAGTACTCCGCGATCGGCAACCTCTCGCCGGCCGTCGTGGTGTCGGTCGCCGAAAAAAGCGCCCGCGCCTACGTGAAGTCGCTCGGGACGGTGCAGATCGACTGGGACGGACTCTCCTGGGCGCACCGGCAGCAGCGCAACGAGACGCCCGGGCCGCCGCCGAAGGACGCGAGCCAGGTCTTGAGCCGCGGCGACGTCGTCTACGTGGTCGCCGATGCCGCCGGACACGCGCAGCTTGCGCAGATACCGGAAGCGCAGAGCGCGCTGGTGGCGCTCGATCCCAACGACGGCAGCATCGGCGCGCTCGTGGGCGGCTTCGACTACTTCACCAACAAGTACAACCGCGTCACGCAGGCGCGGCGCCTCCCGGGCTCGGGCTTCAAGCCGTTCCTGTACTCCGCGGCGCTCGAGAACGGCTTCACTCCGGCGAGCGTGCTGCTCGATGCGCCCATCGTCCTCGACGGCAGCGGGAGCGAGGAAGCCTGGCGGCCGGAGAATTCGACCCGCGAGTTCAGCGGACCGACGCGGCTGCGCGAGGCGCTGGTGCGCTCGCGCAATCTCGTGTCGATCCGCATCCTGAAGGAGCTCGGGGTGCAGACGGCGATCGACTACATCACGCGCTTCGGCTTCGACCCCAAGACCATGCCGCGCGACCTGACGCTGGCGCTCGGCACGCTGGAAGCGACGCCGCTCGACCTCGCCGCCGGGTACGCGGTGTTCGCCAACGGCGGCTATCGCGTCGGGCCCTACTTCATCGACCGCATCGAGGACGCCACCGGGAAGACGGTGTGGCAGGCCGCGCCGCGCATGGTGTGCACGCAGTGCGAACAGGGCGAGCCGCCGGCGGCGGGCGCGGCGCTACGAATCTCGGACACGACCCACGGCGAGCCGGCGCCGCTGCCCGAGACGCAGGCAGCGCCGCGCGTCATCAGCGCGCAGAACGCCTACCTCATGGCCGACATGATGTCCGATGTCATCAAGCGCGGCACGGGGCGGCGCGCCCTCGCGCTCGGGCGCGGCGACATCGCGGGCAAGACCGGCACCACCAACGAGGCGCGGGACACCTGGTTCAACGGCTTCACGCGAAATCTCGTCGCCACCGTGTGGGTCGGCTTCGATCAGGAGCGGCCGCTCGGGGAGGCGGAGGAGGGCGCGCGCACCGCGCTGCCGATCTGGATGCAGTTCATGCGCGAGGCGCTCAAGGGGGTGCCCGAGCAGGCCCGCAGCATGCCCGACGGCCTGGTCACGCTGCGGATCTCGCCGCAGACCGGCACGCTGGTGAGCGCCGAGAATCCCGACGGCATTCCGGAAATCTTCATGGCGAATCACCTGCCCTCGGGGAACACCGGAGCGCTGGCGCAGGGCCCGGAGGGCCAGGCGAGCGGCGAGCCGATCTTCTGACACGCGATGCGATCGAAGCGACACCCCTCGCGCGTCGAGAACCTGCGCCGCGCGCTGGCCCAGGAAGCCGCACGGCTAATGGCCGAGCATGGCATCCGCGATTTTCTCGTGGCCAAGAGGAAGGCGGCCGAGCGTCTCGGGGTCATCGATGGCGTGGCGCTGCTGCCGAAGAACAGCGAGATCGAGAGCGCACTCGCCGAGTACCAGCGCCTCTTCCGCGGCGCCTCGCACCTCGAGGCGCTCGAGGCCCAGCGCCGTGCGGCGCTCGCGGCCATGCGTTACCTGCGGGAGTTCGCGCCGCGGCTCGTGGGCCCGGTGCTCTCGGGCACGGCCACGGAGTACACCGAGGTGCAGCTGCACTTGTTCGCCGAGCGCGTCGAGTCGGTCACGCTGAAGCTCCTCGATGGCGGGATCCCCCACGAGCTCACCGAGAAACGCCTCAAGCTCAACGCCGAGCTCGTGCGGCCCTTTCCGGGCGTGCGCTTCGAGGTCGACGACCAGCCGATCGAGGCGACGGTGTTTCCGACCGACGGCATCCGGCAGGCCCCGATGAGCCCGGTGGACGGGCGGCCGATGCGCCGCGCCGACGCTGGCGAGGTCGAGGCGCTGCTCGAGCGGAGCTGAGGCGGCCGGCAGGCGGAGCCGGCATTGCTTCAGCGGCGCGCTGCGCTCAGCGGCGCTTCGAGACCTCGACGTACTCGCGGCGCGGCGGACCCGTGTACAGCTGGCGCGGCCGCCCGATGCGCATGGCGGGGTCGGAAATCATCTCCAGCCAGTGCGCGACCCAGCCCACGGTGCGCGCGATTGCGAACATCACCGTGAACATGGAGCGCGGAATGCCGATCGCGCTGTAGATGACGCCCGAGTAGAAATCGACGTTCGGGTAGAGCTTGCGCGATACGAAGTACTCGTCCTTGAGCGCGATCTCCTCGAGCCGCAGGGCGAGCTCGAACAGCGGATTGTCGGTGCGCCCGAGCGCGGTGAGCACCCGGTGACACATCTCGCGGATGATCTTGGCGCGCGGATCGAAGTTCTTGTAGACGCGGTGGCCGAAGCCCATGAGGCGGAAGTGACTCGACTTGTCCTTGGCCATCGCCAGGTATTTCGGGATGTGGTCGACGCTGCCGATCTGCTCGAGCATCGCCAGCACGGCCTCGTTCGCGCCGCCGTGCGCCGGACCCCACAGCGCCGAGACGCCCGCCGAGATCGCCGCATAGGGATTGGCGCCGGTGCTGCCGGCGAGGCGCACGGTGGAAGTGCTGGCGTTCTGCTCGTGATCGGCGTGCAGGATGAACAGCAGGTCGAGCGCCTCCGCGGCCACCGGGTCGAGCTTGTAGGGCTCGCACGGCACGGCGAACAGCATGTGCAGCACGTTGGCCGCGTAGTCGAGATCGTTGCGCGGGTAGATGAAGGGCTGTCCGAGCGAGTGCTTGTGAGCGGCGGCGGCGATGGTCGGGATCTTGGCGATGATGCGGTGGGAGAAGATCTCGCGATGGCGCGGGTTATAGATGTCCATGGTGTCGTGATAGAACGCCGACATGGACGCCACCACCGCCGACACCATCGCCATGGGATGCGCGTTGTGGTGGAAGCCGTTGAAGAAGCGCAGCAACGTCTCGTTGATCATCGTGTGATAACGGATGTTGCCGGTGAACTCCTCGAGCTGCTTGCCAGTCGGCAGCTCCCCGAGCAGCAGCAGGTACGCGACTTCCATGAAGGAGCTTTTCCCGGCGAGCTGCTCGATCGGGTAGCCGCGATAGAGCAGCACGCCCGCATCGCCGTCGATGTAGGTGATGCGGCTCTCGGTCGCGGCGGTCGCGGCGAAGCCCGGATCGTAGGTGAAGACGTCGAGGTCCTTGTGCAGCCCCGCGATGTCGAGCGCCGCCGGTCCGATGGTGCCGGTGCGCACCGGCAGCTGGCTGCTGCGCCCGCTGGCGCCGTCGCTGAGCTCGAACGCTGTTTCCGTCTTCCCGTTCATGTCCACGGCCGCCATTCCATGTGGCGGTCGCCGAGCACTGCGGGCGCGCCGCACCACGAGGCAGGTTTACATGGACCCAAGCGCCGAATCAAGGCGCGCCGGGCTGCTCGCCGACAGGGGCCCGGCGGCACCCTTGCGGGGAATGGCGTCGCGCGCTTGCTGCGCTACTGCACGACCTTGACGAGATCCCCCGGCTTGGGTTCGCCCTTGGGGTAGAGCGCGTTCATGAGGCGCAGCTCCTCCTGCTTGAACTTCTCGACCGGCATGTCCTTCGCGTAGTCCTCGATCTTCGTCTTCTCGTCCGCGGTGATGATCGTGATGCGGTAGGGCTCGGCGAGCGGGTATTCCGTGGGTTTCATGTCGCGCATGGTCTCGATCGAGGACATGAAGACCCCGTCATCGAGCGGCGCGCCGTTCTCGCTCGAGCGGCTCGCGCCGCCGATCACGAACGCCTGGGTGCCGCGATAGAGCACCGCCCAGCGCACCGGCCCCTCGCCGCCATCGAGGGGCGACCCCGAGCGCGTGATGAGCGCGTAGCCCTCCATGCCGTGCACCGCAAGCGTATCGCCGTGCGAGACGGATGCGCCCCGCAATTTCTGCAGCAGGAACTCGCGCGGCGACTTCTTCTCGGGACGCTTCTCGAGCGTCACCTGCATCACCGACTCCTTTTTCTTCGTCACCAGCAGCCGGTCGCGCTCGTTCTGCACGTTCCAGCCCTTGGGGAAGGCCATCGTGAGCTTCATGCCGGCGTGGTAGAAGCGGTTCTCGCGCACGATGCCCTGCTCGCGGGAGGAGCCGAAGGGCAGCCCGGCGATCGCCTTCAGGTACTCTTCGCGGTTGTCGAGCCAGCCGCCGCGCGGCACGGTGGTGATGTTCGCCGCCCCGAGCGTCGCCTCCACGACGCGCTCGTCGGGGGCCGGGTGATCGGAGAACACGCCGTGATAGATCTTGGGGTCGCGGCCTTCCTCCTTGGCGCGGTTGATCTCGAAGGCTTCCTGCGCCTTGAACATCCTCATCGTGTCACCCATGGCCGTCGGGCGATAGCCAGCGCGCGCGGCATACTCGAGGCCGAGGCGGTCGGCCTCGGACTCGTGCTCACGGCCGTAGCCCTGGTACCAGGCGGCGGCGCCGAGGTCCGCCATCTCCGCGAGCGCGTAGTTCCCGGTGAGGATCGCGGTGGCGATCGCACCGCTGCCGAGGAGCACGCGCTGCGCCTGGCTGCGCGCCGGATGGCGCGCGACGTCGTGCCCGATCTCGTGGCCGAGCACCGCGGCGAGCTCGGCCTCGGAATTCAGGTACGTGAGCAGCCCGCGGTGGACGTAGACATAGCCGCCGCCGGTGGTGAAGGCGTTGATCTCGTCGTCATCGAGCACGAAGAACTTGAAGTCCCAGTCCGCGATCGGCGTATTGCGCGCCACCCGTGTGCCGATCATCTGCACGTAGTCCTGCACCGCCTGGTCCTGGTACAGGCCATAAATGCGCTTGATCTCCTCGTGGTCGCGCCGCGCCTGCTCCTGCTCGCTCTTCACCGTGGTGAAGACGACGTGGTGGGTGCCGGATGCGGGGTTGGTGGCGCAGCTCACCGCGGCGAGCGCGAGCGCGCAGGCAGCGGCGGTGGCGAGTATGCGGCGCATGACGACTCCGATCGGGCGAGTGCGGCTTCAGGCCGCGGGCTCCCGGGCTCGCCCACGCGCTCGCCTGCCCGCGGCGCAAAGACGAGGCCCAGGCTGTAGAGCCCTCACCACGCAGCGAAGTTCCGCCGCCCGCCGCCCGCGCCACCCGCCCGGGGCGCCGAAAGAGCGCGGCTGCAAGGTCGACGGGCCTGCCGCGCGGTTACTTGGCGCCTGCGGCCGCGTACTTCCGGCGGAACTTGTCCACGCGGCCCGCGGTGTCGACGATCTTCTGCTTGCCCGTATAGAAAGGATGGCAGTTCGAGCACACCTCGACCTGCAGATCGTGACCGAGCGTTGAGCTCGTCTTGAACGTGTTGCCGCACGTGCAGGTGACGGTGATCTCTCTGTAGTCGGGGTGGATTGCGGCTTTCATGGCGGGCTCACGCTTTCCCAAAGGGCTCACCCGGAAATGGGGTCCCGGGGGCGCAGATTAAAGGGCGCGCGAGTTTAGCCGCAGTGTCGCGTGCTCTCAAGACGTCTCGAACCGGCCGCCTCCCTCTAAGGGGCCATTATCCACAGAAGCTGTGGACAACTCTGTGGACGGCCGCTGTCGCCCCGCCGCGATCACGCGGTCAGATTGCATTTTTGTTACCTTGGTCAAAAAATGAGCAGCCATTTTTAGCTTGGCTGCTCAACGAGTTACGGGCTTCTTGTCCAGCGGCTTGACGAGTTTGCCACGTAATCTACTCATTCTCCGATAGCGCCACCGGAGCCTGTGAATAAAGGGCGCCGGTGCAGCCCCGGCTCGCCCGACGCGGCCGTTGACAACGCTGACGGACCGGGTAATTCCGCTGTTTCCGGTATGAATTCGAGCAGCATCTCGTTGAGGAACCGCAGCCCCTGGGCGCTCGGCCGGCACCTCCCGGGAGTGCGCCGGAGCATGCCGCGCCGGAGCAGGCGATCGATGGGCGACGCGATCGCCTGCCAGTCGAGTCCGGTGCGCGCGGGGAACAGCGTCGCGTCGAACCCGCCTTTCAGCCGCAGCGCGTTCAGCATGAATTCGAACGGCAGCTCGCTCTCGGGAACCGCGCGGCGCACGAGCTCGGCGCCGGAGGAGGCGAGATAGCGGCGCGGCTCGCGCGGCTGAAGGGTGCGCACGATCTGCCCCGCGTACGGGAACGTCAGCTTGCCGTGCGCGCCGGCACCCACGCCGAGGTAATCGCCGAAACGCCAGTAATTGAGGTTGTGACGGCATTGCCGCCCGGGGCGCGCGTAGGCGGAGACCTCGTACTGGGCAAGTCCCGCCTCACCGAGCAGCGCAGCGCACGCGTCCAGCATCGCCGCCGCAGCGTCCTCATCGGGCAGCGGCGGCCGGCGCGCCGCGAAGACCGTCCCGGGCTCGATCGTGAGCTGGTAGTGCGAGACGTGCGCCGGGTGGAGCTCGAGGGCTCCCGCGAGGTCGAGCCGGGCGGCGGGGACGTCCTGACCGGGCAGCGCGTACATGAGATCGAGGTTGAAGTTGGCGAGGCCCGCGGCATGCAGCTCCTCGGCGGCGCGCCGCGTCTCGGCGGGCGAATGAATGCGCCCGAGCGCCTTGAGCCGCTCCGGATCGAAGCTCTGGGCGCCGAGCGATACGCGCGTGACGCCGGCCGCCCGGTATTCGCGGAATGCGCCGCGCTCGATCGCGCCCGGGTTGGCTTCGAGCGTCACCTCGAGGCGCGGGGCGAGCTTGAGCACGCGGCGCGCCGCCGCGAGGAGCTCGCCGATCGAGCGCGGTGAGAAGAGGCTCGGCGTCCCGCCGCCGAGGAAGACGCTGATCACCTCGCGCCCGGCGACCTCACTCGCCTGCGCTTCGAGATCGCGCGCGAGACGGCCGAGGTAGGCGCTCTCCGGGAGCTCCCCGCCGAGCGTGTAGGAGTTGAAATCGCAGTACGGACACTTGCGCACACACCAGGGAAAGTGCACGTAGAGCGCGAGCGGCGGGGTCGTCAGGGCGGACATGCGTTGGTGTTCGGCGAGCGCAATTCTAGCGCGCCGAATGCGCCTTCCGCTCGACCTTGATGGCGCCTACCGTGCCGGAAGGAGCCGCGGCGGGTCGTCGGTGACGACCACCGTCGCGGCATAGCGCGTGTTGTCGAGCCGGAAGCCGATCTCCCGCTTCGGCGGGAGGCTCGTGAGCAACAGCATCGGGGCGCAGGAGAAGTCGCGGACGCCGAATTCCGCGAGGTAGACCTCCGGCACGTGCGGACGGCACAGGTGGTTCGCCGCCGCGAGGATGCGCTCGGCGCGCGCGTAGTGATCCGGATTCGAGGAGCGCAGCTCCTCCAGCGCGCGCGAATCGAGATACACCGTCCTGTCGAATACCTGAGCCGGTATGTCATCGGCCGCCACGGTCTGGATACCGCTTGCCGTCAGTGCGGCCACGCAGGCCGCTGCCACGGCTCCCGGGGAAAGCTTGCGTCGCATGGTGAGCGCTCCGCACTGCGGCCACGTCCCGCTGCCCTGTCGATAGACTACGCCCACCGTGGGGCGGTTTCCAAAGGTCACTTCTTCCAGTCGCCGAGCTCGGGCTGCTCGCGCATGTGGTCGAGCAGGTCGCCGCGCGGCGGGATCTTGTCCAGCGTACACGCGAAGAAAGGCACGACCCAAAGCAGCGCGACCGCACAGTGGTCATTGAGATTGAAGACCGTGACGCCGCCCGGCAGGGCCTCCACCCGGTGAGTGCGCGCGTGGTTCCACGCGAGGGCGGGCTTGCGGGCTGGCGCGAAAGCGAACATCGGGCTCGCGGGAGGCATCCCGAAAGTCCGGGGTCCGGGTTGGTCTTCGCCCCGGGCCACACGGGATGCGGCCTCCGCGCCTTCGGCCGCCCAGTCGATCGCCGCCGGGCCGGCATCAGCAGGCGCCGCGCGGGGCTCGGATGGCCGAGTGTCGGTTGGCCGAGTCACACCCGGCCTCGCGAACGTGAGCCCGCCCCGGGCTGCACCCGGTGAGATCGCGAGCGGGAGCCGGAGCGACTCGCGCGGCGCGGCGGGCAACAGAGCGATGAGCGTCAGACTCTCCTCGGCGCTACGGCCAGTCGGGTGCGTGCGGGTGAGCTCGAGAAGGAAGGCGAGCGCCAGCGCGTGCGCACCCACCACCACCGCGAGCGCGGGCAGTCGACTCGCGGCGATCGATGAGGTCATGGCGCGCGCTCGGCTCCCTGGGGCGAATCCCGGTGTGGGATGCTCCTCAGTTCGAGACGCGCCCCGCACGGAAGTTCAGCAGGCGGCGATGTTGGTGTACTGTCCGCCCCCGACTAGAACACGCAGGGGGAGCTCCTGCACACGAACCTGATCCGCGCCGTTCCGTTTGCGCTCCTCGGCCTCGCCGGCCTGGCCGCCGCACTGGCATGCGACGGACGAGCACATCACCGTTGTCCGGAGCGTTCTCCGTCGGCATGGGCGACAAGCTCGACATGGATCACGGCAAGACGCCTGAAAGCGGGCGGCTACGCCGTGGCGCCGGCCAACGTGCACCACTACGCCTGGACCAAGACCGGCGCCACCATCCAGGTGCACTTGAACGGGCCGTTCGCCATCACCTACGTGAATCCGGCGGACGATCCGAGCAAGGGAGGGAAGACCTGAGGCTCAAGCCCACCACAGCGGCCTCGCTTCAGCGAAGCCACAGCGCTTCGTCGACGGGCCCGTCACTCCTTCATTGCACGATCGGGTGCGAGATGTCGCACTCGTCGGTGTCATTCGACCAGGTGCTCTGCATCGCATAAGCGCCGTTGCCCATGCTCACGTTCGCCGCAGCGCCCTGACCTGAGCTGATCCACGCGCACTCGTCACCGTTTTCCTCGCCCGTGAACTGGTTGGTCCAGCCGCCGGGCGGATTCTGGTCGGTCACGGTTTCGGCGTACTCGTGACCGTTCACGATCGAGAAGCCATCGAGAGTTCCGGCCGAGCCGCTGTTGACGAAATTCTGACCGCAGCTTTGGCCGAGATCGGTGACGTACGGCATGTTGGTGAACGCCAGATCGCCGTACGAGGAAGTCGTGTAGTCGTGCCAGGCGCAGAAGTTCGAGGTGGGCGTGTTGAAGCCGTCCGGGTGGGTGCCGGAGGGCGAGACGACCACGTACTGCACGTAGCGGTTGGCAGCGGGCGTCGTGTTGCCGAAGTGGGCAGCGGCCCTGGCCGCCTCCGCCGCCAGCTGCGCGGCGGTGGCATTGCCCGGCGAGGGACCCGCGGTGTCGAACCAGACTCCCGCCAGAGCTCCGCTCGCCGGGTAACCGACGTGCGGTGCGCCGCTCGGACAGGACGTCGCCCCCGGAGAGACGAGCGGTCCGTCGCAGTACTGCGTCATCGTGCCCGACCACAGCTCGCCTCCCGTGCCGATGCCGGCGAAGAGATGCTGCAGGTAGGTGGCTGCGCCGTCCGGATCGCCGCCTCCCGTCCACTGACTGCCGTAGAACACGAGATAAACCCTGGGTGTGCTGCTGGTGACGCCGATGCCATCGATGCCGCCGCCGAACGACAGGGTATTCAGGAGATCAATCGGCAAAAGACCCGACAGACCGACGGGGTGCGAGGCTTCCCAGACCCTCATCCTCTCCAGAGTTTCCCGCGTGGGCACGGCTCCGTGCCGATAGGGGTGCCCGTACGCGGGGGCGAAGGGATTCTCGCCGCGCGCTCCCCGATCGAGCCCGTTTCCGGCCGCGACGCAGCAGCCGACTATCACTGACACCAGTGCTGAACGAATCAGACCGTTTGAGACTTTCACGAGCCATGCCTCCCTGCACAGCCCCCCAGCACCTTGTCGCTGCGTTCTTAATATCTCGAGTGTTCGCAGCGATCGATCCTGCAATCCTGTCGAGTGCGCTCACCGCAGTCAATGCGGGCAATCAGGTAGACACGAGCTTGGCCGTGCTGCGTCTCCGGTGACGCCTGGCCGCGACAATCCGGTCACTCCGCGTTCTGCACCTGCTCGCCGCGGGTGCGTCTACCCATTTGATTCATAAGAACCTTGTCTACCTGCGCACCCGAGCAGCTACAAGTCTAGCTACAGCAGCGCGCTCTCTGTTTTTGCCCGTTGCGCAGCTCTAGGCATTGAGTAAAAATACTCAATGACATGAGTAAAAAGCGGGACGAATTCCGACGCCCCCAAGCTGCCGTGCTGGCCGAGCGGTTGGCCGAGCCGCGCCGATTCCTGCAGGTCCTTGCCGGTCCACGTCAGGTGGGCAAGTCCACTCTGGTGCAGCAGGTCACCGGTGACCTGAGTCTGCCCGTTCGCTACGCCAGTGCCGATGAGCCGACGCTGCGAAGCCCGGACTGGATCAGTCAGCAATGGGAGGCGGCGCGGCTCGACGCCTCGGGCAAGGCCGGCGCCCTGCTCGTGCTGGATGAGATCCAGAAGATCCCTGCGTGGTCGGAGACGGTCAAGCGGCTCTGGGATGAGGACACGCGCAAGAAGCGCCCGCTCAAGATCGTGCTGCTCGGCTCGGCGCCACTTCTCATGGCCCAGGGTCTAACGGAGAGCCTCGCCGGTCGGTTCGAGACCCTAAGGCTCCCGCACTGGTCACTTACCGAAATGCGCGCGGCCTTCGGCTGGTCGCTGGAGCGGTACCTCTACTTCGGCGGCTACCCGGGCGCCGCGCCTCTCGTCGGCGACCCCAAACGCTGGGCGCGATACATCGCCGACAGCCTCATCGAGACCTCGATCGCACGCGATGTGCTGCTGCTGACCCGCGTTGACAAGCCGGCCCTGCTGCGCCGGCTGTTCGAGCTCGCCTGCCGGTACTCGGGGCAGGTGCTCTCCTACACCAAGATGATTGGGCAGCTTCAGGACGCCGGCAACACGACGACGCTGGCGCACTACCTGGACCTTCTGGCTGGAGCGGGAATGGTCTGCGGGCTCCCGAAGTACGCGGCCGACACGGCGCGCAGCCGGGGGTCGAGCCCGAAGCTGCAGGTGCTGAATACCGCGCTGATGACCGTGACCGCCGGCGTCAGCCCGGAAGAGGCGCGATCAGATCGGGAATTCCGCGGAAGGCTGATTGAATCCGCGATCGGCGCGCATCTTGCCAATGCCGCCGCAGCAGGTGAGTGTGAGCTTTACTATTGGCGGGACCGAGGACAGGAAGTCGACTTCGTCGTGAAAGCCCATGCCCGAGTGACCGCCATCGAAGTAAAGAGCGGCCGTGCCCCACAGGCCCATCCCGGGACGGCGGCCTTTGCGGAGGCGTTCAAAGTCAAGCGCACACTGCTCGTCGGTGGCGACGGCATCCCCGTGGAAGAATTCCTGAATCGGCCAGTATCGCAATGGCTGGCAAACTGATCGCTGTTGGATGATTTGAGGGTTGAGATGGCACAGGCAAAGAAAGCCCAGGACGACACCACCACCAACCTCGGCTTCGAGGCCAAGCTCTGGGCCGCCGCGGACGCGCGGCGCAACAACATGGACGCGGCCGAGTACAAGCACGTCGTCCTCGGTCTCATCTTCCTCAAGTACATCTCCGACGCCTTCGAGGCCAAGCACGCCGAGCTCGCCTGGACTTATGAACGTGCGCCCGGAGACTGGGTCCGACTCCGGGAGCTTCGGAAGTAGACCGTCGCGACGGGCTGGTACGTGCGCTATTGGTGGGTCAACCAGAACCAGACCTTCCGCCATGAGATCGGGGGCGGTTATCTGTGGTCACCGAAGCGCAACAAGAACCGTCACCGCAATCCGTTCTACGAGTTCATGCGCGAAGTCGCGCCCGGCGACATCGTGTTCTCGTTCTTCGACACGCGTATCGCGGCCCTCGGCATCGCCAGCGGCTATTGCCGAGAGAGTCCGAAGCCGGAGGAATTTGGCACTGCCGGCACCAACTGGAGCCAGATCGGCTGGCGGGTGGGTGTTCGCTGGCAGCGGCTTTCCAATTCAATCCGTCCCAAGGATCACATCGCGCGGCTGCGGCCGGATCTGGCGAGCAGATACGCGCCGTTAACTCCGGACGGTAATGGTCTACAGAGCGTTTATCTGACCGAGATCAGCACGGGGCTCGCATCGGCGCTCTTTGCGTTGATCGGCGCGGAGGCCTACCAGGTCGCTGACGTCGGGCACGAGGTCAGCAAGATCGAGCGTGACTCGCCGGCACCGGAACGGGACATCGAGGAATGGGAGAGGCGCGTCGAGGCTGCCATCGATACCGATGCGGCGATCCCGCAGACCGAGAGGACCGCACTCGTCCAGGCACGTCGCGGTCAGGGGCTCTTCCGGGACAATGTGCGCTCGATTGAGCATGCCTGCCGCATCACCCGGGTGGCGCGCATGGAACACCTGATCGCGAGTCACATCCAGCCGTGGCGCGACAGCAGCAACGAGCAGCGGCTCGACGGCGAGAACGGCCTCTTGCTGACTCCGACGGCGGACCATCTATTCGACAAGGGATTCATATCCTTCGAGAACACGGGACAGCTGATCGTCGCGCCGGTCGCTGACCTCGTATCGCTTAAGCGTATGGGAATCGACCGCAGCGCCCAAGTGAACGTCGGCACCTTCTCGCAGGGCCAGCGGCAGTATCTGGAGTTCCATCGCGAGAACGTGCTGCGCATGGCGCGCGGCGTCTCGAAGGGCGAGCGCGGCGGCTGAGGACTCGGCGGTTGGCTCGGGGCGGCGAAGCGCCAGTTCTTCTGTGAAAAGCCCTTAGACAAT
>Ga0209689_1000535_pt1 | contig 26520 bp, 18 predicted proteins | sample GraSoiAngelo_149_FD_187119 | JGI IMG/M metagenome (GOLD analysis project Ga0209689, IMG submission 187119) | Grasslands soil microbial communities from the Angelo Coastal Reserve, California, USA - 14_1009_09_30cm (SPAdes) (version 2) | ecosystem: Environmental > Terrestrial > Soil > Grasslands ... | reverse complement strand
CGAGCAGCTGGGCCTGCTCCACCGTCTCGCGATAGACCATGGCCATGGCCTGGCGCTCCGCGGTGAAGGAGTCGCTGCCCCGCGTGGCGAAGTGGCTGATCCAGCGCCGCAGCCGCTCGGCCGTCTCCGCATCCCACACGTTGACGTGGCTCACCAGCGTGGACTGGTGGACCTGGCTCCGCTGGGCGAGGAGGGTGGTGGCGACGGCGATCCCAATGCTGCCCCCGAGATTGCGCAGCATGCCGTACACCGCGGTGGCGTTGACGAGCTTGTCGCGGCGGATGGTGGCGAGGGCGAGGGTCGAGAGGGGCACGAAGATGAAGCCGACGGCGAAACCCTGGATGAAGCGGGGCATGGCCAGGGCCCAGTAGTCCATCCCGAGCGTGAGCGAGGTCATCATGTACAGGCTCACGGCGTTGAGCAGACAGCCGAAGGCCAGCATCAGGCGCTGGTCGATCCGGGTCACCAGTCCCGAGGCGAAGAGCGAGAAGATGTTGCCGAGGCCGCCGGGCGCGAGCACGAGGCCCGAGGTCCACGCATCGTAGCCGAGGAGCTTCTGCGTGAAGACGGCGACGAGGAGCATGCCCGAGAACATCCCGAACCCCACGATGGAGATCAGGAGAGCCGCCGTGGCGAAGTTGCGGTCGGCAAACACGGCAAGGTCCAGGATGGGATCGGTGGCCATCAGCTCACGGACGAGGAAGCCGGCGAGCGCGCAGAAGGCGACCACGGCCAGCGCAACGATGGTCGACGAGTCGAACCAGTCCTCCCTCTCGCCCCGGTCCAGGACAAGCTGGAGACATCCGAAGCCCGCGACCATGAGCCCCAGGCCCCACCAGTCTATTCGCGCGACCTTGCGCAGATACGGCGAATCGAACAGGCAGGCGCTGGCGAGGACGAAGCCGATGAAGCCCACGGGCAGGTTGATGTAGAAGATCCAGCGCCATGACCACTCGTCGGCGAGGTAGCCGCCCACGGTCGGCCCCAGGATGGGGCCGAGGATGAAGCCCACTCCCCACACCGCCATGGCGAGCCCGCGCTGCTGGAAGGGGAAGATCTCCCAGAGGATGGCCTGCGAGAGCGGGATGATCGGTCCGCCACCCAGGCCCTGGAAGATGCGGGCCACGATGAGCGTGGTCAGATCGGGAGCGGCGCCGGAGACGAACGAGCTGACGACGAACAGCGTGGTGCAGATCAGGAAGAATCGCCTCCGCCCGAAGAGTCCCACGAGCCATCCCGTGGCCGGGATGACCACGGCGTTGGCAGCGAGATAGGAGGTGATCACCCACGACACCTCGTCCAGCCCCGCCGACAGCGAGCCCTGCAGGTGGGGGAGGACGACGTTGGTGACGCTGGTGTCGAGGATCTGCATGAAGGCCACGACCATGACCGTCACGGTGATGGCCCACTTGCGGGCGGGAGAGACCGGGGGCGCGTCCGGGGCTGGCGAGGTCATGGCCGGGCCCACGTCACTGTGGGGCCGAGGTGGATCATCCGTCCTTTCCTCAAATCCGGCAAGTGTCATCGACGCTCTTGCGCTAGGATAGTCGCCGGGAATCGACATGCCCCGCCGGGGCCGGAACCGTATGCGCAGGCCATAGGGAGGCCGCCACCATGCCCGTCACCACACGACAGATCGGGCCGTGCTTCGCCGCCGAGGTCGAAGGCGTGAACATGACCAAGCCGCTGTCCGAGGAAGAGGTGGACGCGATCCATGCCGGCATGAACGAGCACGCGGTGCTCGTCTTTCACGACCAGGACATCGACGACGAGCAGCAGCTCGCCTTCACCCAGAGCCTCGGGGACATCGAGCACGCCATCGGCACGAGCCTCCGCGCCCCCGACGAGTACCGCCTGCCCACCAGCTTCGCCGACGTGTCCAATCTCGACAAGCACAACAACGTGTACGCGCGGGACGACCGGCGGCGGCTCTTCGCCATCGGCAACCGCCTCTGGCATTCCGACAGCTCGTTCAAGGTGATCCCGGCGAAGTACTCGCTCCTCCACGCCCGCAGCATTCCCTCCAAGGGCGGCAACACCGAGTTCGCCGACATGCGGGCGGCCTACGACGCCCTCGACGCCGAGACCAGGGCAGAGATCGAGGACCTGATCTGCGAGCATTCCCAGATCTTCTCGCGCCAGCAGCTCGGCTTCACCGACTTCACCGACGAGGAGCGGGAGCGCTTCAAGCCGGTGCGCCAGCGTCTCGTGCGCACGCACCCCGCCACGGGGCGCAAGTCGCTGTATCTCGCCTCGCACGCGGGCGGCATCCTCGGCTGGCCCGTGCCGGAGGCGCGCGCCTTCCTGCGCGATCTCGTCGAGCACGCCACCCAGCGCCAGTTCGTCTATGCCCACAAGTGGACGGTGGGCGACCTCGTGATGTGGGACAACCGCCGGACCATGCATCGCGCCCGGCCCTTTCCCGCCCACGAGCCGCGGGACATGCGCCGCACCACGCTCATGGGCGACGGGCCGACGGTGGCGCAGGTCTGAGGGCAGCGGCTCGAGTGCCCACGGGCGGCCAGGACCGCGCCGGCCACTTGCCGTGAGCGAGCCGGCGCCCGCGCCCCCGCTGATGGATCCGGCGCAGACCTACCGCCGGCAAGTGCCTGTCTCGGAGCTCACGAGCTTTCTCACGCCGACGGAGAAGGTCTACGTGATCGCCCACATGGGGATCGCGCACGTGGGCGTGGAAGGATGGGAGCTGAGGATCGAGGGCGCCGTCGAGCGCCCCCTGCGTCTCACGTACGCCGAGATCCTGCGACGGCCTGCGGAAACCGTCCAGAGCGTCCTCGAGTGCTTCGGCAACCCCGTCGAGCCCGAGGTCGCCACGCGCCGCGTGGGCAACGTGTCGTGGCGGGGAGCCCCGCTCTGGCCCTTGCTCGAGGAGGCGGGCCCGGAGCCGCGGGCCTCGAGCCTATGGCTCGAGGCGCCTGATCACGGCTCCTTCGCGGGAACGCCGAGCGAGCGCTACATCAAGGACGTTCCCCTCGAGATCGCGCGGACGCGCCCGGTCCTCCTCGCCTGGGAGATGAACGGCGCCCCCCTCACCGCCGAGCATGGCTTCCCCGTCCGCGCCGTGGTGCCGGGCTTCTTCGGAACCAACTCCGTCAAGTGGGTCACCCGCGTCTACCTCGCCGACTCCCGGCCCGAGAGCCTCTTCACGACGCGTCTCTACAACCGCCGGCTCGTGGTCGACGGGCAGGAGCACGTCGTGCCCGTTCGCGACCTCGACGTCCACTCCGTGATCGTCGCCCCCGCCGAGGCCGATGTGCTGGCCCTGGGCGCGCGCTCGGTCGAAGGCTGGGCGTGGAGCGCGGGAGCGGTGCGCCGGGTGGACGTGAGTGTCGATGGGGGCGCGGCCTGGCGGGAAGCACGGCTCGAGCCTCGGCGTGAGGGATACACGTGGCAGCGCTTCGCGCTCGACTGGGCGCCCGCGGCGCCGGGAGCTTACGTGCTCCAGTGCCGCGCCACCGACGAGCATGGGCGCACGCAGCCGGCAACGGGGCGGAATCGCATTCACGCGGTCAACGTGACGGTGCGGTGAAGCGCCGCGCCGCCCAGGGAGTGGCACGCCCATGAGCACGACGGTCGACCGACGGACCTTCCTCGCCTCGCTCGGCGTCACCGTGGGCGCCGTCACGCTCGGGGACGTGACCGCGCCGGCCGCCCAGGAGTCGCCCCGCGGCCGCGTGCCCGAGACCCCGGTCAAGTTCGGGCACATCACGATCCTCTCCGGCCCCGGCGCCGTGCTGGGCGCGCCCTCGCTCAAGGGGCACACCCTGGCCTCCGAGGAGATCAACGCGGCGGGCGGGCTCCTGGGACGCCGCCGGATCGAGACGATCACCGCGGACGAGGCGGCGGGGCCCGATGCCTCCGTGAAGGAGGTCAAGCGGATGAAGCTCGTGGAGAAGATCGACTTCTTCTCCGGCATCATCGCCGCCAACAACCAGCTCGCGGTGGGGCCGGTGGTGGAGGAGCTCAAGCTCCTCACCATCATGACGGAAGGCTGCATCGACCGGCTCTTCGAGGTCGAGGTGCCGAATCCCCACTACCTCTTCGGGATGACGAACATCCTGTCCGCCGACGGCGTGACCACGGCCATGGCGGTGGCACGCACCTGGCCGGAGGCGCAGCGGATCGCCGTGATCCATCCCGACTACGCCTTCGGCCGCTGGTTCCAGCTCCACTTCGAGGCGGCGCGCCAGAAGCTGATGCCGAAGGCGCAGATCGTCTCCGAGGCGTGGGCGCCCCTGGGCACCACGGAGTTCACCTCCCACATCACCAAGACGGGCGCGGCCAAGCCCGACCTGATCGTGACCTCCATGTGGGGCGGCATGTACATCGCCTTCTACAAGCAGGCCCTTCAGCACGGGCTGTTCACGAAGGCCAAGCTCGCGGGCAACATCAACTTCGGCGTGGTGCCGCACGCCATCGGCAAGGATCACCCCGAGGGCGCGCTCGCCGGGGTCCACTCGAACTACCACTTCACGTACCCGGCGCCCGCCCGCTCCGCGCTCAACAAGCAGTTCGTGGAGCGCTACCACCAGCGCTGGAAGGAATACCCGAACTACATTGCGGAGGCCGCCTACACGGGGCTCCACCTGTTCAAGGCCGCCGTCGAGAAAGCGAACAAGGCGGGCGGGGGATGGCCGGACGACGATGCCATCAGCAAGGCCCTCGAGGGGCTGAGCCTGTCCGCGCCGTCGGGAACGGTGACGATCCGCAAGGAGGACCACCGCGCCTTCAAGGACGTCAAGGTCGGGTTCAGCAAGAACCTTCCCGACTATCCCTTCCCCGTCTGGGATCCCGAGCGCATCATCACGGTCCCCGTGCAGACCATGACGGCGCCCCCGACGTGGCCCAAGCCCGGCAAGGGGCACGACGATCCGTCAGCCACCGTGAACTGGATCAAGACGACCTGGCCCACCTCGAGCTGATACTCGCCTCTGTAGGTGAGGGGGTCGGGACGAACGGCGGGAACTTTCCGCGAGGGGACGGGTCATACGTGGGCAGGAGGGAGGGCCCACATGTCTCCACGGTCGTCCAATGGCTCGGAAGACGCCTCGAGCGGCGCGCCCCGCTCGGCAGTGCCGGTCAGCCACCTCTGCACATGTCAGGCGAAGCTGGTCGGGGAGGCGGGCGACTGCCACTGCCGCGTCGCCCCCCAGATCGTTCGGTTCTCCCGCCGCGGCCTGGCCAACCGGCTCTGCGGTGACTGCCGCGCCGGGCGCCACCGTGTCCGAGGCCGGAAGCGGGTCTCCTGAGTCAGGGGGGAGCGATCGCCGCTCCTCCCCCGACACCCCCCCACCGGTTACCCACGGCTATTCCTGGTGAGACTTCTAGCAGCCGCGCTCTGGCGGCTCCGCGCATGGCTGGGCGACGAGCGGGTCGGCATGCTCGACTACTGGCGGCAGCCCGGCTGGCGAGCGAGCTGGGGCGGGCCCTTCAACGGACAGGTATTCCGGCAGCAGCTGTTCGTCGAGCTATGCTCGCGAGTTCCCTTCGTCGCGGTCGTCGAGACGGGAACGTATCGCGGCACGACCACGATGTACTTTCGGCGGACCACGCGCGTGCCCGTCCACTCCTTCGAGTCGAAGCCCCGCCACTACGGCTTCGCCCGTGCCCACCTCTGGCGCGCCCGCGGCGTGTATCTGTACCGAGAAGACAGCCGCGCCGGGCTTGCCCGGCTTGCCGCCGTCGAGGCGCTCCCGTCCGGGCCCGTCTTCTTCTACTTCGACGCGCACGGGCAGGCCGATCTGCCGCTGAGCGAAGAGGTGGATCTCGCTTTCGCCCACTGGCCTCAGGCGGTGATCATGATCGACGATTTCGCGGTTCCTGACGACCCGGGATACGCCTTCGACGACTACGGGCCCGGCAAGGCCCTGACCCTCGCCTACCTCGGGCGGCGAGCCGCTCCGCCGGTGGCCGTCTGGTTCCCCGCCTGCACCTCGAGCACCGAGACGGGAGAGCGGCGCGGCTGCGTCGTGCTCGCGCGCGATGCCGCGCTCGTCCCACTCATCGATCGGATGCGCACGCTGCGTCGCTGGCCGGCCCCGGGAGAGTGACGGCCGGCTCCGGCTAGCGCCCGGGCGCGGTCGGCGGCCGGTCTCCGACCGAGGGCGGGGCCAGGATCCGCCGCTGCTGCTCGGTGAGATCCCGATAGTCGTCGAGATGGTAGTACTCGCCCATCCACGCCGAGTTGCCCGGGCTGTACTTGTACAGGAGGACCAGGCGATCGTGATTGGCCGCCCAGGGGGCGGTGCCGTGGATCAGCGCCTCGGTGAAGATGACGACGTCCCCCGCCTCGATCGGCGGCTGGACCACGTAGTGAGGCCGGCGCCGGAAGTCACGGACGTCGGCAGGCAGGCTCCCCGGCAGGTTGCTCTTGTGGCTTCCGGCCACACAGCAAAACCCGCCGTCGCCGACCTGGGCGGCCGTCAGGAAGAAGGTGACGACAGTCAGACCGTTACGCATGACACCGTCGCGGTACTCGTACCAGTGATCGGGGTTCTCGTCGCTCTCGGTTCCGTGCAGATCCTGTCCGCGGCCACCCTTCCTGGTGAAGATGCAGAAGTCGTGGTCGAGCCGAAATCGCGGGCCGATGAGCTCGACGAGGTAGGGCACGATCCTCGGATGGTCGATCAGCGATTGATAGGGCGCCCCCCAGGCCGACACTCGAAAGAGGCGGCCGTATGCCGGCCGCTCGGACGAGGCCGGCATGTTCCGCTCGGCAATTCTCTGAAGGCCGGCGACCTCGGGCGCGCTCAGCACGCCCTTGATCACCAGATAGCCTTCGAGGTCGAAGAGAAAACGCTCCTCCGCGGTCATTCCGTCCTGCCGCTTCGGATCCGGACGGGCGCCGCCCCCGAGCAGACGGCGCGCCTTCGTCATCCACCAGGCCATCACGCGGAGGGCGTCGCGGTGTCCCGGGCGCACGCGGCGTCAGCCGCCGAGGGCGTCCCAGCTCAGGCGCGCCATCTTGCCGATGACCTGGTAGGCCGCCGCGAATCCGGGCGTGCCATCGGGGAGCGCGGCGGGGACGTGCTCCGTATACGCGGTCAGGATGAACAGCGGGTGATCGTCCTTGAAGACGATGCCCGCATCCATGAAGCCGCGAGAGCCCGTGCCCGTCTTGTGGGCGACCTTGGTGCCGAGGGGCAGGAGCGAGGGCAGGCGGGTCTTGAGCTTCTGCCAGCTCAGGATGTCGAGCCCGAGGCGGCAGAGCTCGGGGGTGCTCCCGAGTCGCGCCGCCGCCGTCTTGTCAGAGACGCCGCGCAGGATCATCTCGAGGAGCAGCCCCTGGTCGCTGGGTGTGGTCGTGGTCACCTGGTCCAGGGAGTGATCGGGGCCGAGGCGCGGCGGAATGCCGAAGCGGTGGACGGTCCGGCTCATGCCGATCGACTCGCAGAAGCGCTGGATCTCGCCGAGGCCGACGAGGTCGACCACGGTGCCCGTGCACGTGTTGTCGCTGACGATGATCATCATGACGAGGGCGTCGCGGAAGCTGATCCAGAAGCCGGGGGTCAGGTGCTGGAAGGTGCCGGAGTCGTTGTCCTGGTACTTGGCGTCGATGGTCACCTTCTGGTCGAGGGCGAGCTTGCCGTCGTGGACGGCCTTGAGCGCGGCCATCATGATGGAGATCTTCCGCGTGCTCGCCGAGGGCACCGGGGTGTCTCCGAGCCGGTTGGCCGTCTCGCCCGTGGCGAGGTCCTTGAGGTACCAGCTCGTCTGGAAGGGGAGGGCGTCGCACAGCGCGTTCATCCGCGTGACCAGGTCTCGCATCAGGGTCTCCTTGCACCGTGGGTGGTCATGACTGGCGGGCCCGCCAGCGCGCTTCTGCCTCGTCGAAGCCGGGACCCCGGTCGATGAGGGGTAGCTCGCGCGAGCGGCGCCGGCGCTCCTCGTCGCTCTCCGTCTTGTCGATCTCGAGCGTGGCGGGGTCGAGCACGACGCCGTAGTCCTCGCGCGCCCCGCGGGCGGTGACGATCCCCCGCGCCACATCCTGGCGCACGCGCTCGGGATCCCGGGCGAGGGGATCGCCCCAGCCGCCCCCGCCGCAGGTCTCGAAGCGCAGGAGATCGCCGCGCTCGAGGATGATGCCGTCGCCGAGGGCGGGCAGCTCCCGCTCGCGCGGGGTGCCCGGATTGAGAACGATGCGTCCCGTCCGCCCCGCGAGGCCGCCCGCCACGCCATAGGGCGCCACGAGCGTGTTCTCCATGCGCGTGGCCAGCTCCGCGCGCTCGCAGAGCACGCGCACGTCGCGGATCACGCCCGCCCCGCCCCGATGGAAGCCGGGCCCACCCGAGTCCGGCCGCACCGCGTAGCGCTCGATGCGCAGGGGGAAGTCGCGCTCGACGTACTCGACGGGGTAGTTCTCCTGGGCGATGTAGTAGATGACGTCCACGCCGTCCGCGAAAGGCCGGGCGCCCAGGCCCACCCCGAGGCCTTCGATGCAGAGGATGGGCCGCCGGCGCGCCTCGTCCCAGGCGCGGAAGTAGTAGAGGACGTAGACGGGTGATCCCGCGGGCACCTTGCCGCCGTTGGCCTGGGCGAGGGCGCCGAAGATGCAGGACATGACGCGGAAGCGCGTGTTGGCGCGCATGCCCAGGGGCGCGGGGAAGCGCGGCTTGAGCAGGCTGCCCTCGCGGGCGATCCACTCGTCGAGGTTGCGGAGGAGCCCTTCGTTGACGTCGAGCTCGGGGTCGAGGGACTGGAGATAGCGGCCGAAGGCGATGCGGAGGAGGCCCGGGTTGGTGACGAAGTTGATGGGGCCCCGCGCCTGGTCGTCGGAGCGGGAGCCGTCGAGGGTCACGTGGTCGCCGCGACGGCTGAGCGTGAGATCGACGCGGAAGGGCCGGGCCTCGACGCCGCCGTCGCTGTCGAGAAAATCGTGGAAGGACCATTCCCCCTCGGGAACCATCTCCAGGAAAAGCTCGCGGGCGCGCTCTCCCGTCAGGGCCATGCACTCCTCGAAGGCGGCGAGCACGGTGTCGAGCCCGTAGCGCGCGAAGAGCTCGCCGAGGCGGGCCTCGGCGAGGCGCGAGGACGCCATCATGGCGCGCGTGTCGCCTTCCACGAGGTCGGGCAGCCGCGAGTTGCGCAGGAAGATGCGGTAGGCCTCCTCGTTGATCCGCCCCTCTCGCATGATGCGGATGGGCGGGACGAGCACGCCTTCGTGGTAGATCTCGGTGGCGTGGGGCGAGATGCTGCCCGCGCGGAGCCCGCCGATGTCCTGGTAGTGGCCGAAGGTCGCGGCGAACGCGACCACGCGATCCTCGTGAAAGACGGGCACGACGAAGACCATGTCCTGGTGGTGCTGGACGGCGCCATCCGTCAGGTAGGGATCGTTGAACCAGTAGGCGTCGCCCGGCCGCATGGTGTCGAGCGGGTACTCGCGGAGGATGGCCGTGACCATGCCAGGCCCGCTGCCCGAGATGTGACAGGCCACGATGCGGCCCGCCGTGTCGAAGACGCCGACGAAGAAATCCTTCTTCTCCTTGATGAAGGGCGACATCGCGCAGCGCTCCATCAGGAGCTCCATGTCGCGGATCGTCGACGCGAGGCTCCCGCGGATGATCTCGAGGGTGACGGGATCGACGCGGCGGGCGTCAGCCACGGCTGCGCTCCAGCAGGATGTTGTCGGCGTCGTCCACGCGCGCGCGGAATCCTGGAGCGACCAGCGGCGCCGAGTCGTCCTGGGTGACGATGGCGGGGCCCTCGAAGCTCATCCCCGGCGCCAGGGCGCCCCTCGCGTAGCAGGGCGTGGCCACGAAGCCGGTGCCCCGGAAGTAGACCGGGCGCCGATCGGTCATGGCGTGGCTCGCCCCTGCGGCCTGCGCGGCCGGCGCCCTGCGCCGGGGCAGAGCCCCGATGGCGGTGACGCGGAGGTTGACGAGCTCGATGGGCGCGTCGGGCAGGTCATACGTGTAGAGGCGGCGATGCTCGCCGTGGAAGGTCGCGGTCAGCTCCGCGAGACGGGCCGTGGTCACCGCCCCCTCGCCGAGGGGGCAGGTCAGCTCGAAGCTCTGGTGCTCGTAGCGGAGATCGGCCGACCGCTCGAAGCGCTGCCGGTCGCGCGGGATCTCCTCCGTGTCGAGCCAGGCGCGCGCCTGCGCCTCCAGCTCACCCCACGTCGCTTCGAGCGGTTTCACGTCGACGCCTCGAGCGGCCGCCGGCCCTTCACCCAGGTGACGCTCCGCCGTTCCCACCGTGCGCACGAAGGTCGCCCGCATGTCCGTGTCGAGCAGTCCCCAGGTGGAGAGCACCCCCGGCCGGGGCGGGATGATCACGGTCGGGATCTCGAGCAGCTCGGCGAGCCGGCACGCGTGCAGCGGGCCGGCGCCCCCGAAGGCCACGAGGGCGAAGCGGCGGGGATCGTGGCCGCGCCCAACCGAGACCGTCCGGATGGCGCGCGCCATCGAGTTGTCGATGATCTCGACGATGCCCGCCGCCGCTTCCTCCACGCCCAGGCCGAGGCGACGGCCCACCCGCGCGTCGATGGCCGCGCGCGCCGCCGCGCCGTCGAGGGGCAGCTCGCCGCCGAGCAGCGCGGGGGGAATGCGGCCGAGCACGAGATGCGCGTCGGTCACGGTGGGCTCGGCGCCGCCGCGGCCGTAGCAGACCGGACCCGGCTCGGCCCCGGCGCTGCGCGGGCCGACGGTGAGCCGCCCCGCCGCGCTGACGGCCGCGATGCTGCCTCCGCCCGCGCCGATGGTGTGAATGTCGATCATGGGAAGCTTGAGCGGGAAGGGACCGATCATGCCTTCCTTGGTGATCTCCGGCCGGCCCTCACGGACCAGGCAGATGTCCGCGCTCGTCCCCCCCACGTCGATGGAGATGATGTCACGATGGCCCGCCGTGCCCGCCACACTGAGGGCGCCGATGACCCCGGCCGCCGGTCCCGACAGGACCGTCTGCACGGGCTGGCGCACGCACGTGGCCGCGCTCGTCACGCCCCCGTCGGACTTCATGATGAGGAGCGGCGCGCGGACGCCCTCGGCGTCGAGCGCGTCGCGGAGGACGCTGACGTAGCGGCTCACGGGCGGCATGACGGCGGCGTTCAGCGCGGTGGCCATGGTCCGCTCGAACTCGCGGAACTGGGGCAGCACTTCCGAGGAGAGCGACACGAGCACGCCGGGGTGCTCCTCCTGGAGGATGGCCTGCATGCGTCGCTCGTGGGCGGGGTTGGCGTAGGCGTGGAGGAACACCACGGCCACCGCGGGCACTCCGAGCTGGGCGAGCTGACGCGCCACCGCCCGCGCCTCGGCTTCGTCGAGCGGGGTCAGGACGGCGCCGCCCACGTCGAGGCGCTCCGTCACCTCGAGCACGCGGTCGGGCGCGACGGGGCGCGCGGGCTTGCTCCACCCGTAGAGGTTGCCGTGGCGCGGGATGTCGTGACGCCCGATCTCGAGGACGTACTTGAAGCCGGCCGTGGTCACCACCGCGGTGGGGGGCGTCTTGCCCTCGAGGATGGCATTGGTGGCGGTGGTCGTCCCGTGGAAGACGTGCAAGATGTCCCCGGGCGCGCGGCCCGCCAGCGCCAGCACCTTGCGGACCGCGGTGATGAAGCCGCCCGACAGATCGCCCGGCGTCGACGGCGTCTTCGCCGCCCAGGTGGCGCCGGTGGCGGCATCCGCGAACGTGATATCGGTGAAGGTGCCGCCCACATCGATGGCCACCGTCCCCGCTCGGCTCATGGCCACGTCATTGTAGGGCAGGCTCGAGGCCAACGAGGTCCCAAATACTCACCCGCCGCCTTCAGGGCCCTTTGAGACGGACGTCCTCGAACGGCGCCGTGTAGTAGTGGAGGGGAATCCGGCCCAGGCTGGACTCCTGCACGCGCGGGCCTACCCCGTTGTTGAAGAACAGGGCATAGATCGGGAGGAAGAGCACGCGCTCATTGGCGAGTCGCTGGATGCGCTGGAGCAGCGCCTGACGCTTGGCCCGGTCCAGCTCGCGGGCCTGCTGCTGGAACAGATCGTCGATGTCGGGGTACCCGCCGACCGAGTATGTCCCGCCCGTCACGAAGTAGTTCTCGATGCGCGTGGCGGCGTTGCCGTAACCGCCGGCGCCGCAGAAGAGCAGGTTCCTCAGCTTCTTGTCCTTCCAGGCGCTCAGGTACGCGACCCGCTCCATGGTCCGGAAGCGCGCCCGGATGCCCACCGCGGCGAAGTAGTTGATCACTGCCTCGGCGGCACTGGCGAACTGCACGGTGCCCACCATCTCTCCGGCATCGAAGCCGCTGGGATAACCTGCCTCCCGGAGCAGCTGCTTGGCCTTCGACGGATTGTAGGCGTGCGGCTCGACGGGCAGGCCGAACTCGGTGGCGGGCGGGATGATCGAGCCCATGGGTGGCGAAGCGCCCAGGCTATCCGCTTCCGCGATGGCCTTGCGATCGATGGCATGGCTGGCGGCGAGCCGCACCCGCGGGTCGTGCCATGGAGACTTCGGATCTTCCTGATCGAGCATGCACACCGCGGTCACCCATTGACCACCCGAGGCAACGAGGCGAAGGGACGGCGTGCGCTTGATCTCTTCGGCCACCGGGCCCTGCATGAGGTAGGCGATGTCCGCCTCGCCCTTCTTCAGCATGGCGAGGCGGGTCGGCTCCTCCGGCGCGACCTTCATGACGAGGCGTTTGACGTGGGGGGGCTTGCGCCAGTACTTGTCGTAGGCCTCCAGGATCAGCTCCACGCCGGGCTGGTGGCTGAGGAACTTGTAGGGCCCGGCGCCCACGGGGTGCTTCTTGAATCCCGCCTCGCCGACGCGCTCCACGTATTGCTTCGGCACGATCCACGCCGCCCCCGTGGCCGGCGTGGCGTAAAAGGTGAGGAAGTCGGGCCACGGCTCGTGCAGGACGAAGCGGATGCGATGCGGCCCGACGATCTCGACCGCCTTGACCTTGTCCTTCAAGAGCTTGGCGGCGGCGCCGCGGTACCGCTCGAAGCTGAACTTGACGTCGTCGGCCGTCATGGCGTCCCCGTTGTGAAACGTCACGCCCCGCCGCAGCCCGAACTCGTAGCGGAGCCCGTCGGCGCTCTCCGTCCAGGACTCGGCGAGGCTCGGCATCATGGGATTCTGCGGCATCGGCTTCACGAGCGCATCGTGCAGCGCTTCCTGCACCATGAATGGCGTCGCGATGCCGGTGTTCTCGGCGGGATCAAACCAGCTCGGGGTGATCGTCACGTGCATGGCATAGGTGAGCTCGCCCTGCGGCTGGGCGCGGGCGACGAGCACGGGGAAGAGCGCGGCGAGAGCCAGCGCGGGCAGACCGAGACGGAGCTGCCGTCCGGGCATCACGGGACCTCCTCGTGCTGGGACCGGCGTGGGCGGCCTCAAGGCTTTCGAGGCACCGACTTCGGGCCGAAGGGCTCAGGACGGAACTCGCCGTCCCGGGCCTCGAGGAAGGCCCGCAGCCCTCCGCTGCGCAGCACCTCGAGGAGCTCGGCCCGCTGGGCATTGTAGGAGGCGTGGGCCAGGTTGGACAGGGGCATGTTCATCATCATGCCCGCGCCCACCCCCATGGCGAGCAGTCCGTAGCAGGTGACGGCTTTGTTCAACCGCACGGAGGGCTCGGGCACGCGGGCGATGCGCTCGGCGAGGGCGCGGGCCCGCGGCAGGAGGTCCGCGGCGGGAACCACCTCGTTGACGATGCCGATGCGGAGAGCTTCGGCGGCGTCGAAGTGATCTCCGGTCAGGCTGTAGCGATGGGCCGCCTTCCAGCCGGCCAGGGCCGCGAAGAGGAATGTCGTGTTGGAGACGTGGCGGACCTCGGGCTGGGCGAAGACGCTGTCGTCGGCAGCAATGGTGATGTCGGCGGCCAGGGAATACCAGAAGCCGCCGCCCATGACCCAGCCGTGGACGGCTGCGATCACCGGTGTCGAGAGATGCCAGAGGTGCAGGAGACGCCGGGTCGAATCACCGTCGCGCGTCCACCATCCCTTGAGGAACTCGGCGACTTCGACGCCGGTCGCGTCGAGCGACGATCGGCCGTCGGGGCGCGGTCCGATGTCGTAGCCGGCCGAAAAGGCCCGACCGGCGCCCGTCAGAACGATGGCCCGGACATCGGGATCAGCGTCGCCGGCGTCCAGGGCCTGGTGAAGCTCGGCGGTCATCTGCGGGTTGATGGCGTTGAGGGCCTGCGGCCGGTTCAAGGTGATCGTGAGGACCGGCTCTGCCTTCTCGTAGAGGATCATCTCGTAGGACATCGCGATACCTCCCTGAGTGACGCAGGACGGCTCCCGTGTCATGCGCGCTCGACGAGCTAGTGCACAGCCACCACTCCGCAGCCTTCCTCGGGGGCGAGGAGAGGACGAGTCGATGTCGAGAGCGCGGAGCCGCTCACCCTGGGCCTGGCCGGGTGGGCAGCGGCTACGCTTGCTTCTGAAGCCTGGCCGGCATGTGGATGAAGAGCTCGGCGGGGTCGGGCTTGGCCACGGCGGGGCGGGGGGGCTTCATCTCGTACGTCACCGGCCGCTGGTGGTCGTCGTACTGCCGATGCTCGTTCACCACGGAGGCGAACTTCGAGAGCATCTTGACGTAGTTGGTCTGGCCGCGCAGGAGCGCGCGCACGGCCGGGAAGCCGTACTTCGGAATGGCGCTCCAGCCCAGGTGCTTGCGGTTCAGGATGTCCTGCGTCTTGACGAGCTCGGCGTAGAACTTGTCGAGGGGCATGCGCGTGGGCAGCACGGCATGGGCCACGTCGAAGAGCCGGTAGTCGCGCGAGGTCAGGCGCCGCGCTTCCGTGAACCAGATCTCCGTGCCGGGATAGGGCGTGGCCACCGTCAGGTGGACGATCTCCGGCACCGTCATGGCCCACTCGCGGACGAGCTCGAAGCGGCGCTCGTCCCAGTCGCAGTCGGCGATGATGTTCACGGCGACGGTGAGCCCGATCTCGCGCGCGATCTCGAGGGCCTCGAAGTTCTCGCCGGGCGTGATGCGCTTGCGATGGAGCTTGAGGGCCTCTTCGTCGAGCGCCTCCAGCCCGAGGAACATGTAGTAGAGCCCCAGCTTCTTCCAGTAGGCGAAGAGCTCCTTGTTCTTGATCAGCACGTCGCACCGGGTCTCGAGGTAGTACTGCTTCCGCACGCGCCGGCGCTCGAGCTCCTGTCCGATGGCGAATCCGTGCTCCGGATGGATGAAGGCGACGTCGTCCACCAGGAAGACGTTGGGCTCGCGGATGGAGGCGAGGTCCGCCGCCGCCTGTTCCGGCGACGACTTCCGGTAGCTCCGGCCGTAGAACGTCCAGGCGCTGCAGAAGGAGCAGTCCCACGGGCACCCGCGGGTCAGCTCGGCGGAGGCGCAGGGATCGAGCACGCCGATGAAATACTTGTGGCGCTTGTGCGCGAGGTCTCGCGCGGGCAGGAATCGGTCGAGGTCGTCGAGGAGGGTGGGGACGGGCCCCTGGCCGTCCGGCGTCACCACGCCGGGCAAGGTCGAGAGCTTGGCGTCGCCCCGGGCCTCGAGGACGCGCGGCGTGATGACCTCGCCCTCGCCGCGCACCACGCAATCGATGGCGCCGGCTCCGTGCTCGAGCAGCTCGGGGGCGATGAAGGAGCCGCTGTGGCCGCCCACCATGATGAAGCAGTCGGGCGCGCGCCGCCGCGTCTCCTTGGCGAGGTCGATGACCTCGGGGACATTGGCGAGGTAGTTGAGGGAGAAGCCGACCGCCTCCGGCTTGAACTCGACGAGCTCGCGTCGGTAGTCGTCGTGCGTGAAGATCTGCAGGTCCAGGAGCCGCACGTCATGGCCCGCGGCCCGCACGGCGGCGGCCACGCGCTCGAGGCCCAAGGGCTCGAGGCGCAGGTAGAGCTCCGAGTACATCAGGGCGCTTGGATGAACGAGCAGGACTCGCATGCGTGAAGTATACGCCTACGGCGATGCCGAGAAGCCGATCTCGGCGCACGGCAGGTCGCGCGACTTCTGGAAGAGCACACGGTAGCTCTCGAGCCCGCCCTCTCGGTGCAGATGTGCCCCCGCCCACAGATAGATCTGGAAGAGCCGGTAGACGCGCTCGCCGAAGCGTGCGGCCAGCTCCTCGTGGGCGGCTTCGAGATTGCGCGCCCACGCCTGGAGGGTCAGGAAGTAGCTGTGGCGGTCGTTGTGCAGCGTGATCGGTTCGAGGGCCGTGCGGTTGGCGGCGGCCAGGAGCTCGGGCAGGACCACGGGGGTGTGATCGCCCGGAAAGATGTACCGGTACGTGAACGCGCTCACGTCGAACTTCCGGCGACCCGCGGCGAAGTCCATGTAGAGCCTCCCCCCGCGTTTGAGGAGGGCCTCGAACTTCCTGAAGAGGGCGGGATAGTTCGGGAGGTGCTCCATCACCCCCAGGAGCACGATGGCGTCGTATCGCTCCGCCGGCGCGTAGTCGAAGATGCTCTCGTACACGACCGTCGACCGGCCGGGGAGCGTGTGCGTCGCGCACCACTCCGAGAGGTAGGCGTACTGCTCGCGGGAAATCGTGAGCATGGTCACGTCGACCCCGCGCGAGCCCGCATACCCGGCGAAGGAGCCCCAGCCCCCGCCCACGTCGAGCACGTGCTGGCCCGCCTCGAGCCGACAGGCGTCGAGGATCCAGTCGAGCTTGTTCTGCGCCGCCTCCTCGAGCGAGTCGTCTTGCGAGCGATAGAGGGCCTGCGAGTAGAGCCGGAACTTTCTGTCGAGGAAGGCGAAGTAGAAGTCGTTGCCGTAGTCGTAGTGCTGGGGCACCCACGTCTTGTCGGCGCGCGCGTCGCCGAGCAGCCACGGCTGGACGAAGCGCCAGATGGACGCCAGGGGATGGCGATCCGAGAGCACGCGGCGGAGGTCGAGGGCGGCGAGGAGATCGCCCGAGAAGTCGAGATCGCCGTGCATGTAGGCTTCGCCGATGCGCGTCTCGTCCATGGAGAGGAGGGCCTGCCAGCCCCGAGGAGATCGGAGGGCGATGCGGAAGGCAGGACGGTCGCCGAGCCCCATGCGGTGCACGGAGCCGTCCAGCAGCTCGAGATCGAAGGTAGGCGCCTCCGGGCGTGCGAGCCGACGTGCCAGCGCGCGCAGGGCGAGAGGAGCTCGAGCCTGGTCCGGCATCGCGGCGTACGCTAGACGAGCGCCGTCGGGGTGTCAAGATCATTGACCCTCGCCGGGGGCGCGGGCTACTCTGGGATGCGCCGCCCGCGATCTTCCAGGCGCGCGCCGGAGACTCCAGCAAGCATGCACTGTCCGCGCTGCCGGCATGACAACGCCGCCTCGTCGCGGTTCTGCACCGAGTGCGGCGCGCGCCTGGCCGCGTCGTGCCGCTCGTGCGGCGCCGAGCTGACCGAGGGCGTCCGCTTCTGCGGCCAGTGCGGTCAGCCCGTCGACGCCAAACGGGCGGGCCCCCCACGCTTCGCCTCGCCCGAGGCCTACACCCCGCGGCATCTCGCGGAGAAGATCCTCACCTCCAGGAGCGTCATCGAGGGCGAGCGCAAGCAGGTCACCGTGCTCTTCGCCGACCTCAAGGGCTCCATGGAGCTCCTGGCCGACCGCGATCCCGAGGAGACGCGCAAGCTGCTCGACCCCGTTCTCGAGCACATGATGGATGCCGTCCACCAGTACGAGGGCACGGTCAACCAGGTCATGGGCGACGGCATCATGGCGCTGTTCGGCGCGCCCCTCGCCCACGAGGACCATGCCGTGCGCGCCTGCTATGCCGCGCTCCGCATGCAGCACTCGGTCAAGAGCTATGCCGAGGAGGTCCGACGCACGGAGGGCGTGCCCATCCAGATTCGTGTCGGCCTCAACTCGGGCGAGGTGGTGGTGCGCTCGATCGGCAGCGACCTGCACATGGACTACACCGCCGTCGGGCAGACCACGCACCTGGCCGCCCGCATGGAGCAGATGGCGACGCCCGGCTCGGTTCTGACCACGCTGGACACGCTCCGGCTCGCCGAGGGGTACGTGGAGACGCGACCGCTCGGGCCCATGTCCGTCAAGGGGCTGGACGCGCCCCTGGAGGTGTTCGAGGTCATGGGCGCCGGCGCGGCGCGCTCTCGGCTCCAGGCCTCGGCGCGGCGCGGCCTCTCGCGCTTCGTTGGACGCGCCACTGAGCTCGAGCAGCTCCGTGAAGCGCTCGGACGGGCGGAGGGCGGCCGGGGCCAGGTGATTGCCGTGGAGGGTGAGCCCGGCGTCGGCAAGTCCCGGCTCGTCCACGAGCTGACCCAGGCCGTGCCGAGGCCCCCGTGGCGCGTCCTGGAGAGCCGGTCGGTGTCCTATGGCAAGGCGACGCCGTATCTGCCCGTCAGCGATCTCCTCAAGGCCTACTTCCAGGTCGAGGCGCGTGACGGCGCCCGCGAGCTCCGCGCCAAGGTCGTGACCCGGCTGCGCGCCCTGGACGAATCGCTCGAGTCCACGACCCCCGCCTTCCTGACGCTGCTGGACGTGCCCGCCGAGGAGGTGCGGTGGCAGGGGCTCGACCCGGCGCAACGCCGCCAGCGCACGCTGGACGCCGTCAAGGCTCTCTTGCTGCGCGAGAGCCAGCGCCAGCCGCTCCTCCTCGTGTTCGAGGATCTCCAGTGGGTGGACAGCGAGACGCAGGCCTTCCTGGACAGTCTCGTCGAGAGCCTGCCCCGCGCGCGCATGGTCCTGCTCGTCAACTACCGGCCCGAGTACGAGCATGGCTGGTCGGGCAAGACGTACTACACGCGTCTGCGGCTGAACACGCTGGCGCGCGCGAGCGCCGACGAGCTGCTGCACGCGCTCCTGGGCGAAGAATCGGAGCTGGGCCCGCTCGAGGAGCTGCTCGTCGCCCGCACGGGAGGCAATCCCTTCTTCCTCGAGGAGAGCGTGCGCACGCTCGTGGAGACGGGTGTGCTCACCGGCGAGCGCGGGCGGTACCGCGCGGCCCGGCCACTGACCGCCATCCAGGTGCCCGCGACCGTCCAGGCCATCCTGGCCGCGCGCATCGATCGCCTGCCCGCGCGGGAGAAGCGTCTCCTGCAGTCCGCCTCCGTCATCGGCAAGGACGTGCCGTTCGCGCTCCTTCAGGCGGTCGAGGACGCGCCCGAAGAGGAGCTGCGCCAGGGCCTCGCCCATCTGCAGTCCGCCGAGTTCCTCTACGAGACGAGCCTCTTTCCCGATCTCGAATACACTTTCAAGCACGCCCTGACCCACGAGGTCGCCTACGGCGCGCTCCTGCACGGTCATCGCCGCGCCCTCCACGCCCGCCTCGTCACCGTGATCGAGCGGATGACGCCGGGGCGGCTGTCCGAGCGGGTGGATCGTCTCGCCTACCACGCCCTCTATGGTGGGCTCTGGGACAAGGCGGTGATCCTCTACCGCAAGGCCGGCGGCAAGGCGGCCGCCCGTAGCGCCTATCGCGAGGCCACCACCTGCTTCGAGCAGGCCCTGGTGGCGCTGGGGCATCTGCCCAAGAGCCGTGTGCGCGACGAGCAGGCAGTGGATCTCCGCCTGGACCTGCACAATGCCCTCGTGCCTCACGGCGAGGTCGGGCGCATGCTCGAGACGGTGCACGAGGCCGAGCGCGTGGCGGCGGCGCTGGGAGACCAGCGGCGCATGGGCCAGGTGGCGGCCTACATGACCCAGGACTACTGGTGGACGGGTCAGCCCGACCGCGCCGTCGCCTCGGGACAGCGGGCCCTCGCCATCGCGGGCAAGCTCGGCGATTCCGCCCTCGAGGCCATCGCCAACATGCGCCTGGGCCAGGCGTACGCGAGCCTCGGCGAGTACCGGCGAGCCGTCGAGGCTCTCGGCCGCAACGTCGAGCGAGCGGAAAAAGACCCCACGGGAGGCGCGGCGCTCCGCTCGGCCGCCTCGCTCGCCTGGATGGCCTGGTGCCTGGGCTACATCGGTGACTTCGTCGAGGCGAGCGCGCGCGGCGAGGAGGCCTTGCGGCTCGCCGAGGCGGCGCAGCACGATCTCTCGCTCGCCATGGCCTACGCGGGCGTGGCCCGTCCCTATCTGGTGCGGGGCGACTTTCCGCAGGCCGTGTCCTGGCTCGGCCGGAGCATGGAGATCTGCCGTCGCGCGAGCTTCGCGCCGCTCTTCCTTCTCGTGGCGGGCGACCTCGGCCAAGCCTACGCGCTGTCGGGGCGCGTCGAGGAAGGGCTGGCCCTCCTCCAGGAGGCGACGGCGCAGTCAGGCGCCCTCAATCTTCTCCCCACGCACGCCTGGAACGTGACCATGCTCGCGGAGGTGTGCGCGCTCGCGGGGCGCCGCGGGGAGGCGCCGGTGTACGTCGAGCGCGGGCTCGCCTTGGCCCGGGCCCATCGACAGCGCTGGCTGGAGGCGGAGGCGCTGCGCATCCTGGGCCAGCTGCGGGCGGCCGAGCCCGCGCCCGAGCCGGCGCGCGCCGCCCTCGAGGAAGCCATCGGAATCGCGCGCGAGATGGGGCTGCAGCCGCTGCTGGGACGGTGCCAGCTGGCGCTGGGGCGGGCCCTCGCTCGCGCGAGCGGGCCGGAAGCGGGACGCGAGCATCTCGAGCAGGCGGCCACGCTCTTCCGCGACATGGGCATGCGCTTCTGGCTGGAGCGCGCGGAGAGCGCGCTGGGCCGTTCTGGCCCCTAGTCCCGGCAGGGCTCCGCATGGGATAATCCCCAGGTGATCCTGCGCGGATCGCTCTTCCGCAAGTACGCCATCCTCTTCGTCGCCCTGGTGAGCGGGGCGCTGCTCGTGAGTGGCCTGCTCGAGACCTACTTCTCCTACCGGGAAAACCGGGACGCGCTGGTGGCCCTCGAGCAGGAGAAGGCCCTCGGCGCCGCCGCCACAATCGCGCAGTTCGTCAAGGCGGTCGAGCAGCAGATCGGCTGGACGACGCAGCCGCCCATCGTTGCGCCGGCCGCCGCCATGGAGCAGCGCCGCAGCGACTACTTCCGTCTGCTCCGCCAGGTGCTGGCCGTCACCGAGGTCAGCTACATCGACCCCCACGGGCTCGAGCAGCTCCGGGTCTCCCGCCTGGCCATGGACGTGGTGGGCAGCAAGACGGACTACTCCCAGGACCCGCGCTTCCTCCAGCCGAAGGCGGGCCGCGCCTACTTCAGCCCGGTCTATTTTCGCAAGGAGTCGGAGCCGTACATGACCATCGCTCTGGCCGGCAGCGGCAAAGAGTCGGGGGTGACGGCGGCCGAGGTCAACCTCAAGTTCATCTGGGACGTGGTCTCCCAGATTCGTGTCGGCCGGGAAGGGCGGGCATACGTGGTGGACGCGCGCGGGGCGCTCATCGCGCATCCCGACATCAGCCTCGTGCTGAAGAAGACGGACCTGTCGGGGCTGGCTCAGGTGCGCGAGGCCCTGCGCGTGGGGAAGACCGGTGTCGCCAGGCCGCTCACCGCCAAGGACCTCGAAGGGCACTCCGTGCTCGCCGCCTCGGCGCCCGTGGCCCCCCTCGGCTGGTCGGTGCTGATCGAGCAGCCCTGGGCGGAGGTGGTCGAGCCGTTGCGCGCCTCGGCCTTGCGCACGGGCGGCCTGGCCCTCTTCGGGGTCATCCTGGCCGTGCTCGGTAGCCTCATCCTCGCCCGGCGGATGTCCCGCCCGATCCAGGCGCTCCAGGAAGGGGCCGCGCGCATCGGGGCGGGAGACCTCAGCCACCGGCTCGAGGTCACGACAGGCGACGAGATCGAAGCCTTGGCCGAGCAGTTCAATACCATGACGGCGCAGCTCCGCGAGTCCTACGCCAACCTGGAGCACAAGGTCGAGGAGCGCACCCGGGAGCTGACCGAGGCGCTCGAGCAGCAGACGGCGACGAGCGAGATCCTTGGCGTCATCTCCAGCTCGCCTACCGACGTCCAGCCGGTGTTCGAGGTCATCGTGGAGCGCGCGGTACGCCTGTGCGGCGGTCGCTTCGGCCGTGTGTATCGCTACGACGGAAATCTCATCCATGTCGTGGCTCGGCACGGAGTGAGTGCCGCCGGAGCGGAAGAGCTGCAGCGGGTGTTCCCCCGACCGGCGACGGCGGACACCATCGTGGGCCGCGTCATCACGACGCGGCAGGCCGCCTATGTCACCGATATCGAGCGCGCGGAAGGTGTCCCGCTGCTGTCCAGGCAGATGATCGAGGCGCTGGGCACGCGAAGCCAGGTCACCGTCCCCATGCTGCGCGCCGGTGAGCCGATCGGAGCCATGACGATCGGCTGGGCCGAGCCCGATGGTTTCGGCGAGCAGCAGATCGCCCTGCTGCAGACCTTCGCCAACCAGGCCGTGATCGCCATCGAGAACGTGCGCCTGTTCAAGGAGCTGGAAGCGCGCAACAGCGACCTGACGGAGACTCTCGAGCAACAGACAGCGACCGCGGAGATCCTTCGGGTCATCAGCAGCTCGCAGACCGACGTCCAGCCCGTGTTCGAGACGATCGCGGAGAATTCGCTGCGGCTCTGCGACGCCACCTTCAGCACCGTCTTCAGGTTCGACGGCGAGCTCGTCCATCTGGAGGCCTTGCGCAACACGACCCCGGAGGGTGCCGACGCCATCCGCAACGCCTTCCCCATGCCCCCCAGCCGGGGCGGCGCGTCCGCTCGATGCATCCTGACCCGGAGCGTCGTGCACATCTCAGACGTTCGAGAGGACCCCGACTACGTGCTCCTGGGCCTGGCGGAGACGAACAAATTCCGGAGCATTCTCTCCGTGCCGATGCTTCGGGACGGCAACCCCATCGGCGCGATCACGGTCGCGGCGCCCCGGGCGGTGCCGTTTCCGGACAAGCAGGTCGAGGTCCTGAAGACGTTCGCCGATCAGGCGGTCATCGCCGTCGAGAACACGCGGCTCTTCAACGAGATCCAGGACAAGACGCATCAGCTCGAGGTCGCCAACCGCCACAAGAGCGAATTCCTCGCGAACATGTCGCACGAGCTCCGGACGCCGCTCAATGCCGTCATCGGCTTCTCCGAGGTGCTGCTGGAGCGGATGTTCGGCGAGGTCAATCCGAAGCAGGAAGAGTACCTCAACGACATCCTGTCGTCGGGCAAGCACCTCCTCTCGCTCATCAACGACATCCTCGACCTGTCCAAGATCGAGGCCGGCCGCATGGAGTTGGAGTCGCAGCCCTTCGATCTCCCCGCGGCGCTCGACAATGCCCTCACCCTGATCAGGGAGCGGGCGGCTCGGCACGGCTTGAGGCTCGAGGTGACGGTGGACCCGGGGCTGGGCGAGGTGAAGGGGGAGGAGCGCAAGGTCAAGCAGGTGCTCTTGAACCTGCTCTCGAATGCCGTCAAGTTCACTCCGGAAGGCGGTAAGATCTCCCTCTCGGCCTCGCTGAACGATGGGATGGCCGAGATCTCGGTGACTGATACGGGCGTGGGCATCGCTCGCGAGGACCAGGAAGCCATCTTCGAGGAGTTCCGGCAGGTGGGGAGCGACTATGCGCGGAAGCGCGAGGGAACGGGACTGGGCCTGGCGCTGGCGCGACGGCTGGTGGCGCTCCACGGCGGAAAGCTCTGGGTCGAGAGCGAGCCGGGCAAGGGCTCGACGTTCACCTTCACGCTTCCGGTGAGCGGCCATGGCGGGTGAGCTCATCCTGATCGTCGAGGACAACGAGAAGAATCGAAGGCTCGTGCGCGACGTGCTTCAATTCAAGGGATACGAGACCATCGAGACGGAGACGGGCGAAGAGGGGGTCGAGCTGGCACGCTCCCGCCAGCCCGCCCTCGTGTTGATGGACATTCAGCTGCCGGGGATCGACGGCATCACCGCCCTCAAGCGGCTGCGTGAAGACCCGACCACGCGGGCCATGCGGGTCATGGCGGTCACGGCCTCGGCCATGACCCAGGACCGCCAGAACATCCTCGACGCCGGCTTCGACGGCTACCAGAGCAAGCCCATCAACGTGAAGAGCTTCCTGGAAGCCGTCGAGACGCTCCTGAGACGCCCATGAGCGATCCCGCGCGCATCCTCGTCGTCGACGACACCGCTCACAACGTCAAGCTCCTCGCCGACATCCTGGGCGCGCGCGGCTATGCCGTGACCACGGCATCCTCGGGCAAGGAGGCGCTCGAGAAGGTCGCCGCCGAGCCGCCCGACATCGTGCTCCTCGATGTCGTGATGCCCGAGATGAGCGGATACGAGGTGTGCCGGGCCATTCGCAACACTCCGGAGACGGCACGGCTGCCCGTGGTCATGGTGACCGCGCTCGATCCCGGTCAGGAGCGCATCAAGGGGATCGAGGCGGGCGCCGACGACTTCCTGACCAAGCCCATCAACCAGCCGGAGCTCCTGGCCCGGGTTCGCTCGCTCCTCAGGATCAAGGAGCTCTGGGACGAGCTGTCCCTCCTCAACCAGACGCTCGAGGCCCGCGTGGCGGAACAGGTCGCCCAGCTCGACCGCCTGGGCAAGCTCAAGCGCTTCTTCTCGCCCCAGCTCGCCGAGATGATCGTGTCCGGAAGCGCCGAGGATCCCTTGAAGAGCCACCGGCGCGAGATCACCGTGGTCTTCCTCGATCTTCGCGGCTTCACGGCCTTCGCCGAGACCTCGGAGCCCGAGGAGGTCATGACCGTGCTGCGCGAGTATCACGCCGAGATGGGCAAGCTCGTGGTGGCCGCGGAAGCGACGCTGGAGCGCTTCACGGGCGACGGCATGATGATCTTCTTCAACGACCCGGTGCCGGTGCCCAATCCTGCGGAGCGCGCGGTGAGGATGGCCGCCGCCATGCGCGAGCGGGTGGCCGAGCTGGCCGTGGGATGGAAGAAGGCCGGCTTCGACCTCGACTTCGGACTCGGCATCGCGCACGGGTACGCCACCATCGGTGCCATCGGGTTCGAGGGGCGCGTGGACTACGGCGCCATCGGTACCGTCACCAATCTCGCCGCGCGGCTCTGCTCCGAGGCCAAACCCGGCCAGGTCCTGCTCGAGCGGCGCGTGATGACGGCGGTGGAAGCAATTGCCGAAGCCGAGCCGGTGGGAGACGTGACGCTCAAGGGCATAAGCCGCCCCGTGAAGATCTACAACCTGCTCAGGCTCAAGTCGTCTCCGTAGCGGCCGGCCCTCTGCGCGAAAACGCTAGGCCGGGACAGGCCGCGGGCGGTCGCAGCGGAGGAACTGGCCGCGTCCCGGCTGGGCCAGGAGCTTGCCCTCTTCCACCACCACCTCGCCGCGCGAGAGCACGACTTCCGGCCAGCCTCTTACCCGCATGCCTTCGTACGGTGTGTAGTCGCAGTTGTGGTGAAGGATCTCGTTCGTGATGACCACCTCGCGGTCCTTGTTCCAGATCGCGAGATCCGCGTCGCTGCCCACGGCGATGGTGCCTTTTCTCGGGTAGAGCCCATAGAGCTTGGCCGCGTTGGTGGCGGCCAGCGCCACGAAGGTGGGCAGGTCGATCCGCCCCTTGCTGACGCCTTCCGAGAAAAGGAGGGGCAGGCGGGTCTCCACGCCGGGAAGGCCGTTGGGAAGCTTCGCGAAGGGCGCGTCGATGCCGTGACGCTTCTTGCCCCGGGGATCATCGAAGCGAAAGGCGGCATGGTCGGAGGAGACGACCTGAAAGACGCCGCTCGTCAGTCCGTTCCAGACCGCTTGCTGGCTCGCCGCATCTCGCGGGGGCGGGCTGCACACGTACTTGGCCCCCTCGAAGCCGGGCTGGTCCAGGTGATCGGACGTGAGGACGAGGTACTGGGGGCAGGTCTCGGCGAGGATGTGGAGCCCCCGCCCCCTCGCCCAGCGGATCTGCTCCACGGCATCGGCGCCGGAGACATGCACAAGGAGGATCGGCACATCCACGATCTCCGACATGGTGATGGCGCGATGCGTGCCCTCGCGCTCCACGGCGAGCGGCCGGGAGACCGCGTGGAAGAAGGGGCGCGTCTTGCCCGCCTTCTCGAGCTCCGCGGTGAGCCAGGCGATGCAGTCGGAGTTCTCCGCGTGCACCATGACGAGGGCGCCCTCGCGCCTGGCCAGGGCGAGCACGGAGATGATCTGGCGGTCGTCGAGCTTGAGGGTCTCGTAGGTCATGTAGATCTTGAACGAGCTGTAGCCTTCGCGGATGAGCGCGGGCAGCTCGTCGCGCAGGACGTGCTCGGTCGGATCCGACACGATCAGGTGGAAGGCGTAGTCGATGACCGGCTTGTCGGCGGCGCGACGGTGGTAGTCCTCGACGGCGGCCCGCACGCTCTGTCCCTGGAGCTGGCAGGCGAAGGGGACCACGGTGGTCGTCCCGCCGTGGGCCGCCGAGACGGTGCCGGAGAGAAAATCGTCGGCGAGCGTCACGGTGTCTCGCATCGGCTGGTCGAAATGACAGTGGGTGTCGATGCCTCCCGGCAGCACGTAGCGGCCGCCCGCGTCGAGGTCCCGGCGCGCCGGGCCGAGCCGGCGACCCAGCGCCGTGATGACGCCGTCGCTGATGCCGATGTCAGCATGGAAGATGTCGGCGGCGGTGCCGACCACGGCATTGCGGATGACCATGTCGAACTCAGCCATGATTGCTCCTTTCCCTCGGACCCTGAGGCCCCCATTCTAGAGCAGGGAACGGGGTTCCTGACGCACTACCCTCGACCTTGCGCGGGGCACTGCCGAGCCGCTAGACTCGGTCGCCATGGCCGACGTGCCGGGCGATCTCCTGCCGGGTCC
>Ga0209689_1000534_pt1 | contig 26528 bp, 22 predicted proteins | sample GraSoiAngelo_149_FD_187119 | JGI IMG/M metagenome (GOLD analysis project Ga0209689, IMG submission 187119) | Grasslands soil microbial communities from the Angelo Coastal Reserve, California, USA - 14_1009_09_30cm (SPAdes) (version 2) | ecosystem: Environmental > Terrestrial > Soil > Grasslands ... | reverse complement strand
GTGGAGAAGGAGGTCGGGCCCGAGGGCGTCGCGGCGGTTCTCCGGACCGCCGGACGCTCCCGGGAGTACCTCGTCGCCGACCACAACTGGCTGCCGTTGCCGCTCGCCAACGAACTCGTCCGCCTCGCCATGGAGCTGATGGGCGAGACCGACGAGGAGCGGTGGGCCCGGCGCTACACCGAGTACCTCATGGAGTGGCGGCCGTCACGGGCCGACCGCCACTATCTCGGCACGTACTCGATCGGCCTCGGCGAGCCCAGGCGATACTTCGAGCGCTGCAAGACGATCTGGGGACAGAGCGCGTCCTTCCTGCGGTTCGAGCTCGTCGACATCGGCCGCCGCCAGGCGCGCTTCCGGTGGAGCCCGGCGTCGGGCGGGCCCATGCCGCGATGGACCTGCACGCAAATTAAGGTCGGCCTCGAACGAGCGCCGACCGTCTGGGGGCTGCCGCCCGCAACCGTGACCGAGCGACAGTGCGCGACGCGCGGCGCGGCCGCCTGCGTGGTCGACGTCCGGTGGACGAACCCGCCCCTCGGCCGGTCATTCTGGAGCGCGACGCTCGGCGGCGCGGCTGGATCGGCGCTGACCGGCTACGCCCTCGCGACGGCGCCCGGCGTGTCGTGGATCGTCCAGGCTCTCGCCGGAGCGGCGCCGCTCGCCGCCGGCGTCGGGCTCGGCGTGATGCTGCGCGAGCGCGCGCGCCGCCGGGACAGCCAGCGACTGCTCGACCTCCAGTCCGAAGAGATCATCTACTCGAACAACGAGCTCGAGAAGAAGTTCCGAGACCTCGAGACCAAGATCGAGCAACTCTCGCTGCTGATCGATCTCAGCGCCGCCGTGAACGCCACCCTCGACCCCGAGAAGATCTACGAGCAGGCCGTCCAGCGCCTGGTGCACCGCATGGGGTACGAGGCGGCGCACCTCTACCTCGTCGATCGCGACCGAGGGGTCATCCGCGGCCACCAGGCCGCCGGCCGCGCGAGCGACCAGCTCGAGACCGTGGAGCTGCCCCTCGACAACGGCGCGAGCGCGGTCGCCCGTGTGGCGACGATCGGGCTGCCGCTTCTCGTCGACGACGTGGAGGCGAGCCCGACGCCGCTCCACCTGGCGACGGTCCGCGCCCTCGACGTGCGCGCGTTCGTCGCCGTGCCGCTGCGGGTGAAGGACCGGATCTTCGGCGTGCTGACGGTGGCCTCGAGCGAGCCGAACCGGTTCGCGACTGGCGATCTCGAGCTCATGTCGGCCGTCGCGAACCACGTAGCGCTCGCCGTCGATCGCGCCGAGAGCTTCCAGATGATCGAGGAGCTCACGCGCGGGCTCGAGGACAAGGTGCGCGTGAGGACCGAGCAGCTCCGCGCGGCCAACGAGGAGCTGCAGGCGGCGTACCGCGACCTGCAGGCGACACAGGTCCAGCTGATCCAGCGGGAGAAGATGGCCTCGGTGGGGCAGCTCGTCGCCGGCGTCGCCCATGAGCTGAACAATCCGATCGGCTTCGTCTACTCGAACGTCGGCACGCTCGACGACTTCGTCAAGCGCCTGCGCGCGATCCTCGACGTCTACCGCGCGGTGCCGCTCGCCGACGCCGAGCAGGCTCGCGTCGACGAGCACTGGAAACAGCTCAAGGTCGACTACGCGCTCAAGTACATCGACTCGATGATCGAGGGCATTCGCGAAGGCGCCGAGCGCGCCCGCAAGATCGTCCGCGATCTGCGCGTGTTCGCGCGGACGGGAGCCGACGTCTGGCAGGCCGTGGACCTGCACGAGGAGCTCGAATCGAGCCTCACGCTGATCAATCACCTCCTCAAAGACCGGGTCACCGTGCACCGGGCATTCGGCCGGCTGCCGTCGGTCGAATGCGTTCGATCGCAGATCGACCAGGTGTTCTTGAATCTCCTTGCGAACGCGGCGCAAGCGATCACCGGGCCGGGCGCGATCACGATCGAGACGCGCGCGGAGGACGGATGCGCCGTCGTCGCGGTCAGCGACACCGGCGCGGGCATCGCACCCGACGTAATCGGCCGCATCTTCGACCCCTTCTTCACGACGAAGCCCGTCGGCGAAGGCACGGGGCTCGGGCTCTCGATCAGCTACGAGATCGTCAAGAAGCACGGCGGCGAGATCCGCGCCGCGAGTCCTCCGGGCGGCGGGGCGACCTTGACGGTCCGGCTGCCCTTGACGCGGCGGCCATCGTGACCGGCTCGGCGACGATGAGCGAGCCCGCGACTGTTCTCTTGGTGGACGACGAACCACGCGTGCTCGACTCGCTCGAAGCGATGCTGGGAATGCACTACCGCGTCATCCGCACCGCGCGTCCGCCGGAGGCGCTCGAGATGCTGGCGCGGGAGCGCATCGCGGTCGTTATCAGCGACCAGCGCATGCCCGGAATGCTCGGCACGGACCTGCTGGCGCGGAGCCTCGAGGTGTCGCCGGAGACCGTGCGCATTCTCCTGACGGCCTTCACCGATGCCGATGCGCTCATGGCGTCGATCAACGCCGCCAACATCTATCACTTCGTCCTGAAGCCGTGGGATCCGAAGGAGCTGCTGCACATCGTCGGGCAAGGCGTGCAGCGCTACCGGCTCGGCGAGGAGCGCGAGGGGCTCGTCCGCGACCTCGCGCGGAAGAACGCCGACCTCGAGGCCGCGCTCGCGGACCTGCGCGCGGCGCAGGACCACGTGGTGCGCGAGACGTCGCTGCGCACGCAGCTGCAGCGCTACGTGTCCCCACGACTCGTCGACATGGCCGTCGCGAACCCGGCGTTGCTCGAGCTCCCCGGCGAGTGGCGGCAAGCGACGGTCCTCTTCGCCGACATCCGGGGGTTCACGCGCCTGATCGAGACGACGCGCGCGCCGGTCATGATCCGGCTGCTGGACGAGTATTTCAACCGGATGATCGAGGTGATCTTCGGCCATCACGGCACCGTCGAGCAGCTGATCGGCGACGAGATCGTCGCGTTGTTCGGCGTGCCCGAGGGCGCCGAGGATGCTGCCGCCCGCGCGGTGGACGCCGCGGTCGACATGATCGACGGAGTCCGGCACCTCGCCCGGCGCTGGACCGAGGCCGGCTTGCCCGCCTTCACCATCGGGATCGGTCTCAGCTCGGGCAAGGTGATGGCGGGGACCATCGGGTCCGACCGGCGCCGCGAACTCATCGTAGTCGGCCGGCCGATGATCGCCGCCGCCCGCATCCAGCGCATGACACGTCTCTTCGGAGCGCATATCATCGCGGGCGAGGAGACGTTCCGTCAGGTGAGCGACTCGGTGAGCTACCGCGAACTGGGCACCCCGCGCCTCAAGGGCCTCAAGGAGCGCACCGTGCTCTACGAGATCCTCGGCAAGAAGCCGGCCGTCGCGGCGGTCTCCCGTCCGGTGTGACGGCGCGCGCGGGCCCATGGACCCGGCGACCGTCCTGATCGTCGACGACGAGCTCCGGGTCCTCGACGCGCTCGAGGCGATCCTCGCGGCGGAGTTCCGCGTCGTGCGCGCGGCTGGCGGCGAGGCGGCGCTGGACATCTTGCGCGCCGCAGACGTCGCCGTTATCGTCACCGACTACCGGATGCCCGGCATGACCGGCGTGGAGCTGCTGCGGCGAAGCCAGGAGCATGCGCCGGATGCCGTGCGCATCATCCTCACCGCGTACACCGACGTCGACAGTCTCATGGAAGCGATCAACACCGCGCGCATCTACCACTTCGTGCCGAAGCCGTGGGAGCCGAACGATCTCGTGCTCATCGTCCGCCGAGCCGCCGAGCGCTACGCGCTCGGCCGGGAGAACGCGCGGCTCCGAGACGAGCTGGAAGTCGCCTACAACGCCCTGCGCCGCGACCTGGCGGCCGTGCGCGCGCGCCCGCTCGGCTTCGACACCATGATCGGCGCGCACGGCGGCCTGCGCGCGGCGACGGAGCTCGCGCGCAAGGTGCTCGACAGCGATACCACCGTGCTGTTGACCGGTGAGACGGGAACGGGCAAGGAGCTCTTCGCGCGGCTCATTCACGACAACGGACGGCGCCGGACCAAGAACTTCGTCGCCCAGAACTGCGGGGCGCTGCCCGAGTCGCTGCTGGAGTCCGAGCTCTTCGGACACGCGCGCGGCGCGTTCACCGGCGCGACGGCGGAGCGACACGGGCTGTTCGAGGAGGCGCACGGCGGCACGATCTTCCTGGACGAGGTCGGCGAGATGTCGCCGGCGATGCAGCTCCGGCTGCTGCGCGTGGTCCAGGAAGGCGAGCTGCGGCGCGTCGGCGAGACGGCCACGCGGCGCGTGGACGTGCGCGTGATCGCGGCGACGAACGCCGACCTCGAGACCGAGGCGGCGGCCGGCACGTTCCGGAAGGATCTCTTCTATCGGCTTAACGTCTTCCCGATCCACTTGCCTCCGCTCCGCGAGCGCGCGGGGGACATCCCGGCGCTGGCCGAGAACTTTCTCGGCATGTATCGGATGCGAGCGCGGCGCGCCGTGCCGTCGATCTCGCCCGCGGCGATGGCGCGCCTGCGCGCGTACCCGTTTCCCGGTAACGTCCGCGAGCTCGAGAACGAGATCGAGCGAGCCGTCGCGCTCGCCAACCCCGGCGAGGCGATCTCGCCCGAGCATCTGTCCGAGCGGGTCAGGGTCGATCGGCCGGCCGCGGGGACACCATCGACGCTCAACGACGCGATCGAGCATCTCAAGCGGCGCATGATCGAGGACGCGCTCCGCGAGTGCGGGTCGAAGACGCGCGCGGCCGAGCGGCTCGGTCTCACGCGCCAGAGCTTGCAGCAGATGCTGCGGCGGAGGAACATCTAGCCGCGTCGCACGGGGGAGTGCGGACAGCCTTGCGGTCGATCACGGACAGGCCATGCTCGACCTATGGGCGCCCATTCTCGGCTCAGGGGATTTGTGATTTTGCCCACCTCAGGATCGCTTCATCACGGCCGGGCACGCGGACGCGCTGGTGGAATGGGTCGCCGTGAGCGGCAAGAGCCTGACGACGATCTACGCGACCCACGACGAGATCCTGTCCTTCGAGGTCGATGGCGTCGCGTTCGGAGCGGCTCGGCGACCACCACGCGGTCTGGGATCAGACGGATGCGCCCGCAGAGGATATTGGCGCCTTCGCTGATACCCTGACGCTCTAGCGCGCGGCCATCATCTCGCGGAGCCGGCGCACGGCTGCCGGCAGGAGCTCGAGCACGCGGTCGATCTCGGCGTCAGTCGTGGGGGCGCCGAGTGTGAGGCGGAGGGCGGTGTGCGCGAGCTCGGGGCTGCGGCCGATCGCGAGGAGCACGTGGGAGGGCTCCTGCGTGCCGGCGTGACAGGCGGAGCCGCTGGAGGCGTACAGGTCATCCATCTCGAGCTCGAGCAGGAGGCTCTCGCCCTGCACGTCGCCCAGGCAGACGCTCACGTGGCCGGGCAGACGGCGTCGGCGATCGCCGTTGAGCAGCACGCCCGGCACTGCGGCCTCGATGCCGGCGATGAGCCGGTCGCGCAGCGCCGTGAGCCGTGCCGCGGTGGCGCCGCGGTGCCGCTCGACCAGCTCAAGCGCGACGCCGCAGCCGACGATGCCGGCGACGTTCTCCGTCCCCGCCCGCCGCCCGCGCTCCTGGCTGCCACCGTGGACCAGCGGGAGCAGCGGCGTGCCGCGCCGCACGTAGAGCACGCCCACGCCCTTCGGCGCGTAGAACTTGTGGGCCGAGAGCGAGAGCGCGTCGACGCCCAGGCAGTCGACGTCGAGCCCGAGGAAGCCGGCGGCCTGCACCGCGTCGGTGTGCACCGGCACCCCGCGCGCCCGGACCAGCCGCGCGATCTCGGCCACGGGCTGGATCGTGCCGATCTCATTGTTGGCGAGCATGACGCTGACGAGGCCCGTGTCGGGCCGGACCGCGGCCGCGACCGCGGCAGGCTCGACGATGCCGCACGCATCGACCGGTACGTAGGTGACGTCGACGCCGAAGTGCTGCTGCAGATCGCGCGCCGCCCCCAGCACCGCGCTGTGCTCGATGGTCGTCGTGACGAGGTGCCGCTTGTCCCGTCGCGCCAGCGTCATCCCCTTGAGCGCCAGGTTGTCGGCCTCCGAGCCACCGCTGGTGAAGACGATCTCGTCGTCGTGGCAGTGGAGCGTCCGCGCCACCCCGGCCCGGGCTGCCTCGAGCGCCTCGGCGGCACGCCGGCCGGGCCGGTAGAGGTTCGAGGGATTCCCGAACTCCTGGCGCAGGTACGGCTCCATCGCCTGCAGCACTACGGGGTGCACGGGGGTCGTCGACGCATAGTCGAGATAGATGGGCCGGGCGGCGGGTATCATCGCGGTAGCCTCACTCGTCGACGAGCTCCAGGCTGAGGTCGAGTGCCCGAGCCGAGTGCGTCAGCGCGCCCGACGAGATCAGGTCGACGCCGGTCTCGGCGCGCTCGCGCACGGTCTCGAGGGTCACGGTGCCCGAGCACTCGGTGAGTGCGCGGCCCCCGATCCGGCGCACGGCCTCCCGCATCGCCTCGGTCGTCATGTTGTCGAGCAGGATGACGTCGGCGCCGCCGGCGAGGGCGGCGTCGATCTCCTCGAGCGAGGTGACCTCGACCTCGACGCGCATGGTGTGCGGCACGCGCTGCTTCATGCTCCGCACGGCCGCCGCGAGGTCGAGGCCCCGGTTGCGCAAGGCCGCGAGGTGGTTGTCCTTGAGCAGCACCGCGTCGGCCAGGTTGAAGCGGTGGTTGTGCCCGCCCCCCACCCGCACCGCGTACCTCTCCAGCACGCGCAGACCCGGCGTGGTCTTGCGGGTGTCGATCAGCCGGGTAGGCAGCCCGTGCAGGCGCGCGACGAACGCCGCGGTGGTCGTCGCGATGCCGCTCAGGCGCTGGACGAAGTTCAGGGCCGTCCGCTCGGCGGTCAGCAGCGCCCGCGTGGGTCCCTCGATCCGCGCCACCACGTCCCCGGCGGCGAGCGCGGTCCCCTCCAGCATCAGCAGGTCGACCTTGACATCGTGATCGACCAGGGTCAGCGTCTCGGCGAACACCGGGCCGCCGCAAAAAACGCCGGCCTGCTTGGCGAGCAGGACGGCGCGCGAGCGCTGGTCGGGCGGCACGGCGTTGTCGGTGGTCACGTCGCCCGACCCGATGTCCTCCTCAAGCGCGCGCTGGATGATCGCCAGCACCTGATGCCGGGGCGGGTGCACGTGGCCTAGTCCCGTCATGACTCCACCTGTCGACCGCTGCCGGCTCCGCAGAAGACGGTGGCCGGCGGCTCGTAGGACGGCAGCACGAAGAACTGACGGCGCCGCCACGCCTCGCGGGGCGTCGGGAAGTCGAGCCGGTGGTGCGCACCGCGCGACTCTTGGCGCCGCCAGGCGGCCTCCGCCATCGCCCAGCCGACGAGCGCTAGGTTCGCCGTCTCGCGAGCCTCGACCTCGTCGCCGGGGGGCGCCGCGGCCCAGCGGGCCAGCGTGCCGCGGGCACGCTTGAGGCCTTCCCCATCGCGCAGGATTCCGACGTCCTGCCACATCCGCGCGCGGATCGACGCGCGAGCGGCCGGCACGGCGCGCGAGTCGCGTCCGAGCGTGAGCGGCTCGGGCTCGGGGTGGCGGACGACGCCGACGCCCGACGCGCCGGCGACCGCCTCGGCCACGCGCGATCCGAAGACGAGCCCCTCTAGCAGCGAGTTGCTCGCGAGGCGATTCGCCCCGTGCACACCGGTGGCGGCGGTCTCGCCGCACGCGTACAGCCCGGGAATCGACGTCCGACCCCACACGTCGGTCCAGACGCCGCCCATCATGTAGTGCGCCGCCGGCGACACCGGGATGAGCGCACGCTCGGGGTCGCACCCCTGGCGCCGGCAGTGCGCGTCGATCGTCGGGAAGCGACGCGCGAACTCACCGTGAGGAAACCCGGTGGCGTCGAGCCAGACGTTCGCCAGCCCGTGGCGCACCATCTCGCGCACGATGCCCCGCGCGACGACGTCGCGCGGGGCCAACTCCGCCCGCGGATCGTACTGGGCCATGAACGCCTCGCCCCCGTGGTTGCGCAGCACGGCGCCATGCCCCCGCACGGCCTCCGAGACCAGGAAGTGCCAGCCCACCGGGCCCGCGAACGCGGTGGGATGGAACTGGAAGAACTCGATATCGGCGACGATCGCACCAGCCCGAAGCGCCAACGCGACGCCGTCGCCCGTCGCCACCGAGGGATTGGTGGTGCTGGCGTAGAGCTGGCCGGCGCCGCCAGCGGCCAGCACGACGGTGTCGGCCTCCAGCTCGTCACCGGCCAGGAGCCGGACGCCCCGGCAGGCACCCCCCTCGACGATGAGGTTGTCGACGAAGGTGGCGTCTCGCACCTCGACGCCGAGCGCGCGAACGGTCCCGGCCAGTGCCTCCTCGATGTGCCGGCCGGTGGCATCACCGCCGGCGTGGAGCACCCGGGCCACGCCATGGGCCGCCTCGCGCGCGCAGGCCGGGCGGCCGTACTCGCGATCGAATCGAACACCCAGATCGATGAGGTCGGCCACACGGGGGGCCGCCTCGCGCGTGAGCACGCCCACCGCCTCGCGGTCGCAGAGCTCGACGCCGGCGCTCATCGTGTCGGCTGCGTGCAACTCCCAGGAGTCCTCGACGCCGACCGCGGCTGCGATCCCGCCCTGCGCGTACCGGGTGGCGCCGTCCTCCAGTGCTGCCTTGGTGACGAGGACGATGTCGCGCACGCCGCGACGGTACGCAGAGATCGCGGCGAACAGTCCGGCGATACCGCTGCCGACGACGATCAGGCGGGGCATCGCCGTCTACCTCCGCGCTGCCGCGGGGGCGGGCCGGCCGGGCAGCGCCAGCATGCGATCGAGGGCGACGCGGGCCGAGACCTTCACGGCGTCGGTGACGACGATCTCGTTCACCACCTCGCCGCCGACGAGCGCCTCCAGCACCCAGGCGAGGTATGCGGGGTGGATGCGGTACATGGTCGAGCACGGGCAGATCACCGGATCCAGGCAGAAGATCAGCTTGTCGGGATGCGCGGCCGCCAGCCGGTTCACCATGTTGATCTCGGTCCCAACCGCCCACTGGCTGCCCGGCGGCGCCGACGCGATCGTCTCGAGGATCAGCTCGGTCGAGCCGTCGAGGTCGGCGGCCGCCACCACCTCGCGGCGGCACTCCGGGTGCACGACGACGTTGATCTCCGGATACCGGCGACGCGCCTCGGCGATCTGCGCGACCGTGAAGCGCGCGTGCACTGAGCACCAGCCACGCCAGAGAATGAGGCGCGCCCCGCGCAGTGCCTCGACGGAGTTGCCGCCGAGCGGGCGCCGCGGGTCCCACACGACCATGGCGTCGTCGGGGACGCCGAGCTTGTCGCCGGTGTTGCGGCCGAGATGCTCATCGGGGAAGAACAGCACCCGCTCGCCCCGCGCGAAGGACCACTCGAGGACGCGGGTGGCGTTGGAGGAGGTGCACACGATGCCGCCCCGCTCGCCGCAGAACGCCTTGAGGGCCGCCGAGGAGTTCATATACGTCACCGGCACGACGGCCGCACGATCCTCGCCGCGCCCGAGGATCTCGTCGAGCTGCCGCCAGCAGGCGAGCACCTGGGCCTCGTCGGCCATGTCGGCCATCGAACAGCCGGCGGCCGTGTTGGGCAGGATCACGCGCTGGTGGTCGGCGGCGAGGATGTCGGCGCTCTCCGCCATGAAGTGCACGCCGCAGAACACGATGTAGTCCGCCTCGCGGCGCCCGGCCGCCTGCTGCGAGAGCTTGAAGGAGTCGCCCCGGAAGTCCGCCCAGCGGATGATCTCGTCACGCTGGTAGTGGTGGCCGAGGATTACCAGCCGGAAGCCCAGCCTGGCCTTGACGGCGCCGATGCGCGCCGCGACTTCCTCGGGCGCCATCGCGCGATAGCGCTCCGGAATCTCTCGCTGCACGGGTGCCGACCGGGGAATCGTGTCCCACTGACTGGCGCCAGCGCCGTAGACCGGCAGCCGCGAGCCGTGGCGCGGCGCGTCGTAGGCCCACGGATCCCACCGCAGCTCGTCGCTGCACACCTCGGTCGAGGCGGCGCCCTGGATCTTCCTCGTGATCGAATCCGTGGTGGGCATCGTCAGGCTCCTCTCCGCGGGCCCGCGGAGTTCGCGCTCTTGAGGTCGTGACCTCGGGCGAGAGCGTTTCTTTCGGCCGCGGCCTGGCTCAACGTGCTCGTCTCCCGGGCAGGGATCCAGAGGCTGCGTACGCATCGTTCTTGGTTGGTTTACAGGTCGAATATCCGGGGGCCGTGGCCCAGAGGCATGTTGTTCTCCCTCTTGTACCCGCTGAGCACGCCCGGCGCTCGCTAAGGCCCGCCGCCACCGGCGTGAACCGGGACCGCGAGGGGCCGGGCTCGAACCGGTACAATCGGAGAGCCTCCTGCCTTCCACAGGACCTCCATCGGGAAAACCCTACCGGACAACCGATCCGCGATCTTCCGCGGGGCGACCCGCAGTGGAGGAGCGGGGTACCTCCCGCCGTGCCGCGGGCTCCGGCCCGACCTTCAGCAGGAGGGCCGCGTACTTCTCCCGAAACGCGCCGATGCGCGCGTGGTTCGCGCCGAACCTGGCTTCGAGGATCGCCAGCGATCGGCGGTAGAGCGGCTCGGCCTCCCCGTATCTCCCCGCCTCGATGTAGAGATCGACGAGCAGATTCAGCACGTACGCGGTGTGAACGTTGGAGGGTCCGAACGCCTGTTCGATAATCGCGAGTTCTCGTCGATACAGCACTTCCGCCGGCTCGAGCCGGCCGCGGGCTGTTTCCGCGGCGGCTTCGCCGTCCAGTGGCCCCGCCACCGCGAGGTCCTCCGGCCCGAACGCCTTTTCCGAAATCTGCCGGGCGCGCCGATACAGGGAGGCAGCTTCCTCGAACTGGCCAATCGCCGCATCCACGTCGGCCAGGCTCGAGAGGACCGGCAGCACCTTCGGGCTGTCCGGCCCGACCGCCGCTTGACGAATGGCGAGCGCACGCGCGTACAGCTCCTTCGCCTGACCCTGGTGGCCCTGGCCGACAACCGCTTCTGCCGCGGAGGCGAGCGCGTCGGCCACCCGGATATCAGATGGGCCGAACGCCTTCTCCATGAGAAACGCCAACCGGCGGTAGAGGAGCTCGGCGCGATCCAACTTCCCTCTCATTCGATACACGTCTGCCAGGCTCGCGAGCGGACCCACGATGCGGAGGTCTTCCGGGCCGAGGGCGCGTTCAAAAAGTGGCAGGGCCTGCTCGTCGAGAGCCTCGGCCTGGTCGTACGCACCCTGATCGGAGGCCCTCTGCGCCTGAACCGCGAGCTTGAGCCCACTTTGGAAGTCCTCGAACTGGGATGACGGCGTGGCGGCACGCGCGACCGGCGCGAGCGACAGCAACGCCGCCGCCAGAAGCGTGGCAACCCGGCCCATTTCTTTCCCTCGGCTCACGATCTTCTCCTCCGCTACGTCTCGGTGTCGCGTCTTGGTCTTGAGAGGAGGGCGAGCGGGGAAGAGATTCGGTCGACGGCATCGACAGGGGCCGGTGACTTCCAACGCGCGGGGCACGCGGATTCAGGCTTCCCCATCGCGGCCCCGCCGCTGTCTTTTTTCGATTCCACCCGAACCATCGAACCCCTTGCGCCACATCGACCCACCGTAACGGCACTCAACGCGCGCCCCGTGAGCTGCGGCGCAGGGTGCGGGGTCGGGTCGATAGCGCGCCGGCGCCCTGGAACCGTCGAACGTCACGATGGAACGCCCGTCCGGGTTTCGGAATTTTGCCCCCGTTCCGACGCAGTCCGTCGCGGTCGAGCGCCGTCTCTGGGATCTGGACGGCAAGGGCGGAGGGCTTCGGCGGCCTCGTCGAGCCTATACGCCCGTTCGACGATCGGCTTCACTCGTCCCGACGCCAGCCGACAAGTACCCTCCCATCAGCCCCACGAGGTCTTGGTACCTCCACGAGCTTCAGGCCACTGCACCGCGTGAACGACTCGGCGCGCATGGCCCTCATCATTAGTCACCCGAGCTTGGTGATCGGTCGTGTGTCAGCCGTTGACACGAGTCGCCGGATATTCGGCTTGGAAATCAACCAAGGACAACATCGCGCCCTCCTCATGCTCGGTCAGCGTACGCCGCCTCTGGAGCTCCGTCCGGGATACGGGCACGTTGAGCCAGGCCGCGGCCGAACGAAACGTTCTCGCCCGGGGTCTCGTAGAGGATGATCAGGAGATCGTCCGGAGAAATCCCGACCGCCGAGACCACGCCGTCGTTCAAGGCCCTCAATAGGCCCAGTCGCTTCTTCTTGGGCCGACCGGAAATAAACGTCACCTCCAACACAATCAGATCATCCGAATAGTTGAGCCCCAAGAACGACGGCGTGTGAAGGAATCGACTCCGGGGCAGAATGTGAATGATCTGGAAGAAGTCTTCCGGCGGAATGCCTAAGGCGCTTATGAGCCCGTTTTGAACCGCGCTCGACACCTTGCCGAGACGAGCCTCGTCGTACTGTCCTTCGAGCACTTGGATTTTGGCGAGGGGCATGTCTAGTCTCCTTTCATAGCCGTCACGGTGAGCAGCCTCGACCTGCGACCTCATGCTGAACTAATAGAAGGTCCGGGGAACCTCATAGTCTGGCACAAGACGACGATGGGCGTCGCGTGCCGAGACACCCCAGCTCCATGAGCGGGACTTCGACCCACTGTCTGGCTCCGTCCGCGGGTTGGGATGTCGGTCGAACCCAGGAGGATTCAGAGGCCGGGACGGCGACGGCCTCCATGAGTATGTAGCTACATATAATCGCTTGTGCGCGGGCCGTGTGGCGAGTAGCATGGCGCCATGAACGGTCGAGACACGAGGCCGACGAGCGGACAGGACCGCGAACGGCTGTCCCCTGTGTCTACAGCGCGCTGCGCATGGTGAGCCGGACGGTCACTCAGCTCTACGACGGCGTCCTACGGCCAAGCGGTCTGCGGGTGACCCAGTTCAGCATTCTCGCGACCATCGCACGCCTAGGTGAGACGAACCTGCGGCAGCTCGAGTGCATGCGCGCCATCGACCAGGCGACGCTGACGCGGAGCCTCGACCTCCTGGAGCGGAATCGTGTGATCGAGCGTGTTCTGCCTCCCGACCGGCGCATCAAAGCCGGTGAAGCTCACATCTGAAGGGGAGACGAGCCCCGGAGATCGCGCGGCCGCTCTGGGCCAGCGCTCAAGACGGTGAGGTACGGCGGCATGGGTTGGCGCTCTACGGCGGCTGGCCAGTCGCTTCGTGTCGCCGTCAAGAAGCGGAGGCCAGTCCGGCCAAGCCCCGCACGAAGAGGAAGGGCTCGGGCGGCAGGGTGAGGAACCAATGTCGATCGAGGGTCTCCGCTGAAGGAGGTTCTGATGTCTGACGCCGTCATCATCGACGCCGTGCGCACTCCCCTCGGCAAGGGGCGACGGGGCGGCGCCCTCGCCGGAGTCCACGCGGTCGACCTGCTCGCCCACCCGCTCGCCGCGCTGGTGGAGCGCACCGGGATCGACCCTGGGGTGATCGAGGATGTCATCGCCGGATGTGTCGGCCAGATCAGCGAGCAGAGCACCAATATCGCCCGCCGGGCGGTGCTCGCCGCCGGCTACCCCGAACGGGTCCCGGCCACCACCGTCGACCGGCAGTGTGGCTCGGCGCAACAGGCCATCCACTTCGCCGCCCAGGGGGTCCTCGCGGGCGCGTACGACGTCGTGGTCGCCGGTGGGGTCGAGTCCATGAGCCACGTTCCCATGGGGTCGGCGGTGGCTGGTGCCGATCTCGACGGGACCCGCCTGTCCGAGCGTTATCCGGACGGGTTCGTCCCTCAGGGCATCTCCGCTGAGCTCATCGCGGCCCGCTGGGGCATCGACCGCTCGGCATTGGACGCGTTCGCGCTGACGTCGCAGCAACGGGCCGCGGCGGCACGGGATGCGGGACGCTTCGACCACGAGATCGTCCCGTTCAAGGTGACCGGGCCCGATGGCGAGCAGGTCGAGGTCGCCGTCGACGAGGGCATCCGGGAGTCGTCGCGCGACGGGCTGGCGAAGTTGTCGCCTGCCTTCCGCAGCGAGGCGATGGCGGTGCGCTTCCCGCAGATCCACTGGCGCATCACGGCGGGGAACTCGTCGCAAATCACCGACGGGGCCGCCGCCCTGTTGATCACGAGCGCCGAGCGGGCGGTGCAACTCGGACTGCGACCCCGGGCGCGCATCCACACCATGGTCGTCGAAGGCGACGACCCGTTGTACATGCTCACCGCCATCATCCCGGCCACCCGCAAGCTGCTGGCCCGCTCGGGGCTCAGCCTTCGAGACATCGACCTCTTCGAGGTCAACGAGGCGTTCGCCTCGGTGGTGCTGGCGTGGGCCGGCGAGATCGGGGCCGACCTCGGCAGGGTCAACGTCAACGGCGGCGCCATCGCCCTTGGCCATCCCCTGGGCGCGTCCGGGGCTCGGTTGACCGCGACGCTGCTCAATGCGCTGGAGCAGCGCGACGGCCGCTTCGGCCTCCAGGTGATCTGCGAGGCGGGCGGTCAGGCCAACGCCATGGTCATCGAACGACTGCCGCAGGCCGCATGATGAAGACGCTCCAAGCCGGGGTCCGCACCCTGAACGTGGTGCGCCGCCCCGAGGTGGCGGCGGACCTGGTGGAACTTGGGGCCGACGCCGTCGAAGTCAGCGGGCCGGACCTCGTCGAGCAGCTCGCCGCCGCGCTCGGCAACCACCAGATCTCCCTAGTGCTGGACGGAGCGCCGGGGCGGCCGCCCCGGCGAGGCGCTTATGACCCGTTCTCCCTACGGACAGCCGCAATCATTTGTCCGCACGAGGAGCCATCGACATGAGGAGCAAAATCGCCCGACAGATAGTCTTAGCTGCCCGGCCGCATGGACAGCCAAAGCTAAGCGACTTCCGGCTTGAAGAGACCGCGATCCCTACGCCAAGCGCCGGGCAGGTTCTGCTTCGGGTGCAGTATCTATCGCTCGACCCCTATATGCGCGGCCGGATGGATGACCGGAAATCGTATGCGCAGCCGGTGCCGCTTGGCGGTGTCATGGGTGGCGAATCCGTTGCGACGGTGATCGCCTCGCACCATCCCGGCTATTCGGAAGGCGACGTCGTGCTCGCCCAGACGGGATGGCGCACCCACGCCCTGTCGGACCGCCCGGACCTGCGCAAGCTCGATCCGGCCGTCGCGCCGGTCACGACGGGCCTAGGCGTCCTCGGCATGCCGGGTTTCACGGCTTATTGCGGTTTGCGCCTGATCGGTCGGCCCACCCCGGGCGAGACGGTCGTTGTGGCCGCGGCGACGGGACCGGTCGGATCGCTCGTCGGCCAGCTCGCCACAATCGCGGGGGCACGGGCGGTCGGCATCGCGGGCGGGCCGGAGAAATGCGCCTTCATGAAGAAGGAGCTTCGGTTTGACGCTGCGGTCAATCATCGCGCGACCGATTTTCCAGCCCAACTCGCTGCCGCTTGTCCAAACGGTATCGACGTCTATTTCGAGAACGTCGGGGGAGCCATCTGGCAGGCGGTGCTGCCTCTGCTCAATAACTTTGCGCGGGTGCCGGTCTGTGGCCTTGTCGCGCAGTATAGCGGCGCGCCAAACGGTGACGGGACGGATACGCTGCCGGCCACCATGCGCGGGATCCTGTCGAAGCGCCTGACGCTCCGCGGTTTCATCTACTACGACTTTGTTCAAGGGCACTTTTCAGAATTCCTGCGCGACGTCGGCGCAGGTGTCGCAGACGGCCGTATTCGGTACCGTGAAGACATCGTCGATGGTCTCGACAAGGCACCCGAAGCGTTCATCGGTATGCTCGAGGGGCGCAATTTCGGCAAGGCGATCGTCCGAGTGGACGCCTAGAACCTCGGGGAGCGGGATGAACATCGCTGGGTTTACCGAGTGGACACGGGAGCAGCGCAGCGTCGTCATCGCGAGCTTCCTGGGATGGACGCTCGATGCCTTCGACTTCTTTCTCCTGGTGTTCGTGCTCAAGGATATCGCGCAGGAATTCAACACCGCGATCTCCGAGGTCACCTTCGCCATCTTGCTCACGCTCGTGATGCGGCCGATCGGCGCCTTTCTCTTCGGGCGCGCCGCCGACCGGTGGGGACGACGGCCCACGCTGATGGTCGATGTGCTGCTCTATTCCTTCATCGAATTTGCGTCCGGCTTCTCACCGAGCCTGACCGTCCTTCTCGTGCTCCGCGCGCTCTACGGCGTCGCGATGGGGGGCGAATGGGGGGTGGGCGCGTCGCTCACGATGGAATCGATCCCGCCGCACGCCCGAGGGTTTGTCTCTGGCCTCCTCCAGTCCGGCTACCCGACGGGATACTTCCTCGCCTCGATCGTGTACGGGCTACTCTTCCCGACCATCGGATGGCGTGGCATGTTCATGGTGGGGGTGCTGCCGGCGTTGCTCGTGCTCTACATCCGCCGGCGCGTGCCGGAATCCCCCGGCTGGGACCGGGCGGCCGCCGCGCGCAGCAGCACGGTGTCGATTCTCAGGTCGCATTGGCGGCTTGGCGTCTATGCGGTGGTCCTGATGGCCGCCTTCAACTTCTTCAGCCACGGGACCCAGGATCTCTATCCGACATTTCTCCAGGTGCAGCATGCGCTGTCGCCACACGCGGTCGGGACTATTGCGGCGATCTACAACGTCGGCGCCATTCTCGGTGGCATTCTCTGCGGCTCGCTTTCGGAGCGGATCGGTCGGCGCCGCATGATCGTGATCGCCGCTCTCCTGTCTCTTCCCGTCCTGCCGCTGTGGGCGTTCTCCACCCGCCCTGTGCTGCTCGCGCTGGGGGCCTTCCTTATGCAGGTCCTGGTGCAGGGCGCCTGGGGCGTGATTCCCGTGCATCTCAACGAGCTGTCGCCGGACGCGGCTCGCGGCACTTTTCCCGGCCTCGTCTACCAGCTCGGCAATCTGCTGGCATCGGCGAACGCCACGATCCAGGTCGCCCTCGCGGCACATTTCGGCGGCAACTACGGCTTGGCGCTGGCGCTCGTGGCCGGCAGCGTCGCCATCATCATCGCAGTCCTGACGTCGCTCGGCGTCGAGGCGAAGGGCGTGGCCTTCGGCACCGTCCGCCGCCTACCGACTGCCGCGTGAGAGGAGGTCGCGGCAATGGCATTGCAAGCAATCAACCCGGCCACCGGCGAGGCGGTGGCCGCCTACGATGAATTATCAGCCGAGGCGGTGCAGGGCATCATCGCCGACACGCATCAAGCCTATCTCCGGTGGCGCGCGACCAGCTTCCCCGAGCGCGCCACCCTCATGCGCGACGCGGCCGAGGTGTTGCGGGGGAATGCTCGGGAGTATGCGCGCCTCATGGCGGCGGAGATGGGCAAACCGATCCGCCACGGGATTGCCGAGGTACAGAAATGCGCGGCCGGCTGCGACTACTACGCGGAGCACGCCGAGCGATTTTTGGCGCCCGAGCCGGTGCAGACCGAAGCCCGTAAGAGCTTCGTCGCGTTCAATCCGCTCGGCGTGGTGCTGGCAGTCATGCCCTGGAACTTCCCCTTCTGGCAGGTCTTCCGTTTCGCGGCACCAGGGCTCATGGCCGGCAACGCGGCCGTCCTGAAACACGCCTCCAACGTGCCGGGGTGTGCCCTGGCGATCGAGCAGGTCTTCCGCAAGGCGGGGTTCCCCGAGCACCTGTTTCGAACGCTGTTGATCGGCAGCAAGGAGGTCGCAGCGGTCATCGAGAATCCTTTGGTGCGCGCGGTGACCCTGACCGGGAGCGGGCCAGCCGGCCGGGCGGTCGCGAGCAAGGCGGCCGCCATGCTCAAGAAGACGGTCCTCGAGCTCGGCGGTAGCGACCCCTACCTCGTGCTCGAGGACGCGGACCTCGAGCTCGCGGCCGCCGTGAGCGCCAGGGGGCGCCTGTTGAATGCAGGCCAGAGCTGCATCGCGGCCAAGCGCTTCATTGTCGCGGACAGAATCCGGTCCCGCTTCGAAGAGCTGTTCGTCGAGCGCATGAGTGCCGCCAAGTTGGGCGATCCCATGAGCGAGGACACGGAGCTCGGACCCCTGGCTCGGCACGATCTGAGAGATGCGTTGCAGACCCAGGTCACGAGAAGCATCACGATGGGCGCGAGATGCCTGCTCGGCGGCAAGATCCCGAGCGGCCGCGGGGCGTACTATCCGCCGACCGTGCTGACGGATGTCGGAAGAGGCATGCCGGCCTACGAAGAGGAGTTGTTCGGCCCGGTGGCGGCGGTCATCCCAGTCGAGGACGACGAGGCGGCGATCGCGGCTGCCAACGATTCGGTGTTCGGCCTCGGCGCCAGCGTCCTGACCAGCGATCCCGCGCGCGGTGAGCGCATCGCAGTGGAGCGGATCGAGAGCGGCTCTGTCTTTGTCAACGAGGTCGTGCGATCCGATCCCCGGCTCCCCTTCGGCGGCGTGAAGGAGAGCGGCTATGGACGCGAGCTCTCCAGCTACGGGATCCGGGAGTTCGTCAACATCAAGACCGTCTATGTCGCGTGAGGTGCGGCCGATGGACGCAAAGGCACTGCCGACCACGGACGGCGTCATGGCGAAGCTTCGGATCCATCCGCTTCGAATCGAAGTGTCCGACACGACGCCTCAACGCCTTCGCGACCGAGTCGCGACCGCGCGCCGATCAGATACGCACGTCGCCTCACTAGGGAGAAGTATATGGGGAAGCTAGACGGAAGAATCGCTCTCGTTACTGGCGGCAGTAGCGGCATTGGCCTTGCGACGGCGAAGCAGTGTGTGACCGAAGGCGCCTACGTCTTCATAACCGGGCGCCGCGATCCGGAGTTGGCCGCGGCGGTAAAGGAGATTGGCAGAAATGTCACCGGCGTCCAAGGAGACGTGTCGAACCTAGGCAGTCTTGATCGCCTCTTCGCACAACTCAAGCGGGAGAAGGGCAAGCTCGATATTCTCTTCGCGAATGCTGGCGTTGCGAAGTATGCCCCATTCGGCAAGGTGACTGAGGAGTTCTACGACTCGATCTTCAACGTCAATGTGAAAGGCCTCCTTTTCACGGTGCAGAAGGCACTCCCGCTGATGCCCGATGGTGCCTCTATCATCCTGAATGCGTCCATCGTCGCCAGCAAGGGGTTACCATCGAACAGCGTTTATAGCGCCACAAAAGCCGCCGTGCGTTCGTTCGCGCGGACATGGACAACGGACTTGAAGGATCGCCGCATTCGCGTCAACGCGGTGAGCCCGGGCCCGATCGACACGCCTGGACTGAGTAGTCTCCTGGCTTCCTCAGAAACGGGCCAGCAACGCTCGACGATGATTTCCAACACTGTTCCGCTCGGCAGGCTCGGTACACCAAGTGAGATCGCGAAGGCCGTCGTGTTCTTGGCATCCGACGACAGCAGCTACATCACGGGAACGGAATTGTTTGTGGATGGAGGTTTTGCGCAAGTGTAGGCCGTCAATATGGAGCGCAACTGGTACGTCATAACCACCGTCGTGCCGCTCCGCCGAACGCCGCGCATCACCCGCCGCGGCTGGCCATTAGTCCGCGGGAATCGCAAGCCCCGCTTGCGGCGGTTAGGTGGATGCGCATGGCGAACCTCAAGTCTAGCCTGTCATGTGGTTGGCTCTCGTGGCGGTGGGAGTACGCTGCGCTCGGGCGATTATCCGGCGCGTCAGCGGTTGGAGCAGTAGCGGCGACAGACAGATAGGCAAGTAGCAGAAGGCGAAATACAGCCAAGTGAGGTCGGGCAAGGCACCAGCGGTCGCCGCCAGCATCAGCCCCACATTGCGTTGCGCGGCCATGAATCCGACCGTAACGGCGCGCTCTCGGCCCGCGGATGCGAAGAGGAGGGTGGTCAGACAAAGCACTGCGAAGAACACCACGAATGTAAGCGCGGCGAGGCCACTTGTGATCATGGGCGTGGCGAGAAAGCGTGCGGCGACGCTTTCCATGACACCTGCGACGAAGACGAACAGGACGAGAATGTTGAAGCCATCGATCCTCTCTTTCTGCCGTTCGATAGCAGTGAGGCCAGCGATCCGGCGCACGGTGAAGCCGACAAGAGAGGAGCCCGCGAGAATCGCAAACAATTTAAGCCCGAGTACCGATGGGGAGAGGGTGAGCGCAGATCCGAGGAAGGCATAGGCGAACAAGGGCGCTGTGAAGGGTAACAGCGCCGTGCTGCTTACCATGGTGCAGAGCACAAGCGTGGCATCTAGCCCCATCAACGCGGCCAATGCAGGAGCCGCCATCAGGGGCGAGGCAATTGCTTGCAGCACGAGGGCGAGAAAGAGATCGGATGACTGATCTTTGAGACCGAACGCCAGATAGCTCGCGCCAAACAAGGTTGGGATCACCAAGGATGTCCATGCTGTTGCTGCGAGCACGATCGTGGGGCGCCCAAAGTAGATCCTAAACGCTGCGGCGTCCACGCGAAGGAAGGCAATGCACAACAGCGCGAAGACCGCTTCCGTGACAAACGGCTTGAGGAGGGCGCCGATCGATGGCGCGACAATACCAACGACAATGAGTGCTGCGACTGCGCGGGTGCCTTGCCGGCCGAGCCACGACAGCAGCGCCGCGAGTGCGCCAAGAACGAGCCTACGAAGTCTCTCCATCGAGGTCTCTCAGATGACCAGCCATAACCACGACAACGTCTAACACCTGCGTAACCAGCGCGGGCCGACCGGACTGCTGGAAAAGCAAGGCCGTATGTCGAACGTCTGGCTTACGCCGTTGTCAGGTAGCTACTTGTCGTTTTCGCTCAACTTCGGCTCCGGCAGTATCGGAGGGGTTGTGTCGACATATGTCAAATCTGCGTCCAATAAATCGTGTGTTCGTCTCCTCGTCAGCCTGAGGAAGCAGGATCCTGCAATGGCGCCGCGAACGGAACCCTGTGCCCAGTACTGATAAATCGTGCCACAATGGGCGTCGCGGAACGCTACCCGTGCCTTTTGAGCTTTTTCGAATTCCGCCAGAGTTCGAGAGTCGTTTGCGACTCGACGCCTGCTTTCCTCGAGGTACTTGGCAAGTTCCTTCTCCGCGAGAGTAATCTGGTCGGAAAGGCATTGGTTCATATCTGGTGTCGTTTTCGAATCCTTGCACACATCGGCGGCCGAGACCACCGCTGGGAACATTGCAAAGCCAACCATCCACATGAAGGTCATAGGGTTGTCCCTTTAGCCCGCTCAACGTTCGCTCTTAGCGGACGGGGTGAACAGGCGAGCCCCGGGCCAGTAAAGCGCGATGTTCGACGGCCGAGTGCTGCGACGCTCACACGAGTCCACCAACGTCGTCCTCCCGGAACGAGTGCCCAGAAGAAGCCCGCCCGTTCCTTCCGAGAAGTCACCGCGTCGACCTAGACGAGCGGCGGATCACACTTTTGTCGCGCGCGTCATGAGGTAGCCCTGCCGGACGACGTTATCTTGGAAGTACTGGGTGGCGATCTCCTCAAACTCTCGCCGGAAGGCGGCGAGCTGCGCTGGTCTGCCCTGGAGCATCTGGACCAGGCGGAGCACCGGGCCGGCGTGACCCTCGAAAAAGACGCGATAGTGCGCAGGGCTCAGCCCAGGGACGAGCATGACAGCGCGGTCGAAGGCCAGGTTCGTGACTGCGACGCCAAGGCGGTCGCGCACGATGGTCGGGTCCCCCCACTGGGGCGGGGGCGAGACGAAGGCGGGGGGTGGGGGCAGGTACCGCCCGACCAAGGAGAAGATGCGCCCGATGCACAGCTCAGGCGGCCACGTGGAAAAGGCGATCAGGCCACCAGGCTTGAGGACGCGTAGCATCTCACGCGTGGCAATCTCGGGGCGTGGCGCGAACATATGGCCGAATTGGCTGAGCACAACGTCGAAGGCGCCGTCCACGAAGGGCAGGCTCTCGGCGTCACCCTCGTGCCACGCGACATCCGCATCGGCGACGGCCGCATTCTCCTGGGCGCGCTTGAGCAATTCCGGTGTGAGGTCGAGTCCCGTGACCTTCGCCCCGCGGCGCTGCGCGGTGATCGCCACGACCCCGGTGCCGCAGCCGACGTCGAGGACCCGATGGTCTGCCTGGATACCCGCGAACGCGACCAGCCGGGGTGCCGTCGCACACGTCGTCAGCTCGAATGGGGTGAAGCATGCCCATGCCTGCCGTTGGGCGGCCTTAAATTGTGCCAGCGCATCCATGTGTGTCCTCCCGCTTGTTCTGGTGGCGTGACCAACTGAAGGCGTCTCACTGGGGCTTCTGTGGTCGTTACCCCATGAAACACCGCGTACGGAAATCGCCGAAGGAGTGCTCGTCGCATCGTGAGGTCTACCAGCTGACACGCCTCGGGATGGCGACGGATCGACGCAATGCATGTGTGGACGGCGCCCAAGAAAGTCAGCGGCGAGGCCCGGTACCCGCGCCTAGTACCCCTTCCTTCGTATCGCTCCGGTTGACCTTGTAGTTCTGCCCGATTTCGACACAGTCGAGCTCCAGGCCGAACCGTGTGAGCGCTGGAGCCAGCCCGGACATCCGATCCTCGGCGGGCTTCACGGAGGCCCGGTAGGGCTGTCAGCCAGGCGCTCCGGCCCTTGTCCACAGTATGACGACAGTCGCGCTCCGTTGGGCCAATGAAATAGCCATCCAAGGGCGCTTTTTCGTCGTCGGGCTCCGGCGGCGGCCGCCGCGGCCCGCACCTCTCCCGGCCCTGTCAAACCAGAGCGGACACTTCACATTGCTACAACACCGCCGGTGCCTGACCCGCGGGTGCGTGTGAGAGCGTCACCACCGTGGAGCCGACCGCGCGGGGAGGGCTCGACCGGCGGGGCGGCGGGAGTCCGCTCGAGTGGGACCTGGCGGCGGTCTACGCAGCGGAGGTCGCGGGGCGGCCGAGGGCCTCGTCTGCCTGCCGCGCGCCCGAGCGTCCGCCGTTCGCCCTCCGCGGCCTCGGCGAACCCCCAGGGTCGAGTCGCCGAGGGCACGGCGGGCTTATTGCTGGAAATAAATATCAAACCGGGCCGTCGGAAAGTCGATGGCCTTCTGCGCCGGCGTCAGCGGCACCATGCCCGTCACGGTCACGACGGAAGGAGTGCCGCTCAGCGCGTAGTTCAGGTAGCAATCGGTCACATACGAGGTCGCACGATCGTCGCGATCGTCGGAGCCGCTCCAGCTACACGCCGCGTCGAACGGCATCAGGAAGACACCCTTAAAGGGAACCCTCACGCCCGCTCCGGCCGTCAAAACGCCGGTGACGGTGCCGTACGGCATGCCCGCGACGACCGCCGGCGAGAAATCCATGTTCCCGTAGAAGGTGCCGCTGAGGACTGGCACCTCCGGCGCGTCCACCGCCTTCGGATTGATCGGGTCCGGACCGAGGACCGCGAAGGTGCCGCTAATGGACCCGAGCCCGGTCGCGAGGTCCACGGTGTTGTTGCCGGTGATGGTCACGGTGCAGACCGGGCCAAGGTCGCGAATGTCACCGCGGTAGCGCCCCCGATGCGCCCGCCGCGCCGGTGTGGCGAACTGCGCCGGGCACAGCGCGGTCCCGGATTGGACGAAGCCGATCATCGACGAAACGGACACTTCGCTCCCGAGCGCTCCGGCGGCGGTCAGGCTGGCCTCCTCGGTCAGTTCGTACACTTGTGCGTTGGGCGTCAGCGCCCACGCGGCGCCGCTCCAGAGGAGCACCGTTACGAGCAGAGCCACCTCAGTTCCGACTCGCCTCATTGTCGATCGGCCTCGTTGACTCGCGAATCGCGGTTGCGTCGCGAGCCGGTCAATGCGTCCAGCCCGGGGACTGCCCGTGTGCCTGGGCCGCTTCCAGGATTCCAACCCTGCCTGGTCAGGACGTCGTGGGACTGACGAGCCCTCTCGGGCCCGCGCCCGCTCGCCGCGCCTCCTGTCGGCCTATCCCTGGTGGTTCGCCACGCCGTGGACGACATCTCCCGGCTGGGTCGAGATGAACTTAATCTCACCGTTGTTGACGATCACGAAGTCCAAGGTCTCTATGGTCGTCCCATCCGGGTTGGCCGGCCAGACCGTACAGGTGGCTGTTCCCGTGCCGTTCTTATTTACGAAGTAGGTGCACCCGAACGTCTGATGGAGGACAAGGACTCCTCCGATGGCTGTCGTTCGGTCCCCTGCCGAGATTGAGCCCGCCCCGTTAGCGGTGAAGCGCCCGACGGAGGTCACCGCCATGCCCGCTGACGTGCCGCCCAACGAGAACGCATACGGGCCGTTCACGTTTGTGGCGTCGTATCCGCCCCCGAAGGCAGCGCCGGAGGTCGCGACGAGAACGAGCGCCAGTACCGACACCAAGAGCCCCAGCTGCTTCATCTTGCTCCCCCTAGACGTCGTGTGTGCCGTCCCATCCCCTCGGCGGGCGGCACCCGGAGTGCCGGCGGCGAGAGGGTGGGAAGCGGGCGGGGTGAGACTCCGTTAGAGTCCTCGGTGGACGCGGGAATCGCCGGATCTCACTCCGGCGAGCATTGTGCCCCGGCGGTCCCCCTCCGTGTCTATTGGACCTTGGCCATAGTCCAGAAGTACAACGCCAACTGATGACGGTTGGCGACGCCGAGTTTGTGAAACATCGCGGAAAGGTGGGCTTTGACCGTGCCCTCCTGGATCCGGAGCCGGCCGGCGATCTCCTTATTGGTAGCGCCGCTCGCGATGAGCTCGGCAATCTGGCCCTCTCGAGCGGTCAACGCGAGGAGGCGTTGATCAGCGTTGTCGCACGGACGGTGGCGGGAAGCGAATTCGTCGATGAGTCGAAGAATGACCTGTGGCGCGACCCAAATCCCCCCCTGCCGGACCACCGCGATCGCTGCGAGCAGGAGCCCCGCGTCGGTCTGTCGCGAACCGTAGCCAGCGGCGCCCTCCCTCAACGCGGTGAGGGCCTCGCTGTCATCCGGGCAACTCGTCAAGAAGATCGTCCTCGTGGCCGGGCTCAGAGTCCGGATGATCCACACGGTCTCGAGCGAGAATGTCCCCGTCGACGGATCAAGTAAGAGCACGTCGGGAGCAAACTCCGTGAGCGCCTTCTCGAGGGCCACACGGTTCTCGACTCCCTCGACTCGTGGCGCTCCGCACTCCAGCAGGATATGGCGGACCTGTCTCAGCCAAGCGTCGTCGGAACTGGCGAGCAGAAGGTCACCGTACGCTGGCGCTCTGGTCGCTCCGACCGGGCGCTCCGCAGGTAACGCGTTCCCCGCCGGAGCCCTCCCCGCCTCACGCGGAATCCGGCCGAGCACGCGTAAAGTCCCGGTATGGTGTGTCATGGGCGGCCGATATCGTATGCAGGCGAAGTGCCAGCGCGGGCCAGCCGGGTTCACCCGCCCGCGAGCGCTTGCTTTGCAACCACTTAACGACGCATTGGCTGAACCGCTCGGTGGGCGGTGGAAGACACTTGGTCAAACTGGCGCGGGTAGTGCCAAAAAAACGCCGCTCGTCGCGACGCGGACGCCTCGGAACCCTTTGAGTTTTGGCGCGAATCGCTCTAACGCGCGTTTCGGCGCGTGCTAGAGAGTTTGCCGCCAGCCGCTGGCCCCTCTTCGTGGCCGCGATCAGTCTGACCGGCGCTGCCACCACGCTCTGCCTGGGTATCGGCCTCAACCTCTCCCGGAGTGCGCCGCGTGGAGTCTATCGGAGCGTCGCCGATACCCAGGCTCGCGGGGCGCTCGTGGTGGTCGTGGTCGCGGCCGGCGAGCTCTGGCTGCTCGGCTGCCAGGGCACCCGCGTTACTTCGGACCGGTGCCGGCCGCCTCCGTGCGCGGCGTGGCGCGACCGGTGCTGACGGTCGAGTGAGGCGTTGCGGATGACTCCGGCGTTCGCGTGCACTACCTCGCGAACCTGCGGCCTCATGACCGTGGCCGGGCTCGATCACCGGCCGCCCGACCTGCTGCTCGGGCCGCACGCAGCTGCCGTCCGCTGAAGACGAGGACATGATCCAGACAGTCGCGCCGGGGCGACAAGCTGGTGTCCGCAGTTATTGGCCCGCAGCTCCGCTACGAGCTCGTGCGCGCCGGCACGCCGGCCGCGTCGGCATCCGGCGGGGAGTCGAGGTCGCTCCTCGAACATCCGATCCTGCTCGACCCCGCCGAGCAGTACCTCATGCGCTGCGACCGCGTGGATTTCGACCTCGGGGGCCGAGGCGCTCCCGCACCGTCGTGCGTGAATCACGAGATTATTGAGCGGTGATCCGGTACCCAGAGGCTGCCCGCTAGTGGCTTGGGCGTTCGAGTCAAACCGGGAATTGGCGTGGGCGGCCGTGGTCGGGGCCGACGTTGACCGAGGACGGACTGGGTCCTTCGGAACGTGCCCTGCTTCTCTCCGAGGGATCGAGGCAGCGCTCGTCCTTCCTCGCGTGAGCTGCGCCGAGCGTCAGCGAATAGCATCGCGGCCAGTGGAGAAGTACTGCGAGTGCCTCTTGCTCGTGACTAGTTTTCAGACTCTGCACGCTCTCGCTCCTCAGTTTCGGCCTTCCCTCCACACACGGAGTGTGCTGCTGCACTGACAATGGCATCCTTTTGCCGTTCCGCGATGAACCCGGCCTGCACGAACTCCTGGGCCGCATGCGTCATACATGACTCATAGGCACCGTGATTTTTCCAGGTGCCGCCAGCGGCCGGCCCAGCACATGGACAGAGCTGGGCGAGGCTAGGGTG
>Ga0209689_1000533_pt1 | contig 26539 bp, 28 predicted proteins | sample GraSoiAngelo_149_FD_187119 | JGI IMG/M metagenome (GOLD analysis project Ga0209689, IMG submission 187119) | Grasslands soil microbial communities from the Angelo Coastal Reserve, California, USA - 14_1009_09_30cm (SPAdes) (version 2) | ecosystem: Environmental > Terrestrial > Soil > Grasslands ... | reverse complement strand
CGGAGCGGGCCTGGCGAAAGCTTCGGCGTCACGAGGTACCAGTGTCCGAGCAGCATCGCGCCGTCCGCGCCGCCGAGCGCGATCGCTCCAAGTGGCATAGCCACCAGGGCGAGCGGGTCGACGCTCGACTCGGCGGGCTTGGTCACAAGAGCGACGACGGCCAGAGCCAGGACGCCGGCGACTGTGGTCAGGATCCCGGCCGCGATCCGGATGCCGCGCGCCGGCAGGAACGCGGTGACCAGCTGGATGATCACGAGGACGGTCACGAGGATCAGCGCCTGACCGAAGGCGCCGAGAGGCCCGGTGTTGATGCTCGCCGCGTCAGCCAGATCGCCTCGCGGGAACACCGGCACGAGCGCGAGCGCCGCGGCGATCGCCCCAGCGTCGACGAAGGCGACGAGCTTGAGAAAGCCGCCGGGCGCGCGTCCTCCGCGGTCCACCCACCACATGAGGAACGATCCGCCCACGGCAAGCTCTGTGAGGACGACCGACAGCACGATGGGCAGCGTTGCGATCGCCACTTCGGAGTCACGCTAGCGTGGCGCGGTGCCACCCTCAAACGAGCACGATCGGCGGATCGCGGCGATGTTCGACCGGATCGCACCGCGCTACGACCTGCTCAACCGCCTTCTCTCCGTCGGGACGGATCTCTCGTGGCGGCGCCGCGCGCTTGAGCTCGCGCGTCTCGGGGAGAACGGGCGCGCGCTTGACGTCGGGACAGGCACCGGCGATTTCGCGCTCGCGCTGCTGGCGCGCGCCCCAGGCTCGGCGACGGTCACCGGCGTCGACATCTCGCCCGGCATGCTCGAGGTGGCCGCGCGGCGTGCCGCGAAAGCGGGAGTCGGCACGCGGTACGAGCGACTTATCGCGAGCGTCGAGACGCTTCCTTTCGCCGATGGCACGTTCGACGTCGCCACGGCCGGATTCGTCATCCGGAACGTCGGCGACATCCCGAAGGGGTTGCGCGAGATGCGTCGCGTGCTGCGGCCGGGCGGACGCGCGGTCATCCTCGATCTCCACACACCTCGGAATCCGACCGTGCGCCGCCTCTATCGCGGCTTCTCGTTCGTCTCTCCTCGTCTCGCGGCCGCGCTCGGCAGCGATCCGGAGGCCTACCGGTACCTGCCGCGATCGATCGAGGCGTTCCACGACCCCGAGACGCTCGCAGGTCTCCTCCGAAACGTGGGCTTCGTGCGCGTGCGGTTTGAGCGTCTAACCTTTGGGATAGCGGCGATCCATCTGGGGGAGGCGTAGCGCGTGGATTTCGACATCCCCGAGGAGCTGCAGCTCCTGGCCCGCACCGCGCGCGACTTCGTGGAGACGCGTCTCCAGCCGCTCGAGAAGCAGGTCGAGGAAACCGACAAGATCCCGAACGACGTGCTCAAAGAGATGGGGCAGCTCGGCTTCTTCGGACTCCCGTTCCCCGAGGAGTACGGCGGGGTCGGCGCCGGCGATCTCGGGTACTGCCTCGCGCTCGAGCAGTTCGGGCGCACGTCGGCGGCTTTCTCGAACATCATCGGCGCGCACACCTCGATCGGCTCGATGTCGATCTTTCTCGGCGGCACCGAAGACCAGAAGCGCCGCTACCTACCCGATCTCACCGCCGGAAAGAAGATCGCTGCGTTCTCGCTCACCGAGCCCTCGAGCGGGTCGGACGCGGCGTCGATCCAGACGAGCGCGACGCTCCGCAACGGCTGCTGGATCCTGAACGGCACGAAGATCTGGGTGACGAACGGGCCGATCGCCGACGTCATCGTCGTCTACGCCGCGAACGACCGGGCGAAAGGCGCGCGCGGCGGGATCACGGGATTCATCGTCGAGAAGGGCTTCAAGGGATTCCGCGTCGGAAAGATCGACGACAAGATGGGTCTCCGCGGCTCGTATACCGGGGAGCTCATCTTCGAGGACTGCGAGGTCCCCGAGGCGAACGTTCTCGGCGGGCAGGTCGGCTCGGGCTTCCGCACGGCGCTCGGCGCTCTCGATATCGGGCGCGTCTCGCTCGCCGCGGGTGCGGTGGGCTCGAGCCAGCATCTCCTCGAGCTCGCCATCGAGCACAGCAAGCGGCGCCAGCAGTTCGGCAAGCCGATCGCCGCGAACCAGGCGATCCAGTGGATGCTCGCGGACTCGGCAGTCGAGATCCACGCCGCGCGGCTCATGGTGTACGACGCGGCATGGAAGCTCGATCAGAACAAGCGCGCGTCACTCGAGGCCGCGATGGTCAAGGTCTACGCGTCCGAGATGGCGAACCGCGTCGTCGACCGCGTCCTTCAGATCCACGGCGGCATGGGCTACATGAAGGATTCGCCTGTGGAGCGCGCCTATCGTGACGCGCGCATTTTGCGGATCTATGAGGGCACAAGTGAGGTACAGCGCATGATCATCGCCGAGGAGCTGCTGAATAACTAATGAGGGTAAGGGTCGAGACGAAAGAGGCCGCACCGGTCACTGGCAAGCCGTGGACTCGTCATTACGACCCCGACGTCCCGGCATCGCTGGTCTACCCGAGCGTTCCGCTGCAGGCGATGCTCGACGACGCGGCGGAGAACCACCCGAACTCGACCGCGACGATCTTCTTCACGCGCAAGCGCTCGTACAGAAGTATCTCGGACGCCGCATGGCGGTTCGCCAACGGGCTGCGCCGTCTCGGGGTGAAGACCGGCGACCGCGTCGCGCTGGTCCTGCCGAACTCGCCGCAGTTCGTGATCGCCTTCTACGGGGCGCTGCGTGCGGGCGCGGTCGTCGTTCCCTGCAATCCGCTCTACACGCCGCCGGAGCTGCAGCATCAGCTCGCGGACTCCGGCTCGACCATTGTTGTCACCCTCTCGCGCTTCTACCCTGTCGTGAAGGCTGCGCGCGCGGTCGCTTCGCGCCCAGGGGCCCCTGCCCCTGCATCGGTCGAGCACGTGATCGTCACGAACATCAAAGAAGAGATGCCGCCGATCCTGCGAGTGCTCTTCACGCTCGCCAAGGAGAAGAAGGACGGCCATCGCCAGCCGTTCGCCGGCGATCCCGGCGCGGTCTCTTTCAAAGAGGTGCTCACAGCGCCGGCGGATCCGTTCGACGCGGGCACCGGACCCGATGACCTCGCGGTGCTCCAATACACCGGCGGCACGACCGGCACCTCGAAAGGCGCGATGCTCTCGCACCGCGCACTCGTCGCGAACACGCTCCAGTGCCGGGCCTGGTTCACCAACCTGCGTGATGGAGCCGACGTGGCGATGGCAGTGATGCCGTTCTTCCACGTCTACGGACTCACCGTCGTCATGAGTCTCGCCGTCCAAGGCGCCGCCGCGATGATCCTCGAGCCGCAGTTCGAGCTCGAGCGCGTGCTCAAGGACGTGCAGCGATACCGCCCAAAGCTCTTCTGCGGAGCCCCGCGCATCTACAACGCGATCAACAACTCTCCGCTCGCGCAGAAGTACGACCTGCGCTCGATCGAGGCGTGCGTTTCAGGCTCGGCCCCGCTCCTCGTCGAGACCCATCGGCGGTTCGTCGAGCTCACCGGCGCGAGCCTCGTCGAGGGGTACGGCCTCACCGAAGCCGCTCCGGTCACGCACTGCAACCCGCTCTTCGGGGAGGGGAAGCAGAAAGTTGGCTCGATCGGAATTCCGTACCCCGACGTCGAGTCGAAGATCGTCGATCTCGAGACAGGCGAGCAGGAGATGCCGCCCGGTGAGCCGGGCGAGCTCATCCTCCGAGGGCCGCAGCTCATGGACGGCTACTACAAGCGGCCCGAAGAGACCGCGCAGACCTTGCGCAATGGCTGGCTGTACACCGGCGACATCGCGACGGTCGACCCTGACGGATACGTCTCGATCGTCGATCGCAAGAAGGAGATGATCATCGTCTCCGGATTCAATGTGTATCCCCGCGAGGTCGAGGAGGCACTGGCCACGCACCCTGCGGTGATGGACGCCGCCGCGATCGGCGTGCCGCATCCGATCAAAGGCGAAGAGGTGAAGGCGTTCGTCGTTCTGAAGCCGGGAGCCAAAGCCACAGCCGATGAGATTCGCGCGCACTGCGAGAAGCACCTCGCGCCGTTCAAGCGCCCGAAGGAGATCGAGTTCCGGGATTCACTGCCGAAGACTCTCATCGGCAAGACCCTGCGGCGGCAGCTGGCTCAAGAAGAGAAAGCGAAGCGCAAGACCGCGGTCCCGGCGTGAGCCGGAGGGCCGAGCCCGTTTAGCGCTTGGCGACGCTCGCGGTGATCACGAAGTAGTCGTTGATGATCCCGTCGAGGGTGTTGTAGACGACACGCATCACGACGTTGACCGGTTCGATCGCCGCCACCTGCATGTGTGGCACTGCGATGAGCTTCGCGCTCCAGACCGCCGGGTATCCATAACCGTTGTTGTTCATGGCGATAAGTTCGCAGAGCAGCGCTCTGTCAACATCGGCCGGAGTGGTGAGTTCTCGCTCCCGCGCGCGTACTCCCCCGAGCGCGTACTCCCCCGCGCGAGTTAGTAGGGTTAGCCATCCATGATCGAGCCGGACGTCGTCGTCGTGCCCGCGGGAGACGCGCTGCTTGGCGATCCGCCGCGCACCGAGCACGTAAATATTTTTGCCATCGCCCGCAGGCCCGTTTCGGTGGGCGAGTACGCGATGTTCGTGGATGCGACGCAGCATCATCCCCCGACGGAGTGGGAGCAGAAGCGGCGCACGAGCGGCGCCGCGCTCGAGGGCGTGTCGTGGGCGGACGCGGTCGCGTATTGCCGCTGGCTCACGGTGGGAACGGGCCGCATCTACCGGCTTCCCGACGAGCGCGAGTGGGAGAAGGCCGCACGGATACAAGGCACGCTCGAGGATCTCGGCGTACGACGTGAGTGGACCAATAGCTGGCAGAACGGCGGCCGGGTTCTCCGGACAGGCGCCGATCCGGCGGCGCGCGTGCTCGCGGACGACGACATCGCGACCGTCGGCTTTCGCATCGTGCGTGGGATGACCGGCCGCTGATGCCGCGCCTCACGGGGGTCATCGTCGCCAGCGGCAACGGTGCGTCGGCGCTCCCCGCGGGTATTCGGATCCTCGCGCGCGGCGGGTCAGCGCTTGACGCGGTCGAGGCGTGCGCGAAGATCATCGAGGCCGACACGACGGACACGAGCGTCGGCCGTGGCGGGAAGCCCAATGTGCTCGGCGAGGTCGAGCTCGACGCCTCTATCGTCGATGGGACCAGCCACCGCGTTGGCGCGGTCGCCGCGCTCACGGGATATCTCCATCCGATCACGGTCGCGCGCGCGGTTATGGAGCGCACACCACACGTCTTCATCGTCGGCGAAGGCGCCGCGCGGTTCGCGCGAGAGATAGGTGCTGAGACCGCGCAGAACCTGACGCTATCGACTCGCAAGCTGTGGGTGGAGCGTCTCCGCTCCGTCGGCGAGACGCCCGCGAGCATCCGCCGTCGCGTGAAGCTCCTGCCGGTCGTTCGCAAGACCGTGCGCGAGGAGCGCGGCACCGTGAACTTCCTCGCGCTCGACCAGCGCGGGGACATGGCGTCGGCGGTCACGACGAGCGGCTGGGCTTACAAGTACCCCGGCCGTGTCGGCGACTCGCCGATCGTCGGCGCGGGCAACTACAGCGACTCGCGCTACGGCGCGGCCGCGTGCACCGGCTACGGCGAGCTCGCGATCCGGAACGTCACCGCGAAGACGGCCGTCGACCGGCTCGCGTCGGGCATGCCGCCGGACATGGTGGCGCGCGCCGCGATCGCCGATGCCAACGAGCACGAGGACGCGGCCTTCAATATCGTCGTCCTCAGCCCGAAAGGCGTGCACGCCTCAGCGACGAATCGCGAGGGACGCCGCTACGTGTGGATGACGACGCGGATGGACGAGCCGAAGGTAGAGGCCCGCATGCTCGTCCCGCGAACAGCTCGCCGTTCACGACCTGCCGGAACGAGGCGACCCCGAAAACTGTAGGAAGGGCGTGAGTCGGCTGCGTCGCATCGGCGTGCTCTGCGCGCTGGCGCTCGTGGGGTGCGGCGTGTTCTCGTCTCCGACGGCCCCACCATCGCCCGCGCCCTGCGGGACGCCGACAGCGCTCACCATGATTCCCGGCTTCGGTCTTGCCGCGAAGGCCGGCCCTCTCGCAATGCGCGATTGGCCTGACGGCCCCGACGCGACCATCCGCAACTGGAGGCCCGGAACGCTGGAAAAGGTCCTTCTCATCCAGATCGAGTCGGCGCCTTCCTTCAGCGTCCGGGGAAGTCGCTGTGGGGACGGTCGCACACTCCGCTTCTGGTACCGCACGACCGGTCCCGCGCCGGTCGGCTCGAATCCGACGCCGATCCCCGACGCGGTGTTCGCGGCGATGGGCGATGACGTCGTGGTGTTCGATGGGGGACCGGCGTCTCCTCCCGACCGGATGACGTCCCTGCCGGGCTACATGCTCTTCACATCCGAAGGCGATTGGCGGATCGACGTGCGCTCCGGTGAGACCCTGCTTGGATCGGCGATCCTCCGCGTCCAGCGCGGAGGTTAGGCCGTTGACTCGGCGAGCACGGTCAGAACCTCTTTCGTTTCCGGCCAATGCGCGATGGCGACGGCGTCGTCGCGAGTGAGCCATTTGTAAGAGTCGTGCTCCTCGTTGAGCACCGGTTCCCAGCCCATCGGCACCTCGACCGTAAAGTTCTCGATCGCGACCTGGTTGACTCCGGTGAGATATTCGCTGCGCATCTCGTCGGGAACCCGGTAGCCCTGCGGCATCCGAACGTCGACGACCGGCGCTTCGAGGCCGGTCTCCTCGCGGAGCTCACGAGCGGCGGCTTCGGCGAACGTCTCACCGTCCTCGACCACACCCGCGACGACGTGCCAGTAGTCGTCGATGGCGCGGTGCAGCATCAAGAACTCGTCGCCTCGCCGGATGATGACCGAGGTCTCCCGGGCCGTCCTCAGAGCGCGGCCACCGCGGCTTGCAGCTTCGCGGTCGCCTCGCCCGCGGGAGTGCCGGCAGGGAAATAGATCGGGTCTCCGAACACGACTTCGACATTGCCGCGCCAGCCGTTGGAGCGAGATGCCTCCCATTTCCGATCGAGATGGTCGAGCACCGAGACCTTGCCGATCTTCAGCTTCATCGGCACGACGGGTGTCGCTCCTTCGACAGCGATGAGCCCCGTCCCCGACTTGAAGGGTTGCATCGGGCCGCCGATCGTCAGCTTGCCCTCGGGGTAGATGAGGACCGAGAACTGTCGATCGAGCCGCGCGCCGAGGAGCTCGAGGCTGCGACGGATCGCGCCTTCGCGTGCGAGCGGGAACGCGTTCGCGAGGATCGACGACGCGAATCCATTCAGCTTGTTGCCGAAGACGTCGTCCGCGGCGGCGGCGACCGCGAGCTTCCAGCGCCACGAGAGCGGGATCGCCATGAGGATGATGCCGTTGTCCCAATGCAGGCAGTGGTTCGGCGCGAACATCACCGGACCGCGCAGGCCGTGGAGCTTCTCCTGTCCGGTGACCTTCACTTTGTAGAAGACGTGGACGAGCGGATAGATGAGCGTCTGCTGGAGCAGCAGGCCGAACGAGCGCACAAGCGGGCTGAGCGGCCAGCCGTAGATGCCGGTGTCGCGCTTGACGTCACGCGCCGAGGCGACCATTCGCTCGAGATCCGCGACCGTGGCGTTCGGCTCGACCGCCGCGTCGTCGATGTAGGCGCCGAGCTCCTCCTCGATCGCGCCGAGGAGATCGACGCGCCCGAGCGAGTCGAGGCCAAGGTCCGCCGACAGCGTGGCGTCGGGATGGACGGCGGCCGGCGGAACGTTCGCCGCCTGTGCGATGAGCGTCTCGACCTCGGTCAGCGCGCGGGTCACCGTCCGATCGGGGGCGGCGGCCTTCGCCTGATCGACGCGGCCCATGTTGAGGAGCTCCTCGATCACGAGGCGCTTCTTCACCTTTTGCGTCGGCGTGGTCGGGAACTCGTCCTCGGGCCAGATGGTCCAGCCGCGGATCTGCTGGCTGCCCGAGAGCTTCGTGTTCGCGTCCCGCACGATCGCGGCGACCTGCGCCTCGTCCTTGACCAGGAAGACACCGTGGACCTGCATGTCTTCGCCGGGCCGTTGGAGGCCGACGATCGTCGCGACCTCCGGTCGTAGCGGCGTCGCGATCGCCTCGATACGCGGGTCGGCCGCGAGGGTGTTCTCGATGTCTTCGGGATAGACCTTGGTTCCGTCGGCCAGGACGATCATGTCCTTCTTGCGGCCGTGCAGCCAGAGGAATCCGTCCTTGTCGAGCGCGCCGAGGTCGCCCGTGTGGTACCAGCCGTCCCTGTCGAGCACGGCGCGCGTCGCTTCCTCGTTCTCCCAGTAGCCCTTGAAGACGTTGGCGCCTCGCGCGAGCACCTCGCCGTCGTCGGCGACCTTCACCTCGACGCCCGGGAGCGGCGTGCCGACCGAGCCGAGACGGTTGAGCCCGAGGCGATTGAAGGTGATGCCGGGCGAGCACTCGGTAGTCCCGTATCCCTGGATGACCTCGACGCCGAGCTCGCGCCACGACTCGCCGAGCGCGGGATCGAGCGCGGCGCCGCCGGACACGATGTAGCGGAAACGGCCGCCGAACTGACGGTGGACGCTGAGGAAGACGAGCCGCCGCAGACCCATGGGGAGCCGCCGCGCGATCCGCCGGAGCCTGTCGAAGAGCTCTTTCTTGCCCTGCGTCTCGGCGCTCCGCTCGATCGCCAGCATGAGCGACTTCACGACCGCGGGGGTGATGAGCACCATCGAGACCTTGCGCTCCTTGAATGTGCGTCTAACCACCGCGGGCTGCCGGCTCGTCGGATAGATGACCGACGCGCCCGTGAGGAGGACGCAGAAGAACCCGCCGAGCTGCTCGAACATGTGCGAGAGCGGGAGGAATGAGAGGAGACGCATCTTCGGTCCGATGGGGAAGACCTGCGCGGCCGACATCGCGTTCGAGAGGACGTTGCGGTGCGTGAGCATCGCTCCCTTCGGGTCGCCCGTGGTCCCCGAGGTGAAGACGATCTCGGCGAGATCGTCTCCGGTGATCCGCGCCTTGTCGAGTGGCGCGCAGTTACGCGAAAGGTCGGGCAGCTGCTCCATCAAATGAAGCGGTAGCCCGAGCGCTTTCGCGCGCTCCGCGGTCTGAGCCGAAACAATCGCCGCGCTCGCGCGAGTCCGCTGAGCGATCTTCTGGGCGAAGTCGGGCATCGAGTTGACGTCGAGCGGAACGAGGACGGCGCCCAGGCGAAGCGCGGCCAGAAACGCGATCCCGTACTCGGGGCGGTTCACTCCCCAGATCACGACGCGATCGCCTTGCCGCAGCCCCGTGTTCGTCAGATAGCGCGCGACGCGCGGGACGATGTCGTTCAGGTCGCGATAGGCCCAGGCGCGCGTGCGAAAGCCCGGCCGGATCGTGAATGCGTCCTTCGTGCTGAACTTCCTGGCGGACTCCTCCAGGATGTCGTTGAGCGTCTCCACCTTCCCCCCTAGTTCGCGAGTGCGCGAAGTGCTTCGCGAGCTCCGTCCCGGTACGGCGCGTAGTGCGAGAACAGGATGGTCTCCACGTCAAGTCCCGCGAGCCGGCCGATGGATCGGCGCGCCAGCGCCATGTCATCGGTGAAAAACGCGTTCGGGAGTGTCACCTTCCCTTTCACGCGCTGTAGGAGATCGCCGACGATGACGAATCGGTCGCGCGGCGAGTACAGGCAGACGCTCCCGGGCGTATGGCCAGGCGTGTGGAGGATCCGCAGTCCGCCGAGGACCGGCAGCTCGTCGCCTTCGTCGATCGGATTCGCGTGGGAGGGCGCCCGCGTGAGGAGCGCGACGATCGGCCCGGGCGAGAAGTTCGCGATCACTTCGCGGAACCGGATGCGGAGGCGCTCGGCATCGGCAGGATGCAAGAGGACCTCGGCGCCGGACAGCGCCGCGATCTCGTGGACGCCGCCGATGTGATCGGGATGGCCGTGCGTGCAGACGATGCGGGTGATGTGTTCGAGTGAGCGGCCGATGCGCGCGAGGTACGGCCGGAGCATCCGCGCGGAGCCGGCATGCCCGGCGTCGACGAGGGTGATCTCGTCGCCGTCGACAAGCAGATACGCCTGAGCCCCGATGAGCCGCACCGCATGCACGTTTGGTAGGACTTCCACTCACATGAATGCTAGGTGGCGGTCACTGCGGCAACGTGTGCTAGGCGACGCCGTCATGCGATGCTCCGCGCCGTGCTCGACGCGGTTCTTCCCAGGTATCAGGTCCGCGAGTATCACGAGACCACTGTCCACGCGAGTCCCGAGGCCGCCCTCGCCGCGGCGCTCGCGCAGCCGGCGGCGTGCGACCCGGTCGTGGGCGCGCTCTTCTGGCTTCGGCGTATTCCGGGCGGGAACCTTCCGCTTCGAGAATTCTTTCCGCGACTAGCGATCCGTCCGGCGATCTCGACCGCCACGGCGTTCATAGGACTCGGCGACCTCCTCGGCGTGACGATCGCGTTCGGTCTGTGGGCCGTGCCCCGCAGCTCCGGCGACGGGACCACGCTCGCCACGGAAACGCGCGTCTACCCCGCCGACTCCGCCGCGCGACGGCGCTTCCACCTGTACTGGCTGGTTGTCGGTCCGTTCTCCGCGCTGATCCGGCGGCGCTAGCTCGCTGCCGCGCGTCGTGCCGCCGAAGCCGCGCGCTGATCAGGCCGCGAACGTGCGCCAGAGCAGGTTCGCGACGCTCGTGACGAGCAGAACGACGATGACCTGCCGGAAGCGGACCTGATCGAGGCGGCCGCGGACCGCGATCCCGGCCATGAGCGCGACGAGCATCGGGACGCACGCGACGATGCCGAGCGTCAGCAGATCGGGCGTGAACAGCCCGAGCGCGGCGTAGGACACGAGCTGCACCGCCGAGGAGAGCTGGAATACCGCGGCGAGGGTAATGACGTACTCGCGCGGCGGCAGCTTCATCGCGTGGAAGAACGAGCCGATGACCGGACTCGAGATCGACGTCGTTCCCTGCATCACGCCGCCCACAAAACCGACGACCGGCGTAAGGAGCTTCGCGCGCCGCGCCCCCGGCTCCCCGACGATCCGGTCACCGCGCGCCAGAAACAACACGACCATCGCGGTGATGAGGATGGCGAAGGTCTTCTGATCTAGCCCGGCGAGAAGCAGCGCGCCGACGACAGTGCCGGCGGCATTCGCGAGGATGAGCGGCACGAGGGTGCGCAGGTAGCCGAGCACGCGCCACGACTGGAGCACCAGGATCGTGTTCGCGACGAAGATCGGGATCGTAATGATCACGACGGCCTGCTTGGGACCGAACACCGACGCGAGGATCGGTGTGGCGATGAGCGGGAGGCCCATGGCGGTCGCGCCTTTGGCGAGACCCGCGACGCCGAGGCCGACGACGAGAGTTAGGAGCTGGAGCGCGCCCAATCCCGCTCGCCGACAAGAGACGGCCAGTCCACAGGGTGGAGGCGGTCGCTCGCGATGTAACGTCGTCCGGTCTTGGCGAGGGGACGGCCCTGGACACGGACGATGTCGGCGGTGTGGTCGAACCCCGCGCCGTGGACCAGCGCCGAGCCGACTCCATAGACATCCACTGGCACGCGAAGCTCCTCGAAGCGGCGGATCTTCTCCGCGTCGAATCCACCGGAGACGACGATGCGAACGTGCCGGTACCCGTTCCGGTCGAGCGCCTCGCGAAGAAGCTCGACCAGTCGCGGCGTCACCCCGCGAAGCTCCCCGTTGGCGGCGCCTTCCTTCTCCTCGAGCTCGCGCAGGATGGCGCGGTCGACGAGCGACTCACTCGTGTCGACACGCACGCCCCACAGACGCGCGCCGAGCGCGTGGGCGACGCCGAGAGAAGTGTTCACGACGTCGTTGTTGAAGTCGACGAGGCTCGTCACGTTGACGTGGCCTTCAGGCGTGCCCTTCGCCGTCAGGTGCCCAACCGCGTCCGGCGCGCGGTTGATGTACTCGTCGAACTTGAGAGTCGCCACAGTGGTGTCGCCGCCGTAGATCGCGATGAGCGCGTGGGGAACCGTTCCCAGTCCGGTCGAGCCCCACCATTCGCCCTGCTCGTCCGTGGAGACGGCGGTCGCGCCGCCCACATAGGCCGCGTATCCGGATCCGGCCTGCGCCTCGTGGACCTGGTGGCGGGCGCCGAACATGATCACGGGCTTTCCGTTCGCGGCCGCCACGACGTCGCGAGTGTTTGTCGCCACGCGAGTCCCATCCGAGAGCGCGCCGAGATATAGGGTCTCGAGATGCGCGAATTCCACGTACTCGCCCTCGATGTGCATGACCGGCTCGTGCGGCTTTGCGGTCTCACCGTCGTAGAGCGACGACACCTCCAGCTCTTGCCACGCCGGCTCCCAGAGCGACGCGAGCTCGCGCGAGATCTCGAATACCTCGCGCGCGACCGGCTCGTACGCGGACCAATCGACCGCCGGGAGTCGCGACCAGGCTGCATAAAGCCGCCGCTCCGAGCTGAGGTACCGGTCGAAAAGGGAGTCGGCTTGGGTGCGGTTGCGGTAGTGGCCCGTGCCCACGTGGAGGATCGCGAGCGTCTGGTCCGTTCCGACGACGACGGCGTCGGGGTGTTTCTGGAAGACCTGCATGGTGACGCGCTCGTGCCGGTTGTCCCGCTCGAGGATCAGCTTCGTGCGTGCGAAGTAGATGTCGCTCTTGTACCCGGCGCGGATCTTTTCGATCGGCAGGCGGAAGACATGAGGCCGAAGACGTTCGGTGACGATCACCTGCGGCCTCCGGAGAGTTCGCGCATACCGGGTCCGGTCTGGACGCGAAGCACCGCAGGGCCACCCGCCATGGCATCGCGGATCCGCTCAACATGCTTCAGGCCGGTGTTCGCTGGTAGCGCATCGAACGCGAAGTAGCCGACACGGTCCGCTTCGTCGCTCAGTCCAACCGTGCCGGAGACGACGCGGCACTCGAAGGCGAACACGACCTCGGTTCTCTCAGGTCTCCAGTAGAGACCGGTGAGATGCGCAACCTCGACCTCGAGGCCGACTTCTTCGCGCGTCTCTCTGATCGCCGCGTCCCACGGAGCCTCGCCCTCCTCGACGCGCCCGCCGGGCAAGTTCCAGGCGTCGATGTCGCGTCGGTGGCACAGGAGGACGCGGCGTTCATCGTCGAGGATGATCGCGAACGCCCCCGACCCCATCAGAACATGCTCATGAGCATGCCGCCGTCGACCTGGAGCGACGTTCCGGTGATATACGAGGCCTTCGGCGATGCCAGGAACACAACCGCCGCAGCGAATTCCTCGGGCTTCCCGTAGCGGCCCATCGGGATGACGTTCTTCTCGTAGTGGGCGCGAATCGCGTCGGGCGTCGTGTTCTGCCGCTTCGCGGTGTCGGAGTCGAGCTGCTCGATTCGCTCGGTGAAGATGCGTCCGGGCTGCACGCAGTTCACGCGGACGCCGTCCTTCGCAAGATCGCTCGAGAGCGTCTTCGCCATCCCCTGGACCGCCGCGCGGATGGCGTTTGAGAGGATGAGATTCAGGTACTGCGTGGGTTGCCGCACGGTCGTCGAGGTCATGTACACGATCGAACCGCCGCCGGCCTTCCGCATGTGGGGGAGCACGAGGCGGGTGAGACGCACCGCGGAGAAGAGCGTGATGCCCACCGCCTTCTGCCACGCGGCGTCGTCGAGATCATCGAAGCGGCCCGGTGGCGGACCCCCCGCGTTGGAAACGAGGATGTCGATCGTTCCGAACTTGTCGACGGCGGTCTTCACGAGCTTCTGGCAACCCTCCGCCGTGCCGACGTCGGCGACCGTCCACTGCACCTCGGCGCCGGTCTTGCGCTGCACTCCCTCGGCCGCGGCACGGATAGCCGCCTCGTCGCGGCTGCACATCACGACGCGAGCTCCCTCGCGCGCGAACTCCTCGGCGACAGCGCGGCCAAGTCCCTTGCTCGATGCGGCGACGATGGTGACCTTGTCCCGGAGGCCGAGATCCACAGGACTATCGTGCCACCATGCGGCGGAACGTCGCTCGGATCGGTCGGCTGATCCTGGCCGCCGCGCTCGCGTACCTCACCGTGGGGATCGTCTGGGAGACCGCGTTCGGCCTCGCCCTCGGGCCATCGGCGAGCGCCGATAACGTGTCACCGTGGCAAGGCCTGCTCTCCTTCTTGGCATGGTTCGTCCTGCCGTCGGCGCTCTGGCCGTCCGCGATGAGCGCCAACGTTCCCGGTGGAATGCTTGTAGCGATCGCGCTCTTTGCCGCGATGACGGCGCTCATGTTCGCGGCGCTCGCGCGCCTCGCGCCTGGTGCGGCTACGCCTACAGGATCCCGGCGATCACTCCGACGACGATCAGCACCGCGAGCACGAGCCGGTAGGCCACGAACCAGTTGAGAGAATGTCCGCGCAGAAAGCGGACCATGAACGCGACCGCGGCAAGCCCCGAAAGGAACGACAGCACGAACCCGACAGCGAGGACGTCGGGCGCGGCGAGCAGCTCCGCGGCCTTGCGCGCATCGAGCAGGGTCTTCGCGCCGGCGCCCAGGATCACGGGTGTCGCGAGGAGGAACGCGAAGCGCGTCGCATCCTCGCGCCGCAGCTCCCGGACGAGGCCGGCTGAGATCGTGATGCCCGAGCGGGAGATTCCGGGGATGAGCGCGATCGCCTGAGCGATGCCGATCACGAGCACATCGACGATCCCGACCTCGTTCATCAATCGACGCTGACGCGCCCTCGCCTCGGCCACGACGAACACGACCGATCCCACGACGAGGCCGGCCGCGATGACAAGCGGTCCACGCATCTCGCGCTCGATCACCGATTGGAAGAGAACGCCCGCAATCGCGGCCGGAGCCGTGCCGAGAACGATAAGCGCGGGCATGCGCCACCGTCCGCGGAATAGACCGAGGACGAGATCGATCCACGTTCCCGCGAAGTAGAGAAGGACCGCGAGCGCGGTCCCCAGGTGTAGCGCGACATCGAAGGAAAGACCGAACCGCTCGGGGTCGAGCTTGAGGAGATCGCTCACGAGGATGAGGTGAGCGGTCGAGCTCACCGGCAAGAATTCGGTGAGGCCTTGGACGATGCCGAGCACCACAGCTGCGCCGAGATCGCTCAACGCATCCCACCGCGTGCGGACGCGAGGGCCTCGCGCGCTTCTCGATCGTTCTCTCGGACGAGGTCGAGGTTCTTTGCCCAGGAGCGGCGATGCCCAGGATCGATGAACCGCATCGCCACGCTGCCATCGAACTCGCCGACGCCACCTTTCGCCGCAGCATCGGCCGCGTAGCCGTACGACTCCGCCGCGCGGAGGAGATCGGCGCCGGGCGTGTTCGGGAGCAGTCCGCGCGCGGCGCGAAGGAATCGCGCCGCGGCGCGACGCTTGTCGACCAGCACCTGGCGCATCGCGTGATCAGCGAATGCGGCGCTTCCGGCGTGCTTTGCATCACTCCACCGCGCGTCGTCGCGCAATGCCGCGGACCAGGATCCCAGCGCCTGATCGCTCGCATCACCAGCGGCGAGCGCCGCGTCGATGCCCTCGCGCAGCGCGCTCGGCCGGTCGGGTGGCGACGCCTTATCGAGAAAGATAAGGCCGCCTCGCGCTTCGCTCTCGAATTCGGCCCAACCCGCGCGACGCGGTTCGTCGCCCTTGTCGAAGAACGTGCGCGCGAAAAAAGTGGGCCCCTCCTCGTCATAGCCGACGATGAGCCCGTACTCCGGCGCGCCGCCGAGACCGAAGACCAGAGGCGGCAGGCGGCCATCGATCGCCTCCTTGGCGCGGTCGAGGATCAGCGTGCGCATCTCGTCGTCATACGGTGGCGGCTCCGGATCCAATCGAACACCGGCCGCACGTGCCGCACGCCCGAGCGTCGCGGCGTCGCGCGGCGTTGCCGCCAACGGATCCCACCCCGATTCGTCGATCGTCGTCGTGAACGCCGCGCCCGAGGACCCCATGAGCCAGTCGTAGTCGGCGCCTGTCGCGAGCGCGAGCGCATACGGAAACGTTGTGTCGTGGCCTTCGCCAAACCGGAGAGGCCCGACTTCCTTGAGGATGCGGCGCTTGGTCAGGCGGCCATCTCGGGAAAGGCGTGCTTCAAGACCGTGCAGGCCTGCAACGTGACCCACTTGCTCGCGTCCACGCGCGAGGGCATTCGCGCCGCATAGGGCGCGCGCCCGCCCCAACGTCCCCGCGAGTCCTGTCTCGCGAGAAGCCACCCGATCGCCGGCTGCGCGCGGTCGTCGTCGATCGCGCCGGCCGCGTCGATAGCGCGGAGCACGAAGAGGACATCGGCTTGATAGAAGAGCGGGAACGAGAGCTGCCGCCAGAGATAGCTCGGTGCCGTGTCGGTCGGATAGCGACCGCGCTCGACGTGATACGAGAGGAGGAACTCGACCCCGCTGCGGAGCGTCCGTTGGACCTCGCGAGTCCGCGCGCTCTCGGGTAGTGCGGCGAGCCCCCAGACGAGCCGCGCGTAGCCCCAGCCGCAGGGCTGGTCCCCGTTGATCCAGCACGCCGCGTCGAACTTCCTCGCGTCCCGCACCAGTCGTTGGATGAGCGGCGAGAGGCGCTCGTCGGCGCCGTAACCGGCGAGGGCGACGTAGCGAACAACGCTGCCGACGATGCATGACGCGCCGTGGTCTCTGTTGAAGACCCAATCCATGCCGCCGCGCCCAGGGGTACCGATCTCCTCGAGGACGTAGCGGGCAGCGCGGCGAACGCGCGGGTCGCCCGGATCGACGCCGTACTCCACCAGCATGAGATTCGCCCAGTGGGTCCCCTCGTACTTCGGTCCGTACAGGTTCGGACCAGGCCAGCTGGCATCGGGCTTTTGACGCCGCAGGATCGTGGAGATCGGTGGTGTGTTCATGGCGCGCTGTTGGGCTTCACGGAGCTCAGGATCGCGTGGGCCCTTGTCGAGGAGGGAACGGAGAGTCTGTGCGCGTACCGCCGGATCGCTCCGTTCCAGAAGCCACGGCATGGGGTCCCCTCTGAGGAGGGACCGCCAGGACATCAGGCCCCTCCGATGGAGAGCTCTGAGATCACGAGCGTCGGGCTGCCGAGCCCGCTCGGTCCGAAGACGAGATCGTTTCCGACCGCGACGACAGAGTTGAGGAGATGGGTGAGGTTGCCGGCGATAGTGATCCCTTGAGCCGGATGGATGCGGTTCCCGCGCTCGAGATAGTTGCCGGTCGCGCCGAGCGAGAACTCGCCCGACACCGGATCGATCGTGTGCAGGTTCAGTAGAGAGGTGACCGCGAGGGCCCGATCGAAGTCGCCGACGGTGGCCGTTGCATCGTCGCTGCCCGCAGCGACGAAAAGGTTCGATGGGCCGATCCGCGCGGGCGACCCATAGCCACCACGTCTGGCGTTGCCGGTGGACTCGGTGCCCAGCTTTCGTGCCGTCTTGAGCGACGTGAGGTACCCGCGGAGGACGCCATTCTCGATGAGCGTGCGCGTCGCGGTAGCGACCCCTTCCCCGTCGAAGGGCGCGCTACGGAGGCCCCGCGGCCGACGAGCGTCATCAACGATCGTCACCTTCTCGTTTGCGACGCGCTGCCCGATCTTGTCCGCGAAGAGGCTCCGACCCTTCAGGACGTTGTCCGCGGAGAAGAGCGGTCCGATCGCGCGCAGCAGGTCCATCGCCATCCAGGGATCGAGCACGACCGGCACTTTTTGTGTCGCGAGCGGCTTCGCCCCGAGCTTTTCCACCGCGCGCTGCGCGGCGCGCCGGCCGACACGCGCCGGCTCGAGCTCCGCGAAGCGGCGAGCGGCCTCGCCGTGGTAGCCGATCTGCCGATCACCGTTCTCGGTTGCCACGGCCGAGGTCATGACGCCGCAGTACGACTCACGAAACGACGCCCGGACGCCCGTGGTCGTGGCGATGATCGTCGTCGACTCGGAGTCGCTGTAGGTCGTCTTCCGGAATTGCTTCACGCGTGGATCGGTCTCTCGGGCGGCCTCTTCGACCGAGAGCGCGATCGCCGCGCGCTCACTCAGCGCGCGATCCACGATTCCAGATTGATAGATGTCGAGATCTGCATCGTCGATCGCCTTAGTCGCAAGCGCCAGATCCTCGTCGCGCTCTGTGAGTGCTGACATCCGACGTGCCGTGTCCGCGCACTCGCGAATCCCATTAAGTGAGAGATCGCTGGTATAGGCAAAGCCGAGCCGCTGATCGTCGAGCACTCGTACGCCAATGCCCCGCTCTCCGCGAGCGATGACCGCCTCGACGGCACCTTCTTTGATCTCGACCGACCCCGACTGGGCCTCGCGGAGAAATATCTCGCCAGTCGTGGCGGATGCCCTGAGCGCATCCAGAGCCGCATCGACCGTCGCGTCGTTGGTGAGGCGTTCGCTCATGACGAGTTCGCCCGGGCGTTGCGGGTGGCACGGGGGAGCGGGTTGTGCGCGAGCCGTATGACCGGCCGCGTCGCTCGGGGACGGTGGCCAGTGCGGGGCAGCGGACCGGTAGGCGAGCGCACGACCCCGACCCCGGGACAGGACCCGCAACGCGCGCGAGACGAGGCGGTCATTTGAGCTTCCCGCCCACGACGACGCTCGGGATGCGGATCGTGGGTTGCGCATCGGCGACCGGCGCTCCCTGTCCGTCCTTCCCGCAGGTGCCAGTCGAGTAGCCGAGATCATTTCCGACCATATCGATTTCGCTCATCAACTTGGGACCTTGTCCTACCAACGTTGCTCCACGAAGCGGCTCGGCCAGCTTGCCATCGCGGATCCGGTAGCACTCGGTGATCTCGAATGCGAAGTTGCCCGACACGACGTCGACTTGACCGCCGCCCATCTTCTTCACAAAGACGCCATCTTTGACCGACTTCAGGATCTCTTCCGGATCCGATGTGCCGCGCGCGATCATCGTGTTGGTCATTCGACAGATCGGCAGATAGCGGAAGGATTCGCGGCGCGCGTTGCCGCTGCGCTCGATGCCGAGCTTCTCGGCATGCTTCCGGTCGGAGAGATACGTGCGGAGAACACCCTTCTCGATGAGCACCGTCCGGTTTGTCGCGGTGCCTTCGTCGTCCATCGCGGCCGTGCCGCGCTTGTTGGGGTCGGTGCCGTCGTCGATCACCGTGATGAGCTCGCTCGCGACTTTCTGCCCGATGCGCCCGGCGTAGACCGAGAGGCCCTTCAGGTTCAGGTCCGCCTCGAGCCCATGACCGACCGACTCGTGGATGAGAGTCCCTCCGGCCTCGCTCGAAAGCACGACGGTGTAGGTGCCGGCCGGCGCGGGCTCCGCGCCGACGTTGAGGACGGCGCGTCTTGCGGCATCGGTTGCCGCGTGCTCGACCGCTTCGTCGGTCAGCATCTCGAAGCCCGCCGTCCCACGGATAGCCTCGAACCCGGATTCCAAGACGTCTCCCTGCTTGGCGACCGTGTGCACGGCCAGGTTCAGCCGGACGCGTGTGTCTGTGCGGAAAAGCCCGTCGCTATTGGCGATCAGGACCTCCTGGACGCTCTCGCCGTAGGTCGCGGTGACCTGGTGGATCCGGGGGTCGAGCCCTCGCGCGATCTTGTTAGCCCGCCGGAGCAGGCCGACCTTTCGCTCGACCGCGACCGAGCGAGGATCGACGGCAACGGTCGAGTGACGCGGGAGCTCATCCGGCTCGGGCTCGTCGGCTTCGTGAAGCTCGCCGCCCTCCGCGACGCTTCGCGCCGCCCTTCCGGCGAGAGCCATCAGGTCGTCGACGTCCGCGACATTCGCGTTCGCGTAGGTCGTGCGCTCGCCGCTCGTCACCCGGATACCCGCGCCCTGATCGACCCCAGAGATCGCGTCTTCGATGCGTCCGTCGTCGAGGATCAGCTGAAGCGTCTCGTGACGTTCCCAGAAGAGCTCAGCCCAATCGCCGCCTCGCGAGAGCGCGGTGCGAAGCGCTTGAGCCGCTTCGCGCGCGCTGACTGACGGCCTGCTCGTAACTGCTGTAGCGATGACCGACCTCCGCTCCCCGTGAAGAAAATGGATGGTACGACGTTCAGTCGCCGATGACAGTTATGGTCGCGGTCCGTTCACGCGGTCCATCGAGCTCGACGAAGTAGAGACCCTGCCACGTTCCGAGCTCGACCTCTGCGTTGCGTATCGCGAGCGTCACGCTGTTGCCGACAAGGACCGCCTTGACGTGCGCAGGGCCATTGCCTTCGGCATGCGCGTATTTCGCGTCGCGAGGGACCATGCGCTCGAGTGCTGTCAGAAGGTCTTTCTGCACATCGGGGTCAGCGTTCTCGTTCACGAATACCGCTGCGGTCGTGTGCGCGACAGTCACGGCGACGAAGCCCTCGTGCACCTTCGCGCGGGTCACAGCCGCCTTCACGCGCGGGGTGATGTCGATGGTCTCCTCGCGCATCGTTGTCGGCACGGTGATCTTCTCGTGGCGCACGGTCATGCGTGCGCTTCGGCAGCCTCGCGCTGCGCGACGATCCTGGCGATGAGTGCGGGAGTGGCGTTTCCGCCGCTGATCACGAGGACCGTGCGCAGTCCTCGCGGATTGACCTTGCCGGCGCGTACGGCGGCGAGCGGCGCAGCGCCCGATGGCTCGACGAGGAGCGACAGTGCCTCGAGATATTCATAGGAGGCGCGCTCGAGATCGTTGTCGGTGACGGTCACAAATCGGTCGACGTACCGGGTCGCCAGCGTGACGTTCAGCGCCTCCGTGCTTTTCGCGACGAGCTTGTCGGCGATGCTCTGCGGGTGCTCGAGGACGATCGGCTGGCCGGCTCGCACCGAGCGGCCGACCGCATCGGCACCTTCGGGCTCGACACCGACGATCTCGACCGTCGGCCGCGAGCTACGGACCGCGAGCGCGATTCCCGTGATCAGGCCGCCACCACCGACCGCGACGATGATGAGCTCGACGTCATGAAGGTCATCGAGGATCTCGAGGCCGATTGTGCCCTGGCCCGCTATGACGAGTGGATCGGCATACGGATGGATGAGTGTCTTGCCCTGCTCTTGCTCGATCCGGTGCGCGAGCGCGAGCGTGTCGTCGTACACGTCGCCCTCAAGCAAGACCTCGGCGCCGTATGCCTGACACACGCGGACGATCGTGTCCGAAACGCCGCGCGGCATGATCACGGTCGCCGGCGCGCCGAGCGCTGACGCCGCAAATGCGACGCCCTGCGCATGACTACCGGCCGAGGCCGCGACGACACCGCGGCGCCGCGCCACATCGTCCAGCGACGCGATCTTGTTGAGCGCGCCGCGCACCTTGAACGTGCGCGTCGGCTTGAAAGTCTCGATCTTGAGATAGATGTCGGCCCCGAGATCCGCAGACAAAAGTGGCGAATGCTCGAGCGGGGCGCGCGGGAGGTATCGGTCGACGACCCTGCGCGCAGCGACCAAATCCGCGACGGTCGGCTCCCGCAGCACCGCGCGACGATACTTCGCCGCGAAGATGCGGACTTGGGGCGAGGAGCGGGACGCCGCCGTGGCGCTCCTTCGCGCGGCGGGGATCGCGACCGCGGCGCTCGATGCCGACGTGCTTCTCGCGCACGTGCTTGGCGTCACGAAGGAGATGCTGTACGCGCATCCGGATACCGAGATGTCGCTCGGCGCGGAGCGTCGGTATCGCGACTTGATCGAGCGGCGCGCGAGAGGTGAGCCCGTCGCGTATCTGCGGGGCTTCAAAGAGTTCTATGGCCTTCGCTTCACCGTCGACCCTCGCGTGCTCATCCCGCGTCCTGAGACGGAAACCCTCGTGGACGCTGCGCGCGAGCTCATCGCCGGCCGCACGGTGACAGTCGCCGATGTGGGCACCGGATCGGGCGCCGTCGCGATCGCGATCGCCGCGCACGAACGGTCGGTGCATGTGATCGCGACGGACATCAGCACTGATGCTCTTGTCGTCGCGCGCGAGAACACGCTGCGGAATGGCGTGGCGGACCGGATCGAGCTGCGCGAGGGCGACCTGCTCTCGCCGATCGCCGAGCCAGTCGATCTCGTCGTCGCGAATCTGCCGTACCTACGGGACGACACGCTCGAGCACCTTGTCGGAGAGCGGACGTCGCTCGCCTTTGAGCCACGCCTCGCGGTGACCGCGGGGAAGGACGGACTGGAGCTCATCTGGCGTGCGGCATCGGACCTCTCCCGCGTGCTCGCGCCTCAGGGCGCGGCGCTGTTCGAGATCGACCCGCCGTTCGCGGAACAGGTCGCCCATCTTCTGCAGTACTCGCTCGGCGGAAAAACGCGCGTGATCAACGACCTGGCCGGCGACGCGCGCGTCGTCGGGATCACCCGGCGCTGATGGCGCCGTCGGTCAGGGCCGTCGCGTTCGACGCCGCCATGTGGCGTGAGCTCGGCCCACGAATGCTCGAGCTCGAGCGCCAGGAGTGGGGCTCGCGGGCGTTCTCCGAGCGCGAGATGCGGTGGCAGGCGACGAACCGCGACGCCGTGGTGATGACGAGCTGGGACGGCCCGACTCTTATCGGATTCGCGGTCGCGGGACCCCCGTGGACGAAAGGCCGCGCCAGTCTTCTCAACGTCCTCATCGACCCGGCGTATCGGGGCCGGGGCTTGGTGTGGCCGCTCATCGCGGCCGTCGAGCGCGCCCTCTCGGCGCGCGGAATCCGTGAGCTCGAGATCGACGCGCGCGTCGAGAATGGATTCGCGGACGCGATCGAGCGGCGTTACAAGACCCGCGCGACGGTGATCGCAGTGGACCACGCGAGCCCGTACGGTCCACAGCGGACCATCCGGGTCGACCTCAAGAGAGGAGCTGCTCGACCTCGTCGAACGCGCGGAGCACCGCGCTCTCAAACTCCTCGCGGTCGCGTCGCCGTACCAGGACGCCGCGCACGCCGCACTCGCCCGCCCACGCGATAGCGCGATCCGAGTCGTCGATGACCAGCGCGGTCGCGGGGTCGGTCTCGATGTCGGCCAGGATCGCGCGGTAGTACGCCGGGCCGGCCTTCCACACGTTCAGCAGATCGCTGCCGTACACGCGACCGAACAGCTCACGCGTTCCCATGGTGTCGAGATATCCGACGAGGTCGGTGTGCTGGTCCCCGGACGCGACGTGGAGCTTCAGTCCCCGCGCGTGGAAGTGCCGAAGTCGTTCCACGATCCGCGGCACGTCGATGTCGACGCGTCGCCGAACGTATTCATGCGCACTATTCGCGATGCGATCCGCCTGCGCCGCCGGAGGTCGTGGACGACCGACGTCGTCGCACATCTCATAGAGCCACCGACGGACGTCCTCGGCGTACCACTCGCGAATGCTCGCGGACGGCGCGGTTCTGTAGGCCTGTTGATAGCGCGCGAAGGCGCGACTGGCCGCAGCCACATTCGCGTGCGACCAGGAGTCAGCGTCCCCGCCGAGTTCCGTCGGGAGGTATTCGCCAAGCAGCCGGCGGTACTGCGGGCCGAGCGTCGCGTTGTCGATGAGCACGCCCCCTTTGTCGATCAAGAGCGTGGTGATCTTGGCCATATATGGACGGCTATCATCCACGACGTGAAAACGCGCCTCCTCGCGGCGGATTCGCCGGGGGCGGTGGAGGAGGCCGCGGCCGCGCTCGCCCGAGGCGAGCTCGTCGCGTTCCCCACCGACACGGTGTACGGGCTCTCGGCCGGTCAGGAGCACGTCCGCAAGCTGTACGGCGCGAAAGATCGACCGAAGGAGAAGCGCATCCCCGTGCTCCTTTCGGATATCGGCAACCTGGAGGCGAGCGCGATTGTCACCCCGATCGCGCGTGCCCTCGCTCGGCGCTTCTGGCCGGGTCCGTTGACCATCGTCCTCGTCGCGCCGCGGCGCGGCACGATGGCGTTCCGGGTACCGGACCACCCGCTCGCGAGACGGCTCATCGCGGCGAGCGGTGGCGGTCTCCCGGTGACCAGCGCGAATCGTTCGGGCGAACCCGACGCGCGGACGGCGCAAGAGGTGATCGCGCAGCTCGAAGGGCGCATCGCCCTGGTCCTCGACGGCGGAACGACGCCAGGTGGCGTGTCGTCCACCGTGGTCGACTGCACCGGAGACCAGGTCAAGATCCTGCGGCAGGGCGCGATCACCGAGGCCGAGATCGACGAAGTGCTGGCGACCGTCGCATGAAGATCGGAGTCGCCGCGGACCACGCCGGTCAGCGCCTCAAGGCTTCCGTCGTCGAGCACCTCAAAGCGTCAGGTCACACCGTCGTCGCCTTCGGACCTGAGACGACGCCGGACGACGATTACCCCTCGATCGTGCGTCCTCTCGCGGACGCCGTCGCGCGCGGCGACGTGGAGCGCGGCATCTTCTTCTGCGGCTCGGGCATCGGTCCGGCGGTCGCGGCGAACAAGATCGCGGGCGTGCGCGCGGCAGTGGTCGAGAACGAATGGTCGGCGCGCGACGGGGTGGAGCATGTTGATGTGAACTTGCTGACGCTCGGCGAGCGCGTGATCGGTGAGTCGCTCGCGAAGAGCATTGTTGACGCGTACCTCGGCGCGCGGCCCGAGGGCGGGCGCCACGAACGTCGACGGAATCAGATCGAAGCGATGGAACCACGGCCTATGACCACGGCCGACGGAAGTTCCCGAATGCGGAGGGACGTATGAGCTTGTTATCGCAATACCTCGAGCGCATCGGTGACCGTTCCCCGGATCCCGCGCCCACCGCTTTGTATGCGATGCTCGATCACGTCGCGACCGTGTCGCCGAGCGTCGCAGCTGCCGTCGTCCACGAGTTCAACGATCAGCGCACCAACCTGAAGCTCATCGCCAGCGAGAACTACTGCTCGCTGGCGACACAGTTCGCACAGGGGACGTTGTTCACCGACAAGTACGCGGAGGGCTATCCCGCGCATCGGTTCTACGCAGGGTGCGAGAACGTCGACGACGTCGAGAGCGAGGCGGCTCGGCTCGCGTGCGAGATCTTCGGCGCCGAACATGCCTATGTCCAGCCGCACTCTGGCGCGGACGCGAACCTCCTCGCGTACCTCGCGATACTCACGACGCGCGTCGAGACGAAGATGCTCGAGCAGCTCGGCATCGAGGATCCGTCAAAGGTCGCCCGAACGGACTGGACACGCATCCGCGAGGCGACGCACAACCAGCGCCTTCTCGGGCTCGACTACTACTCGGGTGGGCACCTGACACACGGCTATCGTCACAACTACTCGAGCCAGCTCTTCGATGCCTACACGTACACCGTCGACCGCTCGACGATGCTGCTCGATCTGGATGAGATCCGTCGCCAGGCGCGCGAGATACGGCCGCTCATCCTGCTCGCCGGATACAGCGCGTATTCGCGAAAGATCGACTTCGCGAAGCTCCGCGAGATCGCCGACGAGGTCGGTGCCGTGCTCATGGTCGACATGGCGCATTTCGCAGGGCTCGTGGCCGGCGGCGTTTTCGAGGGCAACTACAACCCGGTGCCGTTCGCTCATGTGGTGACCACGACGACGCATAAGACGCTGCGCGGTCCCCGCGGCGGGATGATTTTGTGCACGTCTGAGTTCACCGAGGCGGTCGACAAGGGTTGTCCGATCGTGCTCGGCGGTCCGTTGCCACACGTCCTCGCCGCGAAAGCGGTCGCGCTGCGGGAGGCGAGCCAGCCCAGTTTCCGTGACTATTCGCGTCGCATCGTCCAGAACGCCCAGGCGCTCGCCGAGGCCTGTGTCGCGCAAGGAATGGACGTACTCACCGGTGGAACGGACAACCATCTTCTGCTCCTCGACGTGCACAAGAGCTTTGGGCTCACCGGACGCCAGGCGGAGTCGGCGATCCGCGAATGCCACATGACGCTCAACCGCAACGCGTTGCCGTTCGACGCGAACGGGCCCTGGTACACGAGTGGGCTCCGTGTCGGAACGCCCGCGGCGACGACACTCGGGATGACGCCTTCCGATATGCGCGAGATCGCCGCGGTCTTCAAGCTCGTGCTGTCCAACACGAAGGCGTCGATCATGAAGAAGGGGCCCGAAGCCGGTCAGCCGAGCCGTGCGCGCTTCGACGTGGCCGGCGCGGCGGCCGAGGCGGCGCGTGAACGCGTCGCGGCACTGCTCGATCGCTACCCGGTGTATCCGGAGATCGATCTCGATCTCCTTCGCTCGGCGGCACGTGAGTGGGGAGAGCCTTCGAGGCCAACGGCCGCGGCCGTCCACTGAGCAGCGCGCAGCTCCATGTCTCCGCGCACCCGCTCGTCAGAGAGAAGGTCACGCGCCTGCGCGACGAAACGACGCCACCCAAGATCTTCCGCGAGCTCGTCGCGGAGATCGCGACGCTGCTCCTTTATGAGGCGACGGCCGATCTGCCAACTGAGCCGCGTGAGGTCAAGACGCCGCTCGCGATCTCGAAGGGCGCACGACTCAAGGACAAGGTGGGTCTCGTGCCAGTGCTTCGTGCGGGAATCGGAATGGTCGAGGCCGCCCTCGAGCTCATGCCGGAGGCGCAGGTCTGGCACATCGGGCTTTTCCGCGACGAGCGCACGCTGCGACCGATCTCGTACTACAACAAGCTTCCGTCGTCGGCGACTGTGCAGGTGTGCCTCGTGCTGGATCCGATGCTCGCGACCGGTGGCTCGGCCACCGAGACGGTCGACATCCTGAAGAAGTGGGGCGCGAAACGGATCAAGTACGTTGGTCTCATCGCAGCGCCTGAAGGGGTGCGCGCCCTTTCGAGCGCGCACCCCGATGTTCCGATCCATGT
>Ga0209689_1000530_pt1 | contig 26574 bp, 21 predicted proteins | sample GraSoiAngelo_149_FD_187119 | JGI IMG/M metagenome (GOLD analysis project Ga0209689, IMG submission 187119) | Grasslands soil microbial communities from the Angelo Coastal Reserve, California, USA - 14_1009_09_30cm (SPAdes) (version 2) | ecosystem: Environmental > Terrestrial > Soil > Grasslands ... | reverse complement strand
CAAGCGGTGTGTTCGCTCCTTAGTTTGCCTGCGGCCTTGTCGCCCAGGTCTCTGGCTTCGTGGGTCCGGTGGGCGCATTAGGTGCGCGCGCATCCGGCTGGTGAGAAGGGGAAAGGTTGCTTAAGACAGTATACAGCGGCATGCCGACGCTCACCACGGGGCAGATTGCCGACCTGACTCTGCTCTCGCGGGACATCCACGGACATCCCGAGCTCGCGTACCAGGAGCGCCACGCGCAGGCGGCGATCGTCGCATTCCTCGAGCGCGCCGGCCACCGCGTCGAGCGGGACATCGGCGGGCTGGAGACGGCATTTCGCACGCGAGTGGGTCCGGCGACCGGTCCAGCCGTCGCTCTGCTCGCCGAGTACGACGCGCTCCCTGAGGTGGGGCACGGCTGCGGTCACAACCTGATAGCGATCAGCAACGTCGGTGCCTATCTGATCGCGGCGGCGAATGCGGCGCGGCTAGAAGTGGCCGTCGAGCTCATCGGCACGCCGGCCGAAGAGAACGGCGGCGGCAAGATCGACCTGTTACGAAAGGGCGTCTTCGATCGCACCGTGGCCGCTCTCTCCTCTCACCCCGCTGGGCAGGGTGGGTGGGCGGTGAGCGGCACGGGTCTCGGCGTGGTCGGAAAGCGCGTGACCTTCACAGGCGTTGCGGCGCATGCCGGCTCGGCGCCCGAGAAGGGACGAAACGCGCTCAATGCCGTGATCCGCTTCTTCGTCGGCATCGACGGGTGGCGCCAACAGCTCGAGGTCGACTCACGCGTGCATGGCTACATCAGCGACGGCGGGAAGGCGATGAACGTCGTGCCAGCGCGAGCCGAAGCGATCTTCGGGCTTCGCGCGAAGGAGCGCGCGACGCTCGACGGCATGGTCCAGCGTTTCGGGGAGATCGCGAAAGGCGCGGCCCTTCTCACGGGTACAAACGTCGAGATCGCCGAATATCTTCCCTACTACGAGCCGGTGAAGGCAAATCTGGTGCTCGGCGACGTCATCGCTGCCGAGCTCGCGACCCACGGCGTGACACCGGAGCGCGGCATCCTGGTCACCGCATCGACGGATCTCGGCAACGTCTCGACCAAAGTACCGACGGATTGGGTGCGCTTCCCGGTCAGTGCGAAGCCGGTCCCAGGGCACTCGGTCGAGATGCGCGACGCCAGCATCAGTGACCTCGCGCACCACAACGCGATGATCACCGCAGAGGCGCTCGGGTCGACCGCCGTCCGGATCGCGACGGATAAGGCGCTGCGGGAGAGGATCGCCGCATGAACGACACGCTCCGCGGCGACCTGATCAAGCTCTCGCGGGAGATCAACGCCGACCCGGAGCTCGCGTACAAGGAGGAGCGCGCGGTCGGCCGCATCACCGCGCTGCTCGAAAAGAACGGCCACCAGGTCGAGCGGAATCTCGGCGGTCTCCCGACCGCATTCCGCGCGCGGGTCGGCCCGCCGGGGCCTGCGGTCGCGCTCCTCGCCGAGTACGACGCCCTTCCCGACGTGGGACACGGCTGCGGTCACAACCTCATCTCGATGACGATCGTCGGCGCGTTCCTCACGGCCGCCGCCGGAGCGAACGACCTCGAGACCGGCATCGAGCTCGTGGGTACGCCGGCGGAGGAGAGCGGCGGCGGGAAGATCGACCTGCTCGACAAAGGCGTGTTCAAGAACACCGTGGCGGCGCTCTTCTCTCATCCTGGCGCCGGCGGACACTGGAGCGTGAGCGAGAGGCTTCTCGGGATCTCGGTGAAGCGGGTCATCTACGAAGGCCTCGCATCGCACGCCGCCGTCTCACCCGAGAAAGGCCGCAACGCGCTGACCGCGCTCATCGCGCTCTTCGTCGCCGTCGACGGTTGGCGCCAGCACCTTCCGTCCACGGCACGGGTGCACGGGATCGTTCGTGAGGGCGGGGTCGCCTCGAACATCATCCCGTCGCGGGCGGTGGGGGACTTCGGCATCCGCGCGGCGGAGATGAACGCACTGAAAGAAATGGTCGAGATGTTCGAGAACATGGCGAAAGGCGCGGCGCTCCAGACCGGCACGAGGGTCAAGATCGAGGAGGAGATGCGGCCGTATCTTCCGGTCGAGGCGAACCCGATCCTCGGTGAGGCCCTGGCGCGGGAGCTTGTCCGCCACGGCAAATCGCCGTCCCGCGGGCACCTGGTGACCGCTTCCGGCGATATCGGGAATGTGTCGCAGAAAGTGCCCACCGACTACATCGGCTTTCCGGTCAGCGCCGAGGAGATCCCCGGACACTCACATCGCATGCGGGAGGCGTCGGTGAGCGACTACGCCCACGAGAGCGCGTTCGTCGTCATCGATGCACTCGCAGCGACGGCGCTCAAGGTCGCGACGGACAAGACCTTCCGCGAGTCGCTCCGGAAGTGACGAGCGATGTGAGCTCGCGCAATCGCGCGTCGCGCGATCGGCTGGCGGCGGTGATCGCGCGTCTCGGTGGCCGGAGCGTCGAGCTGCCGGGCGGCTGGACTGCGGCAGGTCTCCTCGCGCATCTCGCATTCTGGGACGCGTTCGGCGCGGCTCGGCTCGAGAAGTTCGCTCGCGATCGGCAACCGATGGAGTTCGGAAGCGACGCCTTGACCGAGTTGATAAACGCGGGCGGGTTGCCGCAGTGGCGGGCCACGCCGATCGCCGCGGCTGCCGACTTCGCGACGAGCGCGGCTGCGGCGATCGATCGCCTGATCGAGAGCCTTCCTGCTACAACGTTCGACGAGATCCGCACGTTGAACCGGCCGCGCCTCCTGGATCGGTCGCTGCACCGGAAAGAGCACCTCGACGACATCGAGCGCGCCCTGCGGTGAGCGGCCCAGCAACCAACGATCTCATCCACCCGGTGCCGCGCAGGGAGCTTCCCAAAGGACGCATGCTCGAGTTCGACTTCCCGGGCCTCGAGATCGGGGTCGCCGAGTACGAGGAAGGGCCCACCGGCTGCACGATGTTCCACCTTCGGAAGGTGGCATCGCTTTCGATCGACGTCCGTGGAGGCTCGCCGGGCGTGAACGGACAGCATCTCGACGCGATCAACGCGATCTGCTTTGCGGGCGGATCCCTCTATGGGCTCGAGGCATCGACCGGAGTTGCCGCGGAGCTCTTCAAGATCCGCGGCTACTCGACGAAGTGGATGGACATCGCGCTCGTGTCCGGCGCGATCATCTTCGACTTCGGGACGCGTGCGAACGCCATCTATCCGGACAAGGAGCTGGGCCGCGCCGCGGTCCGCGCGATGCGGCCGGGCCGATTCCCGCTGGGCGCTCGGGGCGCGGGACGGTCGGCGACCGCGAGCCACTGGACGGGTGCGGAGCTCGCGGGGCAGGGCGGCGCGTATCGCGAGAGGGGGCTCACCAAGATCCTCGCGTTCGTGGTGGTGAACGCGTACGGCTGCATCGTCGATCGGGGCGGGAGGGTAGTCCGCGGCAAGCCGACCGGTCCGGTGCCCGGCCGCGTGCCGCGTTCGGCGAACACGACGCTCTCAGTCGTGTTCACGAACCAGAAGCTCGATCGGTTACAGCTTCAGTCGATCGGCAGGCAGGTGCACGCCTCGATGGCGCGCGGGATACAGCCGTTCCATACGCGCTGGGACGGCGACGTGAACTACATGGTGTCGACGCAGGAGGTCGCGAACGACGATCTCGATGAGGTCACGCTCGGTGAGCTCGCGTCGGATGCGATGTGGGACGCGATCCTTACAAGTTACGACCCGTAGAGCTGCTAGCCGGCGAGCTTCACGCTTCCGCAGGAGAGTCCCCAGTAATGCTCCTGGTCGGCGGGCATCGCGTAGCGGACGCCAACCTCGATCACCGATCGCGACGTCGACCACAGGACGAGCCGCGACCTTGTCGACCAGTGGTGGACGTCTTCGACAGCGTCCCACTGGAAGTCCGAGGTGTAATCAGACACGGCTCGCGCGACGAGCTCGGTCGCATCCTTGCGCGTCCGGCATTCGATCGCGTTCCCGTGGCGGACCGAGCCGCCGAAGAGGAACATCGCGGGCTTGCCATCCTCTTCCACACGCCGCAGATCGTTGTCGTCGTAGACGAGGAAGCTCGTCCACGTCGTCGACGCGCCGCGTCCGACCGTCACGATCGCGTCGTCGCAGCCATCCCCGTTCACGTCAGCGATCCCGATGAGCGGATTCGCCTCCGAGACGTCGTTCGATCCGAGCGTGGCGTCATGGACGGTGCCACTCGCGAGAGTGAGTCGCGCGAGGATGATCGCGTCGCGAGGAGCGCCCGGCGGGCGCGCGAAGAACTGCAGCCGGTCCACCTTGCCGTCGCAGTCGAAGTCCGCCTGAGCCGAGGCGAGACTCGCGCCGACCGGTGACGAGTTCGCCGTCGGGACGACGGCTGCGGTCGGGGTGGGGACGGACGTGGACAGGCTCGGAGCTGTGCCGCCGTCGGCGCCACCCGGAGTTCCGCCGATTGACGGCGTCGATATTGGGGTCGTCGCGACTGCAGCCGCGCATGAAGCCAAAAGTAGTGTCGCCGCGATCGGTAGCAGGTGCCGCACGCTCATAAGCGTGCGCCACCGGTGTTAATGCGTCGTCAGAGTTGTCGCCGATCGAACTACTAGCGCTGGCGCTGCGTCTGCTACCGCTCGGCGATCGGCACCCAGCGCTTCCCGGACGGGCCGGTGTACTCGGATTCGGGGCGGATGAGCCGGTTGTCGCCATGCTGCTCCATGATGTGCGCGCACCAACCGGCCATCCGGCCGACCGCGAAGATCGAGGTCCCGAGGTCGGCGGGAATCCCGAGGAACGTGTAGGTCGTCGCCGCGTAGTAGTCGACGTTCACCACGTTGACCTTCGCCGCCGCCGCAGGCGACATTTTGGGCCGCTGCCGTTCGATCTCAGCGGCGAGACGTTCTTGGATCTCGAAATACTTTGGCCCCTTCCAATCCTTCGAGAGCTCCTGGGCGAACTTTCGGAGGAACTTGGCGCGCGGATCCTCGGTCTTGTAGACGCGATGGCCGAAGCCGGAGAACTTGTATTTCGAGGCGATCGCCTTTTCGACCCACGATTCCGTGCGCTCGGGCGCACCGATCTCATCAAGCATCTTCATCGTCCCGTCGGTTGCGCCGCCGTGCAGGGGTCCTTTCAATGCGCCGAGTCCCGCGGTCACCGCGGCATGCATGTCGGCATTCGTCCCGGCCGCGATACGCGCAGCAAACGTCGACGCGTTGAGACCGTGCTCGGCTTGCAGGATGAAGCAGGTGTTCAAGACCTCGGCCGCGCGGGGATGGTCGAGGCCGGCCATCTTGGCAAAGTTCGCTGCGTGGCCGAGCGTTGGATCCGGCGGGACCGGCTGCTCGCCTCGTCGTCGGCGGATGTAGGTCGCGAGCATTGTCGGCAGCTTGGCGGTGAGACGAATCGCCTTCGCGTACTCGGCCTCGCGGGAGTTATCGCCCTCGGCCGGGTCTTCGGCGGCCGACGCCGAGACGACGGTGCGGAGCACGTCCATGCCCGTCCCGGTCTCGGACATTTCCTGGAGGATCCCGCGGAGGAACGGTGACAAGCTGCGGTGCTTGGTGAGCTCGGCCTTGAAGTCGCGGAGGTCCACTTTGTTCGGAAGTTCGCCATTGAGCAGGAGATACGCGACCTCTTCGTACTCGGCCTTGCCGGCGAGCTCTTCGATGCGGTAGCCACGGTACTGAAGGAAGTTATCGCTGACCGAGCAGATCGCCGTCGTCGTCGCGACCACGCCCTCGAGTCCGCGCGGAGCCACCTTTTCCCGCTCGACGGCCACGAACCGAGTGTCGCACAACCGTTTCGACCTCTTTGGGTTACCGAAGGTCACGAGGACTAGGACTTGCCACTCCAAACGGCCGGCGGTACAGTCCCCGCTGGACGGTCAGGCAGGCTAAACCGCCCGGGGAGGACGAAACATTCGTCAGGCGCGCGCGTTATGGACTGACGCGCGCTCAAGTTGTTAGCCCCTCATCCCACCCACCAGCGGAGGGCGGCGGCCGGAAGGCCGGCGCCCTTTCGCTATGGTTTCGGGCCTTACTTTTGAGAACAGGAAGGGTGCGTCGCTGATCACACGCCTGCGCATGGGCCCTCGTCGCCGAGACCCCGTTTCACGCGATCGGTACCGTGCGATCGCTCGGGGTGCGGGCGTTCGAGCTCCGGCGCGTCCCCGATGGATCGACGCGGCTCTCGTCGGCGCGCTCGCCATCACTTTGCTCATCGCACTTCCGCGCGCGGCCGCGGCGGTCGGCGCCGGCTTCGAGCAAGTCCTGACGTCGATCCAATCGGCCATCCCGCTTCTCCAAGGACGCAGCTCGATCGACCTTCCAGCGGGCGGTAGCTCGAGCGTCGGCGCCGCTCCCATCGCCGATTCACTACCGGCGTACACGCGCGACCCGCAGCTTCAGCTCACCGGGAAGGTCCCATCGTTCGCGGTGCAATCGGGCCGCAGCCTGCAGATCGTGCTGAACGGTGCGGTCATCACGACGACGCCCCTCGACGCGAGCGGCGCATTCAGCGCAACGCTCGCGTTGAAAGATGGCCCGAACGCGGTGGGCATCGCACTCGTCGCCGATCGCGACGTGGTCGCGGCCTCCTCGTACACGGTCGTGCTCGACCGCACGCCCCCGACGCTCACGGTCGCGCAGCCTGCGGCGGGCAGCACGGTCGACGCGAAAAACGTCATCGTCTCCGGAACGACCGAGGTCGGCTCGACCATCACCGTGAACGGACGCATGGTCGTGCCTGCTCCAGACGGTGGATTCACGGACTCTTTCACCGCATCGGCTGGTTCGGTCCCCATCACCATCGTGGCGCGCGACCGCGCGGGGAACGAAACGACGCAGAAGGTCACGGTCGTAGCGCAGCTCGTCTCGCCATCGGCGACCACGGCGGCCGTCACCGTCACTCTCGACAAGACGACGGCTCGTCCTGGTCAGATCGTGCTCGCGACGGTTTTCGTCAGCGGCACCACCGGACCGCGCGCGGGGGTGCTGGTCACGCTGTCAGTCGGTGTTCTCCAGATCGGCACCGCCGTGACCGACAGCACCGGCATGGCGCGCGCGGCCTTCGCGGCGCCAGCCGCGGAGGGCGATGTGAACATCGTCGTGCTCGCCGCCGGCTCATCCGGAAGGGCCTCACTTACCGTAAGCGCGCGCTGAAGCCGATACTCGCGCGAACGTGAGCGACGCGAACCTCGTCCTGTTTTCCCTGCTCGGCGGCACCGCGCTCCTTCTGTACGGAGTGCGCTTCGTGGGAGACGGCCTGCAGCGGGCGGCGGGCACGCGCCTTCGTCACATCCTCTCCACGCTTACCGGTAACCGCTTGAAGAGCCTCCTCGTCGGGGCGGGTGTCACGGCGGTGCTGCAGTCCTCGAGCGCGACGACCGTGATGCTGGTGGGGTTCGCCTCCGCCGGCCTGCTCACGCTTCGGCAGACGATCGGGGTGATCCTCGGAGCGGACATCGGCACAACCGTCACCGTGCAGCTTCTCGCCTTCGACCTGCTCGAGCTGTCGCCGCTCGTCGTCTTCGTCGGGTGGGTCCTCTACGTCGCTGGCCACGGGACCGTGCGTTACGTGGGGCAGGCGATCCTCGGCTTCGGGTTCCTGTTCCTGGGCATGAAGCTCATCCACGATGGGACCGCGCCGCTCGCCACGAACGCGCTGTTCGCGGATCTGCTCGGCGCCCTCACCGACCAGCCACTCCTGCTCGTCCTGATCTCCGCGGTGTTCACCGCGCTGGTGCGCTCGAGCGCGGCGGTCATCGGCCTCGCTCTATCGCTCGCGTCTTCCGGGCTCATGCCGCTTGTGGGCGCGATACCGATCATCTTCGGCGCCAATGTCGGCACGGCGGCCACAGCCGTGATCGCCGCGGTCGGCCAGAACGCCGAAGCGCGTCGCGTGGCCGCTGCGCACGCCGCCTTCAAGATCGTCGGCGTCGCGATCTTCTTTCCGTTCATCGGACCGTTCGCCGATCTGGTCCGCGCGACCTCACCCGACGTGCAACGACAGATCGCGAACGCGCACACGATCTTCAACGTTGCCCTGGCCTTCCTCTTCTTGCCGTTTTCGGGCGTAGCGGCCGATGTCGTGACGCGGCTCATACCCGAAGCTCGTCGCGCCGCCACCGGGCCGATGTATCTAAATCCGGCGGTCCTCGACACGCCTGCAGTCGCGCTGGGCCAGGCCCTCCGCGAAGTCCTCCGCATGGGTGACGTCGTCCTTCAGTCGCTCCGCGAGACCCGAGTCGTACTCGAACGCGACGACATCGCGCTCATGCGCGAGATCATCGCGCGCGACGACCTCATCGACCGGCTCGAGGAGGACATCAAGCAGTACCTCGTGAAGCTGAGGGAGCATTCGCTCACCGAGGAGCAGGCGGAGCGCGAGACCGCGCTCATCTTCGTGATCGTGAATCTCGAGGAGATCGGCGATGTCATCGACAAGAACCTCATGGAGCTCGCCGAAAAGAAGATCCGGGGCAATCACGTTTTCTCCGCGCAGGGCTGGCGCGAGATCGCGGATCTGCACGCGAAGGTGGTCGAGAACCTCGAGCTCGCGATGGGCGCGCTCGCGTCCGGCGATCGGGAGGTCGCGGAGAAAGTGATCAGGCACAAGTCCGTCGTGAACACGATGGAGCGCCAGCTCCGCGCCGCGCACATCCAGCGGCTGCACGAGGGCCTGCGTGAATCGATCGACACCTCGAGCATCCATCTCGACCTCCTCGCGTCGTTCAAGCGTGCGAACTCGCTCGTGACGGGCATCGCCTACGCGGTGCTCGGTCAGCACGATGCCTGATCACTATCAATCTCGGACTTCGTCCGAGACACGCCGCAGGCGCATTGGGTTCAGTCGGCCCGGCAAAGCCGGGTCTCCTTCACGCTTTGAACATCAATCTCGGACTTCGTCCGAGACACGCCGCAGGCGCATTGGGTTCAGTCGGCCCGGCAAAGCCGGGTCTCCTTCACCCTTTGACTAGCGGGCACGCTTTCGTCGGCACGTCGGGATGGTCGTACACCTCCTGGAAGCCGGTCTTCTATCCGCCGGAGGTGAAGCCAAAGGACTTCCTCCGCTACTACGCAACGCGCTTCGGGACGCTCGAGATCAACTACACCTTCAACCACCTGCCGACCGAGAAGAACATCGCCGCCTGGCGCGAGGCGACTCCGCCGGATTTTCTCTTCGCGCTCAAGGCGTCGCAGCACATCACGCACGTGCGCCAGCTGCAGGGCCCGGCCGAGACGCTTCCGATCTTCTTCGATCGCGCGCGGCCGCTCGGCGATCGGCTCGGCCCGGTCCTGTTCCAGACGCCGCCCTGGCTCAAGCGCGATGACGAACGCCTCGCTGGATTCCTCGCGTCACTCCCACGCGATCTCCGCGCCGCCCTCGAGGTGCGCAACCCGTCGTGGTATGTCGACGATGTGTATGAGCTTTTGCGTACGGCCGGTGTCGCCCTGGTGCACGCCGAGGGTGAGAAGGCACCGTCGCCCGTCGAGTCGCTCGGAACCACCGCGCCGTTCGCGTACGCGCGGCTGCGCAAGCGTGAGGGCTACACCGCGGACGAGGTCAGGGAGTGGGCCGCACGCTTTCGGCCGATGCTCGAGGCCGGCACCGACGTGTACGTGTACTTCAGACACGACGACACCGGCGCGAACGCGCTCTCGGCCGAACGGCTGCGCGACCAGCTCGCCGCCTAGGATCGGCTGGTGAAGACGCGGTCGCTCGCGATCTCGGTCGCGCTCGGCAATCTGCTGGTGCCGCTGAACTCGACGATGATCGTCGTCGCGCTCCCGCAGGTCGCGCGTGATTTGAAAGTCGACGTCGCGGAGACCAGCTGGATCGTGACCTCGTACCTCATCGCGATGGCCGCGCTCCAGCCGATCGCCGGCCGGGTGGGGGACCGGCTCGGCCGCCGCAACGTCATGCTCGCCGCGCTTGTCTACTTCGCGGTCGCGTCGGCCGGCGCGGCCGCGGCGGGCTCGATCCTTCTCCTCGCCGTATTTCGGATCAATCAGGCGATCGCGGCCGCCGCCCTCGTGCCGAACGGCCTCGGCCTCTTGCGCGAGGCGATCCCGAGCGGCCGGCGCGGCGCCGAGTTCGGGATCGTGAGCGCCGCCACGGCGGTCGGCGCGACCGTCGGTCCGCTCGTCGGCGGGTTCCTCGCGGCGGTCGACTGGCGCTGGATCTTCATCGTCAACGTGCCGCTCTGCGCGGCCGGGCTCGCGCTCTCGTGGCGCGTGCTTCCGCAGCGTGGCGCACGCGAGACCGCGCGGTTCGATCTCGTCGGCGCGGTTGGTCTCGGCCTGGTCCTGCTCGCGGCCGCGTGGGTCCTGGTCTCGCTCGGCCGCGCGGTGGATCCAGTGACTGTGGCGATAGGCGTCGCCGTGTTACCAGCCGCGGTCGCGCTCCTGCGGTACGAGTCGCGTCATCCGGATCCGGCGCTCCCGCCGTCGCTCTTTCGGATTCGCGCCTTCGCGGCGGCGTGCGCGACCGTCGCTTTTCAGAACCTCGCGATGTACGGGACGCTGCTCGCGCTTCCCGTGGCGCTCGCCGGCGCGAGCGTCCGGAGCGGGATCGCGCTCGCCGCCTTCTCGGGCGGCTCGATCATCCTCGCGCCGCTCGGAGGCCGCGCCGCCGATCGCTACGGACCGCGCCTGCCGACGTTCGCCGGCGCCCTCCTCCTTGGCGCTGGACTCACCCCGCTCGCGATCTCGGCGGGCCAGCTTCCGCTCGAGCTTCTCGCGGCCACGCTCGCGTTCGCCGGCGTCGGGCTCGCGCTGACGTTCCCTTCGATGCGGCTCGCGGCGGTCGAGGTCGTTCCGGAGCGGTATGCGGCGCTGGCATCGGGCGTGTTCTCGACGAGCCGCTACTTCGGGGGAATGCTGGGATCGATCGCCATCGCGATCGCGCTGGCAGGGACCGCCTCGACCGAGTCGCTGCGCGCGCTCTTCTGGCTCTTCACCGCGGCGGCGTTCGCGGCGGCGATCCCGAGCCTCGCGCTGCCCGGGCAGGGCATCGCACATCAAGAGCCGATCTCGGAGGAGGTCGCGGGCTAGGCCGTAAGACGGCGGACGATGCCGGCCGACCCGTCGACCTCGAGCGGCTCGCCGTCGACGAGGGTCGAGAGCGCGACGGACGTGCCCACCACCGCGGGAATGCCGAACTCGCGCGCGACGACTGCGGCATGCGACAGCGGGCCGCCGACCTCGGTGACGACCGCGGCCGCGCTCGTGAACAGCGGGATCCACGACACGTTCGACGACTGGCACACGAGGACGTCGCCGTGCCGGAACTTCGCGAAGTCCTCGAGGTTGCGCACCAGGCGTGCCGGACCGCGTGCGACACCCGCCGAGGCCGGAGCCCCACGCAGCGCGCGCGCCGGATCGTCCTGCACCTCGCGATAGAGCAGGTGCCATATCGGTCCGGCCTTCGGGCCGAGGCCGGCGTCCGGGTCTCCGATCGTCTCTGGCGCTTCGAGGCGCCTCCACCGCTCTTGCTCCGTCTCGCGCTCGGCGATCAGCGAGGAGAGATCGCGTGGCGCGCGCAGCGCGTCACGGACCTCGTCGAGATACAGCAGGAAGATCTGCTCGCGGTCGCGAAGGACGCCGTCGCGCACGAGACGGGTCCCAAACGTTCGCGCCGCGCGGCCCATGTTGGCGTGGTTGCGGCGGTCGAGCCAGTAGTTGTGTTCCTCGGTGAGCGGGCCGGTCGCGCACGCGGCCGCGAGCACCTCTTCGAACCGCGCGAGATCCTCCGGACGATCCGCCAGCGCCGTCCGGGCCTGCGCAGCGAGCTGATCTGCGCGCCCGCGAAGGCCCGACCGCCGGACCTCCGGGTCTTCCGTCGGAATGAGGAGGCGCTGCGCGATCGCGCGGATAAGGAGGGTCGGATCCTCCGCCCATGCGACCGAACCGAAGTGGTCGCCGGACGCGCCGGCCTCGCCGTGCGCGCGGAGGAAGGCATCCACCGCCCGCGCGAAGGAGGGATCGCGTGCGCCGAGCTCGTCTACCGCCGCGCCGCGGCGGATCGCATCGGCGATGATCGGCGATCGTCGCACGGTCTCGGTGAGGGCGAAGAGGTCTTTCTCCAGCTGCTGGAGCGTGATGGCGAGACCCTGCGTGAGGGCGAACGCATCCGCCTCTGATCCGCCGATCAGGGTCTTGTAGGTGTCGGCGAGCTCGTCCATGACGGCGTACGCGCCCGCCGTGACGAGCATGTGGATCCGCCACGCGCGACGATGTCGCCGCCATAGGTCATCCCACGCCGACGCCGCTTCGCCGCCGCCGAGGCCTTCGAGGGACAGCGCGCGCATCCACGCGTAGTGCTCGTTCAGCTCCGGTAAGTAGCGCTCGTCCCATTCGCGCCGCAGACGCCGGGCGAGGGTGCGGCGCTTCGCGAGCGCGACTTTCTGGTGCGCCGACATTTCGTCGGGCGGCCGAAGCGCCTTCGTCGCGGAGTACGACCGCCCGTTGAAGGTCTGCAGGCGCGCCAGCACGGGCGACCCCAGTTCCTCGTCGCGACGCCTCATGCCGTAGTTCGAGCCGTATCGGGTGTACTCCGCCGCGAGCGGAGTGACGACGTGCGTGTTGTGCGCGTCATCGCGGCGCCAGAGAAGCTTCGCGTCTTCGGGATCGTCCCAGGTGACCGGAAAGAGGCGGCGCACCGTCCCCGCGGACCCGTCGACTTCAAGGGGTTCGCCGTCGATGAGCGTGGAGAGCACGCCGCCGGTTGCCACGACGCACGGAACACCGAATTCGCGTGCAACGACTGCCGCGTGACAGAGCGCCCCGCCTATCTCGGTCACGACCGCGGAGGCCATGGTGTACAGGGGCGCCCAGGACACCGTTGACTGCCGGCACACGAGGACGTCGCCCGCGCGCATCTTCGCGAAATCCTCATCGCCGGTGATGAGACGGGCGGGCCCGCGAGCGACACCCGCCGATGCGGCCACACCTCTGAGGGCGTAAGGGTTGTCCTGGGCGACGGAGTAATCGAAGCTAACCCGCTCGATCGCCGCACCCGGCGTGACGATCTCGGGGGCGCTCGGCGGAGCGCCGATCGTCGTCGGACTCACCATCCGGCGCCACCGTGCGAGCTCGTTCCGCCGGCGTGCTACGAGATCGCGCAGCGATTCGGGCGTCCGCAGGACTTTCGCGATCTCAGGTACGTAGAGGAGGAATATCTCGTCGACCGCGTCGAGCGCCTTGTCGGCAGCGAGCCGCGCGCCGATCGCGCGCACGAATCGGCCGACGTGCGCCTGGGAGACCCGATCGATCCAGTAGTTGTGCTCCTCGGTCAAAGGCCCGGCGCTGGTCGCGGCGGCGAGGATCTCCTCGAAGCGGGCGAGGTCCTCTGGCCGGTCCGCGAGGTGCGCTCGGGCGCGCTGCATGATGTCCCTCGCGCGCGCCCTGACGCGTTCGACACGCGCGTCGGGATGCTCACCGTCCGATCGCAGGCGCTGCCCGAGCAGTCCGATGAGCTTCGCTGGGTCGGCGGACCAAGCCGGCGATTCGATATCGAAGTTCTCCTGCCCGATGTCGCCGTGCACGTTGAGGAACGCGTCGAGCTCGCGCGCGAACTCGGACCCGTCCTCGAGCCCGACGAGATTTGGCAGCGCGCGTTCGCCCTGCGCGATCGCCGCCGCGACGGCGGGAAACCGCCGGGCAGCCTCGGTGAGTGCGTGCAGGTCGCGCTCGAGGCGCTGCAAGGTCGGCGCGTTGCCCTGCGTGACCGCGAGCGCCTCGGCCCCATTCGCGCCCACAAGCGTCTCGTATGCCTGGGCGAGCTCTTCCATCACCGGATAGGCCGAGCCTGTGACGATGAAATGGATGGTCCAGATACGGTTTACTCGTCGCCACATTTCGAGCCACGCTTCGGCGAGGTCGTCTCGCGACAGTGCCCCGATCGGGACACCGCGCATCCATTCGTAATGCCCTCGCAGCTCGGGTAGATATTCGTCGTCCCATGCGCGGCGGAGGGTGCGTGCGAAGGCGCGGCGGAATGTTGCCGCTCGTGTGAGCTCGGCCGGCAGCCGATCCTCGGTCACGAGCGGTTTTTCGCTCGCGTAGAAACGGCCGTTGAATGCCCGATGCCGAACGAGAAGCGGGAATCCGATCGACCCGAGGCGTTTCCGAATACCGTAGTCGGGACCGTTTGTGATGAATTCCGTCGACAGCGGCGCGAAAACGCTGTCGAAGTGAGCGTCCTCGCGTGTCCAGGTCAGCTTCGCGTCCTCGGGGTCGTCCCACGTGACCGGGAACTGATCGGCGAGCGTCGTGATCGGGCGGCACTGCAGGAGGTGGAGCTCGCCGTCACGCAGGGCGCATTCGATGTCGACCGGACTGCCCATGACCTCCTCGAGCTGCATCGCGAGCCGGGCGATGCCCGCGATGTCTCGATCCGGCAAGACGCCGCCGTTCGCGGTGATGCGCGACGCGATCGCGAGATCGCTCTTGCGCACGGTGTAGCTGTCCGGCGTGATCGTCCCGGAGGCGATGGCGTCCCCGAGCCCGCGCGCCGCGTTCACCACGACGACATCGCGCGCGCCGCTCACCGGGTCGGCGCTGAACGCGATCGCGGAAGCGTCCGCTGGGACCATGAGCTGCACGAGCACCGCGATCCGCGGCGTTCCGGTGATGCCGCGTTGCCTGCGGTATGCGGTCGCGCGGTCCGAATACACCGACCGCCAGCACTCGAGCAGCGCGTCCACGATCGCGTCGACACCGCCGACATCGAGCACGGTCTCGTGCTGGCCCGCGAACGATGCGTCGCCCGAGTCTTCGCCGATCGCCGACGACCGCACCGCGACCCGCGGCTCGCGCTCGCCAACGCGACTCGCGAGGTCGGCATACGACGCGGCGACGAGCTCCTGCAGCCGCGCCCGGGCCGCGACATCGCCATCGAGCGCGTGGCGGAGCTCGTCGAACGCCGACACGTCGAGACAGAAGCCGGGCGGCACGCGGAAAGAGGTCGCGAGACGGCCGAGGTTCGCAGTCTTTCCCCCGACCGTCGTGGCGTCCAGAGAACCGGCGTCACCCAACCAAGCGACATGCATGGCGGGCGAGTCTAGGAGTATTGCTCCGTGAGTTCGACCGTCGTGACGTTCGTGTCGGTCGCGAGCATCGTTACCTTCGCTGTCGTCGCGCAGCTCTCGCGAGCGCGCGGCCTGGCTCTGCGCGGCGAGACCCTGGTGCGTTCCCGCGGCCTCGCGCACTACGTCGCCTACTTCTTCTTTATCCCGTACGTGGTCATCGGGGTCCATCCCGGGCCGGAGCTTGACCTGCCCGAGCCTCTTCGCTGGATCGGTCTCGTGCTCATCGTCGCGGGGGTCATGTTCTCGATCTGGGCCATCGCGACGCTCGGACGGCACTACGATCTCGAGCTCGAGATCCACAGCGACCACGAGCTCGTCCGCACCGGCCCGTATCGCTTCGTGCGCCATCCCGTCTATACCGGGCTTGGGCTGCACTTCGCCGGCGCGTGCCTCGCGACGGGGAACCTTCTGCTGATCGCGGGTACGCTCCTCGTGACCTATCCGGCCCTGTACCTGCGCGCCGTGACCGAAGAGCGGCTGCTTCGAGAGCGCTTCGGCGCCGCATATGCCGAGTACGCGCGCGAGGTCGGAATGCTTGTGCCCTTGCTCTAGCCTGTGCGCGCACGTAAGGCGCGTTGGAGGAGGGACACGTGAACTGGGTAGCGATCATCGTCGCGACCGCCGCCGCAATGGTCATCGGCTTTCTCTGGTATGGGCCGGTATTCGGCAAGGCGTGGATGGCTCTTTCTGGTCGGGGAATGGGTGAAGGGGCGTCCGCCGGTCCGCTGTACGCGCTGACCGCGCTCGCGGCATTCGTCGAAGCCGTCGCGCTCAACTGGTTCATCAACGAGACCGGCTGGACCACCGGCGCGGGCGGCGCCCTCATCGGCCTCTATGCGGGCCTCGGATTCATCGCGACCGCGTTCTTCTCGCAGGTGCTCTTCGCCGGCCGGCCACCGCGCCTGTACGCGATCGACGCCGGCTATCAGGTCTTTCAGGCCGTCGTGCTGGGGGCAATCATCGGATTCCTCGGCGGCGGGAGACTCGGCTAGACCTCGAGCCCTCCCGCGCGAAACTTCCCGCTTGCTCGTTCGGGTAAGGTGACGGAAGGCATCGCGCGGGAGGCGCCTCGGGCGTGAAGGCGACGCAGGACCGGCTCCTCGATCTGTCGCTCCGTCTGCTGCGGCCGGACTGGCCCTGGCCGGTGCGGTACGGCCTCGCCGTGGTCTTCACCCTCGCGGTCGCCGGGGTGAAGCTCGCGATCCCGGCGTTCGGGAGCCCCGGCCCCGATCTCTTTCTCACCATTCCGGTCGCGGCGAGCGCGGTCCTCGCCGGATTCGGGCCCGCCCTCATCGCGATCATCGGGACCACGCTCATCGCGGCGTATTTCACTCCGCCCGCCGGCTTCGCCATTTCGCTCAACACGAACGGGCTGGACGTCATCGGTTTCTTCTTCGAGGGGGTCGTGGTCGCGATCCTCGGTGCGGCGGTCCGCGCCGCGTTCACGCGAACGGCGGAGACCCTTCGCCATCGCGAGCAGCTCGAGCAGGAGCGGACCGCGTTGATCGCGACGGTCAATCACGAGCTCCGTAACCCGCTCGCCTCACTCTCGGGCCATCTGCAGCTCGCGTCTCGCTACGCCGCGCGCGAGGACATGCGCGAGCGCGTCCCGGCGTCGATCGACGAGGCCAGGAGGCAGGTGAGCCGCCTCGTTCGGCTCGCGGACGATCTGCAGGTGATCTCGTCCCGGGTCGCCGACTTTCGGGTCGAGCCCGAGGCCTTCGAGCTCGTGGCGGCAACGCGTGCCGCCGCGCGCCGCGTCCAGGCTCTCGACCCCGGTCGACCCATCACGGTCAACGCGCCCGCGGCGTCGGTCATGGTTCGTGCGGATCCCGCCCGCCTCGACCAGATCTTCGACAACCTGTTGAAGAACGCGATCGCGTACAGCGCCCGCGGATCCGCCATCGAGCTCTGGGCCGTCGCGGAAGCCGATCACGCGGTCATCCGTGTGCGTGATCACGGCCCCGGGATCGGCGCGGTGGACCAAGAGCGGATCTTCGAACGTTTCGCGCGCGGGGCCGCCGCCGCCGATCAACCCGGGATGGGGATCGGGCTCTACGTGAGTAGGGCGATCGCGACGCGGATGGACGGCCGCCTCTTCGTGGAGACGAGCTCGCCCGATGGATCCACCTTCACGGTGGAGCTGCCGCTCGCCGAGTGGTCAGATGCCGACGGGGACGGCGATCGCGCCGTCCGGGGCGGAGACGGCATCCGGATGGAAGATCGAAGCGAGCAGCTCCACGCCGTCGACGAGACGCGGACCCGGACGGCTGAAGAACGCCGCGCCATCGACCCCGAGGACGCGGGCGTCACCGACTGACCCACGGAGGCGGGCCGCTTCGGTGGCGGCGCGCTCGGCGCCCCAGCCGCACGGCATGGCAATGACGATCTCGGGCTGCGCCGCGAGCACGTCGTCCCAGCCGATCTCCCGCGATCGGGCGCCGGCGGTCCCGAGGACGTCCTCGCCACCCCCGATCCGGACCTGCTCGGGGACCCAGTGGCCGGCGTTGAACAGTGGATCGAGCCACTCGAGGCACGCGACGCGAGGGCGGGAGAGTCCGGCGACTTGCGCTTCGACCGCTGCGAGCCGAGACCCCAGATCGTGGATGAGACGGTCCGCGTCGGCATCGCGCCCGAGGGCCGTACCGATGCGGCGGACATCTTCGAACATCCCCGCGAGGCTCGACGCGTCCAAGGCGACGACCTGCGGCACGCGCGGGAGATGTGCCGGGATCTGGTCGAGGGTGACCGCGCATACCGCGCACAGGGTCTGCCCGAGGATCACGTCCGGCCGCGCATCGCGCAGCGCCTGCTCGTCGAGGTGAAAGGTGCTCTCGCCGCGCGCTCCTGCTTCGCGGACCTGACGGTCGATCTCGCGCGCGCTCGCGTCGTGCGGGATCGTCGAGCGGGTCACCGAGGGCAGCACGCGAACCGTCGGCGGGTAGTCGTCGTCGTGCGTGACCGCGACGAGCTCGTCTATCGCCCCGATCGCGTACACGATCTCCGTCGCCGCGGGGACGAGTGAGACGACACGCACCGCCCTAGGGTAGGCCGATGGACGATCTCATCGGGGAGATCGCGCGGAAGACGGTGAAGAGCTGGCCCGACCTCGCTGTCGGAACGCGGACCGCGCGGCCGAAGGCGTGGGGAGCGCTCGCCGGCCATGGTGTCACGGCGCTGCGCGCGCGGCTCGGCCGTCCGCTGAGCGATGAGGAGCGCCGTGCGCTCTGGGCGGCGTTATGGCGCGAGGCGGTGCGCCCGCCCTAGGCTCTCTTTGCGCGGCCGATTCCAGAGCGGGAGGACCGCGGTCGATGGCGCCGCACGGCCTGATCCTCACGATCACGATCGCGCTGGGCGCGGCGTTCCTTGGCGGCTTCGTCGCCGCAAGGTTGCGGCTTCCTCCTCTGGTGGGCTACCTCGCCGCTGGGATTGCCGTCGGCCCCTTCACGCCGGGTCTCGCCGCGGATCCGACGATCGCGAACGAGCTCGCCGAGGTCGGGGTGATCCTCCTGATGTTCGGCGTCGGCGTCCATTTCTCGCTCGCCGATCTTTGGGCCGTCCGCTGGATCGCGGTACCTGGCGCGATGGGGCAGATCGTGATCGCGACCGCGGTGACCGCACTCGTCGTCCCGCTGTGGGGCTGGACGTACGCCCAGGGAATCGTGTTCGGCCTCGCGATCGCGGTATCGAGCACGGTGGTGCTCATCCGAACGCTCACCGATGTCGGGCTCCTCGAATCCGCGCACGGGAAGATCGCGGTGGGCTGGGTGGTGGTCGAGGACCTCGCGATCGTCATCGTGCTCGTCCTCCTTCCGCCACTCGCGCCGGTCCTCGGCGGGAGTGGAGGAGCGGACGCGAGCGACCTGCCGTTCCGGCTCCTCGTCACATTCGCGAAAGTTGGGCTGTTCGGCGTCCTCATGCTCGCAGTCGGCACGCGCGTGATCCCATGGCTTCTCGCGCAGGTCGCGCGCACGGGTCATCGCGAGCTCTTCACACTCGCCGTCCTCGTCGTCGCGCTTGGTGTGGCCGTGGTTGCCGCCTTCGCATTCGAGGTGTCGCTCGCGCTCGGCGCGTTCCTCGCAGGCGTCGCGATCAGCGAATCGGACCTGAGCCATCAGGCCGCCGCCGAAGCGCTGCCGCTGCGCGATGCCTTCGCGGTGCTGTTCTTCGTTTCGGTCGGCATGCTGTTCGATCCGACCTTTGTCGTGCGCGAGCCGCTGCTCGTCGCGGCCGTGGTCGCGTTGATCGTGGTGCGCAAGTGGCTCGTCTCGTCGGGAATCGTCCTGGCCCTTGGCTATCCGATCCGGACCGCACTCATCGTCGGCGCGGGGCTCGCCCAGATCGGCGAGTTCTCGTTCGTGCTCTCCGAGCTCGACCGTCAGCTCGGCATTCTTCCCGCCCAGGCCCATGACCTCATCATCGCCTCGGCGATCATCACGATCGCCCTGAATTCGCTCCTCTTCCGGTCGATCGAGCCGCTCGCCGAACGCCTGCGCGACATACCGGTGGTCCGCGGCTTCGACGATCGCCGCGCCGGCACTCTCGCCCATCTAGAGCGCGACCGCGCTGAGAAGCTGCAGCGGCACGCGGTGGTCGCGGGGCACGGCCGCGTGGGGTCGCTCGTCACCCGTGCGCTCCAGCGGCGAAACATGGAGGTGCTCGTTGTCGAACAGGACCGCGGGCTCGTGGAGGCGCTGCGCGACGCCGGTACTGCCGCGATCTACGGCGACGCCGGCCACGCTCTCGTGCTCGAGCGGACCCACCTCGATCGCGCGATCCTCCTCGTTGTGGCGCTGCGCGACCCGCAAACGTCGCGTCGCGTTGTGGAATACGCGCGGCGAACGAACGAGCGCCTCGGCATTGTCGCGCGGGCGCACACGCGTGACGCCGCGGACTACCTGCGCAAGGCGGGCGCGAACGAGGTCGTCCTCGGAGAGGAAGAGCTCGCGATCGAGATGACCGGGTACGCGCTGCATCGGCTCGGCGTCTCGCCACAGGAGATCGCGCTCATCGCGAGGGGACTGCGCGCGCGCTAGTTGGAGTAGACCTGCCAGTCCATTGGCAGGACGTGCACCCACGTCTGGCCGGGCTCCAGGTAGATCTTGTGCCCGTACTGGTTCGTGAAGGTGAACGGGTCGACGAGGTTCGCCCGCGACCATGTCCCATCCTGTCGGAGGCCGTCGCGGAAGATCGAGGCCGGTCCCGAGCCGACCAGGCGCATGTCGAGGCTCGGCGCACCACCCGCGTCGTCGACGACGTTGGTCACCCACACGTCCGTCCGGATGATCACGATGTTCTTCGGCATGATCCAGGCGCCGTTCGCAGCGTCCACCTCGAGCACCATGCGCGCGCCGTTCGACTGGTAGCGCAAGTACACGTTCGCGTTCGCGTCGTAGTCGTAGCGAACGAGCGCGTCAGCGCGGTAAGGCACGGTCAGGCTCCTCGCCGGGACGCTGCCCAGGAAACCGCCGAGGGTGGCCGGATGATTCGCCTGCGCAAGGAAGTCCCAGTGCGGCACGTCGACCGCACCGCCGCCACCGACGTCGCTCGTCGCGGCGCGGAGCGCGTCGGACGACGTGAAGAGGTTGTGCGGCGCCACTTTGCCGTCGACGTTCGACCGATAGAAGGAGTTGCCCTGCCCGAGCTGCGGCGAAATGCCGACGTACAGGCCCGCAGCGATGTCGCCGCGCACGAGTCCTTCCATGAGCTGCGAGGCCCCCGAGAAGACGAGCGAACCGCGCACCATCGGCGTCGTGTAGCGATCGGAGAAGCGCACGCTCCGGACCGCGCCGATCGTTCCCGGATCCTGCGAGTGGTAGTAGGTAGCGAGCCGGGTGATAAAGCCCTCGACGAGAAGCTCCCACACCATGTCGGCCTGGCTGATCCCGTAGTGCGGGCGCGCCGCCGGAGCGTTGTCGATCTTCACGGCGAGCGGGCGGCGGTGCGGGTTCGGCTGACCGGCGAGGAGCGGCATCCCGTTCAGCGGCCAGCAGCTCGTGCATCCAAGCGCGCGGAGCTCGCTCGCGGGTGTCGTCCACGCGTCCGCGTCGTAGTGAAGCGCGCGGCCCAGGCTCGTGAGGAGACCCACGTGCGTGACACCGTCCTGGCCCGCGGTCACGGTCGCGACATCGGCCTTGCCGTCTTTGTTCCAGTCGCCCGCGACGATCTGCGTCGGGAGCCACGGCATCGCACCGACCGGCCACGCCACGCCGATCACGTCGCGGAGCGCGTGTCCGTCCGCCGCGAGCATGAGGTGCACGCGCGATGAGCCGTCCGGATAGTCGTAGAGATCGATGATGTCGCTCTGCTTGTCGCCATCGACGTCCGCGGCGGCGAAGCGCGCCTTGGTGATCTCGAAGAACGACGGCGGCGACGTCCAGTGTCCGCCAAAGCCGCCGCCCTGCGGCGCGAGGCTGCCGCCGGCGTCGAGCTCAAAGATGTGAATCTTGATCGAGCCGTCGTCGTACTGGTAGATCATCGCGACTTGGTCCGTCCCGGTCGTGCGCGTGAAGCGGCCTGCGACGAAGCGCGCCTGAGCGGGCCAGATCTGATTCGGTCCTGAGTCGTAGAGGCCGCGGTCACCCGGATAGCGAATGCCCGACGCGGTCGCTTCGAGATAGAGGAATTTGAGATCGAAGTTGTCCTGCGCGTATGGAATGAGGATCCCGGGAAGACCGCTCCCCGTGAACTTACCCGTCAGCAGATCGCCGGCGCGCTGCCAGTCGAAGTTTGTGTGGCGCCAGATGGCGCCGAGGTATGTGAACGCGCTTCCCGTCGAGACCCATGCGACCAGGCGCACGCTGAAGTTGCCGTCGTTGTAGAGGACCGCGAGATCGGTCTTGCCGTCCCCATTCAGGTCGAGCGCCGCGACCTTCATACGGCCGAGGTCGAAGCTGCTCGCACCCGTGATGAACCACTGGGTCGCGACCATCTTGGGGTCGGTGGTCGTGCGATCGAGGACGGCGATGCGCAGACCGAGATCGTCGTTCGGGTCATAGAGCGTCGCGATCTGCTGATAGCCCGAGCCCTTGAAGTCTCCGGCGACCGAATAACCCTGCCCGAGTGTTTGCGCGTAGGCGACGCTCGCGGGCGTCGCGGTCGGGATCAGCCAGGTGGTGGAGACGACGAGAGTAAGAAGGAACGTCGCGACGCGGCGGAACATCATCCGCGAGCACTCTACCGGACGACGCCCCTCTTGCCGACCTTTCACTCGGAACTAGGAACGCTCGCTAGACCGTTCTGTAACGATGCTGCTGAGCTGGTGTTGCTCTGGTTACGCAGACTGAGCGAGTGAAGCTCAGGGCCTTTGCGCTTGCCGGATCAGCGTTGGTGTTGGCTGCGTGCGGCAGCGTGGCCGACTCGCCTGCAGCGCCGCCGGCACCGGCGCCGACAGCGCAGGCGCGTTGTGAGGCGGCACTGGCAGAGCTCCGGCCCAGCGACCATGCACAGTTGGTCGCGGTCTTCGAATCGACTGCTTTGGAAATTGCAGCCTGGCAGGAGAGTGGTCTCATCCTCGGAGGCGGCCATGCCGGTGCGGGCATGTCACCCCTCCGGTCGCACCCGCCGGGCGAGAGCATCGCCTCCTGTTATTTCGACGGAACCATCACCGTTACCGGGCCGCTCCCCGAAGGCGCGAGGCCACCGGTGCTCGAGAGGATGCTGCTGATCCTCGACAGCTCCGGAGGTTTCCTCCAGGAGGTCGGTGGACCGAAGAAAACTTTCCCGCTGGTACGACCCGCGGCTTAGTTCCTGCGGAGCGCCTTCTTCACGAGTCCGGGTATTTCGCTCGGAGCGTTCGCGACGGGGATGCCCGCTTCCTGGAACGCGCGCACCTTTGATTCGGCCGTGCCTTGATTACCTGAGACGATCGCGCCGGCGTGGCCCATGCGCTTGCCGGGAGGCGCGGACCGGCCCGCGATGAACGCGACCGCCGGCTTCTTCCCTTCGGAGCGCATGTACTCGGCTGCGCGCTCCTCGGCTGAGCCGCCGATCTCGCCGACGATGACGATCGCCTCGGTCTCGGGATCCTCATTGAGGAGACGCACCGCGTCCGGCGTGGGCAGGCCGACGACCGGATCGCCGCCGACGCCGATGCACGTGGACTGCCCGAGTCCTGCGCGCGTGAGGAGGTCGGCGATCTCGTAGGTGAGCGTTCCGCTCCGGGAAACGAAGCCGACGCCGCCGGGCGAGAAGTTCTCCGCCGGCATGATCCCGATCTTGCTCTGGCCCGGCGTGATCGCGCCTGGTCCGTTTGGCCCGACGAGCGTCGTCGCCGCGGTCTCGAGCACGGCCGCGACCGTCAACATGTCGGCGATCGGAATTCCCTCGGTGATCGCGATCACGAGATCGATCTGCGCGTCGATCGCTTCGAGGAGCGCGTCCATCGCGGCCGGTGCCGGGACGAACACGATGGACGCGTTCGCTCCGGTCTCATCGACTGCCTGCGCGACGGTGTCGAACATCGGGATGCCGTCGACCGAGGTGCCGCCGGCGCCCGGCTTCGTGCCGCCGACCACCTTCGTGCCGTACTCCTTCATCCGTCCTGCATGGAAGCGGCCCTCGCGCCCGAGCCCCTGAACGATCACCCGCGTGTCTTTCCCTAACAGGACGCTCACGTGCGGGCTGGTTCCTTCGCGAGACGCACCGCCTCGGAAGCGGCCTCATCCATCGTCGCGCGCGATTCGAGCGGTGCCTTCTCGAGGAGCTTCCGGCCGGCCTCTGCCTCCGTCCCGGAAAGTCGAACCACGAGCGGTACCCGCGGCGGATGCGCCTGGATCACGTCAAGGATTCCCTTCGCGACCTCGTCGCCGCGCGTGATGCCGCCGAAGATGTTGATCATCACGCTGCGCACGCGAGGATTCGACAGGACGATCTCGAGCGCCGCCTTCACGACAGCTTCCTTCGCTCCGCCGCCGACGTCGAGGAAGTTCGCTGCGTGGCCGCCCGCGTTGCGCACCGCATCGAGCGTCGCCATCACCAGACCGGCGCCGTTGCCGATGATCCCGACCTCGCCGTCGAGCTGCACGAAGCTGAAGCCGAGCGCGCGCGCCTTCTCCTCGGCTTCCTCGTCGACCGAGACCTCTTTGAGCTTCGCGAGCTCCGTTTGGCGGAAGAGCGCGTTGTCGTCGACGTCGAGCTTCGCGTCGCCGGCCAGCACCGAACCGTTCTTCTGGACGAACAGCGGGTTGATCTCAACGAGCGTCGCGTCCGTCTCGCCGTAGACGCGATACAGGCGCCGTGCGATATCGGCCACGGCGTCGCGCTGCGCGGGCGCGACGCCGGCCGCGAACACCAGGGCACGTGCTTCGAACGGCAGGAGGCCGAGGAGTGGGCTCGGCCAGCCGCGTGCGATAGCGTCGGGACGGGACGCCGCCACCTCCTCTATGTCCATGCCACCGACCGTGGAGAGCATCACAACGGGCCGGCGCCGATCGCGGTCGAGCGTGATCCCGAGGTAGAGCTCGCTCGCGACGTCGGCGGCTCGCTCCACATACACCTTCTCGACGCGCAGTCCTTTTATGTCCATGCCCAGGATTGCCGCCGCAGCGCCCTTCGCTTCCGCGGGCGATTTCGCCACCTTGATGCCGCCGGCCTTGCCGCGTCCGCCCGCGTGCACCTGCGCCTTCACGGCGACTGGCGCGGCGATGGCCTTCGCTGCGGCCTCCGCTTCTTCTGGCGACGTGGCGAGACGACCGTCCGGAATGGGGATGCCCGCGCGCGCGAGGATCTGCTTCGCCTGGTATTCGTGGACCTTCACGGGGTGCCGAACATAGCACCGCCGATGGTCAGCGCGTTTCGGACCTGGCCCCTAAGAGTTCGGCCATTTTGTCGGCGCGTTCGCGAAGATCGCGATAGCCGCTCGGGGCGAGCAGGGTAGTCGCCTCCGCGATCAGGCTACGTGCGTCCGCGATCCGCTCGTCGACGAGGGCCACGGATGCGAGAGCAAGGAGAGCCTCCGCGCGGGTCTCGACGTGCGGCTTCGGCGCGATGCGCACCGCGGTGGTGGCGGACAGCCGCGCTGTTTCGATGTCGCCGCGCGCGAGCGCGACTTCGGCGCGTCTCGTTTCGAGTCTCGTGATCGCGTCCCGTTGGATCGTCATGCGTGCGGGGTCGAGCTGCGCGAAGGTCTCCTCGAGCACCGTCCGCGCGCCTTCGAGATCCTCGCTCGCCTGGCGCGCGAGGCTCGCCACGAGAGCGGCCTCTGCGAGCGCGCCGGGACCACCTATCTCTCTCGCGAGAACAAGGGCTTCTTCAGTGGCGGAAAGCGCGCCAGGGTCCTCGCTCGCGAGCAGGCTGATCGCGAGGGCATACGCCGCTCTCCATCGGTCCATCCGGCGGCCACTTGCGTGGGCGGCGGCGTTGGCCTCCTCCGCGACCTTTCGGGCGCGCAGGTGGTCGCCGCGCGCGGCCGCGTTCACGCAAATCTCGCCGAGGCACGCGACTTCGTACGGGGCGGCGATCACACGCATCTCCGCGAGGGCGCGGTCGAGAAGCGTGGCCTGTTCTTCCAATCGGCCGGTAAGACCAAGGGGCTCGCTCGACGCCCAGACCGCATACGAGAGGATCTCGCGATCCCCGGTCTCGCGTGCGACCGCTATGGCCTCTTCGAACTGGCGCTCGGACTCAGCTATGTCGTCGAGGATCGTGACGGAAGACGCTCTCCACACCAAAAGACGCACGAGTTCGGCGCTCGGTCCGAGCGTCCGCGCGGCGTCGATCGCTACATCGAGCTCGTTCACGGCCGCGAAGTCCGAGTCGAGCCGAAGCTTCACGATGGCTCCGAGCGCGCGCGCGGAAGCAAGCTCGGCTGGGGGAACAGCGCCTCCGGTGGCCACGACGAGCGCGCGGTCGTTCAGCTCGCGGGACGCTCGGAACTCACCGCGCGCGGATGCACTGGCGGCGCTCCGCGAGAGGAGCGTGAAGGCACGGCGGCCGAGATCTTTCGCGCCCGCGGCGTCGAGCTCGTGGGCGAGCGCGAAGGCTCGCTCGGCGTGGTACGCGACGATCTCTGCGTACTCCTGCGCGCGTTCGCCCGCGGCAGTTTCGAGCCACCGCGAGTAGTGGTCGTGCACGCGCGTTCGCTCGGCCTTCGAGAGCGACGAGTACGCGACGTCGCGGATGAGGCCGTGGCGAAAGACGAATGTCGTAGCCCCTGACGGACCGCGGCGGGCGCGTCGAGAGATGAGCCCGCGACGTTCCGCCTCCGCGACATCGCCGGCGGCGGGCGCAGTCGGCAACGCATCGAGCCAGAAGTCGCGGCCGACGACGCTCGCTTCGTGCAGAAGTCGCTTGACGCCGGGTGCCGTCGCGTCGATTCGCGCAGCGATAACGCCGTGCAGTGTCGGCGGAACGACCGCGTGAGACCCCTGATCGACGAGCATGTGAACGTACTCCTCGACGAAGAGCGGGTTTCCCTCGGTCCGTGCGACGATCTCGTCGACCGGCCGGTCGGAGCCACCCGCGAGGAGAGCGCGCACGAGCTTCTCGGTCTGCGGGACGTCGAGC
>Ga0209689_1000529_pt1 | contig 26596 bp, 20 predicted proteins | sample GraSoiAngelo_149_FD_187119 | JGI IMG/M metagenome (GOLD analysis project Ga0209689, IMG submission 187119) | Grasslands soil microbial communities from the Angelo Coastal Reserve, California, USA - 14_1009_09_30cm (SPAdes) (version 2) | ecosystem: Environmental > Terrestrial > Soil > Grasslands ... | reverse complement strand
AGCGCCGAGCGCCGATCGATCACGTAGCGCGCCCGCTCCTTGGTTCTTTGAACAAACCGCCGAGAAACATTCTGACGCTCGGGAGCCCCCCAAAGCGGTAGACCCGCTAGAAAACGCATAGGAACAGGCACTATAACATCCACTGAGAAACTGACGCCAGAAATTCTTGACGCCGCCGGCAGATGAACTCGAAATCGTCATTCAGTCGGAGGACATGGCTCCTTTGTTCGAAAAGACGAAAACTTTTTTCAAGCAAGCGCCTATCTTCAGTCCAGAAAATCCATACAGCACCCTTCCGAGCCACGTTCGTTGGGACCGCGATGAGAAGGGATTTGTCGCCGCCGCTGTCTTCTTATTTTCCAAGGAAGACTGAATCGGGCGCTCCTAGAATCTCTCCTGATGAGAAGACCGTCGAATCCACCTGCAAAATCGAGGGCTCAACTCTGCGCGTTGCTTTCAAACTCCAGAAAACGGTCGACCAAAGTGGCCCAACGCTTAGAACACCGCGCCGCCTTGCCGCCATCGCAGTTAGCGTTCTGGCTGTCATCGGTTTTTTTCTTGGCAAACTTAATTCTTCTGTTAAAATCCGTCGTGTTCCTCGAAATCGCCATCGTAATTTTCGCCATGCTTGTCACGTGCCTCTGCACGCCCGTTCTTGCTGCCCCGACATCAAAGCCTGCCAAAAACAGCTGCCTAACTCCCTTTAGAATCAGCAGTTCCGGAAATACCCGGGCGCGTGGGGGCATCGCCTTGGTCCTCACTGCCCTCGCTGTGATGCAATGGACCGCACCTAAATCGGCCTGCGCAGCCTCGCCTCAGTCAGCCCCCATCAAAACGCTGGACTCTGGGCGGCAGAATCGCGCCCAAGCCTCTGCAGGCGGGGGTAACTCATCAGAACCTTCGCCGCCTCTCGATCCGATTCTCGCCGAAGCCAGATCGCTTGCTGATAAGGGCATGGCCTCAGAAGCGGAACGTAGGGTCCGCCAATATCTCGCCGTGCATCCTGACTCCGCGAATGCTCATTTCTTGCTCGGGCACATCCTCTTCCGGGAGATTCAGTCAGAAGCAAGGCTGGAGAGCCAGCTCGCGCTTCAGGTTCAGACTCCTATGGACGGCGCGAAGGTACTCGGTCGAAATTCCTCCGACGCCAAGGATCGGGACGAGAAGGCTAAGGCTTCGCTAGCGGAGTTTACCGCAGGCGCAAAATACAGTGCCCCCATCGCCGCGGATTTGAAAGTTGTGGCTTTCGACTATGTCCTGCTGGGTGACTACTTGGACGCCGACAAATGGCTGACCAAGATGCTCGAGTGGACTCCCGATGATGCCCAAGGCTGGTACTACCTTGGCCGCACCAAGTACAACGAGAATCGATTTGCGGAAGCCATCAGCGCGTTTGAGCAATGCTTGAAGGTCGATCCGAAAAATGTCAAGGCAGAAGACAACTTGGGACTGTCGTACGCGGGTCTCGGCCAGAACGAGGAAGCCGCCACGGCCTACCAAACTGCGATTGCCTGGCAATCGCAGTTGCCGGTCAAGAATCCTGGACCGTACATCGATCTAGGCAGCTTGCTTCTCGATGAGAACAAACCGGATGAGGCCATTGCGAATCTTCTCCAGGCTGTGGAGATCTCCCCTCGAGATTCCAAAGCGCATGAACTCTTGGGCAAGGCCTACGCCCGGCTGGACCAGCTGCCGAAGGCGCAAACGGAACTGGAGAAGGCACTCGAGTTGTCTCCCCAAAGTACCAATCTCCACTGTATGTTGGCCCCCGTCTATCGAAAGCAGGGACTCGCCGAAAAGGCCAAGCTCGAATTTGACCGCTGCACTGCCATGCACGGAACGCATTCTTCGCCAGAAACTCCTCGCCCTTGAAAAAAATAAAGCTGCCAACGAGGAATCCTTTGGAGCTCTGAAGCAGAATTGAATTCGGTTGCAAGAAATACGCCGAATGCGCGGCCCTCGAACACGGCAAGGACATCTTTCTCCGTTTATTCCTGCGGTGGATTTTCCTTATTCTGCAAGACTTGCTGCGCGCGCTGCGCCGTTGCGGCCCGGGCGCTTTCTTCCAGCTTGGTGAACACTTGCATTTCCGCCTTCGCGTCTTGCGCGCGTCCCAGCGCGCGATACGCTTGGGCCAGCAAAAAGTGGATGCTGGGATCGGAAGGGTCGGCCGTCTCCGCCGCCTGCAGGTCTTTCACCGCCTCTTCGTTCCGATCAAGTCTCATCAGCGCGCGCCCGCGGTCCCCCCGAGCCGGCATGAGGGTGGGGCAAATAGCGAGCGCCTTGTCGATGTCAGTGACTGCAAGCTGCGGGTCTAGGTGCTGCTCCAGGAGAATATTTCCAATTTTCCATTGCGCCGTGCAATTGTTCGGGTCGTTGGCAAGTTCCGCCTCGAACTGCTGAGTGGCCGCATCCCACATGGAGAGACTCCAATAGGTACTGCCGAGTTTGTAGTGAGTGCCGGGCCGCTGCGGGGCCATCTCCACAGCTTTCTTATACTCGATCAGCGCTCCATCGAAATTCTTCATGCTTTCCATAACCTCGCCGGAAACTTCGTGCATCAGAACTGAATTTGGATCGATCTCATTCAGCTTTCCGAGTGCCTGCTCGGCGAGTTTCATGTACGCGCCGCCGAGCAGATACCACACCTCCTGGTCCTTGGGCTCGCGGTGTGCCAGCTGCTGGAGATGAACTGTCGCAGCTTCCAGCTCGCCCATCTTGATCAGAGCGTTCGCCAAGAGCAATTCCGCATCGTTGTCCTTTGGATTGGCCCGAAGAGCTGCCTCAAGCCTCGGCCGCGCCGAGGCGTACTCGCCCATTTCGTAAAGCGAGATACCGAGCAAGGCGGAGGCGGAAGACATCGCCGGGTCAATCTTTAGGCCTCTTTCGAGAACGGCCGCAGCTTTACGGTACTCATGCTGCTTCAGGTAAAGGGAGCCAAGATTGTTATAGGCAGCGCCGAGACGCGGAGAGATTTGCAGGATCGATTCGTATTTGGCGATTGCACCATTCAGGTCGCCACTGGCCTGCGCTGCTTTTGCCTCGGCATACAAATCTTGTACGCGGTCATCCGCTGAAGCAGTCGTCGATTGTGCTTCGAGCATTTGGGAGGGGAATAGCAGGAACGGGAGAAACAGAAAAACTGAGACCAGCGCCACCATGAGAGAGCTGCGCGACGGAATGGAAGCATAAGTGAACAGCATTGCGAGCGCAATTTTACACTTCGATAGAGAGATATCAAAGCGAGTTAGAATTTGCGACCCATAGGTGTCTTAGAGATGGCGAGGCAAAACTGCTAAGGGGTCTAGCTGCTGCAATTTGGTTTGCCTTGGGAGGCGGCGCGCCCATGACGAGAGATATAGAGAGTCTTGATAACGCCGAATTCGCGTGCTACCCTTCCGCCAAATCTAGGGGTCGTGAGCCATGCAATCCGCTCAGTGTTCGGGTCGAACTCTACGATTTGGATTTTTTGAAGTCGATCTCCGTGCGTCCGAATTGCGCAAGCACGGGATTCGAATAAAAGTCCAAGAGCAGCCCTTTCACATACTGACTCTTTTGTTGGAGCGCTCCGGAGACATCGTCACGCGAGAGGAACTCCGGCAGAAACTCTGGCCTGCTCATACGTTTGTGGATTTCGATCGCAGCCTGAACAAGGCCATGACCAAGCTGCGGGCCGCCTTAGGTGATTCTCCTGAAAGCCCTCGGTACATCGAGACCCTGCACCGCCGCGGCTACCGCTTCCTGGCGCCTATCACGCCAATTCGAGAAGACCCAGCCGAGAGCCACGCCAATTTCAATCATGCAGCACTGGAGCGGGCGGCGGCTTCGCTCGAGAATGACCAGTCTCAGGATCACCCGAAAACAGGTTTCCTCTTGTCTCATCCTCGTCCACCAGCAACCTGGACCTGGTTTTCGCTGCTGCTCGGAACCTCAACCGTGCTGGTGTGTCTGACCGCGCTCTTCTTGCTTCGCGTCAATCACTCCATCGCACTCGGGAGTTCTTTCGGCAATCTCAATCCCCGGCGTTCCGTTGCCGTGCTGGGTTTCCGGAATCTCTCAGGCGACTCCCAGGAAGCCTGGCTCTCGACGGCTCTTTCTGACTGGCTGACCACGGAACTTTCCGCGGGAGAGCAGCTCCGGACGATCCCGTCGGAGAGCGTTGCACGAATGAAGATCGAACTCTCTCTGCCCAACGTCGATAGCTTGGGAGCGGCCAGTCTTTCGAGAATTCGCAAGAATCTGGGGACGGATTTGGTGGTCGTGGGATCCTACGCCATCCTGGGAGGGCAGTCCCATGGCCAGATCCGACTTGACCTCCAATTGCAAGATACTCAGAGCGGTGAAACGGTTGACGCGATTTCGGAAACAGGTACGGAATCACGTCTGTTTGACCTGGTTTCCAGGGCCGGAGAGCACCTGCGTGAGAAACTGGGAATTCGAGCGGTCACGCGTGAAGAAGCCGCGGCGTTGGCGGTGGCACTGCCTTCGAATACGGAAGCGGCGCGGCTCTATTCGGAAGGTCTAGCCAAGCTTCGCGTCTTTGATGCACTCGCGGCTCACGATTTGTTGTTGAAATCGGTCGCCAAAGAATCGAATTACGCTCTATCCCATGCAGCTTTAGCCACCGCATGGGGACAGCTCGGATACGACGAGAACGCCAAGGCGGAAGCAAAGAAAGCCTTTGATTTGTCTGCCAATCTCTCCCGCGCGGAGCGCCTGCTGGTCGAAGGCCGCTACCGCGAAACCTCTCGCGAGTGGGGCAAGGCCATCGAAATCTACCGTGCCCTTTTTGAATTCTTTCCGGATAACCTGGACTACGGTCTGGCCTTGGCGATCGCACAGGTCAGCGCGAACAAGTGGAAGGATGCCCTGGACACCATTGCAACGTTGCGAGAAATGCCGTCGCCGCTTCGAGACGACCCACGAATCGATCTCGCGGAAGACGATGCGGCTAGGTCGCTCGGAGACACCAAGAGGGCCGAGGCGGCTCTGGCCAGAGCCGCGGAGAGGGCACGCGTGAAAGGGGCAACGCTGCTCCTCGCGACGGCTCGGCTCGATCAAGCCTGGCTATTCGAAAATATCGGAAGGCTCGACGAGGTCGAAGAAGTGGTGCGCGAAGCAATGCCGCTCTATGTCGCAGCGAATGACCGGAGGGGTGTCGCACGCGCGTTGACTCTGAAGGCCATCGCGCGCGAAAACCAGGGAGACTACCTGGGAGCGAAAAAAGGCTACGAAGAGTCTCTGGCCATCTATCGGGAGTTAGGTTGCAAGCTCCGCCTTGCCAGCGAATATATCAATATGGGAGGCATTCTCCTGCATCTTGGTGACCTACCCGGGGCGCGCGGAAACTATGAGCAAGCGCTCGAAACCTACAACGAGATCGGGGATCAGGATGGCGTGGCACTGGCGAAGAACGGCCTGGGAGATGTGTTTCAAGCGATGGGGAGGCTGATGGAAGCTAAGGCCATGTTCGGAGAAGCTCTGGAGATCTGTCGCCAGATCGGCAATCGAAGCCGGCAAGCCTCATCGCTGGCTGGATTGGGCGGAGTGCTCCGTTTTGAAGGCGACGTTGCTGCAGCTCGGAAAAATGAGATAGAAGCGGAAGGAATATTTCTGGAGATCGGAGACAAATCGTCAGCCGCGCAGGCCAATCTCCATCTAGCCAGGCTGTTCCTGGACGAAGACAAGAGCGCGGACGCTGCGCTTGCGGCTCGCCGGGTAGCAGAAGTTTTCGAGAAAACAAGAGCCTCGGTGGACGAAGCTTCGGCCAATCTCGTGCTGTCTCGAGCACTGCTTGCACAAGGGAACATGGTTGAAGCGCGGGAGAGTGTCGAGCGAGTAAGAGGGGTCGCAAAGGAAACCCACAGCCGAGAACTGGAGTTGTCAGCGACGATCACGGCGGCTCGCATCCGCGCGACTTCCGGGAGCGCCGCCGACCGCAACGAAGCGGCAAAGCGCCTCAACACCGTGATCGGCGAAGCGACCACTGCTGGTTTTGCCGATGTAGTGCTCGAGGCGCGTCTCGTACTGGGAGAGGTCGAAATTGGCTCTGGACAAGCGACGAATGGCCGCGCCCAGCTGGCAGCCTTGGAGAAGGATGCTGAGGGGAAAGGCTTTGGTCTGGTGGCAAGAAAAGCCAGAGCAATTCTCCGCCGCGGAAGTGAAAATCTGGTTGGTAACTAATTGAAGCTAAGCTGCGCGGAAAACCCGAGCCGCCTCGGTAGTGTCCTAAGTAGATCTTGATTGAGTTTTCGCGAAGTTCCACGGAACATCCGTGAGTTCCGCGTATATCTTTGGAGGGCAGGTGATTTCTGGTGCTCACGTAATTGTGTACAGTAAAGACGCCGAAGCGGATCGCGCATTTTTCCGCGACGTTCTCGGGCTCAAGTCCGTGGACGCGGGCCATGGTTGGCTGATCTTCGCCCTCCCACCGGGAGAAGCCGCATTTCACCCGTCCGATGAGAATGGTCTCCACGAACTTTATTTCATGTGCGACAGCCTGAAAGCCGAGATGGCTTCACTCGCGAAGAAGGGCGCTAAGTGTTCCGAGGTTCAGGAAGCACGATGGGGTTCAATTACAAAGATGCGGCTTCCCGGTGGAGGCGAAGTCGGCCTTTATCAACCGAAGCATCCGACAGCCTTGGGCCTCGGCACGGATTGACGTGCCGGTCAAGTTAGGACAACGTCCGCGCCTGAGGTGACAGTCAAGACTCCGATTCAAATACGCGGAAACGGCGCTCCAGTTCCCATTGCTGCTGGGCTCTCTCACTGGACTTGAGGAAGTCCCCGCAATTGGTCGAAGGTTTCTCCGTCCCGGGAGAGTCGTGTGAGCATGGGGAAACGGCGCGATTGAACACATCCGGCGCGCTCCACAAGCTGGCGCCGGGCAGGAAGCTATGTTCCAGTCCGGTACGAACCATGCGCTTGAGGTCGCCGTAGTGAAGGTCGTAGGTCAGTACGGCGCGGACGTATTCGTGGGTCAGGTCAATTCGCGACACGCCCTCATCGTCGGTCGCCAGCGCCACGGGGACGCCGAACATCCGATAGAGCGAGAAGGGGTGATCTTTGCCGCTCACACCGAGGATCACGTCATTGCTTGTCAGGCTAATTTCCACCAGCACATGTTTCGCGGCCATCTCTTTCAAAAGCGCGTGGGGATGATTCTCATAAATAATGTCGACGCCGTGACCGATGCGTTCGGCCTGAGCCTGCTCGACGGCCAGACGAATATGGCAACACAAACCTTCGTAAGGAACCAGACCCGGTGTAAGCTCGCCCGCGTGCAGGCTCACGTGGATTTTTGCGTACCGCTCGTGAAGGAAGCCGACGATGCGCATGTGCAGAGCGTAGTCGGACATGGCTGTGTAGCCGTCTTCGGGCATGACTAAATTGATGCCCACGAATCGCGGATCAGCCGACGCCGTCTCAAAACAGAGCAGCGCTTGCGCAAAGACCTGCTCCTTGGAAAATCCGCGCAGAACCTGGCAAAGATAGCGGACCTGCACGTGGCAGGCGGAAGCCGCATCCGGTTGTCCACAGTGTTCGCGCTTCAGCCGGAGAGCTTCAGCCTGGTCGAGGCCAGTCTTGGCGATCGCCACGTCGTCGCGCAATCCGTGAGCTAGCAATTCATCGCGCAATTGGCTGAAATCATCGCGCCAGCGAATCTCTCTAGCGATAGCGGCAGTGTGACTGAAGTCGGGCGTATGCATCAGCTCGAGATATTGCTCATTCTGTGCGGCAGCGCGAGTAGCGACCTCATCGATCCATTCGCCGAGATGACGATGATCGGTACCGCCGAATTTCGCAAAGGTATCGAAGAAGTGATCGTGCCCCGTTACTCCCGGTGAAGGCACGAAACCGCGCATGGAGAAAGTATCCACCAGCGCGTCAAAGAGATGCTGGTCTTGGTACGCCTCGGCCGCGGGGACTTTGCCCTCTCCGCAAGCAGGTTGGTCCGAGCCGCTGTCGGAAGAGGATTGCGGCTTCGAGAATGCGAGTTTCGCAAGATCGATGCACAAACCATCCTCGGCTGCGGCGCGAATCCAGGATTCCGCGTAAACTGCGCCGCTCAGATGATTGTGCAAATCAGCGCCCTTGGGCATGCCGAGGAGATAGTGACGAAGCTGAAGCAGATTCCGCTTCGCGGCTTGCAGTCCGAGTTCGGTGCGTTGCTCAGAATTTGTTGGCGCGGCCGCAGAACCGAGGGTCTTGGTTTGTGCCAAAGCCGTGGAGGCGAAGAGCAACAAAAGAACTAGAACACGGTGCGATCTGGAGAAGGTGAGGCTTCCTAAACGATTAATTCTTGAGTTTTTCATAAAAAAGGATTTCTCCAGGAAATCGCAGCACGATCGGATGGGCCACGAAACAATCGGATTTTTGCGGGAGTGACCTGTGCTATAGAGTCTCATTCGCGCGAAGCACAGCATATCAGGCAGATCGAACAGATCAAGAGGTTGGGGGATTTCATGAGCAGATTCCTTAGTCGGTGCGTGCTGGTGTTGATCGAGCTCGGAATTGTCTCGCAACTGATTTTTGCTCAAGGCGCGCCACCCAGCAAACCGATCCGCATCAAGGTCGTGGTCGTCGCCATGTTCGAACGCGGTGAGGACACCGGGGATACACCAGGGGAATATCAACTCTGGGTCGAGCGCGAGCACTTGGATCAAATCAACCCGCTGCCCGCCGGGTATCACCAAGTGCGCCTGAACAAAGACGGCGTGCTGGGCATCTTGACTGGCGTGGGAACGGCCAAAGCAGCGGCATCGGTGATGGCCGCCGGTCTGGACCCGCGATTCGACTTATCGAAAGCGTATTGGATTGTCGCCGGAATCGGCGGAGGAGATCCCTTGGACGTATCGCTGGGGTCGGCGGTTTGGGCGGATCACGTTCTCGACGGCGATCTGGCTTACGAGGTCGACGCGCGGCAGATTCCGGAAAGTTGGCCCACGGGCTATGTGCCGTTGCGCAAGGCGACGCCCTACGAAGAGCCGGTACGCAAGGAGCTGGAGGGCGAGGTCTACACGCTCAATCCGGAACTTGTTGGCTGGGCGTTCCGCCTGACGAAGGATCTAGCACTTCCCGATTTCGATTCTTTGCGCAGTTCGCGAGCGCGCTTCGCCGGATTTCCGAATGCGCTGAGGCCACCATTCGTCACACGGGGCGACACGCTCTCGTCGAGTACCTTCTGGCACGGCTCAAAAATGAATGAGTGGGCCAACGCATGGACGAGCTACTACACTGGCGGCAAAGGGAATTACATGATTTCAGCCATGGAAGACACCGGCACGATGCAGGCGCTCACCTTCTTGAGTCAAGCCAGTCGCGTGGATTTGCAGCGCGTATTGGTGCTGCGCACAGTAAGCAATTACGACCGCGAGCCGCCGGGCATGAGCGTTACCGACAGCCTGAAGACGATGGTATCCGGCAACTACTCGGCTTACTTTCCTGCTTTGGAAGCGGCTCAGACCCTCGGCGATAAGGTGGTGCGGGAGATTGTCGAACATTGGGCTGATCGCGAATCCACGCTTCCACATCAGCCGTAGGCGACCAGCAATTGTTTTTTTTGCGAGCCGCGCATGAGGGCAATTCTTTTGCGATTCTGCGTTGACGCCGGGTTACTCCGGAGCCTATAGTGGCGCACACTTTTGTTTGAGGAGAGCCCGCTTGCCTGCGGGGACACGTGATGCGGGAAGGATACGGCCCGTTCAATCGGTCGAAGTGAAATGCAGCTCAAGCGGACAGCTTCGCCAGTGACTCCGCTAGCACCAGCGTGCCCCGGGAGATATCTTCCGGGGCTGCGTATTCATCGGGGCGATGGCTGTAACCATGGCGGCAGGGAATGAAGAGCATGCCGGTCGGGGCGATGCGCGAAATAAAAAGCGAATCGTGGTAGGCGCGGCTCACCATCTCGAGAAACGCGACTTCATGCTTGCGGCAGGAATCGGAGAAAGCTGCGCGCACCTCGGGCGCGCAATCCGCCGGAGCATCGGCATTGAGCAATTTCGGCTGAATCGAAACGTGGCGTTTCGCGGCAAGATTTTGCCATGCGCTCTCGATCAATTGCATAACGCGATCGCGCCGCGCTTGATTGGTGTCGCGGATGTCGAGAGTCAGGTGGACGCGGCTGGGAATGCTGTTCACCGCTCCGGGAAAGACTTCACAGACACCGACGGTGGCGACGGTATCGCCAGCTCCGCTCGTGCGCGCTGCGTTTTCGATGGCTAGAACCAGCTCGGCGGCCGCACAAAGCGCGTCTTTGCGGTCCGGCATGAGCACTCCACCGGCATGCCCGCCGGCTCCCTCGACTGAAATGCGAAGACTGGCGGGCGCTGCGATGCTCATCACGATTCCGAGGGGTGTCTGGGCGCGTTCGAGGAGCGGACCCTGCTCGATGTGCAATTCAAGGAACGCCTTGTAATAGCCTGTCGGTAGTTTCACATCCTGAAGATTTCCGTGGAGGCCGGCTTTTCTGCGAACCTCGTCTAGCGATTCGCCGTCGCCATCCGTCAAGCGTCCGGCGGCGTCCGCGGAAACGGTTCCCGAGAGTAATCGGCTTCCCAGGCAGCCGATGCCGAAGCGCGTTGGTTCTTCGGTCGCAAACACAAGAAGTTCGAGCGAATTCTTGGGCCGGAATCCAGCCCGCTGCAGCGCGCGGAGCGCTTCGAGACCGCCAAGGACTCCAACGACCCCGTCGTACTTGCCGGCGTTGGGAATTGCATCCATGTGCGAGCCTGTGCCGACGGCTGGCGCCGCAGGATCGGCCCCGTTCCAGCGGGCAAAGATATTTCCAATGGCATCCTGTCGCACCGTGAGCCCGGCCTCCTCGCAACGTGAGATCAGCCAGGTGCGAGCTTTCAAGTCCGACGGCGTGAAAACGATTCTCGTGACCGCAGGCGGCGCCGCGTCCGAAAAAGAGGCCAGCGTTTCCAGTTCAGCAAGCAAGCGGTGCTGATCAATTTCCAATCTCATTTCTTCGCGTCGCCGAGAGGATGCCGGTTCCAGTCTTTATAAATAAGATACTTGGCAGGCACTTTTCCAAGGGCTCCGAACCATTGGGGACACCACGGCCCCATCCAGATGAAGTCGCCAGCCGCGACGGGATACCAGGAATCGCTGAGCCGGTAAATGCCGCTTCCTTCGAGCATGATCAGTCCATGCTCCATTACATGCATTTCCACCATGCTGAGCGAGGCGCCAGGCTGGTACACCATGGTATTTACGGCAAAATCAAAACTCGGGTCGTCAGGAAGCAGACACTTGACCTGCAGATCGGGGTCATCATCAAGAGTGTGGAAAGAAACGGCGTCTTCGCTGGATACCAGCAGGCGTGGCGGTTTGGCAGTCTCCAGTGGTTGGTATCGTTTTTCAATCACTGCGACGCGGCTCTTTTCCTTGGCGAGGACACGATGCGGCAGCTTTTCGGGCAAGTACGCGTAACCGCGCATACCGAGGTCGTGTCGTTTCTTTCCGACTTGCAGGACAATGGCGCCCTCCATCACATAGAGGAATCGCTGGGCGGCGGCGGAGGCCAATTCGCCTTGCGGCTCGAGCTCAGCAGTGTATTCGGCAAACGCCGCGCCAAGCGCGGGGCCAATGTGAACGACGGCGGAGGCATTCTTCATGCCGGGCAGAGCGGTGCGCACAAAGGTGTCGGGAGTGAGAAGCAAGTGGTTGCGCTGACCAGAGCTGCGCGTTTGACCTAGGTTATGCACGGCACGTCCTTCCGAGAAATTCCCGCGAGGCGGCCAGCTGCGTCAGCAAATGAAGCCCGCACTCCAGCGCTTTCGCGACGTCGTCGAGATACACCGATTCCAATGGGTCGTGGCTGATGCCCCCGGGGGTTCGCAAAAAAATCATTGCCGCGGGAATTTTTTCCGCGATGATCATGGCATCATGGCCCGCGCCGCTGGCCATGCGATGAGGCTCGCAACCAGCTTTTTGAATGGCATGCCCGATCTGCGCCGCCAGGAAAGGATCCATCGCCACAGCATGCTGGGCAAGGAGCGTCCGCCACCTCAAGGTCACACCGCGGCGCGCGGCGATCGAGTCGGCTTGCCGAATCAACTCGTCCACAGCTTCAGTGCGCGCACCATCTGAAGCGTGGCGAATATCCAGCATGGCGCGCGCTTCTCCGGCAATCACGTTCGTCGCGCCGGGCTTGGCTTCAAGGAATCCCACGGTCGACACGATTCCCGGAGTGTGCTGTGCCAAGTTCTCGACTGCGAGAATCCACTCCGCAGCCGCGGCCAGTGCATCGTGCCTCAGATTCATGGGTGTCGTTCCGGCGTGGTTCGCTTGCCCTGAAAATGTAAATTCCAAGCGGTTTTGGCCAACGATAGCTTCCACAACTCCGAGTGGCCGCCCCAAATGTTCAAGCACCGGCCCTTGCTCGATGTGAAATTCAATATATGCCAAGACATCATCTCCGAACGCCGCTTTGGAAATCTCACTCGGATTCAGCCCAAAATCTTGAATCGCCTTGCGAACGGATACGCCATCATCATCTTTGCGGTCGAGAAGTTCTTGGTCGATTTGGCCAACCAGTGCGCGGCTTCCGATGAACGGAACGTCGAACCGCACTCCCTCTTCTTCCGAAAAGCCAATGACCTCGATCCCAAACGGGAGCCTCCGGTCCCCCAGCGATTCCACCAGCCCAACCGCCAGCACTACTCCCAGAATTCCGTCGAAGGCCCCGGCATTCGGGACGGTGTCCAGATGCGATCCAACCAGGATTCGCGGCGCTCCGGGCAATGTCCCAGGATAAAATCCCCGCAAATTGCCAACTGCATCTACCGATACGGTCATGCCCAGGGCTTTCATCCAGGAAGAAACTTCCCAGTGACAATCACGCATCGGCGCAGAAAGAAACGTCCGCTTCGTCGAGCCTGGGTCTTCTGAAAACGACGCAAGCTTCCGGCAGCGTGCGGTAACCTGTTCCGCTAGATTTGCAAAACCGCTGGTCGTCAGCACTGGATTCTACCTTTGCTCACGCACACGCTTCGTTGGACTCAGAACTCCCGGATAAGCTTCGCTGCCACCCAGCCCGCTACAACGAGGGCCAGCAGAATCTGCCAGCCGTAGCGGTTCCCGTAGGTCGCAACTGGAAAATGATTGCTCAGCATCAAAAAGACAGCCGGCACGGCCATAAACGTATTGTGCTTGGACCGCAATTTCGCTTGCGCGCCCAGCGACGGGTCGAACTTCTCACCCGCTGCCGCCGCCGCGACCATCTTGCGCTGCGCGGGAAGAATCGAGAACCACACGTTGGCGGTCATGATGGTGCCGAAGATCGCTCCCACATGGATGTACGCGGCGCGGCCGCTGAACACGTGCATCAATCCCCAAGCCACGGCCGCCGTCATCACCAAACCAAATCCCGCGAACATCGCCTGTGACCTTCCGAGCGGTGAACGCACAGCTAGGTCGTAAATGAACCAGCCCGCCACCAGGGTACCGCATCCGATCGCCACACCCGCTTGCTTGGGAATGTCCGCAACGTCCGGATCAATAAGCCCATCCCCCAGGTAATACACGAGCACGAGGAGAACCATGCCGCCCAGCCACGTCATCAACGCTTCCCAGCGAAACCAGTGGACCTGCTGCGGCAGAACGCCCAGCGACTCTTGTTTCTCTACGGAGTAGAAACCTCCGCTGTGCACCATCCACACCGCCGAAGCTGTTTCGCTCACCGCCACTTTCTTTTCGAGCCTTCCGAACTGGCCGTCCAGCCAGGTGAAGTAGTACGTCTGCCCGAGCCACATGATCCCCGCGAAAACGTGAAACCACCGCACAGTGAGGTTTAGCCATTCTCGGATCGCAGAACTCATCTCAGCTTCCTCGGTACGTGGTGTATCCGTGGGGACTCAGCAGCAAGGGAATATGAAATTGCGACTCTCCGTCCCGAACCTCGAATGTGACTTCCACCACGGGATAGAATCCCTCCACGCCGCAAGCGGCGAAATATCTGGAGGTGTCAAACGTCAGGCGATACACGCCTGGCGCGAGCGTTGCACCTTCCGGCAACAATTGGCGGCATCTTCCGTCCTGGTCCGTTTGCCCGGAACGGAGAGAAGACCATTTGCCGGCAGGATCTTGTCGTTCCAGGCGCACCTGCACACCAGAAGCGGGTTTGCCCGTTGCTGTATCCAGAACGTGCGTGGAAATTCCACTCATCCCGTGATCCATTTCTTCAAGCGGATGTGCATGATTTGACGCTGCTCCTCAGACGCCTCGCGGAGTTCGGTTGCCTGATCATTGTGCAGCCGGCGGCGCAGAATCTCCAGGATTTCGCTGGCCGATTTTTCCGTCGCGCAAACAATAAAAATCCGCCCGAACTTTTGCTCATACTCGCGATTGCCCCACTTCAGAGCCATCTGCAAGGCTTCATCCGGTGTGGAAGCTTTCTGTTGCTCTTCGGCCGACCACGAGGAAGACTGCCCCCCAGCAACCTCTTCCGCAGGCATTTCTCCGATTCGCGGGTGACTCTCGAACGCCTCCAGCCAATCCGTCTTGCCGAGACCGCGCCAAGTTTCATCGGAGGCCGCAAGCAGTGCTGCCTCGTCGTGCAGCGGCCTTTTCGAGGCCATGGTTGCGGCCCAAGATTTCGAGCCGCAGCAAGGGAGAATCTGGAGAACAGCTTCCTCCTGGGGCAACCCATTCCAGCGAGCGAGTACCTCGCTCATGCGCGGGTTCTTTCAGTGGCAAGCTTTTCAAGAAACTCGACGACGAGATTGGCAGCCACGGCGGCCCGATAGCGCGCGGTAGAGCGAATATCGTCGATGGGACGAATCTCTCTCTCTACGCTCTGTCGAACAGTACCGATCAACGATGGCTCGATCTTTTTTCCGGCGAGCGAGCGCTCCGTTTCATGCAAGCGCAGCGGAATGGGCGCAACGCTTCCCAACGCGAGACGCGCATCCCGAATCGTGCCGTTCGCGATTATCCCCAAAGCGGCGAGACAAACCTTGGAAATGGCTTGGGCGTTGCGGGCCCCGACCTTCCGCGCATGGGAAACATATCCTGAGAATCGGCGCGGCAGTGAAATATCTCGAATCAATTCATCGGCAGCCAGGGCTGTCTGCTTGTAGCCCTGGTGAAAGTCTCGATAAGCTACTCGGCGGTTCCCGCGCACCGAAATTAGGGTCACTTCCGCATCGTAGACAAGCAACGCGGGCAGGGAATCGGCGGCGGGAGACGCGTTGGCGATGTTGCCTCCCAGTGTTCCGCGATTTTGATTTGCGATCCCGCCGGTCCATGATGCAGCGGCGGCCAGCAAGGGGAATTCCCGTGAAACGTCGTCATGGCCGCGCAGTGCCGTATACGTGCACGCGGCGCCGATGCGGATGGTATCCGGAAAAACCTCGATTTGCCGAAGCTCGGGAATATTCCAGATGTTGACCAATTTTCGATTGGGCAGTTTTCCAGCAGAGTACAAAACCATCAGGTCGGTCCCGCCCGCGATAGGCAGCCACTCGGTCGGCTCGCTTGCCAGCAGCGAAAGAACGACCTGCAAATCGCCGGGCGAAACGAGCCTGAATTCGGCTGGATCGGCTCTCATTTTCGAACCATGCGCCGCGCCGCCATGGCCACCGCTTCGAAAATCTGCTGGTAACCTGTGCAGCGGCAAAGATTACCTGCAAGTCCCTCGCGTATGTCTGCCGGTGCAGGCTCAGGTGTTTTCTCCAGCAGATGCACGGCGGCAAGAATCATTCCCGGAGTGCAGATGCCGCACTGCGTGCCGCCGCATTCCAGGAACGCCTCTTGGAGGGGAATCATTAAGGCCTGCGCCGACATCCCTTCGATGGTAACGATGCTCGCGCCGGTTGCTTGCACCACGGGAACCAGACAGCTATTCACCAGCATGCCGTCCAGAAGCACGGAGCACGAACCACATTCACCTTCGCCGCAACCTTCCTTCGTGCCCTTTAATGCCAAGTCGTTCCGGAGCACATCCAACAGTCTTTCCATAGGATGGGCGAGCACCTTCCTGGCCTCGCCGTTGACGGTAAACAGAATTTGGCACTTCGTGCCAGTTCCCGGCGATGGATTCATGTGGTCCCTCGCGTCGAAGAAGGACCCTGCTGCCTAGGAGGCTCGGGCTGCAGAGCCTCAAATACATCCTCAGGCAGCAGCGGAATCGAACGGAATCGAACACCGATCGCGTCTTCCACGCCGTTCACGATCGCCGGCGCAGGGCCATCCATGGGCAACTCTCCGATGCCCTTGGCGCCATGGGCGCCGTGAACGTTGCCAAGCTGTTCAAAAAACACGCGGATCGGTGGCAGATCCGCGGAAGTCGGCATGATGTAGTTGGTCATCTGATTGTTGATCATGCGGCCATTCTGCCAGACGACCTTTTCATAGAGAGCGAAGCCGATCGCCTGCGCTACTCCGCCGGTGATCTGACCTTCGGCCAGAACCGGGTGAAGAACCTTTCCGACTTCCTGCAGTGCGACGAAGTCATCCACGGTCACAGCATAAGTTGTCAGATCCACACTGACCTCTGCAACGTAGACGGCCCAGGCAAAGGCTGCGTAGGCTTCGCCGCGATATTTTTCATCGTCCCAGTAGACATCGCCAGGCGCTTCATACCGGGCATAAGACTTCAGCGCGCCGTGCGTCCGGATGAACTGCCCACAGGAGGCGCGGAATTGTTCAGGAGTGTAGTTGTCACCCAGAAGGCCGGTCTTCATCAGGGTTTGCTTGATTCCCTGCGCCGCTGACTGAACCAGTGTTCCCACGATCATCGCTGTGCGCGAAGCCACCGTCGGGCCGCTGTTCGGCACCACTGTCGTGTCCGGTCGCGCGATCATGACACCTTCATAGGGAAGTGCCAGCGCCTCGGCGGCAATTTGGCAAAGCACGGTATTGGTTCCTTGACCAAATTCCGCGCTGGACACCAGCACCCGAACACCGCCGTCTGCTCCGGCTTCCACGCCTACCAGAGAATTCAGATAGCGTTCGCCCGAGCCCGTGAATCCCGCGCCATGCAAAAAAGCGGCGATCCCCATTCCTTTTTTGCGCATTCCGCTTCTATTTTCCTCCGCAAAGCGCGCTTTCTTCGCGGCATAGTCAGAGAGTTCCAGTGCCCGGCCGAGCAAATGATCCAGGTCAATGTCTTCCCGGATAGTCTGTTCGGTGGTTGTCGTCTGGCCGGGTTTCAGGAAATTCCTCCGGCGGACTTCGACCGGAGAAATTCCCGCGACTTGGGCGATGTGGTCCATGTGCCGTTCCATGGCAAAGAGACTCTGCGGCGCACCGAATCCGCGAAAGGCTCCGTGTGGCGGCGTATTTGTTGCCACTGCCTTCGCTCGAATGCGCACAGACGGCCAGTAATAAGGACCGCCGGCGTGAATGGTGCCGCGAGACAGAACCACCGACGACAACGTCGCGTAGGCTCCGCCATCGATGGTGAACTCGATCTCGCCTCCGAGAATTTGTCCATCTTTGCTCACCGCAGTGCGATGACGCGTGCGCGAGGGATGCCGCTTCGTCGTCGCAACCATGTCTTCCATGCGGTCGTAAACGATTTTCACCGGCCTCTGGGACTTGATCGAGAGCAGCGCCGCATGACCCGCGATCATGGACGGATACTCTTCCTTTCCTCCAAACGCGCCTCCGGTTTCCATTTGCACCACGCGAATCTTGTCTTCCGGAAGGCCGCACAACGCCATCAACGCCTTGTGAACGTAATATGGACACTGCAGTGAGCCCCACACGGTGACTCCATCTTCCGGATCGAATGCCGCGATGACTCCATTGTTTTCGATGTACAGTTGCTCCTGCGCGCCGGTGAAATACTCGCCCTCGACGATGTGCGCGGCATCCTTCCAGACGGTCTCCACGTCGCCCTTTTCAACCAGGTAGCTCTTGAAGGCGTTGTCGGTGCCCCAGATGATAGTGGATTGCCGCTCGCTTTCTTCCATGGTGTGCACGGGCGGGAGCGGCTCGTACTCGATAGAAACCGCATCAACGGCCTTACGAAGCATGCGACAGTCTGCATGTGCCAGAAGCAGAATCGGCTCTTCGGGATGATTCACTGTTTCGGCGGCCAGGCAAGGCTGGTCGTCCAGGATCAAGGAGATGCAGTTTTTCCCCGGAATGTCTTTGGCTGTTACCAAGACAAATTGGTCCCACGCAATGCTCGGATCAAAGCAAATCTTTCCGATCTTTCCCCGCGCTATGTTGCTACGTACGGTTGCGCCGTAAAGCATGCTGGGCAGAACCATGTCGTCGACGTAGCGTGCCGCTCCGGTGACTTTGTCCCAGCCTTCCTTGCGCGGCACTGATGCCCCGACGATGTGACGTTCTCGCAAATTTGGCGACCTCGCCTTTTCGCGCAACAAATCAGGTGGACGTGTCCGCGGCGGCGGAAAGCCCCCGTACGGATTCTACGGGCGGAGCTTCATGATCGCGGACGATTATAAAGGTTTTTGCAGGCAGCATTTTGCAGGAAAGAGCAGCAGTTTCAAATGTCTATAGGAAGCTTCCATCAGTTTGTCAGCGCCGCACTTCGCGCCCGCCTGGCTCGCCAGGAAATTTCCCATCGGCGAATACGCACTTTCCACGCAGATAGGTTGCCTTGACGACACCGCGAAGTCTTTCACCCAGATAAGGTGAAACGCGGTGGTGATAGGCAAGATGCTTCTCTCTGGCAATGAACTCCGCTTCCGGCTCAAACACCACGAAGTCGGCATCGAAATCCTTGGCAAGGCGGCCCTTGTGCGACTCACATCCGGCAAGCCGCGCTGGACCTTCCGCCATCCACCGCGCGATATCTATCAGCGTGAATCCGCGGCCACTGGCCTCCGTCCACATGACCGGCAGCGCCAGGGAGAGGCTGGAAATTCCACCCCATGCCGTTCGAAAGTTTCGTTCGTCAAGCCGCTTCATCTCCGGCGGACAGGGAGAATGATCCGTGGCCACCAAATCAACGACCCCCTCGCGGAGTCCTTGCCACAGTTTTTCGCAATTCTCCCGGCTGCGGATCGGCGGCGCGCACTTGAACAGTGTCTGGCCGTCGGGGATTTTCTCCGAAGCGAGATGTAGATAATGCGGACAAGTTTCAACGCTCACGGGCAGCCCTTCTGATTTTGCACTGTGCAACATGTCCAGTGCCCGACTCGTCGCCAGATGTACGATGTGCAACCGGAAATGGTATTCGCGGCAGAGGGAGATCATGAGTTGAATCGCAGAAAGCTCCGCTTCATCCGGCCGCGATTGCAGATACGTCTCATACTTGCTCCAGTCCGCATGCGCCAATCGTTGTGTTGCGACGTCCACCGGTCCCGGCAACTCCGCATGAACCAGCAGCGGCAAGCCGGTCCGCGCGACATGCGGCAAGGCCGCGCGGAGCTGCTGCTCGCTGACCATGGTGAAGCCATCGATGCCCGGGTGAATGAGAAAACACTTGAAACCAGGGACGCCGGCGGCTGCCAAGTCTTCGATGTGCTCCTGGTTGTCGCTTACAACTCCGCCCCACGCCATCCAGTCCACCTGGCACTGATCGTCCGCGGCCTTGCGTTTCGCTTCGAGTGCAGCGACCGTCGTCGTTGCGGGCAAACAGTTGAGTGGCATGTCCACGAGCAGCGTGCAGCCGCCAGCTGCGGCGGCCCGGGTGGCCGTCCGGAATCCCTCCCATTCCGTGCGCCCGGGTTCGTTGATGTGGACGTGAGAGTCCACCAGCCCCGGCAGAATGGCGGCCTCGCCAAAGTCCGCCGTGCAAATCTGCGCGGGCAGTTCATGCGGTGAAACAACATCGAGGATTCGTCCGTCTTGGAGGAGCACAGCCGCCGCTTTGATTCCGTGCGGTGTCACTACGCGTCGAGAGAGAAAAGCTTTGAGCCTCATGTTCCCGAGCTGCACGTATTGCTGGAGCTATACACCACGGAAGGGTACCGCAACCAACTGCAACTCCCAAGACGCCCGCGACGCCCCGGATTTCGCTCGCAAATTCTCAGGCTGAATCGAAAGCAAATCTGGGATAATAGCCGTCGTTGAAAACACCCCTCCAACTTCTGGACGGATTCAAGAGGCATTTTGGGACGGCCGCGAGCATTTACCGTGCGCCAGGCCGCGTGAATCTGATTGGCGAACACACCGACTATAATGACGGCTTTGTGCTGCCTGCCGCGATTGAATTCTATTGCTGGGTGGCCGCAGCGCCACGCCGTGACCGGAAGCTGGTCATCCATTCCGAGAATTTCAATGAAACGGTCGAGGCTGGCCTCGATTCCTTGACACCCTTGGGGAAGAAGCACTGGGCCAACTACCCTCTGGGCGTGGCGTGGGCACTCGGCCAAAAGGGAGAATCGCTCACAGGAGCAAATATCTATATTGTCGGCGAGGTTCCGCTCGGAGCGGGGTTGAGTTCATCGGCCGCCGTTGAAGTCGCCGTTGGTTTTGCGTTGTTCAACCACAGCGGGCATGCTGTTGATCGGGCAGAACTGGCTCAACTGTGCCAAAAAGCGGAGAACGAATTCGTGGGCGCCCGCGTTGGGATCATGGATCAGTTTGTTTCCTGCTATGGGCGCGCCTCACATGCGCTTTTGTTGGACTGCCGGTCGCTGGAACACAAGTTCGTGAGACTTCCGCCGGACCTCCAGTTGGTGATCTGCAACACCATGGTCCGGCACGAACTAGCCTCCGGCGAGTACAATGTACGCCGCGCGGAATGCGAAGAAGGCGTTCGAAGCCTGCGCATATTTCTCCCGGAGATTCGCGCGCTTCGTGACGTCACACTTTCTCAACTGGAAGCTCATCGTCCGAACCTTTCGCCGAAGGTCTTTGCCCGGTGCCGCCACGTCATCTCAGAAAACGCGCGCGTGAAGAGCTCCGTCGATGCATTTCACCGCGGAGACTGCAAAGCGCTGGGGCCGTTGCTGCAGGACTCGCATCGTAGCCTGCGGGACGACTATGAGGTTAGCTGCAGAGAGCTCGATCTAATGGTCGAAATCGCAATTGCGCAGCGTGGCCTGATTGGCGCCCGGATGACGGGGGGAGGATTTGGCGGCTGTACCATCAATTTGGTGGAGTCCGCGGCGGTGAGCGATTTCACAAGGAAAGTGGCCGCGGAATATTCCTCCCAGACAGGTCTGACTCCTGAGATTTACGTTTCTCCGGCGTCCGAAGGCGCGCAACAGATGGCACTCGAAGAGAACAAGCCTGCCAGGTGACAGGAACTAGCGGGAGACGGGAACCCAGGAAGTTGCTGGAGTCCCACAAGTTTCGACCTTGGACATGAGTTTCGACGAGCTAAATCGAGCCCCACACAGGCGTTTCAATCCGCTTCTGCGCGAGTGGGTTCTCGTCTCTCCTCATCGGACCCAGCGCCCGTGGCTGGGGCGAGTGGAGAAGCTTCAGAAACCGCGCGCGGTCACTTTCGATCCCGGCTGTTATTTGTGCCCGGGGAATCGGCGCGCGGGCGGAGCACAGACGCCGCGGTATACGGAAACCTACGTTTTTGACAACGATTACCCCGCGATGTTGCCGGAGGTTGCGCCTCTCCAAATTGATACGGTGGGCTTGCTGGTGGGAACGGCAGAGCAGGGAATCTGCCGGGTGATGTGTTTTTCTCCGCGTCACGATCTCACTGTTCCGCGAATGAGCCTGCAAGAATTGACCGGAGTCGTGAACGGGTGGGTCGAGCAGTACTCCGCACTCGGGCAAATTCCGTGGATTCGCCATGTGCAGATTTTCGAAAATCGCGGCGAGATGATGGGCGCCAGCAATCCCCACCCGCACTGCCAAATCTGGGCGAATGGTTCATTGCCCAACCTTCCAATTCGGGAACTGCAGTCCTTCCGGGAATATCACTCTGAAAAGCATTCTTGTCTGCTGTGCGATTACTTGCAGTTGGAGCTACAGCTAAATGTGCGCGTGGTCTGCCAGAACGACGCTTTTGCTGTGGTCGTGCCTTTTTGGGCCATTTGGCCGTTCGAATCGCTGGTGTTGAGCAAGCGCCATCTCGCTTCGATCGATCAACTCAGCGGGAAAGAGCGGGATCTCTTGGGCGACATCATGCGTCGCATCACCGTTCGTTACGACAATTTGTTTGAGACGGCTTTCCCCTATTCCATGGGATTCCACCAGAAACCCACCGACGGCGGCACCTATGAAGAATGGCACTTGCACGCGCACTACTTTCCTCCTCTCCTGCGCTCCGCAACGATTCAGAAATTCATGGTTGGCTACGAACTTCTCGGTTCCCCCCAGCGCGACGTCACGCCAGAGCGCGCCGCGGTGCACCTCATCGAGGCCGGTGAGACACACTATTTGGATCGAAACGCGGATCAAGGGATCTAGCCCGCGATTCCCTCACACCTCGTAAAAACCACCCTTGTAAACGATTGCCCCTTGGCGCCGTAGTCGGTGCCGTGTTAACGTCTCGCCCTGCGTCCTGCGAAGATGGTGGAGAGCCCGGACACCGCGGATCTCCGGGAGCTGTGAGACCAATTCGAAGTATCTTGGGCTGTCCGGCAATTTAGAATCAGGTTCTCATTCTTCTAGACCCGCAACCAAAACGATGCTGCTCCCTGATCTTCGCAAAGCAGTCCTGGAAGCCATCCTTGAGCTCGCGCGCAAGGGTCTGGTCCTCTGCCCCTTTGGGCAGGCCGACGCTATGTCCCGTCAGAAGTCTCTGGTGGTCATGAAACCAGCTTCACGGAGAGTCGGCGGATGAATAATTTCTGCGAGCGAAAGAGTGCATCCCCAAGTAAACTTAGTGGGCTTCGCGTTTCGCAATCGAAAAGCTTTATGGTTGGGGGATTCGAATGAAACGACCGATGACGTTAACAATCTTCACGGGAGCGTTGCTTATGACCACTCTGGGGGCGATTGGTGCAACACCGCGACTCGGTTCCACAATCAAGAAGTCTTTCGGGAAGACTCCGGACGGCCAGCCGGTCGATCTTTATGTGCTGACCAACATAAGCGGCGCTGAAGTTTCCATCACGAACTACGGCGGCGCGGTGGTCTCTTTGAAGGTGCCGGACCGCAGCGGCAAGCTGGCGGATGTGGTCCTCGGTTACGAAACCGCCGACGGCTACGTGAATGACAAGAGCTATTTTGGCGCGCTCGTTGGACGCTACGGAAACCGCATCGCGCACGCGCAATTCGTGCTCGATGGCAAGACCTACACCCTGGCGAAAAACAACGGTGAGAACAGCCTGCATGGTGGCATCAAGGGCTTCAACAAGGCGGTTTGGGCCGCCAAGGTTCTATCCACCAAAGACGGCCAGTCGCTCGAACTGTCCTACCTCAGTAAAGACGGCGAGGAAGGGTTTCCCGGAAACCTAAAAGTCAAGGTGATCTACACATTGACGGACGCCAACGCATTGCAAATCGAATATTCCGCGGCCACCGACAAGAAAACCGTCGTCAATCTCACCAACCATTCTTATTTCAATCTCGCCGGTCAGAGTTCCGGGAATATTCTCGGCCACCAGCTCATGATTCAGGCCGACAAATTCACTCCCGTTGATGCCAGCTTGATTCCTACCGGAGAACTCCGGGACGTCGCGGGCACTCCGTTCGATTTTCGCAAATCAACGGCCATCGGCGCGCGCATCGATCAGGAGGATGAGCAGTTGAAACTCGGCGGCGGATATGACCACAACTTTGTCCTGCGGCGCGCGGCTGGCGTCGGGGAATCCCTGGCCGCGCGTGTCGTCGAGCCCACCACCGGCCGTGTCCTGGAAGTTTGGACCACCGAGCCCGGCGTGCAGTTCTATACCGGAAATTTTCTCGACGGCAAGACTGCCGGCAAGGGCGGCATGACCTATCCGCGTCGCGCTGCGTTCTGCTTGGAAACGCAGCACTATCCCGATTCTCCGAACCAGCCGAAATTCCCGTCTGTGGTCTTGAATCCCGGCGAGCGCTACCACACCATCACCACCTACAAGTTTTCCGTTGAAAAGTGACGTTCGGGGACCCCTTCAGGGTTTGACGTAAGACCTTAGAGCTGCCTGGGTTGGCGAAGGTGCTTTCACCAAGGACTCCCTTGAAACTTTCGGCGGCACCGGCCGAATCTCCGCTGCCAAAGTTGCTGCACTTCATTTGCGAGCGAGGTTTCCCACATCACGTCGCCGCGACTACTCCACGATAGCGCCTGCTTTCCATCAGTTAACTTCTCGCCCTGCCTGGATCGGGGGGCATTCCCGAGCGGGGTTCTCAAATTTCAATCGGATGCATCAATTCATTGCGTTTGTCATTTTACGCCCGGCCCGAACACAATTGCCCCAGGGTCATCCGTCTAAGATGGAGGGTGGTTCGAAAAACTTGCCGGGAAATGGCACATCTCCAGGATCTTCAAGGGCCTACTTGCTTTGCGCGGCGGCCGATAAGGCATGGAAGTTGCCCATTTGCGTTGGAATTCTTGTGGGAGGCGTCGAATGGATTACGTGAATCCCGTGGAGCTCGTTCAGGAAGCACTGCGAGTAGCCAAGAAAAAGGCCGCACTTTCGACGTGTGATCTTCTACTCCGAGGATTTCTTGCCGGAGCTTTCCTTGCTTACGCAACGTCGCTGGTCATGATCGTTTTATCGCAGGGATTGCCGCCGATTGTGGGAGCTCTGCTTTTTCCAGTCGGCTTTGTGATGCTCGTATTGCTCGGGCTTGAATTGGCTACCGGCAACTTTGCGCTATTGCCGGCGGCACTCGCGGCCGGGGAAGTGTCCCTGGGCAAACTGCTCCGAAATTGGGGCTGGGTGTACCTCGGGAACGTGCTGGGAAGTGTCTTCTATGCGGCTCTTTTCTACCTGGCGGTAACGAATTGCGGGGCCTCCGCAGGCGGCCCGCTGGGCGATTTGCTGAAGCAGACAGCACAGAGAAAGACGCTGGCTTATATGGCGCTGGGCGGCAGTGGATGGACCACCGCACTTGTAAAAGGAATCTTGTGCAATTGGATGGTCACGATCGGAGCGGTGTTGGCGATGGTTTCCCGATCGACGGTCGGAAAGGTTGTCGCGATGTGGCTGCCGATCATGACGTTTTTCGCGCATGGGTACGAACACTCGATCGTGAATATGTTCGTGATTCCGGCGGGGATGTTGTTTGGCGCACCGGTTTCGGTGCGGCAGTGGTGGCTGTGGAACCAGATTCCCGTCACGCTCGGGAATATCGTGTCGGGCGCGCTCTTAACGGGCCTGGCGTTGTACGTGACGTTTCGAGTGAAGCAAACTCCCTCTGAGGCCGCGCCGGTCGCCCTTCCGCAAAGGGTGGAAGAGATCAAACTAGGCCGCACGGCGGAAGCGCAGGTGTTGTGATGAAGTGTCCCGCCATTGCGCAAGAGGCGCCACGATGATGGAGAGGCTCGTGGTGGTAGGAAATGGAATGGCGGGTGTCGCTTGCGTCGAACAAATCCTGAACCATGCGCCAAAATTTGAAATCACCATCTTCGGGGATGAAACCCACCTCAATTACAACCGCATCCTGCTGTCCTCGGTGCTGGCTGGCGAGAAAGCAGCGGATGAAATCCAGCTGAATGGCCTCGAGTGGTATGCGAAACATGGGATTGTGCTGCGTCTTGGCATTCGAATCACGGACGTGGATGCCGAGCGCAAGATGGTGACCGGCGATGACGACAGCAAAACGCCGTTCGACAAATTGCTGATCGCAACGGGAAGCACTCCGCTGATTCCTCCGATGGATGGACTGGAAAAAGAAGGCCTGTTTGTCTTTCGCAATCTGGACGACACGCGCGCGCTGCTCGATCGCGCGGCGCCAGGCAAGAGGGCGGTGGTGATCGGAGGAGGTCTGCTCGGGCTCGAAGCAGCGCGTGGCTTGCAAGTGCAAGGCTGCGACGTAACCGTCGTCCACTTGATGGATACCCTGATGGAGCGCCAGCTTGATCTCACGGGTGGCAGTTACCTCAAAGCGAAAATGGAATGTCTTGGCGTGAAGGTGCTTCTGGAGCGCAGTACCACTGCTATTCTCGGGAATGGAAAAGCAGAAGGCGTGGCTTTCAAGGATGGCAGCAGCATCGCGGCGGATTTTGTAGTCATCGCCGCCGGAATCCGTCCGAATGTGGAGCTCGGGCGCAAAGCGGGCTTAGAAGTCAACCGCGGCATCATTGTTAACGACTATATGGAAACGTCGAATCCCGATGTTTTCGCGGTCGGTGAGTGCGTGGAGCACAACGGCACATGCTACGGCCTTGTGGCGCCGCTCTTTGAGCAAGGGAAAGTACTGGCCGCGACGATTACCGGAAACCGAGGACCGCTTTACCGCGGCACCATCCAGGCAGCGAAGCTAAAGATCATGGGAGTGGACGTTTTTTCCGCCGGTAACTTCAGCGAGAAGGCTCCCGGGACGGATGCGGTGCGCTACGAGGATCCCGCGCTGGGCACTTACAAAAAGCTGACCGTGCGAGATGGCAAGCTGGCCGGTGTCATTCTTGTGGGAGACACTTCGGAGAGCCATCGCTACATGGATTGGCTACGGTCACAGACGGACTTGACGGCCATGCGCCGCCAACTTCTTTTTCCCGGGCCTACGGATGATGCGGGTCTTGATGTTGCGGCGATGGCCGACAGCAAGGTGGTTTGCGGGTGTAATGGGGTTACCAAGGGCGCGATTATTCATGCCGTGCATGAGAGGG
>Ga0209689_1000527_pt1 | contig 26627 bp, 18 predicted proteins | sample GraSoiAngelo_149_FD_187119 | JGI IMG/M metagenome (GOLD analysis project Ga0209689, IMG submission 187119) | Grasslands soil microbial communities from the Angelo Coastal Reserve, California, USA - 14_1009_09_30cm (SPAdes) (version 2) | ecosystem: Environmental > Terrestrial > Soil > Grasslands ... | reverse complement strand
GCGGCGGCGCCGCGCGAGACGTCGGAGTCGTTGAACCGCGCGATTGGTTTTCGAGTGTGAGCCCATACACACGGCCTCCTGGAGAGTTGGGACGCGGACGCTGATGCACAGTATCATCGCCCTGCTCCGGTCCGTGCGCAGAATCGGTGTGAACGCGTCGGGTCTGGCGGTGTGTCCCGTTGACAGGCGTCGTCGAGGTTAGAGCAGGTAACGCCGGAGCTGGTGGGCGGGAGTGAGGTAGCGGCCGGCGGCCAGGCGAACGAAGAGCAGCGAGCCCAGCGCCGTGGCCGCCGCCAGCATGAACACGACGACCATCTGATAGCGGATCGCCACGAGCGGCGAGGAGCCGGCCAGGATCTGGCCCGTCATCATGCCTGGCAGCTGCACCAGGCCGACGGTCATCATCCCGTTCACCGTGGGGATCATGGCGGCCCGCAGCGCGGCGCGCACCATCGGCTGCACGGCCTCGCGGCCGGAGAAGCCGAGGGCCAGCCGCGCCTCAACCTCGTCCGCGCGAGCCCGCAGATCGCCCTGCAGGCGGTCGCCGGCGAGCGCGGCGCTGGTCATCGAGTTGCCGAGGATCATGCCCGCGATCGGGATGATGTACTGAGGCTCCCACCAGGGACGCACCTGGACGACGACGCCGATCACGTACGCGAGCGTCGCCGCCGTCGAGACGGTCAGGGCGGTCCCGGCGATCCAGCCTCCGCCGGGCAGCGGCTTCCCGAGCCGCGACACCGCCGCCTGCGTGGCCACGGCCGCCATCGCCATGAGGATGAGCACGACCCAGTACCAGCGGGCGGCCGCGAACACCGCGGCGAGGACGAGGCCGACCGCGTAGAGCTGGACGATGGTCCGAACGGAGCCGATGACCAGGTCGCGCTCGAGGCCGAGGGACTGACGAACCGACACGACGACGACCGCGGCCACCAGGACGAGCGCGACGGCGAGCTGCCAGACGGACAGATCGATGACGCCTGCCGTCGCGCTCACGCGTCACTCGCGGCGCTGGGGATCCGCTCGCCGGCCAGGAACGCCTGAAGGCGCGCGTCCGCCACGGCGCCGGCGCCCGGACCGTCGATCGACTCGAAGGCCTCGACGCGCCCCTTCACCAGATACAGCAGGCCGCCGCCCAGACGGCGGACGAGGTCGGGCTGATGCGTCACCGCGACGATGCTGAGGCCGCGCGTCGTCCGAAGCCGGGAGACCGTCTCGACCACCAGGAGCGCGTTGGGTGGATCGAGCGCCGAGGTGGGCTCGTCGAGGAGGAGCGCTTGGGGATCGCGCAGCAACGCCCGGGCCATCGTCACCCGCTGCTTCTCGCCACCGGAGAGCGTGGCCGCGTCCCGGTCGAGCAGATCCGGCTCGAGGCCGACCTCGGCCAGCATCGCGCTCAGCCGGTCCTCAGAGAAATCGCCGGGAACATCTGCCGGACGGACGCGGAGGTTCTCGCGCACCGTCCCCTCGAACAGCACCGGCGTCTGCATGACGAGCGCGACCCGGCGCCGGAGCGCCCGGGGGTCGAACGATCGGATGTCGCGGCCGTCGAATCGCACCGTCCCCGACGTCGGCTCGACGAGACGGTTGAGGCACCTGAGGAGACTCGACTTCCCGGACCCCGACGGGCCCACGAGCGTTAGCGCGCGACCGCGCTCCACGGTGAAGGAGACGTCATCCAGGATCGACGGCGCGGGCCCCCCACGACTTCCCGGATACGCCAGCGAAAGATGATCGACCTCGAAGATCGAATCACTCATATTTCTTGCCGGGGTTGAGGCATTATGTCCCGGCCGGTTCGCCTCTCAAATCGAAAACGTGGGCGTCGACGTTGACCGGTCAGCCTCCTGCGCGCGGCGAGGCCGCGGCGCCGAGCTGGCGCGAGACGAGGCGCGCATACAGCCCGCCCTGGGCGACCAGCGTCTCGTGGGAGCCCGTCTCCACCACGCGCCCGGCGTCGAGGACGATGATCTGATCGGCGTCGCGCACGGTGGACAGCCGGTGGGCGATGACGAGGGTGGTGCGGTCGCGCGCGAGCAGGGCGAGGGCGTCCTGCACCGCCTGCTCGTTGACGGCGTCCAGGTGCGAGGTGGCCTCGTCGAGGATGAGCACGGGCGCATTCTTGAGAAAGGCGCGCGCGATGGCGACGCGCTGGCGCTGACCTCCGGAGAGCTGGGCCCCGCGCTCGCCCACGGGCGTGTCGAGCCCGTCGGGGAGTGCCTGCACGAAGTCATCGAGAGAGGCCTTGGCGACGGCCTCCGCCACCTCCGCCTCGCTCGCGGTGGGGCGGGCGATCAAGATGTTGTTCCTGAGCGTGTCATTGAAGAGGTAGGTGTCCTGCGCCACCAGGGCGATCTGCCCGCGGAGCTCGTCGAGCCGGTAGTCTTTCAAGTCACGCCCGGAGAGTCTCACGGCGCCCGCGCCCGGATCCCAGAAACGCAGGAAGAGGCTGGCGATGGTCGTCTTGCCGGCGCCGGACGATCCCACCAGCGCCGTCGTGCGGCCCGCGGGCACGGCGAGCGAGACGTCGTCGAGGATGGGCCGCGCGCGGCCGGGATACTCGAAGCGCACGCGGACCATCTCCAGCGCCGTCGCTGTCGGCGTCGTCATCACCCCGGGACCGTCGGTGACGGGAACAGGCTCGGCGTGGACGGCGTAGACCCGTCGCGTGGCACCCAGGGTGTCAGCGAGCTGGCGTCCGACCTGGGCGATCTCCCACACGGGGACGAACGCCGACATGGCGAGCAGCGTCAGCAGTGGGAGCACGCCGGCGTCGAGGTGGCCGGCGGCGACGAGCGTGGCGCCCGCGGTCACCACCGCCAGGCCACCCAGGCCGGTGGCCATCTCCTGAAGCACGGTCTGGCGCGTCAGATCCTCCAGGAAGGGCAGGCGCGCCTCCACGTACGCGCGCGCGCGCGCCGCGAAGGCGAGGCCGCGGGCGCCTTCCTGCTGGAAGGCGACGATCTCCGCCAGCCCCTGAACGGTATCGACGGCGTGCGCGTTCATCTCGCCCGACGCCTCGCGCGCCCGTGAGCCGAGCCGGTCGATGCGGGCCCGCGCGAGCACGGGGCTCAGGGCGGTGTAGGCGAGAAAGGGCAGCACGGCGAGCGCCAGCGGCCAGCCGAAGGCGAACAGCGTGGCGAGCACGCCCGCGGGGACGAGGATCGCCACGCAGGCCGGGGCGATCGTGTGGGCGAAGAAATACTCGATGAGCTCCACGTCGTGGGTCGCCACTCCCACCAGGTCGCCCGACCGTCGCCGTGTGAGATAGGCGGGCGCGAGGGCGTCCAGCTTTCGAAAGAGATCGAGCCGCATGTGCGTCAGCAACCGGAACGCCATGTCGTGGGCGAGCCACGATTCGAGCCAGTGCAGGAGGCCGGCCAGCAGCGCCACCACGCCCAGAGTGACGAGCAGCCAGCCGAAGGGCGCACCGCGCTTGAGGGCGAGCACGATCAGCGCGCTGACGACGCCGACACCGATCAGCGACACCACGCGCGCGACGCCGAGGAGGAAGGTGACGACGAGCCGTCCGCGGTGCGGGGCGACGATGCCCAGGAGAATCTCGATCACCTGGCGCCAGCCCAGGCCCTCGGCCCTCACGATTCCGTCGACGGCGGCCGCTTCCTCCGGGCGGCGTTCGACTCCGGGGCCCGGAGCGGTGTCCCCGTTCGGATCGAGAGCCGCCGCCTCGACGGCGTCGATGAAGTCGGCCGCGGCCAGACCGTCGCGGGCTTGACCGGCCATCAGCCGGTAGTACGCGCCGCGGCGGGCCATCAGCTCGGTGTGTCGCCCGCTCTCTGCGACCCGCCCGTCCTCGAGGGCGACGATGCGGTCCGCGCCGACCACGCTCGAGAGGCGGTGGGCGAAGATCAGGGTGGTGCGGTCCCGCATCAGCCGATCGAGCGCCTCCTGGATGACCGCCTCGCTCTCGGCGTCGACCGACGACAGGGCTTCGTCGAGGATGAGGATCGGCGTGTCCCGCAGGAGCGCGCGGGCGATGGCGATGCGCTGGCGCTGGCCGCCGGACAGACGCACACCGCGCTCGCCCACGACGGTGTGGTAGCCCTGGGGCAGCCGCTCGATGAACTCGTGGGCGTTGGCGGCCCGCGCCGCGGCCCCGAGCTCCGCCGGTGTCGCGGCAGGCTTACCCATGCGAAGGTTATCCTCGACGGTGCCGTGGAAGAGATAGGTATCCTGGCTCACCACGGCGATCGCGCCCCGTAGCTCGGCCAGCGGGAGCGTGGACACATCGTGGCCGCCCACGAGCACGCGACCGCCCTGCGGGTCGTAGAAGCGCAGGAGCAGTCGGGCGATGGTCGACTTGCCCGAGCCGCTGGGCCCCACGATGCCCACGCGCTCGCCCGCGCCGACCGTGAAGCTCAGGCCCTCGTGCGCAGGATGACGGCCCCCCGGATACGCGAAGGTGACGCGGTCGAACTCCACGGTCGGCACGAGCCGTCGGCGCCCGACGGGCGGCGCCGCGCCGTCGCGCACGGCGGGCTGCGCGTCGAGGATGGAGAAGATTCCCTGCGCCGCCGAGAGGCCCAGCATGCCCTGGTGAAGCAGGACGCGGAGCTCGCGCAAGGGGCGAAACACCTCCACGCCCAGCATCAAGATGACGAGGAGCACGGACAGGTCCATCTCGCCGGCCCGCACGCGATAGGCGCCCCAGCCGAGCGCGACCGCCGCCCCCACGGCGATGCCGGTGTCCGTGATGCCGCGGGCGAGCGTGTTGGTTCCGAGGACCCACATGGTGCTCCGGAAGAGCGCCCACCCGCGGGTCTCGAGCATCGTGAGCCGTGCCGCGCTCTGACCGAAGGCCTTCAGGGTCGCCAGACCCTGGATCGAGTCCAGGAACTCCGCGGCGAAGGCGCTGTAGGCTTTCGACCGCGCGAGGCTCGCCTGGCTGTCCGTGCGGTGCCAGAGGGCGGGCGCGAGCAGCGTGACGATCGTCGCTCCGAGGAGCACGAGGGCGATCGGAAGATCGAGGGCGGCGACGAAGGCGAAGATCAGGACGGGCGTCAGCGCGGCCACCGCGAGCTGCGGGAGGTACTGGCCGAAGTACACCTCGAGCTGCTGCACGCCCTCGACCATCGAGACGAGGACGTCGCCGGTGCGGGCCCGGGTGAAATGTGCGGGCCCGAGGGCGACGACCCGGTCGTAGATGGTCTGGCGCAGGCGCGCCTGCACGATGGCCGTCGTCCGGTGGGCGATCATCGCACGCGCGTACTCGAGGCCGCCGCGCACGACGATCACCGCCGCTGTCATTAGGATGGGGACGGCGAGCGATTCGAGGGAGGCGCCCCGGAAGACGCGGGCGAGCAGCCAGCCGAGGAGCGCCAGGCGGCCGATGCCCGCCATGACCTGAAGGAGGCCGAGCGCCACGGTGCCAGCGATACGAAGACGCACGCCCCTGGTGAAGCTCCAGAGCCGCCAATCGAGATACATCAGGCCTCGGGTCTCGCCTCGCCTCGGTCAGCCGGCCAGCGACTCGATCGCCCGCACCTCGTCGGCGGAGAGCGCCAGGTCGCGGCTGGCCAGGTCCTGCTTCATGTGCTCGGCGTTGGAGGTGCCTGTCAGCGGCAGCATTCCGACCGCCCGCGCGAAGCGGAACACAACCTGGGCCGGCGTGGCCGTGAGCCGCGCGGCAAGGCGGGTGACCAGCGGGTGGCGCAGCACCTCCGGGTTGGCGGTGAGCAGCGAGAAGCCCTGGTAGGCGATCTTTCGAGCCATGCAGAACGATCGAACATCGCGGTCCCAGCCGAGGCGGGCGAAGCAGCGGTTCTGGACGAACGCCGGGGCCTCGGCGCTGGCGGCCGCCATCTGCTCGAGGTGCCGCAGCGAGACGTTGCTCACGCCGAGGAACCGCGTGCGGCCGGCATCGCGCTCCTTCGCCATCGCCGCCCAGACCTCGGCGTCGTCGTCCGTCCAGCCGTAGCCGGAGGTGGGCCCGTGCAGCACATAGCTGTCGACGTAGTCGGCCCCGAGGTGCTCGAGCGAGCTGGCCAGTGACTGGGCGACCTGCGTGGAAAGGTCGGCCGCGGGGTCGTAGGGTAGCCGGTGATCCTGGCCGTGCTGGGAGGTGAATTTCGTCTGTAAGAAAAGATCCGCGCGCGTGACCACCCCCGCGCGGTAGGCGGCGGCGAGCCCCTGACCGACTCCGCTCTCGAAGTAGTGCCGCCGCTGGTTGGCGGTGTCGATGGCCCGGAAGCCCATCCGGAGCGCGAGCTCGGTGAGAGCCTGGGTGCGATCCTCCTTCCAGGCGGTGCCGTAGAGGAAATCGGGCATCGCGTCATTCTGCCATGGACTTCCAGTAAATGGTGACCAGGGCCCAGCCATCCAGGGTGGTGCGTAAGCGAGCAGAAGACCCTGCCCGCCTGGTGGGCCGCGCCAGGAGAAGCCTTTCAGCGCAACTGGTTCCGGCCCGTTTCCGGTTTTGGTATTCCCTTTGCGTGGAACCCTCTCGTGGGGGTTTCAGAACGATGATAAGCGCCGCGGTCCGCTCCCTCTCGCGGGTCCCGATCCCGCTCCGAGGCCTCGCCGTCTGCGTGGCGTGCGAGGAGTGCTTCGAGCTGGGCGAGGCGACGTGCCCGTCGTGCGGCAGCGACGAGCATGTGCCGCTCGTGTACCTGCTCGAGGGGCGGATCCTGAACGTGACGGGCCGCAACTGATGCGACTGGGGCCGACGGCGGCGCCGGTCGTCGAGCTCGACGACCGTGCTCCGATCGGCCGGCGTGTCCAGGGCCGCTACCGCATCATCGGCAAGCTCGGGGTCGGCGCCTTCGGGGCCGTGTGTGCCGCCGAGGACACGGCAACGGGCCACCGGGTCGCGATCCGGCTGCTGCCCCGCGGGCTCGCTCGCGCGCCCCAGGTCGCTCGGACGATCGTGCGCCTGGGCCAATCGATCGTCGAGGCATCGACATCCCATCCGGGGCTGGTCCGCGTGCTGGCGTTCGGTCAGACCGAGCACGGCCGGCCCTTCGTGGCGATGGAGCGCGTCAAGGGTCGCCGACTCAGCGAGATCCTGTCGGAGGGCAAACCGCTCGCCGTCGGCGCCGTGCTCCGCCTGGCGCTCGACCTCGGGGGATCCGTGGAGACGCTTCACAGCATGGGCCTCGTCCACGGCGCGCTCCGCCCCTGCAACGTGATGGTGCTCGAGGACGGACGCGTCAAGCTGATGGACGTGGAGCTGGCCTGCCTGCGCGACTCGGAATCGATGAAGGCCCTCGTCGCCGCGGAGCCGCCGGCGGAGTACCTCGCGCCCGAGCAGATCCGTCAGGCGCCGGTGACCGACAAGGCGGACGTCTATGCATTCGCCGCCATCCTCTATGAGATGCTGTGCGGCGTGCCGCCCTTCCACGCGGCGACGCGTGAGGCCATCCTCCAGAAGCATCTGACGGAGGCGCCCGTGCCGATGCGCCGGCGGCGCGCCGTTCCCGTCTCAGTGGAGTCCGCTGTCGCGCTCGCGCTCGACAAGCAGCCAGAGGTGCGGCCTTTCATGCCGGACTTCCTCAACCACCTGTGGTCTGAGGCGCATCGGCCAGCGCCTCGGTGGAAGCGAACGGCCGTGATCGTGTGCGGCGCCGCCCTCGCAGTGTCGGTTGCGCTGCTCATGATCTGGGGCCCGCTCGTGCTGCGTTCACGGGCGTCGCGATCACTCGAGCAAGCGACGCAACCACCAGCCATCAAGGAAACGCCGGCGAGCGAACCCTCGCCAGCGCGCGAGACGAATGGGTCAGCCTCTGCGCGGCCGTCGCGGGACCCCGCCTTCACGGTCCAGGTGGGCGCGTTCGGTGCCCGCGAGAGAGCCGTAGCGCTCCAGCGTGAACTTACTCGTACTGGTGCTGAAGCGGGCGTCCTCCAGGCGGAGGTCGGCGGACGCACGATTCACCGCGTGCGCGTCGGGCGTTTCGCCAGTCACGCGGAGGCCGCCGACGCTGCGCGGCGACTCGCCACGAGCGGCTACGCGACGCTCGTCGTGCGGGCGGGGGATTAGCTCTCGGGCGGACCCTCGAGGATGGAGGACTTCCCGAGCGCTACAACCCCTTCGCGGCTTTGATCACTTCTCTCTTCGCCCTCAGCGCCAGACGCTCTGCCTTGTGAGACGATCCCGAATTATGCATCGTGTGAATCGCCCCGCGGCTCGCTTTGACGGCCCGGCGGATCGAATGGTCCATCCGCTTTTTCCACCGTGATACATGCTTCCCAGCACCACCCTTGTCGGGGGCGTCACTGATGACGAGCCAGACGCAATAGCTCAGGATCGACGCAAGAAGGCCGCCGGTGATGATCCAGCGGTATCTGGCGATCAGACTGATGCCTTCCTCACAAGCTCCGCAGGAAATCCAACAGGTCCTGTTTCTTGGCGTCCCCAAGCGCGCGGAACCGCCCGGTCACGGCGTTGGCTTCCGACGGCGGGAAGTGGGCATTGCGTCTACTCGCGTGCGCCTCGATCGCCTCGACGAGGTCGGTGGTTCGGCCGTCGTGCAGCAAGAAGATCCTCTGCCCGAGCCCCCACAGGGGTGCCGTCCGGAACTCGTCTGGCCCTGCGACGCCCTGGACAATGTCGTCGGCCAGCCTGGGTCCCATTCGATGCAGGAGCAGATCGGAGAACAGTCCGGCCGGTTTCTCGCTGAGCGCCGCGCTCGAGGATCGACCCGTGGTCAGAGACGGCGTGTGGCACAGGGCGCAGCCGATCTCGCTGAACACGCTGCGGCCGCGAGCGCTGGACGGCGTCTCGGGAGCCGGCTCCGGCGGCGCCAGGAAGCGCATGAAGAGCGCGAACTTCGTCACGTCGCTGACGGCATCAGTCGCCGTCGACGCGTTGAACTTCGTGTGATCTTCGGGTGCCCCTTTGAACAGACACGTGGGCGTTTCGTCGCGTTCCGTCTGGAAGAGCTCGTTCGTCACGCCCTGTTCGACGTTGTACGCCTCACCCGCAAAGATCACGAGGGACTTGTTCTGCGCCTTCCAGCCGAACCGCGTGATGCTGCCGTCATTGCCGCTCGTGTTGGCCCGGCCCGGTCCATGTCGATTTGGTCGTCCGCCAATTCCCTGGCCGCACGACTCGAACGCGCCGTCGCCAAGTTGGCCATGATCGTCGCGTCCGCGATCTCCTCGATCAGGCCGGCGCCGAATACCGGCGGTGGGATGCGAAAGATCAGATTATTGCGGGCCGCGGCGCGCCTGAAGTCTGGCTGGGCCAGGACACATCCCGGCGCATCGGTGCGACCAGCGATTGTGTAGAGATTATGGACACCGCCATCGTGCGTACCGTCGGTCTTGAATTTGAACCGCGCCTCGCGGACTGGCCCGTCGAGGCTGATGAAGGACGGAACGACATTCTTCGCGCCGGCCTTCGTCGCAACCGCGACTTGAGGATTGACGGACGGACTGGAGCCTCCCGTTGTCGGCTGCGCGTGGCATCCGCCGCAGCTATCGAGGTTGAGCCGCGGGCCGAGGCCGTCCTTCACGGCTTCAACTTCCCCGAAGGCCGCGAGGCCAGCCTGAAAGAACGCAAGCTCAGCGCTCGTCAATCCCGGCAGCGGGCCGCCCGCTCCAGCAGGACCGCCGCGGACGCCCGGATCTTTCACCTTGAGCGTCGCCGCGGTACTCACGACGACGAGAAGCATCCCCACGATCAACAGTGCGCCTGCTTTTCTCGCCATGGTTCTCCCCCATCTACGCCTCTTCCGCGCGCACTGACGCGCAAGCAAGAGCCCTGCCAGACCCTTGATCTTCGTATGCACATGGATGCCCATGCGTCAGCAGCACTCATCGCGTCAGAGACGTGACAGGCGGGTGTCGGAGATGGCGCCGACCGCCCCGTCGAACTACCTACGCCCGGCCCTATTCCTCGCGGACTGCCAAGGCATCTCTGCGACTAACGAGGCGCGTCGGAGCCCGGCGTCCGGCGGATGAAATTGAGGTTGCGAAGGAAGACGAGAATAGGAACGCGGCCGCGGACGGTAGGCAAACAGTGCGCGAGAAGGATCGGCCGTGAGCCTGCCGACACGCTCGGTGAGGTGGCGTGATGGGGCCCGGCGCCCTCCGCACTCCGAACCCTCCATACATTCGTGATCGTTGACGGTCTCGCAGCCGGTCTGATACGGTTGCGCCGCTGAAACCGGAGAATCGCTCATCCATATCCCTGACCTTGGTTTTCTCGTGGAGGGCAGCTATGGCGCTGGACGCCCGCGGACTCGAAGGCGGCAACCGGATATCGCGGCGTCGGTTCATGAAGGCGGTGGGGACGGTTGCCGGCGCCGCGGCGCTCGCCCCTAGCGTCGCGAGGGCCCAGGCGCCGGCCGGCAAGCCCGCAGAGCCGCCGAGCACCGTCACCAGCCCGCCGCGCGATTTCACTCCCGGCGCGCCACCAGTGACCTACGTCGATCCCGACGTCATCACCGTCGATCCGGTGTTCAACACCTATCGACAGGGCAACACGCCGATCAAGCGTCTCTGGACGGGTGCCCTGTGGTCGGAAGGACCGGCCTGGAGCGGCCAGGGACGCTATCTGGTCTGGAGCGATATTCCCAATAACCGCCAGCTGCGCTGGCTTGAAGACGACGAAAGGGTGACCGTCTTCCGCAGCCCGTCGAACAACAGCAACGGCAACACGTTCGACTTTCAGGGTCGCCAGCTCTCCTGCGAACACCTAACCCGTCGCGTCGTCCGCTACGAGCACGACGGCTCGGTGACGATCATCGCGGACTCGTACAACGGCAAGCGCCTCAACTCGCCGAACGACATCGTCCCGCACCCCGACGGCAGCTACTGGTTCACGGATCCGCCGTACGGAGGTCAGCTCTACGAAGGCGCGCCCGACGCGCCCGGCGGGCCGAGCAACCGGGCGAGCAAACGTCAGCCGCGGCTCGGCCAGCCTCCGGAGATTGGAACGATGAAGCGAGAGCTGCCGACCAACGTGTACCGAGCGGATCCGAGCGGGCGACTCGACCTCGTCCTCGGCGAGGATCAACTTCCCGACCCGAACGGCCTCGTGTTCTCCCCCGACTACAAGAAGCTGTACGTCATCAGCACGGGCCCAGGACCAGGCGACACGGGACCAGGCGGCAAGCGCGACATGTACGTGTTCGACGTCGGCGCCGACAACAAGCTGTCCAATCAGAAGTTGTTCAGCGACTTCATGATCGACGGCATCAAGTGCGGCCCCGACGGAGCTCGCTGCGACGTCGACGGCAACGTCTGGGTGTCGAGCAACGGCGCGCCGGGCGGCCGTGCGCTCGGCTACAGCGGCGTGACCGTCTGGACGCCGGAAGGCAAGCTCATCGGCCGCATCCGGCTGCCCGAGGTCTGCGGCAACCTCTGCTTCGGAGGTCCCAAGCGTAACCGCCTCTTCATGGCCGCGAGCCAGTCGTTGTATGCGCTCTACGTCAACACGCAGGGGGCGGCGCCAGGGTGATGCCCGGACAACGACGCCGCGGGCGACTTCGCCGCTCATGAGGTCATCGTGTGCTTTAGGCGCGGCGCTCCTGGCCATCGGGGCCGCACCAGAACAGGCCATAGCTCGGTGGTCGATCCGTGGCCATGGGCGTTCGCCGCGAACGTTGACTGCCCGAGCTGCGGGCGGTCTCGTCTGCCAGGTCATTGTGGCCGTGAGCGGCACTCGCAGCGCCAGCGCCATCGGCTCCTTGACGTCGGCACGATCAGCGGGTTCTTGACGCCTTCCCGCTCGCATTCATTGCCCTCTTGCCGCCCCCAGCAACGTGCCGGCACTTTCCACCTGGCGCGGGTCAAAGGGCGGTTCGACGAGAAGAATTAGCCGAGCGACGCCGAGCGCCTCCAGCGAGGACCGCGCCCGGCTCTCCGCCCGGAGCCATCGCTCCTGCAGGCCCGCAAACACGGTCACGATGAACGTCGACGGATCGCGTCCCGCCGCCTCGTGTTCGGCGCGCGCGACGCGCACCAGGTCAGCCAGTTGCGGATGGAACGCCTGGGTGTTGAAGCCATCGCCGTGACGGCCGGCGATGGCGGCCATGCGCGGCCCGAAGCCGCCGACCACGATCGGCGGCGGCGGATCGGCGCGCAGGTAGCCGCTCGGGCGCTCGAGACGATAGTGTTCGCCCGCGAAGCTCGCGCCGTCCCCCGACCACAGCCGTCGCATCACCTCGATCGCCTCCACGACGCGCGCGGCCCGTACGCGATCGGGCTCGACGGCGAGACCGAGCCCGAGCTGCTCTGCGGCGTATGGCGTCGTACGGCTGCCCCCGGCGCCGAGCCCGAGCAGCAGCCGGCCGCCTGACACCTGCTGGAGTGTGGCCGCCATGTTGGCCAGAAGTCCGGGATGGCGATTCGACACGTTGAGCACGAGCGGGCCGAGCGCGACCCGCCGCGTGGCCTCGGCGAGCGCGGTCAGCGTCGTCCAGGCCTCGGGCACGCCGGCGGCTGATCCGCCCTGCGGATCACGCAGATGGTCCCACATCCAGAGCCCGTCGAACCCCGCGTTTTCGGCGGCGATGGCAGCCGCCCGCATGTTGCCATAGCGCGCACCCATCGGGATGAGCAGGACATCGGTCTTCATGGGCCTCCTCTTGGCACAGACCGCGGGCTCAGTTCAGACGGCGCTCGCTGCCCTTATCGTGGCAGTGTCAAGACCTGCGCCGGGCTCCGCTGGCGATCGCAGGGACGCGACACAGGACACTCAGGCGCGGGCTGCTCGCCGCTGTGGCGGAGGCTTCTGGGTCTCCCTCGTACCGCGTCCCTTCCTGTCGGCGGCGCCGGCTCGAGAAACTCGCTGGTCGAAGGTAGATTGTCGGCACTCCACCCGCCGCCGAGCGCCTTGACGACGAGCGCGGCTGCGACCATCCGACGACCGAGGATCGCGACGGCGGTGATCTCGTTGCTCAAAGCCGTGGCCTGCGCCACGATGACGTTGAGGTAGCTCACGGTACCAGCCTTGTACTGGATCGTGATCAGGCTCAGGGCCTGCTCCGCGGCCTTCACGGCGGCGTCCTGTTCGGTGGCCTCGTCCTGGAGGATGCGGAGCGCGGCCAGGTTGTCCTCGACCTCCTCGAATGCCGCGAGCACGGTCTGACGGTACACTGCGACGGTCGCGTCGTAGGCCGCTCGCGCCTGATCGGTCTGGGCCCGGCGCAGGCCCCCGTCGAACACGGTCTCCGAGATCGTCGGCCCGACCGACCAGACGCGGCTCGGCCACGTGAACCACTCGGACACGCTCCCGCTCTCGAAGCCGCCGGACGCACCCAGCGTCAGGCTGGGATAGAACGCCGCGATGGCCACGCCGATCTGGGCGTTGGCGGCGGCAACGCGCCGCTCGGCGCCGGCGACATCGGGTCGGCGCTGGAGGAGCTCGGATGGCACGCCGACGGGAATGGTCGGCGGCGTCGCGGCGAGTGGCGCCTGGGGGAGGGAGAAGCCCGAGGGGGGTCGGCCGATCAGTACCGCAATCGCGTGCTCGAGCTGGGCGCGCTGCACGCCCACGTCGATCGCCTGCGCCTGCGTGGTCTTGAGCTGAGTCTCGGCCTGCGCCACGTCGGCCCGGGAGGCCACGCCGCCCTCATACCGGTTCCGCGTCAGCTCGAGCGACTTCTGGAAGGCAGCGACGGTGATGTCAAGGAGCTGCTTCTGCGCGTCGAGGGCGCGCAGCTGGAAGTAGTCTTGCGCCAGCTCCGCCTGCAGGCTGAGGCGGCTCGTCTCGAGGTCCGCCGCACTTGCCTGGGCGCTGGCCTGGTTGGACTCGACGGCGCGGCGAATCCGGCCCCAGAGGTCGAGCTCCCACGACACGTCGAGGGGGAACGTGAAGTTCGATGCGGGGCCCGTGATCGTCGTTTTGACACTACCGAGAGTCGCCGATTGACGCGAGCGCGCGTAGCCGATCCCGAGCGTCACCGTGGGAAAGTAGGCGGCTCGCGCCTCCCGCACCAGCGCACGCGCCTGCCGAAACTGCGCCTCCGCCACGGCGACGCTCTGGTTCGAAACGCTGACCTGCGCGGCGAGCGCGTTGAGCTGGGGATCGGCGAAGATTTCCCACCAGGCGCCGCGGGGCGCATCGTCCTGGGGGCGGGCCACCTTCCAGCCGTCGACTTCCTTGTAGGCGTCGGGGGTGATGACCGTCGGTCTCACGTAGTCCGGACCGACCACGCAACCAGTCACGAACGCCAGCACCAGCAAGACGAGCGCCAGGCGGCCGGCGCCCAGGCCGCGGTCCGGGCAGCGCATCACGGCCTCGCGACGCCCGGCGCCGCGTCGGACGCGACCCGCCGACTGTCGCCAGTCCGCCGCCGCAGGAACCGGAGCCGCAGGCGGTCGAGATAGAGGTACACCACCGGCGTCGTGTAGAGCGTCAGCATCTGGCTCACGATCAGCCCGCCCACGATGGTGATGCCGAGGGGCCGCCGCAGCTCCGACCCCACTCCCGTCCCCAGCGCTAGCGGCAGCGCCCCCAGCAGCGCCGCCATCGTCGTCATCATGATCGGGCGGAACCGCAGCAGGCACGCCTGGTAGATCGCCTCGACCGGGCTCTTGCCCTCCCCGCGCTCCGCCGCCAGCGCGAAGTCGATCATCATGATCGCGTTCTTCTTCACGATCCCGATCAGGAGAATGATGCCGATGAGCGCGATCACGCTCAGATCCATCCGAAAGAGCAGCAGCGCCAGGATGGCGCCCATACCCGCCGACGGCAGCGTGGAGAGAATCGTGATCGGATGAATGTAGCTCTCGTAGAGCACGCCGAGCACGATGTAGACCGCCGCCAGGGCCGCCGCGATCAGCAGCGGCTGGTTGGCCAGCGCAGCCTGAAAGGCCTGGGCGGTGCCCTGGAAGCTCCCCCGGATCGAGGTGGGGAGCCGCATCTGGCGCGTCGCCTCCTGCACGGCCCGCACCGCGTCGCCCAGCGCGACTCCCGGCGCCAGGTTGAACGACACGGTCACCGACGGGACCTGTCCCTGGTGGGTCACCGCCAGCGAGGTCGCCGTCGGCTCGTAGCGACTGAACGCGCTCAACGGCACCTGCGTCCCTGCGGACGTGCGCACGTAGATGTCGCTCAGCGTCTCCGGGGTCTGCCAGAAGCGCGGCTCGACCTCCATGACCACGTGATACTGGTTCAGCGGCGTGTACGTGACCGCCACCTGCCGCTGGCCGAAGGCGTCGTAGAGCGTGTCGTCGATGAGCTTGGACGTGACGGAGAGCCGCGCCGCTGTGCGGCGATCGATGACCAGCGAGGACTGGAGTCCCCGGTCCTGCTGATCGGTGCTGAGATCGACCAGTTGCGGCAGCGTGCGCAGCCGCTGGACGATCCGCGGCGCCCAGGCGGCGAGGTCCGAGACGTTGTCCCCCTGGAGCGTGTACTGGTACTGCGCATTGCTCGCCCGGCCCCCCACGCGGAGATCCTGGACCGCCTGGAGAAACGCGGGCGCGCCGGGCACCTCCGCCAGCCGCCCCCGGAGTCTCGCGATCACCTGGTCGGCGGTCAGCCGGCGTTCGGCGGGGGGCTTCAGTGCGACGAACATGCGCGCGGTGTTCACGGTGTTACCGCCACCGCCACTGCCCCCGCTGAAGCCCATCACGGTGTCGACGGCCGGATCGCTCTTGATGATGTCCACGATCTGGGCGAGCTTCTGCTGCATCGCCTGGAACGAGATGTCTTGCGCGGCCTGGATCGTGCCGGTCAACCGCCCGGTGTCCTGTTGCGGGAAGAACCCCTTGGGGACGACGACGAACAGATAGACGTTGACCGCGATGGTGAGCAGGGTGACCGCGAGCACGCCGCGCGGATGCCGGAGCACCCAGGACAGGCTCGCGTCATAGCGACGAACCATCCAGTCGAACGCCCGCTCGCTCGCCCGGTAGAGGCGCCCGTGGCGGAGGCCGGCCTCGGGCCGGAGGAGCCTCGCGCACATCATCGGCGTCAGCGTGAGCGACAGCAGCAGCGAGATCGCAATGGCCGCCGAGAGCGTCACCGCGAACTCCCGGAACAGGCGGCCTACCACCCCGCCCATCAGGAGAATCGGGATGAAGACCGCGACGAGGGAGATGCTCATCGAGAGCACGGTGAAGCCGATCTCCTTCGCCCCGCGGAACGCGGCCTCGAGCGGTCCCTGGCCGGCCTCCAGGTGGCGAGTGACGTTCTCGACGACCACGATCGCGTCATCGACCACGAACCCCGTCGCGATGGTGAGCGCCATGAGCGACAGGTTGTCCAGGCTGTAGCCCAGCAGGTACATCACGCCGAAGGTACCGATGAGCGAGGCCGGAACGGCCACGCTCGGGATGATCGTGGCCCGGACCGTTCGCAGGAACGCGAACACCACCAGCGTCACGAGGACGACCGCGATGATGAGCGCACGCTCGACGTCGTGCAGCGATGCGCGAATGGTCGTGCTTCGGTCCAGGACGACCGACACGTTGATCGCCCCGGGAATCGAGGCTTCGAGCTGCGGGAGCAGATCCGTCACGCGGTCGACCGTGTCGATGATATTGGCGCCCGGCTGCCGGAAGATGACCACCAGCACCGCCGGCCGGCCGTTGACCAGACCCGTGTTTCGGAGGTCTTCGACCGAGTCCTCGACCCGCGCGACGTCGGGCAGCCGCACGGCCCGCCCACCCTGGTAGGCCACGATGAGCGGCATGTAGTCCTCGGCCCGGCGCAGCTGATCGTTGGTCTGGATCTCCGAGGTCCTGAGGGCGTCCGCCAGCTGCCCCTTCGGGCGGTTCACGTTCGTCGCGCTCAGCATGCTACGGACGTCCTCGAGGCCGATGCCGTACTTGTTGAGCGCCAGCGGGTTCAGCTCCACGCGGACCGCGGGGAGCGAGCTGCCGCCCACGATCACCTGGCCCACGCCCGGCACCTGGGACAGCTTCTGCTGCAGGATGCTCGAGGCTGCGTCGTACATCTGCCCGCGGCTCGCCCGGGGCGAGGTGAGCGCGAGGATAAGAATGGGCGCTTCGGCGGGATTCACCTTGCGATAGATGGGATTGTTCGGGAGTTGGGGCGGCAGGTAGCCGCGGGCCGCGTTGATCGCCGCCTGGACGTCGCGCGCGGCCCCGTTGATGTCGCGGTTCAGGTCGAACTGCAAGACGACGGAGGCCGAGCCCAGATAGCTGGTCGACGTCATCTCGGTCACGCCGGCGATCCGCGCGAACTGTCGCTCCAACGGCGCGGCGACCGAGGTCGCCATCGTCTCCGGGCTGGCGCCCGGGAGCGCGGCCGAGACGTTGATCGTCGGGAAATCGACCTGGGGCAGGGGCGCCACGGGCAGCAGGCCGAAGGCCAGCGCGCCCGCGAGCGCCATCCCGATGGTCAAGAGCGTCGTGGCGACCGGCCGCCTGATGAAAGTCGCCGAGATGTTCATGCGACTCTCGCGCGAACGTGCCGCGCCAGCCGGTCGAACGCGAGATAGATCACCGGCGTCGTGTAGAGCGTCAGGATCTGGCTCACGATCAGCCCCCCCACGATGGTGATGCCGAGCGGCCGCCGCAGCTCCGACCCCACCCCCATCCCCAGCGCCAGCGGCAGCGCCCCCAGCAGCGCCGCCATCGTCGTCATCATGATCGGCCGGAACCGCAGCAGGCACGCCTGGTAGATCGCCTCGACCGGGCTCTTGCCCTCCTCGCGCTCCGCCGCCAGCGCGAAGTCGATCATCATGATCGCGTTCTTCTTCACGATCCCGATCAAGAGAATGATGCCGATCAGCCCGATCACGCTCAGATCCATCCGAAAGAGCAACAGCGCCAGGATCGCGCCCACGCCCGCCGACGGCAGCGTGGACAGGATCGTGATCGGGTGGATGTAGCTCTCGTAGAGCACGCCGAGCACGATGTAGACCGCCGCCAGCGCCGCCGCGATCAGGAACGGTTCGTTGGCCAGCGATGCCCGGAACGCCTGCGCCGTCCCCTGAAAGCTCCCGACGATACTCGCCGGCAGCCCCAGCCGTTGCGTCTCTTCTTCGACGGCGCTCACCGCCTCCCCCAGCGAGGCCCCCGGCGCCAGGTTGAACGACAGCGTCACCGCGGCGAACTGCCCCTGGCGCGTGATCGCGAGCGGCGCGGTCGTCTCGGCCACCTGCGTCATGGTGCTCAGCGGGACCGGCGTCCCGCTGGTACCGCGTACGTAGATGTCTCGCAGCGCGCCAGCGGTCCGGCGGAACTCTGGCTTGAGCTCCAGGACGACGCGGTACTGGTTGAGCTGGGTGAACATCGTCGACACCTGCCGCTGGCCGAACGCGTCGTAGAGCGTGTCGTCGATCACCTGGGGGCTCACGCCCAGCCGGGAGGCGGTGGGGCGGTCGATGACCAGGGCGGTCGCGAGCCCTTGGTCCTGCTGATCGCTGCTCACGTCGACGAGCTCCGGGCGCTGCCGCAGCGCCTCGATCAACCGCGGGGCCCAGCGGCCGAGCTCCTGCGCGTTCGGATCCTCGAGGCTGTACTGGAACTGGGTGCGACTCACCCGATCCTCGACCGTCAGGTCCTGCACCGGCTGCATGTAGAGCGTGATGCCGTCGACCTTCGCGAGCTCCGGCCCGAGCCTTCGGATGACGTCCGTCGCGCTCACCGTCCGCGCGGCCAGGGGCTTCAGGTTGATGAGGATTCGACCGCTGTTGAGCGTGACGTTCGTGCCGTCCACCCCGATGAACGACGACAGGCTCTCCACGGCCGGATCGTGAAGGATCACCCGGGCCAGGGCCTGCTGTCGCTCGGCCATCGCCGGAAACGAGACGGACTGCGGGGCTTCGGAAATCCCCTGGATCACGCCGGTGTCCTGAATCGGGAAGAAGCCCTTCGGCACCACGACATAGAGCATCACCGTGACGACCAGCGTGACCACGGCGACGAGGAGCGTCGCCGGCTGGTGCCCCAGCACCCAGGAGAGCGTCCGGCCGTAGCCCTCGATGATCCTGGCGAGCATCCGCTCGGACCAGCGGTAGAACCGCCCCTGTCGCGCCGGGGGCGTGTGGCGCAGCAGCTTGGCGCACATCATCGGGGTCAGCGTCAGCGACACGGCGGCCGAGATGAGGATCGTGATGCCCAGCGTGATCGCGAACTCGCGGAAGAGACGGCCCACCACGTCGGCCATGAACAGGAGCGGGATGAGCACCGCGACGAGCGAGACCGTCAAGGAGAGGATGGTGAAGCCGATCTGTTTGGAGCCCTTGAGCGCGGCCTCGAGCGGCGGGTCCCCGGCCTCGATGTATCGCGCGATGTTCTCGATCATCACGATCGCGTCGTCCACCACGAAGCCCGTCGAGATCGTCAGCGCCATCAGCGAAAGATTGTTCAGGCTGAACCCCAGGAGCACCATGACGCCGAACGTGCCGACCAGGGAGAGCGGCACCGCCACCGCCGGGATGGCCGTCGCCGAGAGGGTGCGCAGGAACAGGAAGATCACCATCACGACCAGCGCCACGGCCAGCATCAGCTCGAACTGGACGTCCGCCACCGAGCTCCGGATGGTCACCGTGCGGTCGGTCAGCACGGCCACCTGCACCGCCGACGGCAGTGACGCCTGCAGCTGGGGCAAGAGCCGCTTGATGCGGTCGACCACCTCGATCACGTTGGCGCCCGGCTGCCGCTGGATGTTCAGGACCACCGCCGGCCCGGTGTTCACCCAGGCCGCCTGCCGCACGTTTTCGGCGTCGTCGATCACGTCGGCGACGTCGGCGAGCGTCACCGGGGCGTTGTTGCGGTAGGCGATGACCAGCGGCCGGTAGTCCCGGCTCGAGAGGAGCTGGTCGTTCGCGCCGATCACCGAGGACTGTCGAGGGCCGTCGAAGCTGCCCTTGGCCTGGTTGACGTTGGCGGCCGCGATCGCCGCTCGCAGGTCCTCGAGGGTCAAGCCATAGGCGGCCAGCGCAGTCGGGTTGGCTTGCACCCGCACCGCTGGCCGCTGCCCGCCGCTGATGCTGACCAGCCCGACGCCCGAGAGCTCCGAGATTTTCTGGGCGAGCCGGGTGTCCGCGAGATCCTCGACCTGCGGCAGCGGCAATGTGGTCGACGTCAGGCCGAGGGTGAGGATCGGCGCGTCCGCCGGGTTCACCTTGCTGTACACGGGTGGCGTCGGCAGATCGCGCGGCAGCAAGGTGAACGCGGCGTTGATGGCCGCCTGCACCTCTTGCTCCGCCACGTCGAGCCCGAGATTCAGCGTGAACTGTAGGACGATCACGGAGCTGCCGCTCGAGCTGGTCGACGTCATCTGGTTCAGCCCCGGCATCTGCCCGAACTGGCGCTCCAGGGGCGCCGTGACCGAGGACGCCATGACGTCGGGGCTCGCCCCCGGATAGAACGTGAGGACCTGGATGGTCGGGTAGTCCACCTGGGGCAGGGCCGAGACCGGTAGCAAGCGATAGGCAAGGCCGCCCGCGAAGAGGATCGCCACCATGAGCAGCGTGGTCGCCACGGGACGCAGGATGAACAGCCGGGACAGATTCACGACGTGGCCCGCGCCGGCTGCGGCTCCACCCGGACGCCGTCACGCAATCGGTCCGCGCCATCCACGACGACCTGCTCCCCGACGCGCAACCCCGTGTCGATGGAGGCTTCGTCGCCCTCGATGAACCCCACCTTGATCGGTCGCGCCTCGGCCGTCTGATCCGGCTTCACGACGTACACGAAGGCTCCCCGCGCACCACGCTGGATGGCTACCGCCGGCACCACCGTCGCCCCGCGCTTGACCTCCAGCAGCAAGCGCGCATTGACGAACTGGTTGGGGAACAACCCGCTGTCGGTGTTGGGAAACAGGGCTTTGAGGCGCACCGTGCCGGTGCTCGGATCGATCTGGTTGTCGACGGTCAAGAGCGACCCGGACGCCAGCTTCCTCCGTTGCTCTCGGTCATACGCGTCGACGGGCATCCGCACCCCGTGTCCGAGCCCGTCGAGCACGGCCGGTAGGCTGTCCTCGGGGATGGTGAACACGACCGTAATCGGCTCGAGCTGCGTGATGATGACCAACCCGTTGGCATCGGTCGCATGGACGATGTTGCCCGGGTCGACCAGCCGCAGGCCGACTCGCCCGGTGATCGGCGAGGTGATGCGGCAGTACGTCAGCTGGAGCCTGGCGTTGTCGACCTGCGCCTGATCGGTCTTGATGGCCCCTTCGTACTGGCGCACGAGGGATTCCTGCGTATCCAGCTGTTGCGTCGGGATCGCGTCCTTGGCGACGAGCAGCTTGTACCGCTCCAGATCGAGCTGCGCGTTCTTCAGGAGCGCCCGATCGCGCGCCAGCTGGCCCTCGGCCTGGTCCAGCATGACCTGGAACGGGCGCGGGTCGATCTCGGCCAGCAGATCCCCGTTGTTGACGGTCTGCCCTTCCCGGAAGCGGACGCTCATCAGCTGCCCGTCGACGCGGCTTTTGGCCGTGACGGTATTGAGCGGCGTGACCGAGCCGAGCCCGGTGAGATAGACGCCCATGTCGTGCGTCCTGACGGGCGCCGCCACCACCGGCACCGGGCGAGCCGCGGGATCCGTCCGCGTCCGGGCGGCCCGCGCCGGGCTCCACACCGTCAGGACGAGATACGCTCCAACGGCGAGCAGGCCGGCCGCGAGAAGCCAGAGCCACCAGCGCCGTCCATGCGCATCACGACCGTCCGGGCCCGGTTGCTGGGTCCTAGAATCCTCGTCGACCTCCATCACACGCTCCCATCCGGATCGATGGTGACTTCGCCGTATGCGGTCGGCAGGCGGGATCGCTCCGTGCCTGCGTCAGCCCTCAGCCGAATCACCTGGAACGCCCGGACGGGTTTCGAGAACCCCTTCAACTGGAGTTCCCCCACCGGCTCGGCCTCGACGTGGTCTTCGGTATCGGCCAGCACTCGGGTCGAGACAAGGATTTGCCCCGGCATCGCCTCGGCGCAGAGTCGTGCCGCGAGGTTGGTCACCGTGCCGATCGCCCCATAGTCCCACCGCCCTTCGAAGCCGATCGCCCCGATCGTCGCGTACCCTTGGGCGATACCCACGCCGAAGTCCAGCTCGAACCGACGCTTCCGCCACCCCACCCGTAGGTCTTGGATGCGGGCTCGCATCGCCACCGCCATGCGTACCGCACGCTCAGACGCGTTCGGCACCAGCACCGGGTCGTTGAAAAAGATCATCATCCCGTCGCCCGTAAACCGCTCCAGCGTCCCCTCCCAGGCCAGGACCAACCGGCCCATCTCTGCATGGTACTCGTGGAGGACTCCCATCACCTCCTCGGGCTCGGCCGTCTCCGCGAAGGCCGTGAAGCCGCGCAGGTCCAGAAAGACCACCGTCACCTCACGCCGATGGCTTTTCAACGGGCTCTCACCACTCCCACGCACGATCAGGTCGGCGACGTGAGGCGAGAAGAAGCGTTTGAGGCGATCCAGCCGTTCACGCTGGGCGTGCTCTTCGAGCTCCTTCTCGCGGAGCCTGAAGGCCGACAGGGTAGCGAGGAACGCGGTGAGACCTGACAGGACGCGGAGCCAATGCCAGAAGATCTCGCGGCCGAGAATCGCCGCTTCCTCCCTCTTTGAGAGGACCAACGAACCCACCAGAGCCGCACTCGTCCGCACATTCCCGCCAAGGTGGACCACAGAGCCTCCCACCAGGCACGCGGCAGCCACCATCAGCAATCGACGGCAGGCCACGCTGTGGCCTCGGGAGAACACGAGCGTGGCGAGCGCGAGAACGATGGAGAGCGCGTCCATGGGCAGGATTGCCCGCAAGATCGTCGGGCCGTACGACAGGATCCACGTATGGAACTCGGCCGGTGACAGACTCCGAAGCCAGGGGGCGACGCTCAAACCAATGAAGAGCATCGCGCCTGTGAGCAGGCCCGTTGAAATGGCGGAGAGTCCTAACAGCACCTGTTGCATGACGCTCCCGCGCACTCGCATCCGCCCCCAGTGTCGGCGAGACATAGGGGGTCCACGCCGCGAGCTGACCGTCCTCGCAGCACGAAACTCCTGCGCTCGCCGAGTAGGGTGCCCGCCCAATCGTGGAAACGGTGGCGGCTGGACGCGCTGCCGAAGGAGTCGATGTGGCGGTCGATGCCGCGCGGCCGATCGGGCTTGAGCAAGTGCGTGGGCCCGTCGGTGTGCGCGGTGGCCGCTCGACGCCAGCCTCTCATCATCCGGTGTCTCCGAGCAGGCGCGGGAGTTTTCGGCAAGCCTGGCTGATGCGCTTGTCGAGACCTTCGCTGAACCGGACGACCGCCGAACGAGACAGTCGCGACAACGCATCCAGTTCGTCTGGCGACAACGGGAGGCCCGCTTCCCAAGTCGCCGCCTCGGGGTGCACGAAGAATCGCTCGCGGAAGGCCCCGTCCGTCACCAGCTTACCGAGCGCTCGCTCTACCGCCTGTTGACTCACTGGAAATACCTCCTCCGATTCTGTCTCCTTCGGCCAATCGGATGACGACGAGCTCCACGACCGTGGAAACCCGCGCGCCCGGGGAGCTCTTCCGTCGCGTTTCCTGTTGCTACTTCACCTCGATGTCGGTAATCACGTTCTCGCCGTCACGCTCCTCGAACATGGCCTTCACCTCCACGCCCTCTTTCAAGGCGTCAAGGTTTGCGTCCTCGGGCAGCCAGAGTTTCGACCCGTTGTCCAAGACGACGCTTCGCTCCGTCGGGTCGAGCGCCTGGACCCTCCCCTCGATTTCGGCGGCCCACGTACCGACGACGGGAGAGAACACGGCCAGGGACAGGACTGCCGCGATGCCGATGATGCGCAACATGAAGCCCTCCACACGGCCCGCCGATTGAGGAGACGACCGGCGAGGCGGATCTTTAGGATTGTGATCGCGCCGGCTCAGGACACCCCTCACGAAGGAGTGGACGCGCTGAGGCGGCGCGCGCGGAGCGCTCCCCTCCGGGGCCAGGGATTGTCGATTGGACGGAGAAGTCACCGCGCTGCCTTCGATCTTCTCGATCAGGCGAACGCACTGAAGCGCGAGCACCAGGCCGGCGGCGGACAGGAGTGCCGTCCCGATGAGGACGGTCAGCACGAACCTCCACATTGGAGTACCCACCTGCCTTCTCCTCCCCCTACCGCCGGCCGGCCGCCCGGTCGAGCTGGGCGAGAGCAATGCGATAGTCCGACGGCGCCTGGGCCTGCGTGTTCTGGGCCTGGGCGAGAGCCAGTTGAGCGTCGGTCAGTTCGAGGATCGTTCCGACCCAGGCGTCGAATCGGCCCGGGGCAAGCGGAAGCTCTCCTGGGCGGAGGTGATCAGCGCCCGGGCGGCCAGGATCCGCCCCGGCGCCTCCTCGCCCCGGGGTAGCGCCGGTCCGAGCCTCGGCCGCAAGCGGAAGACGGAGCGCCAAGACACACACGACGAGCGCGCTCTTCATCCGCGTCGGTCCGGACTATGGCTTGCCCGACTGCCAGAGCTGCCGCATCTCGCTCTGCAGCTGCCTCACGCGGTCCTTGACCTGGGAGGCGCGGCTCAGCTGCTCCGGGGTCAGGAGCGCCCTCACCTCAAGGGCGATCTTGGCGCTCTCCTGCATGAGCTGCTCGCGGAGCTGCGCGATCTTCTGGAGCTGCGGCTGGAGATCGACCTCCTTGAGGATGCCCGGCACGAACAGCTTGTCGGCCAGCTCCTCCTGCGCCTGGCGCAGTTGCGCCACCAGGGCCTGCGATGCCGCACGCCGCGCGGCGAGAAGCTCCCGGACCTTTGCGTCCTGCTCGGGCGTGAGGTTCGCGCCCCGGAGCAGCAGCGGCAGCATCATCGCCCCGTCGCCCCGGCCGGCCCCGGGGCCGTGCATGGATGCCCCTGGCTCGGCGCCCGCCGGCGCCCACGCGCTCGCGAGCCCGACGAGGGCGGCCAATATCGCGAGCCCTATAGAGTTGTGTCTCGACATCACGGTTCCTCCTGTTCCTTCCGGTCAGAACTCACTGTCCGACGGCTCGAACAGCGTGAGCAGCCGGTCCACGTGCGCCGTCTCATCGCACCCCCCAGTCGCCGGACCGTCGGGCCATTCGCAATCCGCGCCGCGGTCGGGAGTGTCACCAGGTAGACTCGCGACCTGAACATCCGGGACGGACGTGGCCAGGTGCCCGTCGATCGTAAATATCGTCAGCGAGACTTCTCTCAAGAACATTGACGCTTCCTCGTCTTGAAGTCGCAGCGCCGCCGAACCCGGTGCGTCTGGGCGTCGCACGGCCAGATGACCCAAGACCGCCACCGTGACGACGAGCGAGGCCGCGATGGCAACGGCCGACACCCACGACGGCCTCCGAGCGACGGACGCCCTCGGCTCGTCGGTATAAAGAAGCACGTGCCTCACGGTCTCCAGCTCGCGGTCGAGGCTACGATAGCGATCGCCACAGGCCCCGCACACGCTCAAGTGAGCGCGCTGCTCGGCGCTGCCGTCGCCGGCCTGGAGCCGCATTAACACCTTGTCGGACAGACAGCGCTTCATGTCGAGCCTCCAACAGCCGCCGTGCGAAGGTGCTGAATGGCGCGGAAGAGATGACGCTTCACGCTCCCGGGACTCAGGCCCAGTGTCCTCGCCACAGTGTCAGTCGGCCATCCCTCGAGATGCCGCAGGACGAAGACTTCGCGCTGGCGATCGGACAGGCCTCGAAAGGCCGTCCAGACCCGTCGCCACGTCTCTTTGCTGATCGCCGCTTCCTCGGGCGTAGGCTCCTTGCTCGCGAGCGAGATGTCTTCGACACGGTCGCTTCGCCGTCGAAACCGCCACCACCAGCCGGCTCGATGGCGGTCCCGGCACGCGTTGACGGCCACGCGCGTCAGCCACGCCCCCCAGTCGCTCACCGGCCGGGCCTGGCAACGCGCCTCGTGAAGTCTCATAAGCACTTCCTGCACCACCTCCCGGCTCTCCTCGCGATCGCCGAGCAGCAATCGACATAGTCGGTTCAGACGCCCCGCGTGCTCTTCGAAGAGCTCCTCATACGTCGGTGGACGTTCCACGTGGGTCTGACCGTCGCCGATCACGCCCTCCTTCGCTCAAATTGACGAATCGCGCGACTCTTGGTTGACGCGTGACTCGTAGAATCCTGGCTGACACGCGCCCTGCAGCCCGACATCGCACCATGTCAGGACATGTGGCGTGCAACGGCTGACGCCTCACGACGACGGCGTCCAGACACTAAGACGTTCCGCGATCCACCTACGGTCCCGGATTGAGCAACGTCCGCATCTGCGAGCGAAGCTGGTTCAGCTGCAGCCGGGTCTGGGCCGCCTTGGCGACCTGGTCCGACGTCAAGACGCCCCGGATCTCCAGCGCAGCCTGCAGCCGCTCCTGCGCCAGCCGCTCACGCAGCGTGTCGATCTGTTGCACGAGAGGGGCGAGCGCGGCGGGCGTGACGGGATTGGTGCCGTAGAGCTGGTCGCCGAGCTGGCTCCGTGCCGCTCGAAGTTGCTCTCGCAGCGCGCGGAACTGCGGCCGGTGGCTCGCCATGATTTGGTGGATCTGCGCCTTCTGCGCGTCGGTGAGGCCGACGCTTCGGAGGATCGATCCGCCCCAGCCCGTGCCGTGCCGGCCCGGACCAACCCCCTCCCCGAAGGCCGTCCCGGTCAAGAGCATCGACGCGACGATCGCAGCGACTGCGAGATTGCTACGCAGAGTCATGATCAGTCCCCCTTGTTCTGGTTTGGGGCGCGAGAACGCGCCCTCACCCATGATTGACGAACTTCTGGCGAGAACGTTGACCTGGAGCGGCGCGGTCGCCTTGGTGAT
>Ga0209689_1000523_pt1 | contig 26643 bp, 22 predicted proteins | sample GraSoiAngelo_149_FD_187119 | JGI IMG/M metagenome (GOLD analysis project Ga0209689, IMG submission 187119) | Grasslands soil microbial communities from the Angelo Coastal Reserve, California, USA - 14_1009_09_30cm (SPAdes) (version 2) | ecosystem: Environmental > Terrestrial > Soil > Grasslands ... | reverse complement strand
GAGGCGGCGCTGGTAGTGCTGCTCCGGCCGTTTGGCGCGCCGGCGTCCGAGGTTCTGGCCACCGGTATCGTCTGGGAGGGGGTGATCGTCTCCGGGGGGTTTCTTGCGGGAGTAACAGCGTTTCTCTTGCGCCGCTGGCCGTGCGATCCGCGGTGCCCCTAAGCACTTCGGTAACAGCCATCAGGAGCACTCTTCTAACGGCCGGGCCACGTCCGATCTCGACATTTCGCTTTTTACCGTTGACACCTGCGTTTCGCGGTGCTACAAACCGCAGAAAGACAAGCTCTTTGGTGGTGAGTCTCCTAACGAATTGCCATGTGCAGTGCGCGAGTGAGGCCGCAGACCTGCCTGGCAGGGCAGGCCTGCTGAGCCGCCGAGAGTATTGTCATGCAACACCCCACCACCCCGGGAGGTGAGAACGAACCTGTTTTCACCTCCTTTTTATTTCTAGGCCTGCCTGGACCGGCCGTTGTTTCAAAATGAGACATGAGCATCCCCTGCCTGCCCTGCATGCCGACAAGCCTCATCACCTGCTCGCTGATTTGCCTGCCGTGGCATCCTACGGGAGCTCAGATAAGCCGTTCATCGCTCGGTCTCGCGAACCGACCAAGGCCATGGAGCCCAGAATGAACTCCATCCCCGCGTCCCTGCTCTCTCTCGAGCATGTCACGGTCATGCGTGGTGACCGCGTGGCCCTCCATGACATCAACCTGGAGATCGCTTGCGGTGAGCACGTTTGCATATTGGGACCAAATGGCGGCGGCAAATCGACCTTGATCAAGACCATAACGCGGGAATGCTATCCACTCGTGCGGGAAGGGTCCTGTATTTCCATACTGGGGCGCGCGCGATGGGATATTTTCGAACTGCGCTCCATGCTCGGAATCGTATCGCCTGACCTGCTGGCTGCCTGTACCACGGATGCCACTGGCCGTGATGTGGTGCTCTCCGGTTTTTTCAGCAGCACGCGCATTTTTCCACACCACCATCCCGATCCAAAACATCTTGCACTGGCCACGGAAACGTTGGCGCGGCTTGGCATTGCGCATCTCGCCGATCGCGCGGTCGCGGAGATGTCCTCCGGCGAAGCCAAGCGCACGCTGATTGCACGCGCGCTGGTCCATAAGCCAGCAACACTGCTTTTTGACGAGCCCAGCAATGCGCTGGACATCGGCGCGCAACTCCAGCTTCGAGAGACCATGCGCGAGCTTGCGAAATCGGGGCTCGGGATTCTGCTGGTGACGCACCACGTTTCAGAGATTATTCCGGAGATGGAACGCCTGATTCTTCTGCGCGAAGGTCGCATTCTGGCCGACGGGCCTAAGTCCGCGGTGATCACCGAGGAACGGCTTTCCAACTTGTTCGGGGTGGCGGTACGGCTAGGCCAGAACGACGGCTATTTCCATCTCTATTGACGAAGCGGCTAGCCCGCTTGCGCCAGTCCGTACAGCAGCTCGACGTAGGAGCGCACGGCTCCGTCCATGCCGTGGACCTTGGGATCTTTCGACTCGATGAGGTAGTACTCGTCGGGAGCGTGCGCGCCACTTCCGTGGCCAAGGCCAAAGGGGCCGGCCGCTAGGTGGAGCGGCTCGCCGGTGAATACGTAGCCGGGCCACGAGCCCGCGCTGCGTGGAAGAATAACCGGATCGATCCCGCCCTTGCGGTACACTTCGGTTTCGACGCGGATGAGCGCGGCGTCGGCAGGCGTGCTATTGGGATCGTAGCCGCCGGTCATGCGGACTTCGATGTCGCCGAAATCCCTTTTCGCCAGATGGGCCTTGAGCGCGGCGAGTGCCTCGGCCGCGGTCATGTCCGGAACCAGGCGTAGGTCGAGCTTCGCGACTGCTTTTCCCGGAAGAATGGTTTTTCCGCCGGGGCCGGTGTAGCCGCCGACCAGGCCTTCGATGTTTGCCGTGGGCCGCGACATGAGGAGTTCCAGCGCTTCGCGCCAGCTCACGTCGTGAACCCAGTGCTCCACGCCGAGGAGTTTTTTCGCCTCCGTCTCGCTCAAGCGTCGCGCCGCTTCCGCGATCATTTTCTTCTCAGCTTCGGACATCGGGCGGGCTTTATCGGCAAAGCCTTCGATGGCCGGATCGTTGCCGTCGGGCGAGACCAGTGTGGCGAGTGCTTCGACGAGGTGCCACGCGGGGCTGTCCAGGCGTGCTTTGTTGCTGGAGTGCACGTCCTTGCGCGGGCCGCGGCCCCAGCGTTCCCCGCTGGAAATCAGTTCACACTCGATGACCCCCTTGGCGCCCAGCGTCATGGTGACTTCGCCATCCAGCCCCTGCGAGGCGCTGGGCATGAAAATTCCAAGGCAGTTCTTCAGGGCTGCCAGCACCTCCGGCCGGCGCACAATTTGCGGAAAGTGCGGTGAACCGATTTCCTCTTCACCTTCGGCCACGAACACCAAGTTTACGGGGAGCTTTTTGCCCGCGCCGCGAATGGCGTGCAGCGCGGCGAGGAACGCCCCTTCCGGACCCTTTTGGTTTACCGCCCCGCGGCCCATTACCACCTTGCCGAGTCCAGGTTTATCAACGAGAGCGGCTTCGAACGGAGGCGAAGACCACTCGGCGGGATCCGCCTGCTTCACGTCGTACATGTAGTAAAGACCGAGAGTGCGCGGAGCACCAGCGTCCAGCGTGGCGAAAATGCCGGGCTGGCCGTCGGTGGGGACTCTCACCGCTTGCTGGAACCCTGCTTCGCCGAGCATACGCATGGTCAGCTCGCAGCCTTCGTTCATGCCGCGGTTTTCGGCGGCGATGGATGGTTGGCGGATCCAATCCTGCAGCCGCTTGACGGATTCATCGTGGCGCCTTTCTATTTCCGTGCGAATCACCTCAAGATCGTTGGCGCGGTAGGCCCAGGCGGGCCATGTGAGGGTGGTTGCACCGGCTACCGCGGTGGCGGTAGCACCCTGGAGGAAGCTGCGTCGGTCGCAGGGTGAGAGCAGGGGCCAAGACTTGGAATGGTCTTGCTCGCGCTCGTCCTCGAGATGGTTAGGACCGGGGATGGAAGGATTTGTCATGACCGCCTCCGCCAAAGAGTCTTCTGCTGCCATAGATACCGGGGAAAGGTGGCCCCTTCTTCAACGCGGGAGAGTATACCTTGCAGGTTTAATCCGCAACGGCGGACGCTGTCGGCTGTCTTTCTAGGTGCGGTGCGCCATAGTGAATGGCGAACCCGTTCCGATGGACGAAGCGCGCGATGGTGCCGTGGGGCCCGACCGCCCAGCCAGTCCGGCTGTCCACGAAAGCCACGGCATTCAGATCCAACGGATCGGTGTGTTTCCAATGGGCCGCGAAATCGTGACTGAGGTCCTCGCCATTGGGCCCGACGGCGGCCAAGAGTGAGTCTTTGACGCGGGCCACAGCGGAGCGGTAGCCGCCGGGTTGCTCGGCGGAGAGTTGCCAGCTATTCCCTCCGTCGCGGGAAAAGGCGGCGATACCGGACGCGCGCTGGGGGTCCTGATAGTCACCCCCGACAACAACGACTTGTTGCTCATTCCCACGAGTGATGGAGAAGATTCCGGAGGAGGCGTTGCTGTGGGCGATGGGTGTTTTCGCGACCGTCCAGGTGCGCCCCGAGTCGGGAGAGCGGAAAACACGGGCCGCCGGGCCGCCCGTGCCGAAGAAAATCTCTTGGCCGGAAAGCGCCAGGCAAGTGTTACTGGCGGCGAACGCGCCTTCTCTGGGCAGGGCGGCGGGCATGTTGCCGCTGGGGAGCGGACTCCAATGTTCGCTGTCCGTGGTCCTCAGCAGGAGAAATTTGCCATCGATAGGATCGCTGAGCGCAAAGCAGTGCGTTTCCGAGAGGCAGGCGATCGAGTCCAGAAAAAACTCCTTGCGTTTGTTGGTGTATTGCAGGTCCCAGGTTTCGCCGCCGTCTGTCGTTTTGTAGATGCGCGACCGTGGGCCTTCGCCGCTGGACATGACGTAGGCGGTGGTGGCGTTGAAGGCCACGATGCCGCGAAAGTCCAGCGCCTCTCCGCCTGCCATGTGCAGGCGCTTCCAAGTCTCGCCTTCGTCGGCGGATTTCAGAATCACGCCGTTCGAGCCCGAAGCCCACACCACCCACGGGGAAGCACCTTTGGCATGCGACGCCCGGGCCACACTCACGCTGCGCAGATTCGTGTCTATCCCGCTGGTTTCCACCTTCCACCACTGAGCTTCGAGAGGCGCGCTCAATAGCAACAAGAGAAGAAGGAGGCGCATAGCGCGCATTTTAGCAGGGGCCTGCCCTTTCCTCCCGAGAAAGCTTGGGCCATCTTCAAGGTCGGGCATTATCCGGCAGGAGAATTCCAACGCGGGAGACGGCGCGAACAGGCCTTGATGACGTGTCTACGGCCCGGAGCTCCACACGAAACATTTGTTTCTTGGACTCGGCTGGCTTAGACTTCCGCGGGATTCCTGCCGGGGAGGAAATCAACTCCGACGTGACGAAGGAGCAAAAATCAACCAGGCGTGGGAACAAATCAAGCAGACGGGGTAAGCGCATAGAAACGGCCCAGAAAGTCAGCGGAGGAACGAAGATGCGCAAGAAGAAACTAAAGCGGCTGGACATTTTGTTGTTTTTGTTTTTTGTCGGACTGCGGTGCTGGCCGGCGTCCGTGTGCGCGCAGATTCATCCCCAGGACACCGAGTGGCCTTCCTACGCCGCCGATCTCGCCGGGACTCGATACCGCCCGCTAGACCAAATCAATGCCGCCAACTTCAGCGACCTGGAAATTGCTTGGCGCATCAAGACCGACAACTTTGGTGACCGGCCGGAGTACAAGCTCGAAGGAACACCGCTCATGGTCAACGGCGTCTTGTACGCCACGGCAGGATCACGGCGCGCGGTGATTGCACTAGACCCGGCCACCGGTGAGTTGCTGTGGATCCACGGCGAGCGTGAGGGAAAACGCGGCGGCTCCGCTCCCCGGCAGCTTTCCGGCCGCGGGCTGGCCTATTGGTCCGACGGCAAAGAAGAGCGAATCCTGTATGTGACACCGGGGTTTCGGCTCATCTGTGTGGACGCCAAGACCGGCGTTCGAGTTCCTTCGTTTGGAGATAACGGCGAAGTGGATCTGAAGGTGAATGACGATCAGGACATTTTCCCGGATTTGATTACCGGCGAAATTGGCATGCAGTCCGCGCCGGTGGTGGCCAAAGACACGGTGATCATCGGCGCTGCTTTTCGCGAAGGCATGACTCCCAAGAGCATGCGCAACAACAAGGGATACGTGCGTGGCTTCGATGTCCGCACCGGCAAGCGGCTGTGGATTTTCCATACCATTCCGAAGAAGGGCGAGTTTGGCTACGACTCGTGGGAGAAAGGTTCGGCGGAATATACCGGCAACACCGGCGTGTGGACGCAAATCACCGTGGATGAGCAACTCGGATTGGTGTACCTCCCGGTGGAGTCGCCGACAAGCGATTTTTACGGCGGGCATCGGCCGGGGAACAATTTATTCGGCGAGACACTGGTTTGTGTGGATTTGAAAACCGGAGAGCGCAAGTGGCACTTCCAATTGGTGCACCACCCGCTTTGGGACATGGATATCTCCTCGGCGCCCATTCTTGCGGACATCACCGTGGACGGGAAACCCGTCAAGGCGGTGGCCCAGCCGTCGAAACAAGGATTTCTTTACGTTTTTGATCGCCTGACCGGCAAGCCCATCTGGCCGATTCCGGAGCGACCCGTGGAAGTCGGCAACGTGCCGGGCGAGTGGTATTCGGCCACACAGCCCATTCCGACGAAACCAGCAGCCTACAGCCGCAATGGCGTTTCCATCGACGACTTGATCGACTTCACGCCGGCACTTCGCGACCGGGCAATGGAGATTGCCTCAAAGTATCACCTCGGCCCGGTGTTCACCCCTCCGACGGTGAGCAAACTGGGAGGCCCTCTCGGCACGCTCACGATGGGGACAGCCAGCGGGGGCACCAACTGGCCCGGCGGATCATACGATCCCGAAACCCACAACGTGTATGTATATGCTTGTAATTCCTGCATCGAACCTATCGGATTGGTGCCCGCTCCGAAAGAGATTTCGGATCTGAACTACGTCGCGGGAACCGCGGGAAAAGAAGTGCAGGTTCTGCACGGACCGGGAGAGAACGCCGGCGCCGATTCTCCGAAGCCGCCGACAAAAAGGACCGGCGGCGGATACGTTGCTCTGAACCTTGACGGTTTGCCGTTGGTTAAGCCGCCTTACGGAACAATTACGGCCATCAATCTGGATAAAGGTGAATTCGTCTGGCAAATCGCACATGGCGAGACGCCGGACGTGGTGCGCAACAACGAAGCGCTCAAAGGCTTGAACATTCCGCGCACCGGCCAGGAGACCTACAACATCGGCACTTTGGTGACCAAGACGCTGATCATCGCGGGCGAAGGGCATGTGACGACAACCGCGGATCATCCGCGCGGGGCCATGCTGCGCGCCTACGATAAAGCCACCGGCAAAGAAGTCGGCGCGGTGTATATGCCGGCGCCGCAAACCGGTTCGCCGATGACCTACATGGTGCATGGCAAGCAGTACATCGTAGTTGCCGTCAGCGGCGGGCCTTACTCCGGTGAGTACATTGCTTACACGCTGCCATCGACGGGGGAATGAACGCGCTGCCGCGCGGATGTTCCATCGGCCGGAAGGCCATGACCACGTGAAGATGAAAAATGTTGCGGCCATCCTGGTTCTGGCGGCGCTCGCTTCGCGGTTTGGCCTGCTTCGTGCGCAGGGGCCCGCGGCGGAGTCGCGCACCGCATGGGACGGCGTGTACACCGAAGACCAAGCCAAGCGCGGGGAACTCATCTATCACAAGGAATGTGCGGCTTGCCACGGCGACATGCTCGCCGGGCGAGAATCCGCGCCACCGCTGACCGGCGGCGCATTCCTTGCGAATTGGAACGGCCTCACGATGGGTGACTTGTTCGACAGAATTCGCAAGACCATGCCGCAGAGTGCCCCGGGCCGGCTCACCCGGCAACAAGACGCGGACATTTTGGCCTTCATGCTGAGCGTCAACAAGTTTCCGGCTGGAAAGACGGAACTTTACCGGCAGTCCGAGATGCTCCGAGAGATTCGATTCGAAGCGACCAAACCAGCTTCCAAAAAATAGTGAGAATCGAAATTCGGTTTCGTCCGCGCAACACCAACCTGGTTGTCCAGACTTTCGAACGGAGGATTGCCACTTTATGAAAAGAATGCTTCCCGTACTCTTGAGCGGCGCCGCTCTGCTCGGCTACCTGGCCGGCTACGCCTCGAAACCCGTTCCCCAACCCCTTCTCAACGGCCATTTCGATGCCTCCATGATTCCCAGCGCCAAGGCTCAGGAACACAAGGACGAAGTCATGCCCTTCGGCTTCAATTCCCCCCAAGAACCGCCTCTCGCGCCCGACGCTCCGCCCGTCATGTACTGGAACATCGACGACATTCGCAAAGCGCACACCGCCATGTCCGAGAGAGCCGCCAGATTAGTCCAAGCTGCCGGCAGCGGAAGTTCCCAATCGTTGGGCGGCGGGCCGGTGCACGTCCAGACTCGCAACTTCAGCATGTTTATGCTCTACCGCATGTATCGCGACAAGCCGGTCCTCAGCCTGAGCAAAGTCAACAGCGTTCTCGACGACGCCGAGCAGCACGCCGGCGCCTACGATTTCTATATTTTCACCGGGGGCACGGGCGAAATGATCCTGGGCGGAAAAATCGCCAACCAGCAAAATCTTCAGGATAAAGACGGCATCATCCCGGGGGAGTACCGCGGCCAGCCGGTCGTCGGTGCACAAACCTATAAAGTAAAAGCCGGCGACTGGCTGCTCATTCCGCCGGATACGCCGCACCAGCCGAAGCCGGATCCCGGCGGCTTCAGCTACTTCATCATGAAAATTAACGTTGGCGTTTATCCTTGGAGCCTGATTCGGTGACTTCGAGCACCCTGGCAGTCAGGCGGTGCTGACACCGATGCGCGGTGTCATCCTGAACCGATGAGGTTGGCTAACCATCTCACTGATCGGCGGGGTCTGCGCGCAGCTTGTCCAACTCGGCATGCCCAAGCTCCTCGCGAATGGCCACGAGGGCTTCCTTGGGCGGGCCGATGTAACGGTAGTTTGAATAAAAGGTACGCTCATGGATGGAGAAACCGGAGAATAATTTGCGGCCGTCGAAATCGTACTGCGAAAAGCTGGCCAGCCACAGCCCGGGCAGAAATTCATAGCGCTCCTGCATGAAGTGGCTGCCCTTGTAGATTTTTCCCAGAAACAGGCCGACAGAAATGTCTTCGGTAACTTCTCCTTCGATGCGAGCCAGTTCACCGGACGTCTGCTCGATCCATACAAAGCCACGCACTTTAGGGAAGATCGAAGTGAAGCGCGTCGTGGGTTTGAAGCCTGGGTTGGGCTCCATTTTGAATTTGGAAAGCGTGCGGTCGCCGCGCGGCTCGGTGGCGACAAAAGTGAATAGGAAGGCATTGTGCGTGGCGTTGATGAGTTCGTTGCGTTCTTTCTTTTTCTTCGCGTATTTTTCCAGAACGTCGCGCTGAGATCCTTCTTCGTTGACCAGCAGCGTCAGGGTTCGTGCCAGACTCTGGAGATCGGCGCGATAAACGACGGGATCCCGGGGCTTGCCATCGGGGCCGAGAGCAATCCGAAACATGCCGGTACCCGAAGGAATAACGCGCATGATTTTGATCGTCGGGGGCGCCGGATCGCTCGGATTCTTGCGGGTCTCGACCCGTTCGATGCGCTCGTAGAGGTCCAGGGCGGCCTCGCCCCTCTTTTGGTTGGCGATAACGCGGTTGAAGAATTCCGGTTTCTCCGGGCCAACGCCGGGCGTGGATTCCGGCGCCACGGATTGCCCGGGTGCGTGAGCCAAAGACAGCAGCGCGATGGAAACAAAAGCACGTTTGAGCATGATCTGAAGTGGCTAGAATGCCGCCAACGTGTACTCGGATTGGATTCATCCGGGCATACAATTGTTGTACACCGCTCGAACGTCGGAGTGTGCTGATGGATGTGAATGTATAACTGGTGGATCGCTCGATCCGCCCGAGAGCTAGGGCCTCGGCTGGTCTGTTGCTGCTCTGAACCCTTCGGTCCAGGGCGGCACGACGCCGTTCATGCGCGCGTAGGCTATGGCCTGGCCGAGATGCTCGCCGGTGATGGCGATGAAGGAACCGCGCACGGTGGTCTGACGGTTGAACATTTTCTGCGGCTTGTCGGCGGTGGCGTCATGGAGGGCCACGAGGGCATGGCGAAAATGCCTGAACGAATCCCGCAGAGCTTGCAGGACCTTCGGTTTGTCGCCCGAGAGCGTGCTGATGACCTGGGGATCGAAGCCGGCTGGCGGGCGGTACCGGAGTGCCCGGAGCAACGCCATAATTCGCCGCTATGATGTGCGTAAACACTTCGCCTACGGAGCGAACGCCTGCGGCCGGACACCTGGAGTATCTCTCAGCAGGCATGGCCTCGGCTAGCCGCGTGTACCGCCGTTCCTAGGAACTCGGCGCCGAAGCCTGACGTCGGTCGAGCCGAGTCCACACGGGGGGCTTGCTGGTCGCCAACTACCGTAAGTACAAGAAAATAAAAGAAAATCCGGCGCATGGCGTCCTCCTCTGCAGGCCACGTCTCGCGGGCCTGTCGCATCGTCTTCTTCTCCAGAATTGCCGCGCAAGACGGTACAATGGAGGGTGCGCCGGTTGAACCATTTACCATGGACCGGACCGCGCGTAAGGCTACTCCAAGACACACCGAAAGCAAAGTGCTGTTGCGCACGTCTATATATCGAGGAACGAATTGCCGGTCCCCTTGGTCTTCGCGAGAAAACGTTGGAGGTCTGTTTGGGCCTAACTCCCATCGAAGGGTTTGCGGCCATCACCCAGGTGGCGCCACGGGCCGAAGCGTCCCTGAAACCGGGCCGTTTGCGGAGCGCGCTGATCACCATGCTGGAGACCCTGCGGCTCTCTCTGGACGCCCTGCGCGCCCATAAGCTGAGAAGTTTCCTGACTTTGCTCGGTGTCATCCTGGCGGTCACCACGCTGGTCGCGGTGATGAGCGTGGTCGCCGGCCTGAATTTCTACGTTGCCGACCGCATCGCAAATCTTGGCGCCAACGTCTATGTTCTGAACCGTATGGGTATCATCACCAGCGAAGACGCTTGGGTGAAAGCCCAGAAGCGCCCGCTGGTCACCCGGGAAGAACTCGACAGCTTGAGGACCGGCATGCACACCGCCAGTCATATCGCCGCGCTGCTGGGCAACAATTCCGATGTACGTCATGGCAATGACCTGCTCGAAAACGTCAACGTGCTGGGCGTGACCCCCAACTATTCCGAGGTCCGCAGCTTGAACATCGCCGCGGGCCGCTTCCTGACCGAAACGGACCAGGAGCACCGCTCCCCGGTCTGCTTCATCGGCGCGGACCTGGTGAAGAAGTTTTTCTCCAGCGTCGATCCCATCGGGAAAACGATCCGCGCGGGAACGCACAGTTATGAAGTAGTCGGCGTTGCCGCGGTCATCGGCAGCGCGCTCGGGCAGTCGCAGGATAATTTCGTATTCATTCCGCTGGAAACCTACCGCAAGGAATGGGGCACGCAGAGAGACTCGCTGGTGTTGTTTATTCAGGCGCAAAACGCGGAAATGATGTCGGCCTCCGAAGATGAAGCGCGCATGCTGCTCCGCGCCTGGCGCCACATTTCCTGGGACGCGCCGGACAATTTCGGGATCATCGGTTCGGATTCCATCATGGGGCTGTGGCAATCTTTGACCGGCAATTTGTTCATGGTGGCCGTGGGATTGACGGCCGTGTTCCTGGTGGTTGGCGGAATCGTGATCATGAATATCATGCTGGCCAGCGTGACCGAGCGTACACGAGAAATTGGCTTGCGGCGATCGCTGGGCGCTAGGAAAAAGCACATCGTCTTGCAATTCGTCACGGAATCGGCGGTGCTAGCGGCGACCGGGGGCCTCATGGGGATCGTTCTCGCCTATGCCGTGGTGGCCGTGGCGCGCGCCTTGACTTCCATTCCCATGCGCACGCCGATCAGCGCCGTTATACTTTCGCTGGGGGTTTCCACGGGCGTTGGTCTTTTCTTTGGGATTTACCCGGCCATGCGCGCGGCCAGGCTTGATCCGATCGAAGCTCTGCGGGCCGACGGCTAAGGAAAACTGCGCCCCATTCGACCGAACGGACCCACATGGCACAACAGCACGGCGAAAATCTCAAGCAGGCGATGGACACGCTCCGCGCGCACAAACTGCGCAGCTTTCTCACCGTTTTCGGAGTGGTCCTCGGCGTCAGCGTCATCATGCTGGTCGCCGCGCTCATCACCGGCTTCGATCAGCAAGTTCAAGAAAATATCAAGCAGTACGGCGCCGATACCGCCTTCGTCTCACGCTTTGACCAGGGCCCGCACGGCGGCGGGCGGCGCCCCAAGGACGAACGCGAACGCAAGCCCTTGACGCTGGAAGACGCCCAAGCCGTCAAGGAATTGTGCCCCGCGATCAAGGACCTCACCGTTTTCATCACCTGGTGGGAACAGCCACATACCGTGCGCACCAGGAGCGGCGAAGTCACGGCCATCGATTTCCGTGGTGTGGAGCCGAATTTCGGGCAGGTTTATGCCAACGCCGCGACGCTTGACGGCCGTTTCATCAGCGAAGGCGACGACCTGCACCGCGAAAAAGTGGTGATGCTGGGGGAAAATGCCGCGCCGGTTCTTTTTCCCAATGTTTCGCCGGTAGGCAAGGATGTGATGATCGATGGCTCGGCCTTTCGTGTGATCGGTGTGGTGGAAAAGCCGAAAGGAATGTTTGGCCAGGATGACGAAGACCGCCGCGTGCTCATACCGTACAACACGTTCCGGAAGATTTATCCAGGCGCGTATGAAAACAGCATCCGCTTCCAGGCCTACCCGAACCTGTTGGATCAGGCCGTCGATCAGGCTACCGAAGTCCTGCGCCGCCGCCGCAACGTTCCCTACCAGGGCAAGAATAGTTTTTCCATTCAAACCTCCCAGCAGATCGTGGATCAATTTCACAGCATTCTGGGGATGGTGGCGCTGGCCACCTTCGTCCTGAGCGGGATCGGCTTGCTCATCGGCGGCGTCGGCGTGATGAATATCATGCTGGTCAGCGTGACGGAGCGAACCCGGGAGATTGGCATCCGCAAGGCCATCGGCGCAAAGAGCGGCGACATTACCTGGCAATTCTTGCTGGAGGCCATGACGCTCACGGGAGTCGGGGGAGTTCTCGCGCTGGTCCTGGTGAATGGTCTCGTGCTACTTGTGAGAGTCAGCTTGAAATGGCCCGGAAGCGTGCCGCTGTGGGCCGCGCTGACCGGAATCGTTGTCAGCGTTTCGGTAGGCCTGGTGTTTGGCGTGTGGCCGGCGATGAAAGCGGCGAAACTCGATCCCGTCGAAGCGCTGCGGTACGAGTAGCTCATGGCCGAACGAAGGATGAAAATGGAGCGCGCTAACGCGCGAGAGGATAAAGAGCAGAAGCGAGTTCATGGCAGGAAACAAAGCGGCCTTGGGGGTTTTTTGCCAGGCAGCGCGCCACGATGAGGTCGAGCGCTGGTGGCACCTCCGGATTGTACAGTGAGGGCGCCGTAGGCTCGGCATTCAGAATTTGGGCGCACACAGCGCCGAGAGAACTGCCATCGAAGGGTCTTACACGAGTCAACATCTGATAAAGAACAATTCCCAGAGCAAACTGATCCGAGCGCGGATCGTGAGGCTCGCCCTGGATCTGTTCGGGTGCCAGGTATGCGGACGTACCCATCAGCTGGTGGGAGCCGAAAATCTCCAAGGCAAAGCGCGCGATACCGAAGTCGCCGAGTTTTACGTGGTTTTCCGCGGTGACCAGGATGTTGCCGGGTCTGACGTCGCCGTGAACGATTCCGGCACCATGGGCAATCGCTAGCGCCCCAGCTAGATTGGCAGCCCAGGCGCAAGCACGCTGGACCGTCAGCGTGGACGGAACGATATGATCGTCAAGCGTCTTGCCGGCGACGTACTCCATCACCAGGTAGGGCGTGCCCTGCTCGTCGATTCCCACGTCGTACAGCTGGACGATCGAAGGATGGGAGAGCTGACCGATGATCTGCGCTTCGTAGAGGAACTGCTGCTCCAGGCCATCACCGAAACCGCTCAAAAAGGTTTTCAGGGCGACGATGCGGCCCAGGAGGTTGTCCCGCGCTTTTTCGACGCGACTCGTGGCACCGGAACCGAGCTGTCCGAGAAGTTCGTAGCGGTCTTTTTGCGAGGTGATCATCATGCAGAGCGCAAAAGACGCGCCGCGCGGTCGCGCAGACCGTTGCCGTTGGTTTGCGGCGCCGCTTGCGGAATGACTTTGCGGCGCGCTAGCGGATAGAGATCTTGCGCCAGAGCTTCGGCGGTGGCGTAACGCGCGGACGGATCTTTTGCCAGGCAGCGGGAGACCACTTCATCAAAGCCCGCTGGCAGCGAAGGATTCGCATGCGAGGGCGGCAGCGGCGTCGAAGAGAGTACCCGGCCGCAAATGCCCTGCAGTGAATCGGCGTCGAAGGGCCGCTGGCCGGTCACCATTTCGTGGAGAACGACGCCCAGGGAAAAAAGATCGGAGCGCGCGTCCTGGGGTTTGCCCATGATTTGCTCGGGGCACCAGTAGGCGGGTGTACCGACGAGCGGCGTGGCGGCGGAATCGCAGCTGGCCAGCCGCGCCATGCCGAAGTCCATCAACTTCACGCGGCCGTCATCGGTGATAAGCACATTCGCGGGCTTGACGTCGCCGTGAATCACACCCTTGCGGTGCGCCACACCGAGCGCCGAAGCCACTTCCGCGGCCCACGCGGAGGCCCTCGCAAAGGGAATGCTACCCTTATCCAAAATGCGATCGAGGGGCTGACCTTCCAGAAATTCCATTACCAGATAGGGCGTTTGGGTGGCTTCGTCGATGCCCATATCGTGGAGCGTGATGATCGAAGGATGGGAAAGCTGGCCGACGACACGCGCTTCCTGAAGGAAACGCTGGCGCGCTGCGCCGCTCGCCAATTCCTTGGGAAAAAGCTTTATGGCCACCAGCCGGCCGATCAGCGGATCGTGAGAGCGTGCCACGCGTCCATGCGCACCGGTGCCGATGATTTCGAGAATTTCGTAGCGTCCAACTTGCAAGAAGTTCGCTCCCTCAGATTCGGTAACACCGTGCCGCTAGTGAATGATGGCCGATGGGCTTGCTCCATTAAATGGAGCAAGCGTCCTGCTGAGAAGGGTACCGAAGTACTACCACGGAGGCTTTGCTTAGAAAGCCCTAATCTTAAGATTCTGATGAAGTTTATGACCGAGCGTGAGCTGTGCTCTTGGGGGCTCGTCCCGGACGCACAGGCGCATCAGGGTTGAGAAGTCAAGGTGCGCAGCGGAGCAAGGGCGGGAGCAGCAGCTAACCGCCCAGGGAAATCGCGGATAAAAGATTTCATCGCCGGGTGCCAGAAGCCGCTGAACCCGAAGAAATACATTTCTTTCAGGGCTTGTTCAGCAGGCCATTTCTCGAAGGCCATGCGATAAGTGGCAATGAAAACGCTGGTGCGATCGTCACCGAAACGGCAGTGCACGAAAATCTTGTGCCCCGGTTCGCTGCGCAATAAGGAGAGAAACTGGATAATCTGTTCGTTGCTTGGGGGAGACCAGCCACTGACGGGGATGTGCACAAAGCGCATGCCCAGCGATTCGGCATGCTGGCGCTCCCAGGCGACTTTTTCAGGGTCCTCGGCGCGCAGATCGACGATCGTGTTGATGCCCAACATTTTTAGCTCCGCGAGGCCTGCTCCTTTCGGCTGTGCGCCGCGATACAGGAGCTCGGTAATTTTCCCGGCGTTGGGAATTCCGGCCACGTGCAGTTTCTGCCCGTAGGCCGGCTGCCTGACGGGCGCGGCGGCGTTTGGCGCGGCGGTTTGCAGGAAAAGGCGAAGCGGGAGAAGAAGCAGGATGGCCAGCGATGGCAGAGTGCGCGGCATGTTGAGATGGATAACAAACAGTGTAGCGTGAGCGGCAACGAGGCGAAAAGTGTTGACAGTGAAGCGGTTGTGCAAGAATCGCACCACTACAAATAGACGCAGACGGAAAATGTCAACCACATTTTGCGTTTTCCTCTTGACAGCGAATTTGTATCCGTTGATACTGCGGTTCCAGAGTCGGGGGACGTGGAAGCGCCGCAGGGGCCGAGTCGGAGTAGAGATCAGGTCTGCGTGAGCCACGAAGCGGCCCGGGTTCTAAGCGAAAAAAATCGAGCGCGAGGTACCAGCTCCGCGCCCGTGGTTGAGGCGGAGCACCTGCTGTTAGGCTGCGTGTACAGCACCGGCCAGCGGCAGAGCATTGGCGTTTTGCGCCGGAACTTGACTGCGACCGTATAACGGTCGGCTTTTTTTTCAATGCCCGCTTTCACGATCCGCTGGCATCAAAGTGGCGTTACCTTTAGCCCAGACCCTGAAGCGAGGCGCGACACCTCGGTGGAGACGGGACAGGAGTAAACTGGGAGGGTTTCCCCGCGCAAGTGGGGACCCCAGAGCGCGGAGGGACGGATGGCTACGGTGAAACATGCATTGGGCGGGAATTCCCCTGCCGCGGATACGCCCGCAGAGAAGACCGCGGGTGGCGCGGGAAGAGGTCTGAGCTTCCAGCGGTATTTTGCCGATGGGAAGAAGTCTCCCTTCGACGCGGTCGAATGGGAGAAGCGCACGGCATTGATTGGAAACGAGAAGGGCGTGACGATCTTCCGACAGGAAGACGTTGAAGTGCCAAAGAGCTGGTCGCAGACGGCCACCAACATCGTGGCCAGCAAGTATTTCCACGGAAAGCCCGGGACGGCCCAGCGCGAAGGATCGGTGCGGCAACTGATCGGCCGCGTTGTGAATACCATTGTGCGCTGGGGCGAAGAGTGCGGGTACTTTGCCGACATGCCGTCGCGGGATGCCTTCCGCGATGAGCTGACCCACCTGCTGGTCGAGCAGAAGATGAGCTTCAATTCGCCGGTGTGGTTCAATGTGGGCGTGCAACCCAAGCCGCAGTGCTCGGCGTGCTTTATCAATTCGGTCAGCGACAGCATGGAATCAATCATGGGGCTAACGCGCACCGAAGGAATGCTTTTCAAGTGGGGCTCCGGCACGGGAACGAACTTCTCGACCCTGCGTGGAAGCAAGGAAACCCTGTCTGGTGGCGGAATTGCGTCTGGCCCAGTGAGTTTCATGAAGGGTTTTGATGCTTTCGCGGGGGTGATCAAGAGCGGCGGAAAAACGCGGCGCGCGGCCAAGATGGTCATCCTGAATATCGATCACCCGGATATCGTGGAGTTCATCGAATGCAAGATGAAGGAAGAGCGCAAGGCCCATGTGCTCATCGAGCAGGGCTACGACAGCGCGATTGACGGCGACGCCTACAGTTCGATTTTCTTCCAGAACGCAAATCATTCGGTGCGCGTGACGGACGACTTCATGCGCGCGGTAGCCGAGGACAAGGATTGGTGGACGAAGAACGTCATCGACGGGCAGCCAAATGAAAAGCTGCGGGCGCGCGATTTGATGATGAAGATTGCGGATTCGACCTGGCACTGCGGCGACCCCGGGATGCAGTACGACACGACGGTCAACCGCTGGCACACGGCGAAGAACACGGCGCGGATCAACGCGAGCAATCCCTGCTCGGAATACATGTTCCTGGATGACACCGCCTGCAACCTGGCTTCATTGAATTTGATGAAGTATGTCAACGCCAGCGGGCAGTTCGACGTCGCGGGGTTCAAGCATGCCGTGGACGTCACCATTACCGCGCAGGAAATCCTGGTGGACAACGCGAGTTATCCGACGCCCAAGATCGAGGAGAATTCGCATAACTTCCGGCCACTGGGATTGGGCTATGCCAATCTTGGCGCGTTGCTGATGTCCATGGCGCTGCCGTATGACTCCGACGAAGGTCGCGATATGTCCGGCGCGATCACGGCGCTGATGTGCGGTGAAGCCTACGCGCAATCCTCGAGAATCGCTGAAAAAATGGGGCCGTTCCCGGGCTACGAAGTGAACCGCGAGCCCATGCTGGAGGTGATCCGCATGCACCGCGACGCGATGCGCGGGATCCAGCCGGAGCATGTGCAGACGGAATTGTTCCTGGCGGCTCAAGAATCGTGGGACACCGCGCTGGCGCACGGCGAAAAGTATGGCTACAAGAATTCACAGGTGACCGTGCTGGCACCGACCGGCACCATCGGATTCATGATGGATTGCGACACCACGGGGATCGAGCCGGACCTGGCGCAGGTGAAATACAAGAAGCTGGTGGGCGGCGGGTTGATCAAGATGGTGAACAACACCGTGCCGCAGGCGCTGATGAAGCTGGGCTACACCCCGGAACAGACCAGCGAGATCGTTTCCTACATCGACAAGAACGGAAAAATCGAAGGCGCACCATACCTGAAGGCCGAGGATTTGCCGGTGTTCGATTGCTCGCTGGCTCCGCCGGGCGGCGGGCGTTCGATCAACTGGACGGGGCACGTGAAGATGATGGCGGCGGCGCAGCCGTTCCTCTCCGGCGCGATTTCGAAGACCATCAACATGCCCGAGGAATCGAGCGTCGAAGACATCATGAACGCGTATATTGAGTCGTGGAAGCTGGGGCTGAAGGCCGTGGCCATCTACCGCGACAATTCGAAACGTTCTCAGCCGCTCAATGCCGGCGGGAAGAAAGAAGAAAAGCAGGCCGAAGCAGCGGGCATTTTGGAACCCATACAGCGCGAGCTGTTTGCGCGGCAACAGCGGGAGAAGATGCCGGTGGAACGCGCATCGGTGACGCACAAGTTCAGCGTGGGCGGGCACGAGGGCTATATCACCGTCGGCATGTATGACGACGGGCGGCCCGGCGAGATCTTCATCAAGATGTCCAAGGAAGGCTCGACACTTTCCGGCGTAATGGACGGACTGGCGCTGACCATTTCGCTGGGCCTGCAGTATGGCGTGCCGCTAAAAGTGTTTGTGGACAAACTGCTGAACACGCGTTTCGAACCATCCGGCATCACCGCGAACGCCAACATCCGATTTGTGTCCTCGGTGCTGGACTACATCGCGCGGTGGCTGGGCGGGCGGTTCATCTCCGCGGATTATTTGAAGTTGAACGGCCTGGCGGAGAATGCCGCTGTTTCAGCTGCGGCGGCCACCCTGCCACCGATGAACAAAGCGGCGCTGGAGGCCATGAAAATGGCGCTGTCCGCGCCAAAGCTAAGCAATGCCCACGAGGGAGCGCCTGCGTGCAGCGAGTGCGGCATGCTGATGGTGCCGAACGGCGCTTGCTACAAATGTGAGAACTGCGGCAGCACCAGCGGATGCAGCTGAAAAGGAAAGGAGAAATGCGAGCACCAACGCGATGAGCGCGCTCCCCTCCGGCTCAGGAGTAGCAGCACGGCTGGCTCCGGCAAAACGTAAAACCCGCGGGTTCCTCCACATCGTCAGGCACGGTGTGGGACCCCAAGCCATTTACATCGTGACCTATCACTGGCTGGATGGGGAAGACTCTGGAAACCATGCGGAGCGCAAGGAACGCCCTTGGCTCGGGGCCAGCGCACTTCCGAAGCCGGTGCTGGCGGAAGGCGCGCGGGCGCTGATCGAATTGCTCGAACGCATCGGCGTGGATTTCCATTTGAGAGAAGTGCGCGGCGCGCTGGAAGATATTCTTCGACTCGGCTCAGCCAACCTCCCCGATCTGTGGCTCAGCGATGAGGAAATGCTTGAGAAAGGCCTCGTCGAATGGTGAGCGCTAGTTCATGACGGGTGACGAGGCCGCGCCCTGGAGCGACCTCGTCGGCAGGTTCGGGCCTAGCAATGGGAGAAGAATCCCCGGTTGTTTTCGCCAGGGTCCGCGACGCGTCTCTCCCGTCCCCACCACCGCAAACACTCCCCCAGGGGTGAAATCAAACGCCGCAAGTTTCCGATGAGCTGAACGAGACTTGGCAACCTGTCCGCCGAACAGATGGGGACCGATGATAGGCGCCGGATCAGCCCGCCCCATCCATAACCGTCTTGGTGCATGTGTCGGGCGATCTGCTTCGTACCCCACCCGCAGCACAACTCCCCGCGAGGGTAGGCGCTACCGGGATCGCGACCGGAACATGCTCAAGACCATGGCGATTTGCCCGGAATGGTAAATGGCATGTTGCACGATTCCGTGAAGCATCGTTTCGTAGGGATAGCTGCGCCCTGCAACCTGCTTGGCCAAATCTTCGATGGGAAAATTCCGAATCTTCTCTTCGAGCAGGTCGCGACTTTGGTTCCAGCGGGTAACCAGTTCGTTCCAGGGAATCGGTGGCTCGGCCCATTCCTTTTCGGGCTGCCAACGCGGGAGCGGATTGCTGTCGGAAGCGCTTCGAACCCGTTCATTCCAAAGGAGTAAATGTTGAAGCAGCTCCGAAATTGAATGAACCCCGGGGGCCGGTGGCGCGGTGGCCAGGTCAGGCGAAATCTCTGCCAGCAGCTCGGCGAGCGAAGGTCCGTACCAAGCGGCTTTGATCGTCGCGGCGCGGTAGGAATCGGCGATTCGTTGGGTTTGGTTCACGTGTGCTGAGCGGACCCGCGCGGGGCCATGGCGGCGTCTCCAGCGGGTTTAGTTTACCATGTGGGCCGAAAAGCCTCGGCGTTCTAGTCCGGGGCTATGGCCCTCTTCATTTCTGCGGCCAATGGTCCGGAGACTCGGCGGCGAAGCGATTGAGCAGTTCGCGATCTAGCGGCTTGCGCTGAAGCTCGTTGAAAATTCTGCGTGCCTACCATGTCGCGCCGTAGAGCCCCTGCTTTCAGGCATGGGGATATAAGACGCGGTATACAGCTTACAGATATCTGTTGGCAAATGAAAGGCGGCCATTGTTCGGCCATTGTGCCATCAGGTTTGCAGATTCCGCGGTGTCGCACGGGAGAACAAATTTGAGCGCGTCGGTAGCACTAGAGGCTGCCAGTCGTGGAGAAGTTCCCCGAGTTTATTGAGCGACCGCATCGCTCACCGGGGGCGAGGTGGCAGAGGCGGGCGGGCGGTGAGCGACCGGGGGCGCATGCGGAAGCGCGGGCCGAGCGGCGGCGGAACGTTGCGGAGAAAAACGCCGCAACAGGGACAGCGGCCGTCATTGGCGGTGTGAGCGGTGATATCGGCGCGGAGCCAGTGACCGCGGGCTGCGCATTGCGGATTGATGCATTGCACCGTAAAGCCGGGCAAATATTCCATTTTCTCTCCATCCTGGGCGCCGGCCGGAGATGCGAGCGCTTCGCCGCGGCAACTAGAAAAAGCTCTGAGCTCCCCCGGGGCGACCAAATCCCTGGTGGAAAAAGCACCCGAAAAATCCTTCTCAAAAAAAATGCTCAGGGCAAGCAAACCTTATGGCCGGAATTGTGCCGTGAGCGACCTGTGGTGTCAAGAGAAAAGGCTACAAGATATTGTGGTAAGGTTGCTAGGGTGGGGACTCCGGACCGGTGACTTGTGGAAGATAGGCCCGTTCGAAACCGCCAGCGAGCGCGGATCGGCCAGGAAATCGAGAGGACCCTTCTTGCGTATCCAGGATTGAGAGTGGTGCGGCTCGAAGTTTGTGCGCATGAGCCGCAGGACGGAGGGAAAGATGCCAACGACGACAAGGTTTGATCTGGGCGGTGAAGGATTGCCGAGGATGAACTTGGGCGGCGCGGGGAAAAGAATATTGCAGCTGGCAATTCTGGTGGTGCTGATCATCCTGCTTATGGCCAGCACGACTTCGATTCCCACCGGAAATGTGGGCGTGTTGACGCTGTTCGGGCGGGTGACGGGTGAAACGCTGCCGGAGGGAATTCACCTGGTTAATCCGTTGAAGTCGGTGCAAAAACTCTCTATTCAGACACAATCCGTCAAAGAGAGCGCCAACGTGCCTTCGAACGAAGGACTGATTCTGGCGCTGGACACGTCGCTACTGTTCCGGCTGGACAAGGACAAAGCAGCGTTCGTTTTCCAGACCGTGGGCGATAATTACGCGGAGAAAATCGTGGAGCCTACACTACGGGCGGCGATACGCGCGTCGACTTCGGCGCATTCGGCGAATGCGTTATACACAAACGCGCGGGAGCTGGTGCAGCAACAGATTCAGGACGAACTGAAAGCGCAACTCGCACCGCGAGGCGTGATCGTGGAGAACGTGCTGCTGCGAGATGTGCAATTGCCGGCGATGCTGAAAGGCTCGATCGAAGCCAAGCAGCAGGCGGAGCAGGATGCACTGCGGATGAGCTTCATCCTGCAGAAGGAAAAGCAGGAGGCCGAGCGCAAGCGCATCGAAGCGCAGGGCATTGCGGACTTTCAGAGAATCGTGGCAACGGGGATCAGCGCGCAGCTGCTCGAATGGAAGGGCATCGAAGCCACCGAGAAGCTGGCGGCGAGCTCGAACGCCAAGGTGGTGATTATCGGGAATCCGAAGAACGGACTCCCGCTGGTGCTGGAGCCGAAGTAGCTAGCGGTGATTTAGGACCACTGCTAGAAGGGTCCGCCTGGCCGCACACCGGGCAGGGCGGCTGCGCAAGCCAGTACGAAGATTTTCGTTGACAATACGAAACTCTTCGTAATAGGCTCTGTCCATGAACCAACCTCTCCAAAAGCCCACGGCTTCCGAACTTGAAATTCTTCGCGTCCTTTGGGCGCGCGGACCCTCCACGGTCCGCGAGGTGCACCAGGAGCTCCGGGAAAGGAAGTCACTTGGCTACACCACGGTTCTCAAGCTCTTGCAGATTATGACCGCCAAAGGTACCGTCCGCAGAAACGAAGAGCAACGGGCCCACGTTTACCAAGCATGCCAGCCGGCGACGGAAACAAAGCGGCAACTCGTTGGGGACGTCCTGCAGCGGGTGTTCGAAGGGTCGGCGAGCGAATTGATGATTCATGCGCTGGAAGGTCGGCGGACGTCCCAGAAAGAGCTGGATGAGCTGCGCCGTCTTCTGGACGAGTACGAGGGGAGAAGCCGATGACCAACTTCGTGAATTGGATTTCGCCAGAGGTTCTGCGCACGCTCGGCTGGACGTTGTTGCATTTCATCTGGCAGGGCGCAGGGCTGGCGGCTCTGTTTGCCGTGGCGACCGCGGTTTGCCGAAGCTCTACGGCGCGTTACGCGCTGGCGGTGAGCGCGCTCGTTTTGATGATGGTCTCGCCGGTCATCACCTTCACGTGGTTGCGCGCGCCAGCGAATCCGGCCGTGCGGACTGGGGCTGGAGGAGCTTCGACCTCGGCGGGAACGTCCACCCGAAACGCCATCGCCCTGTCAAGCTCCCTCGCCCCTGTCGCCGAATCTCGAACCGTGCAGCCAAGCGCCATGCTGTGGCTGGTGGAAGCGTGGTTCCTGGGTGTCCTTTTGCTGAGCCTGAGAACCGCGGGGGGATTGTTTCTGATCGAGAGGATGCGGCGCAAAGAGGTCCAGCCGGTCGGTGGAGAGCTGTACGAAAGATGTCTGGCGCTGCAGCGAGGAATGGGCCTCGACCGTGTCATCCAGTATTGCGAGTGCCATGGGCTGGACGCTCCAGCGGTACTCGGATGGTTCCGTCCCGTCGTGCTGCTGCCGGTGAGGGCGCTGACCGGCTTGAGCGAGCAGCAAATCGAAGCGGTCATCGCGCATGAACTGGCGCACATTCGCCGCCTCGATTGTTTCGTGAATCTTTTCCAGATCGCCGCCGAAACGCTGCTGTTCTACCACCCGGCGGTCTGGTGGGTGAGCCAGGGAATTCGCGCCGAGCGCGAGAACTGCTGCGACGACGAGGCCATCTCCCTTTGCGGCGACGCCGTGAATTACGCGCGGGCACTCACGCTGATGGAAGAATGGCGGACGGCTCCTCGATTGATGATGGCCGCCAATCGCAGCCCGCTTGCGCAGCGCGTCGTGCGGGTGCTCGGCTGGGAGGGAGCTAGGGGCGGAACTCGCGTGGCGGGACTGGCGGCCAGTTTCGTCTGTCTCGTGGGAGCACTGCTGGCGGGCCACGCATTTCTGGGAGTCGCGCATGCCGCGCTGGGAGCCGGGACATCTCAAAGACAGGAGCAAGGAAGCGGCAGCGTGATAGTTGTCAGGCCGGAACCTGCTGCGGCCAAGGAGCGCACCGCACAAGCGGCAAAACCGTCGGGAATGGCCGCGGCGAAGACGCAGACCAACAAAAACAAGGATCAGCAGACGGCCAGCGACGACCTCAATAAGAAGCAGTCCTATCTGGACGCGATGGAGGCGGCGGGCTTCAAGAACCTGACCGTGGATGAATTGATTGCCATGAAGATTCAGGGTGTCACTCCGGAATACGTGAGAGAAATTCATGAGCTGGGGTTCGAACCCACTCCGGACGAACTCGTGGGCATGCGCGTGCAGGGCATCACCTCGGAATACGTTCGCGAGATGAGGGCCTTCGATTCCCACCTCAACATCGATGAACTGATCGGGATGAAAGTGCAGGGAGTTACGCCGGAATATATCCGTGAATTCCACGACTTGGGATTGCAACCGAGCGCCGATGACCTCATTGGGTTGAAGGTTCAGGGTGTGACGCCGGGTTATGTAAAGGAGATGCGAGCCACCGGGCTAAAACCCAATACCGACGAGCTGATTGGGATGAAGGTGCAGGGAATCACGCCAGAGTACGTGAAGTCGATCGAAGCGGCGGGCTTCCGGGACCTGGATTGCGACGAGCTGATCGGTGCGAAAGTGCAGGGGATCACGCCGGAGTTCATCGAGAAGGCCCGGAAGCACGGGTTTCAGAATCTGACTCTGGACAAGTTGATGGCGCTCAAACACGCCGACATTTTGTGAGTTTGGCGGGCAACGCGAGGAGGAGTGAGGTCCTATGAATCTGAAACGAACCATCGGTCTTATCCTGGTAATCGCCGGCGTTATCCTCGCTGTGGCCAAGACTCTCGGCGGCGAGACGCACAGCGGCGACTGGACTATCCGGCGCTCTGACACTCCGGGGAAGGTGGAATTTTCCTTGATGGATTCCCGCGCCGGGCATCACTTTCACCACAGCTCAGACTGGCCGGCAAGCGATTTCTCGGGATTGGATTTCTCCCAATCCGGGCGACAAGAGGTTCATTTTACGATCGCGCGGGATGCAGGAAAATTCGAGTGCCAGGGGTTTCTCGATGACGGCGAGGGCGCGGGGCTGTTTCATTTCGTAGCTGACCCCAAGTACCTGCCGGAGATGAAGTCGCTCGGTTTCGAACGGATTGACGAAGACCAACAATGGGCGATGGCCATCCACGATGTCAGTCTGAAATTCGCCCGGGACATCAAAGCCGAGAACCTGCAGGAGCTGGATACCGACAAGCTCGTCGCTTTCAAGATTCATGGGGTGACCCCCGAGTTCATCGCCGGCATTCGTGCAGCGGGTGTGAACGTTTCAGACAGCGACAAACTCATTGCCTTCCGCATTCATGGCGTGTCTCCGGAGTTCATTTCGGGGATTCGCTCGGCAGGGCTGAATGTCCTGGAGAGTGACAAACTCATCGCCTTCCGCATTCACGGCGTGACACCGGAAATGGTTGGCAGTCTCAAACAGGCGGGCTATGAGCCCGACGCGGACAAGCTCATCGCCATGAGAATTCATGGGGCCACGCCGGAGTGGGTGGAGCAATTGAAAAAGCAAGGCTACGAGCACTTGGACCTCGACAAGTTGATTGCCTTCCGGATTCATGGAGTGTCGCCAGATTTCATCGGCCAGCTTCAGAAGCTGGGATACGCTCATCCCGAGCCCGATCAACTGATCGCCATGCGCATTCACGGAGTCACGCCCGATTTCATCACTGGCCTGCAATCGCGTGGAATGAAAAACTTGAGCGTCGATCAGCTCGTCAGCCTGCGAATTCATGGGGTTGATTAGCCGCATTTCTCTCGCGAGAAGCGGCGTCATCGAGTACTCGAGGGGATGGAAACTACGGTTTCGACGGGGTGCTCGTGGAACCGCTCTCGGTCGGCTGTAATGCCGCCAGGCGGGTCTTCAAATGTTCGAGTTCCTGCTGCTTGTCGCTGACCTGCTGCTTGAGGGCCTCCAGTTTCGCTTTGCCTGCCGTATCGTGGAGGTAATCGGTATTTGAATAATACTTGTCCTGTTCGAGCGATTGTTCGCGCTGCAGCAGGTCGAGATCGCCCTGGACTTGTTTTATCTGGGCTTTCAATTCGGTCACTTCCTTCGAATCCTTTTGATCCTTGGCGTCTGGTGCCGGAGAAGAGCTGCTGGCGGTACTGGCCGTGGAGGATGCCGGCGGGGCGGGCGCTGCGGACGCTGTGGCCGCCTCGGGCGGAGCCGGAGTTGCGGAATTCGGCCGCGCCACAGGCTTCACATCGTCTTCGGTAATGACCTTCGCGGGTTTCGCCTGTGTTTTCTTCTGCTCGCGAGCGCGGCGGGCGGCTTCCGCAACGGACGGAGCATCTTCTGATTGTGCAAAAACAGCGGCGGGAAGCAGTGCTAGTGAGAGGACCACCGGCAGGCCAAGGCGCAAAGGGATACGGCGCAACATAGTGCTACTCCTGATGAATCTCCAGCTGGGTCAAATCTCAAGATACGCTGGCAGGAGTGGAATGACAATCCGAACAATCGAAGCGGTACGAATGAGCCAACGGAGCCAGTTAAGTGCTTTGGAATCAAGGTATAGCGAATAAAGAGAACGGGATTGCTGGTTCCGCTGAAAGGCAGGTGAAGGCCATTCGACGGATCGGCGGGCTCCCGATGGGAAGAAAAAAGGCATCCTATTTCCGCGCTTTTAGGAGCGTGTCCAGTACTTCATATTGGTCGGTAGCAATGTAGTCTGCGCCGGCTTTGGCGGCTGCTTCCCAGCGCTTCTGAACCGCATCCTGCGAGCCGAAGTTGTAGCTGCTGAACCAGCCGTTGCAACTGAGCTCCGCTTTTGTTGCACCGTCCAGGGTGTAGAAACGAATCCACAAAGAGTGAGCGTGGGCATAGCGAACCAGCTGGTTGAGACGCGTATCCTTTTCCGGAGTCCAAGCGCCGGCGTTGGGCTGGCCGGCCGGCTCAACAACGCGCCAACTGTTGTTCCACCAGCGGTGATAGTTATCGGCGGAATTTGCCGCGAGCACTTCCGGCGGGGCGGAGGGATCCTTCGCGTTTGTGCGCACCGCTCCAAAGACCACCAAACGCGATCCCTCGGCAGCTTGATCGTAGAAGACGGCCTTTTGGGCGTCCGACTCGCCGGTCAGGACCAGAATCGGACGGACATCCAGGGGTTCCATCCGCTCCATGGTATTGCTGCGGGAAGCGGTGGTGAGCCAGTCCTGATATTGCAAGAGCAATTGCCAGATTGCTGCGAGATGTTCCGGTTCTTCGGATTTCAAATCCAGATTAAGAGTAATCAACGGCCAGTCTCCGCGGTTTCCGTCGCGAAGAGCGTTTTCGACGATGGGGCGAACCCGCTCGAAGAAGTATTCGCGCATTTCGGGTTCGGCTCCCGTAGCCGGAGCCCCGTGACTCAAGAGCGAAGCCATCTTGCCGGTGCGCGGATTCCTGGCCCACAGCAAGTCCTGCTCGATCGCAAGAGGAGTGCCCGCAGAAAGAGCGCGGTCGATGCGGTCGGACCACCATTCGAAGTACGGATAGCAGTTGTGCGCATCAAGGAGAACGCGAGTGCCCGGTCGGAGCGGGACAGGCGGGGATTTTGATGCCCTCGCAGTCCAGAGAAGC
>Ga0209689_1000521_pt1 | contig 26711 bp, 25 predicted proteins | sample GraSoiAngelo_149_FD_187119 | JGI IMG/M metagenome (GOLD analysis project Ga0209689, IMG submission 187119) | Grasslands soil microbial communities from the Angelo Coastal Reserve, California, USA - 14_1009_09_30cm (SPAdes) (version 2) | ecosystem: Environmental > Terrestrial > Soil > Grasslands ... | reverse complement strand
CCCCGTCGACAAGCTTGACGTTACGGTTTCCAAGGGCTGGGTGACGCTCAAGGGCGAGGTCGAATGGCAGTACCAGAGGCAGGACGCCGAGCGGGTTGTCCGCCGACTGTCGGGTGTCAAGGGTGTGAGCAATTTGATCACCGTCAGGCCGCGCCTGACGCCGTCGGAGCTCAAGGGGAAGATCGAGAAGGCGCTGGTGCGCAGCGCGGAGCTCGATGCGGAGCGGATCACGGTCGAGGTCCAGGGGAGCAAGGTCATCCTGAAGGGAACGGTGCGCGCGTGGGCGGAGAAGGAAGAGGCGGAGCGGGTGGCGTGGTCGGCGCCGGGGATCACCTCGGTGGAAAATCGGATCACGATCATGCCATAAAGAGCGTTTCGACCACTCCGCGGTCGGTAGCCCCGGGGCCGTGCAAGGCCCCGGGCTCACCGGCGCGCCGTGGCTGGCAGCCTCAGTAGGCCTCACTCGGCCAGGGCGGAGTGAGCCGAAGGCAAGGCAGGTGACTCGTTTTGTTACCGACCACCCGTCTGGCTCGCGCTTAACTTCGGCGAGTGGTTACATTCCTCGTCATCGTCTCTCGGATCGGCCCGGATCCCGGCAGTTCTTCGCCAACCCGCGCCACGCGCTTATCTTCGATCGCCGGCGGGTGCAGCGACGAAGAATCAAGATGCCGGTGGCGCTCGACCAGCGACGGCGGAACCGGCGGACCGGATTTGAGATCGACCAAACGATTCGAGTTCAAGGCTGGGCGGTCGTGCCGATGCGGCACCCGCAGGAGGCGGACTTGCCGGACGAGGGAGAGATTCTCCAAATGGACCGCCGTCCATCATCGTCTGGTCGCGAAATGTGCACCTGTGGCGCACGAGCGCGATCGCCACAGCCTCACCACCAAACCAGAGCATCGCAACGGACTGTGCCAGATTCCCGGGTGCGGCTGTCGGCCCTACGTCAGGGCTACACCGTCTCGCCCGTCGGTCGATTGATCCTGTTCTGCCCCAAGGAGCAGCAGCTCCACCAACGCAGTCCCCCCGCTGTGGCCCGGGAGAGTGGATCAGTTTGACGGTTGTCGACGCGGCCTGGCTCACGCCCCTTCACCAGTCGGATGGTGACGCTCGCACGCGCTGAGCGGCACTCAACGTTGGTCTGACAACCATGGTCACCGCGGTGACACGAACGGTCAGGTCCGTCAACAACCTTGCCAAGCGCCCCCTCCCGAGCGGACAGACCAATGGGTGTCTCTGAAAAGGACCGGGGATTGATCAGGGCCGTGACATCGTAGGTACAGGGGCGAATACTCCTGGTGCCAGCGAGCGAAAGCGTGAGGACACTGTTAGCAGTCGATGACGAGCCTTCGAACCTTCTGCTCATCCGGATGGCCGTCGAAGAGAGCGGACTCGACACGCCCGGGCCTCTCGATATGGCAGCCTTCGTCGCGACCGTGAGGACGTACCTCGCATGACCGACCGCGCGGCCCGTCGCATATCGATTCGAACGGCCCTCCTCGCAGGCTTCTGCCTGACTGCGGGCGTCAGCATCGTGTTCTTCGGCGTGCAGGGCTACGTCTGGATGACGGGCGCGCTCGAGCGCGAGGAGCGCGAGCAAGACCTGGCGCTCGCTCGGGCGGTCGCGACGGGCCTCGACCGGTTCCTCGAGAACACGCGGCACGTCGTGGACGGCCTCGCGGCCGAAGTCGCTGAGCGTCAGCTGCTGGGGCAACCGTCGGTCCTGCAAGAGACGGTGGAGAACGCCGCTCGGCGAGAGCTGGCGTTCGACTCTCTCGCCGTCACGGATGACGCCGGCACCGCGGTCGCGATTGTCCCTCGGGTCAACGCGAAGGGTGCGTCGAACATCGGGATGCGGCTGAGTGATCGGCAGTGGTTCAAGGACGCGATGGCCGCCGCGGCGCGCCCGTCGTTCGACGTCATATTCAGCAGGACCAATGGGCGCGCGACGATTGCGGTGGCGGCGCCGATTCGGTGGCGTGGTCGGATCACCGGCGTCGCCGCGGTGGGACTGGACCTGGAGCAGTTGCGCCGGGTGGTGCACGAAGTGGATCCCGCGCGATCCGACCGACTCGTCGTGGTCGACGCGCACGGCCGGGTCATCGCGCACTCCTCTCCGGAGTGGGAGGCGGGTGCGCACAATCTGTCCGGCGAGCAGGTCTTTCGAGCAGCGCAAATCCAGAGCGAGGGCACGACGGACTACGACTCCCTCTACACCGAGACCATGCGGTCCGCAGCATTCGTTCGGTCGCCCTCGGGGTGGGTCGTGTGGGCGTCGCGGGGTCCGGAGTCGGCCCGGGCGAAGACGGCCTCCCTCCTCCGAGGGTTGGCGTGGTCAGGGATGGCGGCGGCCGTCATCGCGACGGTAGGGGCGGTCCTGATTAGCCGATTCCTGGCGCGTCCGTTCGCGGATCTGGCTCGGGCGATTCAGCACCTCGCGAACGGACGATTCCAGGACGCCCAGATCTCCGACGACCGCGATTCGAAGATCCGAGAAGTGGGAGACCTCCTCAGCGGATTCCGGACGATGGCGGAGCGGCTACGGCTCCAGCACGAAGACTTGGAAGCCCAGGTGTCGGAACGGACCCGGGCGCTCGAGCAGCAGACCCAGGACGCCCAGGCGACCGCTGGCATGCTCCGGGCTCAGGAGGCGATCCAGCGCGGATACGGCGAGCTCGCGGCGCTCCTGAACTCGCTGGACAGGAGCTTCGTGCTCGGCGAAGGGACCCGGAAGATCGCGGCGACGCTCGAGGCCCCACTGGTTGCCGTCTACCTTACCGGGGACGGGCCCACGGGGCTCCGGCTGAAGACCTATGCGGCCGTCGATTCCGGGATGCTCGAGACGAGCCTGCTGTCCCCCGCGGGGCTTCCGCACGAGGTGGCGCGGCGCGGGGAGCCCGTCGTCCTGTCGCCTGCCCCCGGCGCCGGCACCCTCGCGCTCCGTACCGGGGTAGGGGTCCTGGAGGCGGCGAGCGTCGTGGGCCTGCCTCTCCACTACCAGGACCGGTTCGTGGGCGTCCTAGTCGTGGCGACGCTGCATCCGCTCTCGGAGCACGCGCGCCACTTCCTCAACGACGCCGCGCGGCAGCTCTCGGTCGCACTCAATAACGCCGCCCTCTTCGAGTCCGTCCGGTATCAGTCCCAGCAGCTGGAGACTCTCAACGCCGAGCTCAAGCGGGCCAGCGAGGTGAAGTCCGACTTCCTCGCTTCCATGTCCCACGAGCTGCGGACGCCGCTCAATTCCATCATCGGGTTCACGGAGCTCATGCTCACGAGCACGCGCGACACCTTGAGCGACCGTCAGCGGTCGGCCCTCGACCGCGTCCGGGGAAGCGGCCGACACCTCCTTGGTCTGATCAACGAAGTTCTCGACCTGTCGAAGATCGAGGCGGGGCGTATGGACGTGCGCGCCGAGTCGTTCACTGTTCCGCCGCTCGTCCAGGAATGCCTCGGCGCGGTCGAGCCCCAGGCCCAGGCCAAGGGGCTGACCGTCCGTGCTACCGGCCTCGAGGGGGCGCCGGAGATCGTGCAGGACCGTGGCAAGGTCAAGCAGATCCTGATCAATCTCCTCTCCAACGCCGTCAAGTTCACCGATCGGGGCTCGGTCGAACTGAGGGTCGAGCGGCCCGACGACGCGTTCGTCTCGATCGCCGTAGCGGATTCCGGCATCGGGATCAGCCTCGACGATCAGGCCGTCATCTTCGGGGCGTTCCGACAAGTTGAGTCCGCGACAACCCACTCCCGAGGCGGCACCGGGCTTGGACTGGCGATCAGTCGTCGGTTGGCGGAGCTCATGGGCGGCACGCTGACCGTGGAGAGCACGCCGGGACGGGGGAGCACCTTCACCCTGTCCCTCCCCACCCGACATCTGCTCCAGACCGCGGCCGAAACGATCGAAGAACCGAAGGGTCAAGCGGGCGCGCCGGTCGTGCTCGTGATCGACGACGATCGGGACGTCGCGACGATCGTCCGACAGGCGGTGGTGGACGAGCCTCTCACGGTCGAGTGGGCGGCCAACGCCGGCGACGGCCTCGCCAGGCTTCGAGCCCACCGGCCGGTGGTCATCCTGCTCGACGTGATGCTCCAAGGCCACGATGACGGCTGGGACATACTCGGCACCCTGAAGACGGACCCGGCCACCCGAGACATCCCGGTCGTGGTGCACTCGGTCATCGATAACCCGCAACGGGCACGCCGGCTGGGAGCCGACGAGGTTCTCGCAAAACCCGCGCCGCCGGCGCGCATTCGGGCGCTGCTTCGACGATACGTCGACGGGAGTCCTCGCGAGGAGGCCCGTGAGTCCGTCTGACTGGCCGACGCACCGATCGCACCCGGCTCCCGGTCCGGGCGAAACGACGATCCTCGTGGTCGATGACAAAGAGGAGAACCGGGCCCTCATCCAAGCGATGTTCGATGGCCCTGAGTACCGGGTGCTCGAGGCGGCGGACGGGACGACCGGTCTCGCCCTGGCGCAGAGGGAGCGACTGGACTGTATCCTCCTCGATCTCAACATGCCCGGCCTGACCGGCTTCGAGGTGCTGGAGCGCCTGGAAGCCGATCCCCGCACGCGGGAGGTCCCCGTGATCATCCTGACGGCCAGCGACGAGCGCCTGGAGACGATGGAGCGATCGCTGCGCGGCGGCGCTGTTGATTACCTCACCAAGCCCATCTCCCCCATGCGGGTCGCCATTCGCGTGCGCGGGGCGATCGAACGCCGCCGGCTCCTCCAGGAGGTGCAGGATCTGCGCGCCTCCTTCACGTCGATGCTGGTGCACGACCTCCGGTCGCCCCTGACCGTGATCACCGCCTACCTCGACATGCTCCACCAGCCGGCGGTGGGGTCGCTCACCGAGGCCCAGCAGCGCTACCTCGGGAAGATGAGCCAGGCGGTGACCCGGATGCTTCGGCTCATCGGCGAGATCCTGGATCTCTCGAAGCTCGAGGCCGGCAAGCTCTCGGTGAGCCCCGAACCGATGGACGTGGTTGGGACAGTGACCGAGGCGGCCGAGCGATTCAAGCCGGGGGCGGTCCACAACCGCGTGACCCTCGAGGTGCGGAGCCCGGGCACCCCCGTGCGGGTGTCGGCGGACCCGAGCCGCCTCGATCAGGTCGTGACGAACCTGCTCTCCAACGCGCTCAAGTTCACCCCCGAGGGAGGCACGATCCGGGTCGAGGTGGCCGAGACCGGCGACGAGGTCGAGGTCGCGGTCCACGACTCTGGCCCCGGGATCCCGCCCGACGAGCAGGTTCTCCTCTTCGAGAAGTTCAGCCAGACCAGCTCGGGGAAGTCCGTCCAGGGAGGGAGCGGGCTCGGCCTGGTCATCTGCCGGCACCTGGTCGAGGCCCACGGCGGCCGGATTTGGGTCGAGAGCGAGCCCGGCCATGGGACGCGCTTCGCGTTTCGGCTGCCGCGGAACGGACCACGTCAAACCGCTTCGGCGACGGATAGATCAATGGTCAACCCCCGAATTTCCGCGTCCCGCTAGACTCCAGCGGATACGAGGGGCGAGCCGAGCGCCGCGGTCAGAGCTGATGAGAGCCCGCGGTGCGGCGGGCCGCGTAGGAGACGTGGGCCGCGGATCACGGTCTCGACCAACACGCACCGCCGGTGAGGACCTGCTCCTCGACGAGGCTCCGGCGCCGACGTTCGAGGAGGCTGCGCGGAGCTGGGTCGCGGCGTACGCGCAACTCGGGCAGCTCCGCGTCAGCACTCAAGCGCTCTACCTGAGCGCACTGGAGCATTACGCGTTCCCCCGCTTTGGTAGTAAGCCGGTGACGACGGTGTCTCGTGACGATATCCGTGGCCTCGTCGTCCATCTGCTCGGTCAAGGCCGGAGCCAGAGTCTCGTGCGCAACGTCGTTGCTCCCATCCGGCAGACGTTCAACCAGTTGATCGAGGATGGCGCGATCGCCATGAACCCGGCAGCCAAGATCGGGCGCTTCCTCAGGGATGGCGGCGACCCGCGCGCGCGCATTGATCCCTTCACCGTGGAGGAGGAGGCGCTCTTCCTGGACACGGCGCATGAGCACTTCCCTCGCCACTACTCGATGCTGCTCTGCGCGCTGAGGACCGGACTCCGATTCGGCGAGCTGGTCGGGCTTCAGTGGGGCGATCTCGATTTCAAGGGCCGTTTCGTCAACGTTCGCCGTAGCCTCACGACGGCGGGCGGGTCGAGCTGCCCAAGAACAAGAAGATTCGGCGCGTCGACATGTCCCGCCAGCTCGCGGCGGAACTTCAGCGGCTCAAGACCGCGAGGGCGAGTGAGGCTCTCGCGAAAGGATGGCGACAGATCCCCGAGTGGATTTTCTGCAATGAAGATGGCAAGCCGCTCTGGAAATCAGACTTCGAGCGGCGCGTGTTCCACAAGATTTTCGCGAGGGCCGGGCTGCATCCGCTTCCACGACCTCCGGCACACGTTCGCGTCGCGACTACTGGAGAACGGCGAATCGCCCGCGTACGTGAAGGAGCAGATGGGGCATCACTCGATCAAGGTCACCGTCGACATCTATCCATCTGGTGCCGGGATCGAACCGGGAGGCGTTCGATCGGCTCGACGTAACTGGCCGCAACCAGCAGAACCGATGCCGAGGTGAGTGTTGCGGAAGTCGCTGGAAAATTGGTGGAGCTGAGGGGATTCGAACCCCTGACCCCAAGACTGCCAGCCTTGTGCTCTCCCAACTGAGCTACAGCCCCACGCGAGCGACAACGTTACAGGGCGGCGCCGAATGTTGTCAAGGAAGGGAGTGGTAGGGGAGAGGGGACTCGAACCCCTACGCCCTTGCGGGCACCGCATTTTGAGTGCGGCGAGTAAACCAATTCCTCCACTCCCCCATCACCCAAGAGAATACTCCGATCCTCGGGCCAAAAGGAACCACCCGGGCTTGGCCCGTCTGTGAACGAGGCAGAAACATTCGGCGCGCGATCGACTCGCGCTTCGCGTAACGGGGGAGCCAGACTGGTCGCCGGCCGGGCTTTGGGCTTCGCCTCGATGACGGCCGCAAGCTCGGGCGAGCTGGGAATCGTCGCCTGAATCCGCGCTGAGAACGGCCGGTTCGGGGTGATGAAACTCGCGGCAAGACGCTGGCACGGATGCTCCACGATGAACGCTCCGCGGCAGCCGTTCACGGCCGAGGGGGCCGGGCGTCCGCGGGTAAGTTCGGCGCAGTCGGTCCACCGTCTGCCTCAGCAGCGCAGCGTCCTCCGTGACGACGTGGACGGCCAGTTGCTGACGCGCCGCGAATGCGTCGGCGTTCGGATCCGATCCGGTCCTGGGAACGCGGCCAGAGGCGGACCCGCCCTTCGGGAAGCCTTCCCGAGGCACTTGGCGGCGCGCGCCGCCGTCAGCGTGCGCGAGACCGCGGCGTCCATGGGCCGTAGTAGACTACCTCCGACCATGGGTGAGCGAACGTTCGCGGAGGACGTCAAGCAACTCGGCTACGGCACGGGCCAGGTCCTGCAGGGCGAGGGGATCCTCGCGATAACCAAGGCGGTCCTCCAATCCGGGGTGTCCTACGTCGGCGGGTATCCCGGCGCGCCTGTCTCCCACCTCCTCGACGTCATGGCTGATGCGAACGAGCCGCTGCTCCGGCCGATGGGGATCTACTTCGAGGTCTCCGGCACTGAGGCGTCGGCGGCCGCGCTCCTGGGCGCGTCGCTCAACTATCCGATCCGCGGGGTCGTGACGTGGAAGTCGGTCGTCGGCACCAACGTCGCCTCTGACGCGCTCTCCCACGTCGCCTCGGCCGGCGTCGTCGGCGGCGCTCTGATCGTCATCGGCGAGGACTACGGCGAGGGAGCGAGCATCCTCCAAGAGCGCACCCACTCGGCGGCGCTCAAGTCAAGCCTGCCGCTGCTCGACCCTCGCAACAGCTTGCCCGCCTTCGCGCGCTTCGTGGAGGAGGGCTTCAGCCTCTCGGAGGCGTGCAACCAGCCGGTGCTCTTCAGCATCCGGATCCGCGCCGCCCACATGCGGGGCACGATGGTCTGCAAGGATAACGTCCCGCCGAAGATCGGCATGCGATCCCCCCTCGACCACCCAGTCTTCACGCTCGAGAAGATCAACCTCCCGCCCTTCACCTACGCCATGGAGGCGCAGAAGTTCGAGCACCGGCTGCCGGCGGCCCAGCGGTACATCCGCGAGCATCGGCTCAACGAGCACCACCGGGGCACGGAGCCGTCGATCGGGATCGTCATGCAGGGAGGGCTCTACAACACGACGGCCCGGGCGCTCGGCCTCCTGGGCGCGGCCGACCTCTACGGCGCGTCCCCGGTGCCGCTGCTCGTCCTCAACGCGATCCATCCGCTCGTGCCCGAGGAGCTGCTGGAGTTCCTGGCGGGCAAGCGGCGGGTCCTCGTGGTCGAGGAGGGCATGCCGAACTATATCGAGCAACAGCTCAAGGCGCTCGCGCATGACGAGCGGCTGGCCGTGGAGATCCACGGCAAGGACCTGTTCGGTCAGTATGGCGAGTACGTGCCGCACCTCGTGCTGAGCGGGCTGACGCGGTTCCTGACCATGGAGCACCTCTCGGCCGTCGCCGCCACCGAGGTGGAGCGGCGATTCGAGGCGCTCGGCGCCCACCGCGCCCAGATCCGGGCGGTGCTCCCGGCGCCGATCGCCAAGCGGCCGCCGACGTTCTGCACGGGCTGCCCGGAGCGCCCGGTGTTCAGCGCAATGAAGATCCTCCGCGACCGGCAGCCAGGAGTGGGCGACACGCACGTGGCCGCGGACATCGGCTGCCACTCGTTTGGCACCCAGGCGCCCTTCAACGTCGGCAACACGATCCTCGGCTACGGCATGGGTCTCGCGTCCTCGAACGCGGTGGCGCCGCTCTTCAGTAAGCGGGTTGTCTCGGTGATGGGCGACGGCGGCTTTTGGCACAACGGCCTCGCCACCGGCGTGGCCAACGCGGTGTTCAACCGGCAGGACTCGGTGCTCGTGATCCTCGAGAACTTCTACACGTCGGCCACGGGCCAACAGCACAACCCCTCGACTGGCAGAAACGCGCGCAACGAGCCGACCGCGATGACCATTCCGCAGGCGCTCCGGGGCCTGGGTGTCCGGTGGATCAGGACCGTGAACGCCTACCGGATCGCGGAGGTGATCGGCTCCTTGCGCGAGGCCCTCACGACCCGCGAGAGCGGCCTCAAGGTCGTCATCGCGCGCGGAGAGTGCCAACTCGAGCGCCAGCGGCGGGAGAAGCCGCTGGCACGAAAGAAGGCGGCGGCCGGGCAGCGGGTCGCGCAGCCGAGGTTCGGCGTGGACCCCGACGTCTGTACTGGGGACCACTCGTGCATGCGCCTGAACGGCTGCCCCTCGCTCACACTTCGTGACAATCCCGACCCGCTCCGCGACGACCCAATCGCGCACGTCGATGCCTCGTGCGTGGGGTGCGGCGTCTGCGGCGAGGTCGCGCACGCCGCGGTGCTCTGCCCGTCCTTCTACGAGGTGACGTCAGTCACGAACCCCGGGCGCTGGGAACGCTTCCTCGGCCGCGCCCGGCGGCGCGTCATCGGCGCACTGGCTGGCGGCTGACCTGTGGCCGACGACCGCATCGTCAGCGTGCTGATCGCCGCTGTCGGCGGGCAAGGCGGCGGGGTGCTCTCCGAGTGGATCGTCGACGCCGCGATGCTCGGGGGCTACCCCGCGCAGAGCACCTCGATCCCCGGCGTGGCCCAGCGGACGGGCTCGACCTCGTACGTCGTCGAGATCTTCTCGAGACCGCGCGCGGAATCGGATGGCCGGGAGCCCGTTTTCTGCCTGTTCCCCGTGCCCGGCGCCCTCGACGTCCTCCTGGCCCCGGAGCTCCTCGAGGTGGGCCGGGCGATCGAGGCCGGGTTCGCATCGCCGTCGCGCACGACGATCATTGCCAGCACGCACCGGCTCTACTCGATCCACGAAAAGATGCCGCCGGGCGAGGCGGTCTATCCGAGCGACCGGATCCTCGCGGCGGCGCGGGCCTTCTCCCGGCGCTTCGTCGGGTTCGACGCGCTCGCGGTCGCCCGCGAGCACGGGACCGAAGTCAACGCCGTCCTCCTCGGCGCGCTGGCGGCGGCCGACGTGCTGCCGATCGGCGCCGGGGTGTTTCGCAAGGCCATCGAGCGGAAGGGCGTGCAGGTCGCGTCCAACCTCAAGGGCTTCGAGGTCGGCGGGGACATCGTGCGGACAGGGGTGGCGTCGCCCAGGGTCGCGCCGATCGCCACCGCGCTCGCGGCGCGCCTCGAGTTCGCCGAGGAGTGCGCGGGCTTTCCCGAGCCGCTGAGGCCGATCGTCGGCGAGGCGCTCGGGCGGCTCGTGGATTACCAGGATCGCGCCTACGCCCGGCGCTTCCTCGAGCGGCTCCAGCCGATCGTCGCCCTCGACCGCGACCCCTACACGCTCTCCACGATCGCGGCCAGGCACCTCGCCGTGTGGATGATGTACGAGGACGCCATCCGCGTGGCCGACCTCAAGACGCGCGCGGCGCGCTTCCGGCGGATCGAGGCCGAGCACCCCGGCGCCGGCCCGCTCGTCGTCACCGACTACCTGAAGCCCGATCTCGACGAGATCTACGGCATCCTGCCTTATCGGCTGGTGCGGCGGTTCGCGGCGTGGGCAGAGCGCCGGTGGCCGCACGGGCGGCCGACGCTCGGCCAGCACGTCAGGACGACGACCGTGAGCGGCTTTCTGCGGCTGTGGCTCCTGGCCCGGCTCCGGCCCCTCCGGCTCGTCTCCTACCGCGCCCATCACGAGCACGCTCTGATGGTCCGGTGGCTCGACGCCGTCGCGCGATGCGCGGAGGCCGACTACGGCCTTGCCTGCGAAGTTGCGCGCGCCGCCCAGCTCGTCAAGGGTTACGGCGACGTACGCCGGCGCTTGGTGGGCGCTTTCGTAGAGCTTCTCGACTCAGTCTTGGCGGTGGCGGCGCACGACCCGGGCGCAGCGCGGGCTCTGGCGATCGAGACCCGGACGTTGATCGCCCAGGGCCCCGAGGGGGAAGCGGCCGCCCGGGAGGGAGCCTCCCGCGCGCGGGGCGCGGCTCAGCGCGCGGAGGTCCGCCCCGCCGAGGATCGGTTGGAGAGCGTCTGAACGACCGCGCTGATCCGCTGAAACTCGGCCCGCGTGAGGTTCACGAAGTTGAACGCCTGCCCGTCGGGATCGAGCCGCGCCAGCACCGACCGCACGGTGAGGGACGGCGGGCCGTCGGGGGGAGTGAAGCGGAGTCGGACCGCCGCCCCCGCCGCGAGCGAGACATCTGAGCGCACCCGCACGCCGAACGGGCTCAGATCCACCGACGTCCCGAGCCACTCGGCGCCCGTGTGTCCCGTCAGGCGCACGGCGAAGACCGAGGGAACGCGCGCGGAGCGGCGCCGATCGAGGCTCCCCACCTGCGTGGCGAGCTGCGCGTTCAGCACGTGGAGCTCGAGGAATCCGAGCGTCTCGCCGAGCTGCGTCGCCGAGATCGGCTTCGCGATGAAGTCGAGGGCGCCGAGCCGCAGGCAATCGCGCGCCGCGCCGTCAGTGGCCCTGCCCGAGACGACAATGACGGGGATCGCCCGCGCCCGGACCGGCGGCAGCTGCAGGACCTCGAGCCCCGTGAGGCCGGGCAGGCTAAGGTCCAGGACGATGGCGTCGAGCCGGTCGGTCGCGAGCGCCCGCAGGGCCTCCTCCGCGCTCGACACGACCACGGGGTCGTGACCGAGGTCGAGCAACTGGTCCCGGAAGCCCGCGGCGACACGCCGGTCGTCCGTAGCGACGAGCACGCGCAACTTCGTGGACCCTAGCACAACCAATCCGCCGCCGACGCTCGGTTCGTGCCCTTGGCGCCCGTCACGTCTTCCGGTCCTCGCGCCGCGCACCGGCGAAGAACCCCCGCCAGAAGCTCTCCGGGGCGCGGGCGCGCGGCCCCTGGCCGTGGAGCGCGACGCTCCGGAAGCGGCGGGCCGCCCGATAGCCGAAGCTGTAGAAGGCAAGGATCCTGTCGGGCAGGAACTCCCCGTTGAAGATGATGTCCAGGACGAGGTGCATCAGGCCGCCGACCACGTATCCGCCGAGCAGGCTCGAATGCAGCGACCACGCCAGCGCGATCAGCAGCGCGAATAGCTCGTAGGAGTGCAGCGCCAGGACGAGGTAGCGCGGCTGCCCCTCGAGGTAGTAGCGGAGGAACGCCGACGGCCGGAGATCGGTCTGGCGGTTCACGAGGACGTAATCGACGGCGTGATCCACGTCAATCAGAAAGCCGCCGGCCACGATTCCGATCGTCAGCGGGAGCGAGGGATGGATCCAGGCCGCGGCGGCGCCGGCGACGACTGTCGTGATGGCGTGTCCCCCGGGACTCATCGGCGATTCCTATGGTGACGCATGCGGGCCGCGTCGCGGCCTGTTTTTGATCGCGGGCGCCGTGCCGTCGTGTCAAACCCGCGTGGTATACTCCGAAGTCGAGCGTTCTCGTGATGGAGGCCGTGGACGGGTGTCCGAATACGTGGGCATCGCCATCTTCGCGGGTCTGATTCTGGCGTTCGGCGTGGTGTCCCTGGCGGTCTCCGCGCTGCTCCGTCCGTCCCGGCCGGATCCCGTGAAACTCGCCAACTACGAGTGTGGGACCGAGCCGATCGGCGAGGCCTGGGTCCAGTTCCCCGTCGGGTTCTACGTGGTCGCGCTGATCTTCATCGTATTCGACGTGCTCGCGGTCTTCGTGATTCCGTGGACGCTGGTGCTGCGCAGTGTCGGGCCGGCCGCGTTCTGGGCGATGGCTCTATTCATCGGCATCCTCGGGCTCGGCTGGGCGTACGCCTACCGGGAGGGCCTCCTCGAGTGGAGGTGAAGACCCCGGTCCCGCAGGTCCCGCCCCCCGTGTGGAGGGAGTTTAAGGACCTCCAAGAGTGGGAGCGGTATCACCAGGAACGTCCCCAGGACGATAAGCACTCCACCGCGCTGACCGAGATCGCCGAGACCGTCCACCAATTTCCCGGCGGCTGGATCGTGACAGCCTCCGTCGACAAGGTGCTGAACTGGGCGCGGAAGTCCTCGATCTGGCCGGTGACCTTCGGCCTCGCCTGCTGTGCGATCGAGATGATGGCGACCTTCGCGTCGCGTTTCGACGTCGAGCGCTTCGGGATGGTGCCCTGGGCGTCGCCGCGGCACGCCGACCTCATGATCGTGTCGGGCACGGTGACGATCAAGATGGCGCCGATGCTCAGGCGCATCTACGGTCAGATGGCGGACCCGAAGTGGGTTGTCTCGATGGGCTCGTGCGCGAACTCGGGCGGACCGTTCCGCCACGGGTACCACGTCGTCAAGGGCGTGGACCGCGTCGTGCCGGTGGACGTCTACGTGCCCGGCTGTCCCCCCACACCCGACGCGCTCATGTACGGCCTCCTCCTGCTCCAGGAACAGGTCGCCGAATTCCATCAGACCGGCTCGCGGCCGCGCCCCACCCCACCCGGTGACTGACGGTCCCGTGGGGGCGGCCGACCCGCGTGCCCTCGTTCGAGACCGGTTCGGCCTGGACGCGGGCGGCGCGCCGCCACGCCTCAGCGTAGAAGTCCCGCTCGACCGCTGGGTCGACTTCGCCCGGTTCGCGAAACACGATCTCGGATGCCACTATTTTAGCTTTCTCACCGCGGTGGACTGGAAGGAGCAGGGACTCGAGGTGCTCTACCGGATCGAGAATCTCGACGACCACCTGGACATCACGGTCCGGACAAAGCTTGGTCCCGACGCCGTTCGCTGTCCGTCGCTGACCGACGTCTACCGGGGAGCGGACTGGATGGAGCGCGAGTGCTACGACATGTTCGGCATCACGTTCGATGGCCATCCGGATCTCCGCCGGATCCTGCTCGCCCAGGACTGGGACGGCCACCCGTTGCGGAAGGCCTACGCCGTCGACACCCCCCACGCACCCTACCGATAGGAGAACGCGATGATCTACGAGCTCAGGACGTACACGCTGAGTCCCGGCACCCAGCCCGAGTATCTGCGGCTCAACCGTGACGTGGGACGGAAGATCCGCGGCGACAAGTACGGCAAGCTCGAAGGGGCCTGGACCACGGAGTTCGGCACGCTCAACCAATACGTGCACCTCTGGAGCTACCCTGACCTCAACGAGCGCGAACGCCTGCGCCAGGCCCTCGCCAAGGACGCGGCGTGGACGAAGGAGTACGTCCCCCAGATCCGTCCCCTGATCCTGACCCAGGAGAACAAGATCCTGGCCTCGGTCGAGAGCGTGCCGCTCACGCGGCCCCTCGGGGGCGGCAAGCACGTGTATGAGCTCCGCAGCTATCGGCTCTCACCCGGCAAGGTGCCGGAGTGGGTCGGGCACTTCAAGACCGGCCTGCCCGCCCGCGAGAAGTACTCGAAGATCGTCGGGCTCTGGACGACGGAAGCTGGCCTGCTCAACCAGGTCGTCCACCTCTGGGCCTACAACGACCTGAACCATCGCGCCGAGGTCCGCAGCAAGACGGTCCAGGACCCGGAGTGGCAGGCGTTTCTCAAGAAGGGCTATCCGCTGGTCGTCCACATGGAGTCCGTGGTGCTGATGCCCACCGAGGTCTCGCCGCTCGACTGATCGACGATGCCCGACCTGGAAGCGCGCAAGGTCATCGAGCTGGGCTACGCGGGCAACGAGCGCCTCGTGATGAACATGGGGCCGCAGCACCCGTCCGCCCACGGGGTCTTCCGCGCGATCCTGACCCTCGAGGGCGAGACCATCGTCGCCGTCGACGCGGTGATCGGCTATCTGCACCGCTGCCACGAGAAGCTCGGCGAGACTCTGACCTACGTCCAGTACCCGTCGATCGCGTCCAAGACCGACTACGTCGCGGCGATGACCTCCGAGCTGGCGTACGTGCTGGCGGCCGAGAAGATCGGCCAGATCGAGGTTCCGAAGCGCGCCCAGTACCTGCGAGTGATCGCGGCCGAGCTCCAGCGGATCGCGTCTCACTGTCTCTGGCTCGGCACGTGGTGCATGGACATGGGGGGCGCGCTCGGCGGTGGCGCCACGGTCTTTCTTTACTGCTTCCGCGAACGCGAGACGCTGCTCGACCTGTTCGAGGCGCTCACGGGCGCGCGCCTGCTCTACGGCTTCCACCAGGTCGGTGGCACTCGCTATGATCTGCCCGCCGGGTGGGCCGAGCGCTGCCGGTCGACCGTCGACCTCATCGAGAAGCGGATCGACGAGTATGAGGCGATGCTCGAGGGCAACGCCTTCTTCCTCGCGCGGACGCGCGGGGTCGGCGTCATCTCGCGCGAGCTGGCGCAGGAGGTCGGGGTCTCGGGACCGCTCATCCGCGGGTCCGGCGTTGCCTATGACATCCGGCGCGTGGCGCCGTACTCGTCGTACGAGGCTTTCGACTTCAAGGTGCCCGTCGAGACCGGAGGCGACTGCTGGGCCCGGTACCGAGTGCGGATGGTCGAGTTCCGGGAGTCGATCGGGATCGTGCGCCAAGCGCTCGAGGGCCTGCCTCCGGGGCCGATCTCCTCGAGGCCCGGCGTGAAGTCGGTTGGCCAGGTGCGGATCGGGAAGGGCGAGGCCTACGCGCGGGTCGAAGGCCCGCGGGGCGAGGTCGGCTGTTACCTCGTCGCCGACGGCAGCGCCAAGCCCTATCGGATGAAGTGGCGGGGCGCTTCTTTCTCGAACCTCGCGGTGCTCCCGCACATCGTGCCCGGCCACAAGGTCGCCGATGTGGTGGCCATCATGGGGTCCGTCGACCCGGTCTTCGGCGAGGTCGACCGCTGAGAATGGCGCCGGCGGTCCGCGACCTGATCGCCGCCTTCGTCCTCCTGAACGGGGTGATCGGGGCCGTGACCTACGTGACCCTGCTCGAGCGGAAGTTCACCGCCCGCATGCAGTCGCGGATCGGACCGTACCGGGTCGGCCCCCACGGACTCCTGCAGCCGATCGCGGACGCGCTCAAGCTCATGATGAAGGAGGACGTGGTGCCGGCGATGTCCGACCGGTGGGTCTACAACCTCGCTCCGCTCGCGTTTCTCCTCCCCTGCGTGCTCGTCTTCGGGACGATCCCATTTGCGCCCGGGCTCGGGCTGGCCGACCTGAACATCGGCCTCCTCTTCTTTCTCGCCGTCTCCGCGCTTGAGATCGTCGGCCTGTTCATGGGCGGCTGGGGCTCGAACAACAAGTACGCACTACTGTCCGCGATGCGCGCGGTGAACCAGATCATCTCGTACGACCTCCCGTTCATCTTTGCGGCATTGATTCCGGTCGTGCTGAGCGGGACGCTCCGGCTGGGCGGCATCGTGGAGGCGCAGCAGGGAGGGTGGTACGTGGCCTACCCTGTGATCGGACAACTCGGGTTCCTGGCGTATTTGGTCGCGATGCTCGCGGCCGAGAACCGCGTGCCGTTCGACATCCTCGAGGCCGAGTCCGAGCTCGTGGCCGGCTTTCGCGTCGAGTACAGCGGCATGAAGTTCGCGCTGATCCAGCTTGCCGAGTACGCGCACGTGATCGCCACCTCCTACCTCGGCGCGCTCCTGTTCCTCGGGGGCTGGCTCGGTCCGGGCCCGGGCTGGCTCGGCGCGGTCTGGTTTACCCTGAAGGCGCTGGCGGTGTTCCTGCTGGTGACGTGGGTGCGCTGGAGCTTCGTTCGGATCCGGGTCGATCAGATCCTGGCCATCTCCTGGAAACTCCTCCTGCCGGTGACGCTCATGCTCCTGCTCGCCGCGGCGTTCGTCGTCGCCTACCAGGGAGGGGGCGGTGTCGCGTAACGGCGCGTCGTTCTGGAGCGAGCTGGCCCAGCTCACCACGGCCGTCGGCAAGACGATGGGCGTGACGCTGCGGAACTTCTTGCGTCGACCGGTCACCATCCACTACCCGGACGTGAAGCGCGTGTACCCGGAGCGGTTTCGCGGCGTCCTCGCCCTGACCTACGATCGGGAAACCGGCGAGGAGAACTGCATCGGCTGCCGGCTCTGCGAGTACATCTGCCCGCCGCAGGTCATCGCGGTCGAGATGCTGAAGGCCGAGAAACGGAACTACGCGAAGACCTTCACGCTCGAACTCTACGCCTGCGAGTACTGCGAGCTCTGCGTCCAGGTCTGCCCGACCGACGCGATCATCATGCTGCGCACCGTCGACCTCGCGACGGCCGACCGTCGCGAGCTGCTGCTCGACAAAGATCGTCTCCACGAACTCGGGCTCGCCGACGAGCCGTCTTGGGCGACGGGCACCAGGCTCCGGGACATGCAGGCGCCACCCAGGGCAGTCAAGGCGTGACGCTCGAGGCGGCAGGGTTCTGGGGCCTGGCGGCGGTCCTGCTGGCCTCCAGTCTCGCCGTCGTCCTCACGCGGAACCTCTTCCATTCGGTCCTCTACCTCGCGGTCGCCCTCGTCGCGACGGGCGGCGTGTTCCTGCTGCTCGACGCCGCGTTCCTGTTCGGCGTCCAGCTCCTGCTCTACGCGGGCGGCGTGGTGACCATCGTGGTCTTCGCGATCATGCTGACGGAGCGGCTCGTGGGCGAACGGATCCGGCAGACGAGTCGCTCGCTCGTCCCCGGCGCCCTCCTGGCCGTCGCCGTCCTCGGCAGCGTCTGCGTCTTCCTGCGGCGGGCATCCCTCCCCGTGAAACGCCCGCCGCTCGCCGGGGCGCTGACGGCGGCCCTCGGCGAGGCGCTCGTCACCCGCTACGTCATGGCGTTCGAGTTGCTGGCGGTCCTGTTCGTGGCCGCCCTTCTCGGTGCCCTCTACTTCGCCCGGACGGACGACTGATGGGCCTCCGGATGTACGTGCTGCTGGCGGCGGCGGTTTTCGCGATCGGGCTGTTCGGCGTCACGACCCGCCGCAACGCCGTCGGCATCCTACTGGGCATCGAGCTGATGCTGAACGCGGTCAACATCAACTTCGTCGCCTTCGCGCGCTACAACGCGAGCGTGGCCGGGATGGTCTTTGCGCTCTTCACGATCGCGATCACGGTGGCGGAGATCGCGGTCGGGCTCGCGATCGTCATCGCGATCTTTCGCGTCCGCAAGACCGTCGACGCGGATCACCTCGACCTCCTCAAAGGATGACGTCGCTGGCCCTGGCGGTCCTCGGGCTTCCCTTCCTCGCGTTCCTCCTGCTGGCTCTCGCGCCGCCGCTTCGCCGGCACGGCCGCGGCGCGGCGCTCGTCAGCATCGCCGCGATCGGAGGATCGCTGGCGGCCGCGCTCCGGCTCTGGCTCGTCCCCCTCGAGGCGACGGTCGTCCGCCGATGGGAGTGGATCCCCGCCGAGGACGGCCCGCTCGTCAGCGTCGGGCTCTACATCGATGCGGTCGGTCTGGCCATGCTCGTGCTGGTCACGCTGGTCGCGTTCCTGGTCCAGGTCTACTCGTGGGCGTACCTGGAGGGGGAGACGCCGCCGTCGCTCGGCCGCTACTACACCTACCAGTCGCTCTTCGCGTTCTCCATGCTCGGCCTCGTGCTGGCGCCGAACTTCGTCCAGATGCTGATCTTCTGGGAGCTGGTGGGGCTCTGCTCATACCTGCTCATCGGCTTCTGGTACGACCGCCCGGCCGCGGCGCGGGCTGCCGTCAAGGCGTTCTGGACGACCAGGCTCGGGGACGTGGGGTTCGTGACGGGCATCGTCTTGCTCTGGCGCGCCACGGGGACCTTCGACTTCACGGCGCTCTTCGCCGCGGCCGCGGCGCACCGGCTGCCGGCGGGGCTCTCCCTCACGATGTTCCTGATCTACTTGGGCGCGGTCGGCAAATCCGCCCAGTTCCCCCTGCACATCTGGCTGCCCGACGCGATGGAAGGTCCCACACCCGTCTCTGCCCTCATCCACGCGGCGACCATGGTCGCGGCGGGGGTGTTCATGGTGACCCGCGCCTTCCCCCTGTTTGCGGCCACGCCGCCGGTGCTCGGGTTGATCGCCTGGGTGGGTGCGTTCACCGCGCTCCTCGCGGCGACGATGGCGTGCGTGGAGACCGACATCAAGCGGGTGCTCGCGTACTCGACCGTCTCGCAGCTCGGCTACATGATGGCGGCCGCGGGCGCCGCGGCGCCGCAGGCGGCGTTCTTCCACCTGGTCACGCACGGCCTGTTCAAGGCGCTCCTCTTCCTGGCCGCGGGCGCGGTCATTCACGCTGTCGGGACCAACGACATCCGTGAGATGGGGCGCCTGTTCTACGCCCTGCCGCAGACGGGGACCGTGTTCCTGGTCGGCACGCTGGCGCTCTCGGGGATCTGGCCCTTGTCGGGCTTCTTCTCGAAGGAGGCGGTGCTGGCGGCCGTCTGGAACGCCCGCCTCGGCGTGCCCTTCGCGATGCTCGCGCTGACGGCGTTGCTCACCGCGGCCTACATGTTTCGGGTCGTCTTCCTCGCGTTCTTCGGCGACCGGCAGCCCGGGGGGCATCCGCATGACGCGCCCGCGGTCATGGCGGTCCCGCTCTGGATCCTCGCGATCCTCACGGTGGCGATCGGCGTCCGCGGCGCGCTCACGGGCGAGGGGGGGCAGTCGGCTCCCCGCTGGCTGCCGGCGGTGTCGCTGGCCCTCGCCGCCGCCGGTATCGGCGTCGCGCTCGTCACGTACCAGCTCAGGCTCGTGAGCCCCGCGGCGCTCGCGCGGGCGCTCGGCCCCCTCGACTTCATGGCGCGCCGGCGGTACGGCCTCGATGCCGCGGCCGCCGCGGTCTATCGCGGTCTCGTGTTCGGGCTCTCCCGGCTGATCGGCTGGGTCGACCGCTACCTCGTCGACGGCCTCGTGAACGTGCTGAGCGCGTGGACGCTCCGGGCCGGCGACCGGCTGCGGCGGATCCAGACCGGGCGGGCGCAGGACTACGTGTACGGCATCGCCGTCGGCTTCCTCCTGCTCCTGATCGCGAGCCAGATCTGGCGATGACCTCCGTGCCGGTGCTCTCGATCGTCACGTGGGCGCCCTTCGTCGGCGCCCTCCTCATCATGTTCACGGCCCGGCAGCGTCCGCTCGCCGTGCGGCTGATCGCGGCCACCGCGACCGCGATCTCGGCCGCACTATCGGTGTACGTCTTCCTCGCCTTCGACCCCGAGGCGGGCTTCCAGTTCTACGAGAAGCTCCCCCTCGTGCCGTCGCTCGGTGTCTCCTACGAGCTCGGCGTCGACGGCCTGAACGTGCTCCTCGTGCTCCTCACGTCGATCATCATCGTCGCGGGCGTCTTCGCGTCCTGGACGGTCACCGTGCGGAGCCAGGAGTTCTACGCCCTCCTCCTGGCCCTCGTGACGGGGGTGTACGGCGTGTTCGTGTCGCTCGACCTGCTCGTCTTCTTCCTCTTCTACGAGCTGGCCGTGCTGCCCATGTACCTCCTGATCGGCATCTGGGGGTCGTCGGGCGAGGTCCGCCCCCGCGGCCTCTTTGCCTGGGCGTTCCGCGCCACCGGCGTCGGCACGAAGGAGTACGCCGCGATGAAGCTGACGCTCTATTTGCTCTTCGGATCGGCGTTCATCCTGGTGGGGATCTTCGCGCTCTACGTGAGCGCGGGGAACGCCTCCTTCTCGTTCCTTGACGCCGAGATGACGGCGTTCGACCCCGCTCTCCAGCGCTGGGTGTTCCTCGCCTTCTATGTGGGCTTCGGCATCCTGGCGGGGATCTGGCCGCTCCACACCTGGTCGCCCGACGGCCATGCCTCGGCGCCCACCGCGGTCTCGATGCTGCACGCCGGCGTCCTGATGAAGCTTGGCGCGTACGGGATCGTGCGACTCGGCATCGAGTTGCTCCCCCGCGGCGCCAGCGGGTGGGCGTCCCTGGTCGGGACGATCGCCTGCCTCAACATTGTCTACGGGGCCCTGGCGGCGATGGCGCAGCGGGACCTGAAGTACGTCATCGCGTACTCGTCGGTCTCTCACATGGGGATCGTGATGCTGGGGGCGGCCACGCTAACCGAGGCGGGGCTCGGCGGCGCGCTCTTTCAGATGTTCGCCCACGGGATCATGACCGGGCTCTTCTTCGCGCTGGTCGGCCTCGTGTACGAGAAGGCGCATTCGCGAGAGATCGCCCGGATGGGCGGGTTCGGCCGGGCGATGCCCGGCATCGCCACCGCCTTCACCCTCGCGGGCCTCTCCTCGCTCGGTCTGCCCGCGACCGCGGGATTCGTGGCCGAGTTCATGACTTTCCTCGGCGCCTGGCGATCGGCGCACCCGTGGTGGCTCTTCCCGGCGGTGGCCGGCACCTTCCTGACGGCGGTGTACATCCTGCGCGTCGCGAAGCAGATCTTCTGGGCGGCCGCGGCGCCCGACTTCCCCCCGCTCGCGGATGCGCGGGGCCCGGAGTGGGTCGCGCTCGCGCTCCTCTCGTTCGTCCTGGTCTTCTTCGGGATGCTGCCGGCGCTCGCGCTCGGCCCCATCGAGAGCGGCTTGGCTCCCGTCCTCTTGCGGCTCCTCCCCTGATGCGCGGCTCAGCCGAGTGCCCGCGCCGGCGACGCGACCTGAGGGACCAATGACGCCATTCGCCCTTGAGATCGGCGTCGCCCTGCTGATGCTGATCGTGCTCGGCGCGGGCCTCATCGGCGGGGACGGCGGGAGGCGGCGCACGGGGGCGATCACCGCGCTCGGCCTCGTGGTGCTCGTAGCCGCCGCGTTCACCCTCCGCCCCTGGGGCTCGGCCGGCGGGGGGGCGTTTGTGTCCGATCGGCTCGCGCGCTTCGCCAAGCGGCTCTTCCTGGGGAGCACGCTCATCGGGGTCTTGGCGTCGCTGTCGCTGCCGGGCGAGGTCTTCCGGCGCCGCGCGACCGAGTACTATCTGCTGCTGCTGTCGTCGCTGCTCGGCATGATGGTGCTGGCCTCGGCCCGCGACCTCATCCTCCTGTTCGTCGCCTTCGAGCTGATGTCGATCCCGCTCTACGCGCTGGCAGGCTTCCGCAAGCGCGAGCCCGAGGCCGTGGAAGCCGCGCTGAAGTTCTTCCTCGTCGGCACCGTGTCGTCGGCCGTCATGGCCTACGGGCTGTCGTTCGTGTACGGGACCGCGGCCACAACGGCGTTGCCAGGCGTCGCCCGGGCCCTCGAGGGCCAGCCGCCACTGCTCGTATTCGGACTCCTGGCGGTGCTCGCGGGCTTCGGCTTCAAGATCGCCGCCTTCCCCTTCCATATGTGGGTTCCTGATACCTACGAGGCGGCGAGCACGCCGTTCGTCGCCTGGCTCAGCGTGGCCCCGAAGGCGGCGGGCTTCGTCGCCCTCTTCCGCATCTTCTTGGAGGGCGTCGGCGACCAGGTGACCCTCTGGATGCCGATCATCGCCGCCCTGGCGGCGGTGACGATCGTCGGCGGCAACCTGATGGCGCTCCCGCAGCAGAACGTGAAGCGGCTGCTCGCGTACTCGGGCATCGCCCACATCGGCTATATGCTGGTCGGCCTCGCCGCGGTCTCGGCGTCGGGCACCGCGATGGTGCTCTTCTATCTCGTCGCGTACGTATTCGCCAACATGGGGGCCTTCCTGGTCGTCGAGGTCGTCGCCCGCTCCGAAGGCACCGAGCACCTGAACGGGTTCCGGGGGCTCGCCCAGCGCTCGCCGTTGCTCGCGGTCGCCATGCTGCTCTTCCTGCTCTCGCTCGGGGGGATCCCGTTCGTCGCGGGCTTCTGGGCGAAGCTCTATGTCCTCTGGGCCGCCGCCGAGGCGGGCCTTTACTGGCTCGTGCTCCTCGGCGCCATCCTGACCGTCGTCGCCCTCTTCTACTACCTCGTGATCGCCCGCCGCATGTACATCGACCCGCCGACCCGCCCGGAGCCGATCCCGCTCGCGCCCACGATGGCGCTCTGCGTCATCGTGTGCGTCCTCGGCGTTGTCGTGCTCGGCCTGGCGCCGTCGCCGCTTGTTCTGGCGGCGCTTCGGGCAGCCTCTCGGCTCTTTTAGGGGCCCCCAGATCCGGGCGGAGAGGGCTGTTTCGCCTCGGATTTGACAGGCTGAGTTCTCCTGGTATCATCCCTGTACCGACTGGTTGGTACATGGCACTGACTACCGAGCTCAAGCCGGCCAAGGAAGGCCGGGGCACTCGGGCGGCGATCATCGCCGCCGCCGCCAGGATCATGCACGTGAAGGGTTACACGGCGACGTCGCTAGACGACGTCCTGCGGGAAAGCGCCGTCGGAAAAGGCAACTTTTACTACTACTTCAAGAGCAAGGAGGACCTAGGCTACGAGATCCTCGACCGCGCGATCCGATCCTTTCTGGAGCGCACGCTCGACCCGTGCTTCGCTGATCCCGACGCCAACCGCCTCGGGCAGGTCCGGTGCTTCCTCGACCGGCTCCTCGAGGCGGAGCGCGAGCGCAACTGCGTCGGCGGGTGCCTGATCGGGAACCTGGCGTCGGAGCTCTCGGATGTCCACGAGGGCTTCCGCGCGAAGCTCTCCGGTCTGTTCACGCTCTGGGGGGGGCGACTGACCCAGGCGCTCCAGGAGGGGCAGGCGCGCGGGGAGGTATCGCGCGGCTGCGAGCCGGTGGCCGCGGGGCGGTTCCTCGTGGCCTCCCTGGAGGGCGCCATGCTGATGACGAAAGTGAGGAAGGACATTTCGGTGATGGAACAGTGCGTGGACGAGATGAAGCACTACCTGTCGCTGTACGGCGAGAGCCGATGATGGCCGCGCGAGTCGATCCGGACGCGGGGCTGGTCCAGGCGCTCCGGCAGGGGGAGCCCGCCGCCGCGGAGCAGCTCGTCAACACGTACGGGGATCGCGTGTATCGGCTGGCGATTCGGATCACGGGGCTCAACGAGGACGCCGAGGAGGTCGCACAGGACGCGCTCTGGACCGCCGCCCGGAAGATCGACATGTTCAAGGGCGACGCGGCGTTCGGGAGCTGGCTCTACCGGATCACCGCGAACGCCGCGTATCAGAAGCTGCGCGCTCGCAAGGGCCGGCAGCACGAGCTCCCGTGGGAGCAGCTCCTGCCCGCGCTCGACGAGGAGGGACGGCACTTCGAGCCGATGGACGACTGGTCGCCGCGGGTGGACGAGCACGCGCTGCAGGGGGAGCTCCGGGAGGTGCTCACGACGGCGATCGAGAGCCTGCCGCCCGACTACCGGACGGCCTTCGTCATGCACGACATGGAGGGGCTGTCGAACCCGGAGATCGCGGAGACGCTCGGGATCAGCCTCCCCGCCGTCAAGTCGCGCGTGCACCGGTCCCGCCTCTTCCTGCGGCAGCGGCTGGCCGACTACATGAACGAGACGTCGGAGCAGTCCCGGTCGTGATGCAGGCGCACCTCGCCCAGTTCTTCCCGCTCGGCATGGCCGACGCCGACCGCCGGTGGCGCTCCCGCGCCGGGTTCCGCGTCCTGCGCTTCCTCCGCCACGCGTTCCGACTCGTCGCGGGGGGCCGCCGGCGGGAGCTCTGCTCCGAATCATGAACCGCCGCGCGCGCCGGATCCCGGAACGGGTGATTGACGCCGCCCGCGCTGGTGTGGTCAGATAGGGTTTCGTTGTCATTCATGGTGTGCGAGGTTCGGCGGACATGGAAGCGGTGATCGCAACCGGTGGGAAGCAGTACCGGGTTTCGCCCGGCCAGGTGATCGCGGTGGAGCGGCTGCCGGCGGTCACGAAGGGGAGCACGGTCGAGTTCACCTCCGTGCTGCTCGTGACCAAGGACGGCACGCTGGTGGCGGCGCCGGCGGAGCTCAGGCGGGCTAAGGTATCGGCCGAGGTGCTGGGCGAGCGTAAGGGGCGTAAGGTCACCATCGTCAAGTACAAGCGCCGAAAGAACTACCGGAGGAACCGCGGCCACCGGCAGATCGCGACCACGGTCCGCATCACCAAGATCGAGGTGTAGGGACGATGGCCCACAAGAAGGGCGTCGGCAGTTCCCGGAACGGGCGCGACTCGAATCCCCAGATGCTGGGCGTCAAGCGCTTCGGCGGGCAATTCGTGACCGGCGGCAGCATCCTGGTTCGTCAGCGTGGCACCCGCTTCAAGCCCGGCCTGAACGTCGGCCTCGGATCCGACGACACGCTGTTCGCCAAGGTCGACGGCTACGTGAAGTTCGGCCGGCGAGGGGACTCGCGCTACGTGAGCATCGCCGCCGACCGAGCCTGATCCCGCCGCGGCGCCGCGGCGCTCCCGATGTTCATCGACGAGATTGACATCTTCGTCAAGGCCGGCGACGGGGGCGCGGGGTGCGTGAGCTTCCGTACCGAGAAATATGTCCCGCGCGGCGGCCCCGACGGCGGCGACGGCGGCGACGGCGGGAGCGCGTGGCTCGAAGCTGACCCCGCCCTCGGCACGCTGCTCGACTTCCACTACAAGCGCCACTACGAGGCCGAGCGCGGACAGCACGGCAAGGGCGCGAACAAGCACGGGGCTTCGGGCGCGGACCTCGTCGTCAAGGTGCCGGTCGGCACGGTCGTCTCCGAGCGCGACACGGGTGTCCGGCTCGGCGACCTCACCGAGCCGGGACAACGCCTGCTGGTCGCCCGCGGCCCCGGGGGCGGTCGCGGCAACGCGCGCTTCGCCAGCTCGACCAATCGCGCGCCGCGGCGCGCCGATCTCGGCCGCGTCGGGCCCGGGCGCTGGATCCACCTCGAGCTGAAGCTCCTGGCCGACGTGGGCGTGATCGGCTTTCCGAACGCCGGCAAGTCGACGCTCGTGTCGCATATGTCGGCGGCGAAGCCCAAGATCGGCGACTACCCGTTCACGACCCTCAGCCCAGTGCTCGGCATCGTCCGGGCTCCGGGGGACCGCACCTTCGTCATCGCCGACCTGCCGGGGCTCGTCCCCGGCGCCGCCTCCGGCAAGGGGCTCGGCCACCAGTTCCTCCGACACACCGAGCGCACGCGTGGGCTCGTCCACCTGCTCGATCTCGATCCGGGGACCGGGCGCGCCCCCGCCGCGGACCTAGACGCGATCGACGCCGAGCTCCTCGCGTACTCGCCGGCCCTCGCGGCCCGGCCGCAGGTCGTGGTCGCCAACAAGATCGACCTCCCGGCGGCGGCGGCGCGGCTGTCGGAGGTCCGGGAGCTGTGCGAGCGACGGGGCCTGCCGCTGGTGGCGGTCTCGGCCGTCACCGGTCGGGGCATCCCCGAGCTGATCCGCGTGATCGACGCGCACCTCCTGGGGCGCCCGTGGGCGGCCGCGAGCTGACGCGGGTCCGCCGCCTCGTGGTGAAGGTCGGGAGCGGCCTCATCACGGCGCGCGAGGCCGGGCTCGATCCCGGCCGGATCGGGGCCCTCGCCGACGAGCTGGCGGCGGTGCGCCAGCACGGCACCGAGGTGGCCCTCGTCTCCTCGGGCGCGGTGGTGGCGGGGATGGCGCGCCTCAGGCTCCAGGTGCGGCCGCGGTCGATTCCGGAGAAGCAGGCGGCAGCGGCCGTCGGGCAGTCGGCACTGATGGAGCACTACGAGACCGCGTTCGCGCGCCACGGCGTCACCGTCGCCCAGATCTTGCTGACGCAGGCCGACGTCAGCGCCCGCGCCCGGTACCTCAACGCGCGCAACACGCTGACGACGCTCCTCGGCTACGGCGTGGTGCCTATCATCAACGAGAACGACACCGTCGCCGTCGAGGAGATCAAGTTCGGCGACAATGACAACCTGAGCGCGCTGGTCGCGCAGTTGATCGACGCGGACCTCCTGGTTCTCCTGACCGATGTCGATGGGCTGTACACCGGCGACCCGAGCCGCGATCCGCAGGCGCGGAAGCTCGACACGGTGGAGGCCGTGACCCCGGAGATCGAGCGGCTGGTTTGGTCCGACGCCGACCGGGTCGCGGTGGGCGGCATGGCCACGAAGCTCCAGGCGGCGCAGAAGGCCGCGGCGTCGGGCGTGCCGATGGTCATCGCGAGCGGCCG
>Ga0209689_1000520_pt1 | contig 26734 bp, 26 predicted proteins | sample GraSoiAngelo_149_FD_187119 | JGI IMG/M metagenome (GOLD analysis project Ga0209689, IMG submission 187119) | Grasslands soil microbial communities from the Angelo Coastal Reserve, California, USA - 14_1009_09_30cm (SPAdes) (version 2) | ecosystem: Environmental > Terrestrial > Soil > Grasslands ... | reverse complement strand
AGTCCCCGACGTCATCAAGACCGGCCAGCAAGCCGAGGAGGCGATGCGACGCGAGGAAGCGATGGCGGAGCGGGCTCGCAGCCGGCAGCGCACCTTCCTCGGCGCGATGCTGGGCGGCCTTCTGCTGACAGCACTCGCGATCCTGGTCGCCTTCCTCGCGCTCCAGAGCAACGGCACGATCCTGCTGGCCGGCGCCGCGTTCTTCCTGCTCGGCATGGGGGTCCTCTCGACGGGCATCGGCATCTGGGTCCGCGGGGCCGCGGTTCGTGAGGTCGACCGCCGCTTGCGGGCAAAAGACGAGGCTCGCATCAAACGGCGCGAGATCCTGCAGCCGTGGGGGGTGCGAAGCTCAGCGGAACTCCAGCAGGCCCTGGTCGAGCACCTGCAGAAGGTGCGCTACGACGCCACCCGTCTCGAACTCGACCGCCAGGCTACCGAGCTGGAGGAGCGGGCCCAGGTTGCGGGTCGCAGCCTTCGCGAGCTGGTCGGGTCGTGGGGACTTCCGCAGCCCGCGCCCACCGAAGAGGCCGTCGACGAGACGGCGCGTGAGATCGAGTCGCTCGCCCAGGACACGCTCGCCTGGAACGCCGCCAGCGAGCGGTCACAGGATGCGTCCCGCGCCGAATCCGAGCTGGACCAGCGACGCGAGTCGCTTCGGCAGCGGCTGCACAGCCTGCTCGACCAGCTGGGCTTCGACCGGCGGGAGGCGCTCGGTGCCGCCCGCGACTTCATCGCGAGTTGCGAGGCCGCTCGCACCGCCCAGCAGGTCCGCACCCGGATCGAGCAGCTCGACGCGCAATTGGAGCAACTCCGGGCGCCGGGACAGCGCTCGGTCGCCGAGCGCACCAAAGCCGATGACTACGCTCGTCAGCTCGCGGCCATCTACACGCCGGCCGGCATCGACGACACCGACATGGAGCGCGCATCCCAGGCCTGGGACGCCGGCGTCGGTCATGCCGAGGCCTACCGCGCATCGAGCGCTCGCCTCGCCGAGCTGGAAGCGCAACGGGGGACCGCTGCCAACGACGAAGGGGCGTCGCTGCGACAGCTCGTCGACGACCTGACGCGCCAGCTCGAGGAGACCAGCCGGAGCGTGGACCCTGCCGCGGTGGCGCAATTCGCGGCGTTGCCACTCGCCGAGCTCGAACGGCAGCGCGACCAGCACCGCGGTACGAAGGAGCGCGCCCAGGAGGAACGGGCGCGGGCGGAGGAGTTACTGAACGATCGGCTGACCCAGATCGGGGACGTGGCCACCCTCGAGGAGGAGATCGCAACCGCCCGCGAACAGCTGCAGGAGCTCGAGGCCGAGGCCCACGCCTACGACCTCGCCATCGAAACGCTCGAAGCCGCGGCGAAATCGGTGCGGCGGGCCGTGATTCCCAGGCTGAAGTCGCAACTCCAGGGCCAGCTCTCCCCCATCACGAACGGCCGGTATCGCGATGTGCGCATCGGCGAAGACCTCGCGTTGCAGGTCCGCACGCAGGACCAGCGGACTTATAAGGATGTCGACAACCTCAGCCTGGGCACGCGCTCCCTGATCTACCTGCTCGAGCGGCTGGCGCTGGCGCGCATTATCGGCGGCAACGCGGAGCCACCGCCTCTGCTGCTGGACGAAGCGCTGGTTCACGCCGACCGGCGCCGTCTGACCGCGGCGATGAACGAACTCGGCCGCCTCGACCACCAGGTGATCTTGTTCTCGAAGGACGAGGCGCTCGCCGACCGCGCCGAGAAGGCCGACGACTGGACCATCATCCGGTTGCCTGGCCCCTCGCTCGTTCCTGCCTCCGCTGAGGAGGCGCAGGCCAACGGGTCCAGCCGCGACGAGGTCGAAGAGGAAGTCCCGAGCGGCTGACGCTGCGACAGACAGCTGTCAAAACGGCGGGTTAGGCTCCCGTCATGGGCAATGTCATTCCGTGGTCACAGATCCATCCGAGCATCACAAGTCAAGAGCCCTTTGTCGCGGTCGTGATCATCGACCCGCAGCGCCAGATTTGCGTCAGCGAAATGGTCCCCTTCGATCTGGAGGCGCTCGCCAACCCGGACGTGTCTGCTTCCGAGGTGATCGCAGCCGCCCAGGCGGCGACGGCCAAGGTCGCCAGCGGCTATCGGACGCGGCGCAAGGAAGCGCCCAGCCCGAACCTTCCCGCTGAGGCAACCCCCTCCCTGACCCTCCCCGAACGTCTCAAACGCTCGCCTGGCACTAACGTCTCAAACGCTCGTGTGGCACTCAAGCGCCACTCGCGTGGGGCGACGCCCCGAGCGCCGCTCGCGTGGGCCGACGGGCCCGGCAAGCGGAGGAGGGAAAAAGCGAGTGCGTCCACGATGACCCTGCCACTCGAGATGGCGGCCGAAAATTCGCCAGCTAAAGAGAATCCAGCAGGCCTTCGCGTCCTTAACGGCGGGAAGAGCTAGGCGCGCAAGCGTTCTTCGAGCCCGGCCTTGACCGCCGGCCACTCACTCTCGATCACGGAGAAGATCACCGTATCGCGATAGCTCCCGTCCGGACGGATGCGCTGGTTGCGAAGCGTCCCCTCGTAGCGGGCGCCAAGCTTCTTGATGGCCGCCTGGGAGTGCAGGTTGTTGATATCGGTCTTCAACGCCACCCGGATGGCGTGCCAGTCATCGAAGGCATGGCGCATGAGCAGGTACTTCGCCTCGGGATTGACGACGCCGCCCCAGGCATCCGGCGCATACCAGGTCCAGCCGATTTCGACGGTCCGATCGTCCCCCTGGACGTCGAGGTACCGGGTGCTGCCGATGACCCGGTTGTCCGCGAGGCGGACGACAACGAAGGGGTACTCGCGACCCTGGGACTCGGCATGCATCGCCTTCTCGAGCCAACGGTCCATCGTTTCCGCCGTCAGCGGACGGGCCGGCATCCAGGTCCAGATGCCCTCATCGCGCCCGGCCTCGAGAAGGGCCGGCGCGTGCGAAGGACGCATCGGCTCCAATCGGATGTGGCTCCCCGTCAGCGTGATCGGCCCGAGCGGCGCCAAGTGCCTAGAAGGGCTGCGCGACCATGAGGAAGACGACGACGACGAGCAGCAACCAGGCGACCAGCTGGATCGTCACTGCCGCTGCTGCCACCGGGGCCGATCCCTCCCCCGTCGCACCGCGCGCGCGCCGCAGGTTGGGGGCCAGAAAGGCGCCATCCAGGCCGGCGGCCGCCACATAGAGAAGGAAACCGAGGAGGAGCCAGCCGGTGAAGAGCTTGAAACGGCCGATCCACATCAGCAGACCCGTGATGAGCACCAGCGCCGAGCCGGTGTAGACGAGCGCCAGCTGCACCCGCCAGGCGAACTGGTAGAGCGCGTGCTGCGCGACATCGGCCGCGCGCGCCGCCATCGGCCGCAGTAACACGTGCGTGCTGACGCCCCCCAGCAGGAAGATCGCGCCCAGCACGTGAATCGTTTTCAACACCGGCACGTCAGCAGCATACGTTACGTGGCGGGCGGCCGCCGTTGTACAGTTGCACCGTGCCAGACGAGCCGCGCGGGCAGGCCGAGGTCCTCATCCCGCACGGATGGCTCCTTCCCAACCTGAGCCTCGACGCTGTGCGCTCCCTGCAACGGGGCGATACGACGTCCGATTTGGAGAAAGGCGACCTTCGCCTCGCGGGCGTCGAGGTGCTGGTGGCGCGTAACTGGGTGAAGGAAGAATTCTGGCCGCGCATCCAGGACGCCGTCCATAAGGGTTACGCGGCCGAGAAGACCTATACCTTCATGCGCGCGCACGCGGACCGCAGGAGCAGTCGGCGGCCCAAGAAGTCCAGCTAGCTGGCTTCGCGCCGCGCTGCCACCGGAATCCGCACCAGGCGCTCGGCTTGGGGGTCGGCAAATGCGCAGACACGGTTGCGACCCAATGCCTTCGCTTGGTAGACGGCGCGGTCGGCTGCCGCGAGCAGGTCCGATGCGGTTCGACCGTGGCCGGGGAACAGCGCGACTCCGACGCTGACAGTGGCCGCCGGGCTCGAGCCATCCGCGATCTTGAGCGCGATCGACTCGACTCCCCGCCGGATCCGCTCAGCCACCGCCATGGCTTCAGCAAGGGTGGTCTCCGGCATCAGGATGGCGAACTCGTCGCCGCCGAAACGGGCGGGCACATCGTACTCGCGTAGTGCCGCCCGGATGGCGTCTGCCACTCGTCGGATCATCTGGTCCCCCACCAGGTGCCCATGCCGATTGTTGATGTCGCGGAGTAGGTCGACGTCGGCCAGGACGACGCTGAGGGGTCGACCGAAGCGGCGGGCGCGCTCGACCTCGGCCTGTGCCAGCTGGTTCCAGTGCTTCATGTTGGCCAGCTCGGTCTTCGGATCCGTGCGCGCCTCTTCTCTGAGGCTGGGAACCAGCAGCGAGCGGTAGATCAAGAAGAGGGGGCCGAGGCAGAGCGGCACCAGCCACGGATTCGTCAGCCACAGCAGCGAACCGAGGGCGCCAACCGACATCAATGCCAGGTCGGTGCCGACGTTCTCCCAATCCAGGGTGCCCGCTCGAGAGATTGGAACACCGCGCGCCCACGTGATAACAAGGGCGGTAAGCAGGTGGTTGAGCCCGACAAAGGCCACGCCGGCCAGCGCGACGAACAAGACAGCACGGCCGCTGCCATGACCCGACTGGCCGAGGCCGAAGATGGCGCCGGCCGCCATCGAGCAGAGGAGGAAGTTCGCCACATTGAAGGCCTGGATGTACCAGCGGGTGCGGACCCGCAGCCACTCCACCGCATGAGCCGCGAGGACGATGACGACCACGTAGCCGGGGTGCAAAAGGGCCGCCGCCGCAAAGAAAAAGATGGTTGTCGTGTAATACGACTGGTGCTTGGGGCTCTTGACCTTGAACTGCTGGGCGATCGTGGCACATAACAGGAGCAGCAGCGCGATGGGCGCCAGCCCGAGCCGTGGTGGCGCCAGCAGGACTCCCGCCATGCCGGCGATCAGCGCAGCCAGCAGCACGCCGACCACATACAACCGAGCTACGCGCGGCAGATCGCTCATCGACCGCTCAAGCAGCCCGCGCCGCCTCCGGGCGCTCCGGAGTCTGGCGCCGTGCCAGCAGGGTTGATAGCGCGGGGCGTGCCAGCAATAGCGGGCCAGCAGTGACGAGCACCGTCCAGGGTCCAGTCTGCAGCGTGAGCAGCAACATTGGGCCCGCGATCCACGTGATGATCAGGTCAGCAGCCAGCAACTCGGACTGGAAGAGCCCGGAGGCACGCGGCGAAAGGCCGCGGGCGAACCAGAGCGCGCCGGCCAACAGCACACGGTTGAGGAGGACGAAGGCACAGCCCGCCGAAAGGGCGGCGGCGAGGTAACCGAAAGCATCATCCGGGAGCAGCTGCGCTGCCCTCTGGTAGACAGCGGCCGCGGCCGCTGCGCTGAGGTAATAATCGCAGACATTGAACCACTGGATGTAGAGCCGCCGGCGAAGCCGGACCTGCTCGGCCAGGTGGATCAAGACGATAAACGCCACCAACTCCGGGGTGCTGAAGGTGGCGGCCGCGATGACGATGAAAGGCAACGTGACCTGGTACGCCTGGTGACGGAACCCCTGAACCGGATACGCATGCGCCAGCATGCCCAGGCCGGCGATCACGCCGAACAGCACGACGTTGCCGTCGATTTCGCTGTGCCAACGGATCACCGCGACCGCGATGGCGACGATGCTGGCTCCAGCGATGTAGGCGAGCGCCGGGCCTGAGAGTCGTCCCCCTTTCATCGCTAGCTACCCCAACTCACGGCGTCCCAGGAGACGCTATCCCAGGAGACGCTGTCCCAGGAAACGGTGTCCCAGGAGACGGTATCCCAGGAGACCAGCGGCATGGTCGTCAGGTTTTTGGCCGCCATGTAGAGGACTTTGAGGTAGTTGTTAGGGTCGAGGCCGTGGTCGGCATTGCCGAGCAGGCCGGGATAGGCGATGGCATGCGCGACGTCCGGATACCCCGCGCCGGTACCGGTGAGCGCGAGGTGGTTGCTGGTCGCGAGGAGCACGCCCTTGAGCTGGCCTGGACGCACGGTCGGATTGCTCTCGATATAGAGCGCCGCCGCCCCGCTGACCACCGGGGCCGCCACCGAGGTGCCGCTCAGCTGGATGTACTGCGTGCCAACCATGAAGCTCGGGTAGTTCAGCGCGAAACTGCTGTTCGGTGCCAGCGTGGTGATGATCCGCCGGCCGGGCGCGACGACGTCCGGCTTGGTGAAGCCGTCCTGGGTGAGTCCATAGCTCGAAAAACTCGCCAGCGCATCGTCGGCCGTCGAGGGGGTGCCCTGGTCGTCGGTCGCCCCAACCGTGATCACATATGGATCATTCGCCGGCGCATAGAGCGCGCTGTCGGGCCCGCTGTTACCCGCGGCCACGACCACGACGAGGCCTTTCAGCCACGCATATTCGACGGCGGCATCGATCGCGCTGGTGCGGTAGCTCTCCTGCACCGACGCCTGCAGCGAGAGGTTGAGCACGCGGATGTTGTAGGTCTTCCTGTTGACGACCGCCCAGAGAATGGCGTTCATGATGGCGGAGGTCGGCGCGCCGCCGGTGCCGTCGTTGACCCGGAGGTTGATGAGGTTCGCCTGCGGTGCCACGCCGATGTACTGTCCCAGGCTCGCCGTGCCATCCCCGGCGATGATCCCGGCAACTGCGGTGCCGTGGCCGTACGCGTCATCCGTGCCGGTGACGTTCGGATTGAAGTCCTGGCTCGCGATGATGCGATCCCCCAGGTCGGGGTGTGAGGCGATGCCACTGTCGATGACGGCGACCGCAATCCCCTGCCCGGTAAGCGGCGCCATCGGATTGCTCCAGATCGTCACCGCGTCCGCAACCGCCGGATAGGCGGTCGCCAGCGCCGTTGGGTTGAAGGGGGTATCGCTGAGCGTGACGGGTGCGTCATAGATCAGACGTGCGACGTTCGCGTCCACGCGGAAGTGGTCGATCAGCGCGGGCGTCAGCTCGACGGCGATGCCGTGGGCAATCGGGACACGCACGGTATGTTCCAGACCGGTGCGCCGCAGATCGGACTGCAGGATGTTCAGATCGCCGCGGGCAACCACGATGACGCGGATGGACCGTCCCGCCTGCATCGCCTTGAGCACCTGACGATCGAGATGGGCCTGGTTGGAGGCCGCCCAGGCGGGCACAGCAGGCACGATCGTCAGCGCCAGGCCGCCCGCTGCTAGCAGGGCCGCCATCGCGGGGCGAACGCTTGACAGCAGGTGACGGGGCGATGATGGCTGGCGCATGATTCGGTGACGTCAACGTAACAGCGCTCCCTTACGGCCCCCATGACGGTTCCCGGGCTCCTGCTAGCCTCAAAGCCGTGGGGGAATGGCCGGCCGTCGAGCGGAAGGTGATCGATGGCTTCTTGCGCTTTTCGCCGACCCACGCCCGCTACGTCGGAGATCACCGGTTCGACGGCGTGGTCGGCGATCTTTCCAGGACCGCGATACGCGCTCGCGTGGCGGAAATCGACCGCGACCTCTCCACGATCGGCGCGGTGATGGGACTCGATCCTGGCCATGCGATCGACCGCCGCGCGCTCGTCGCCCAGCTCGAGGCCGCCCGTTTCGAGCTCACGGAGTTACGGCTGCCATTTCGTGAGCCGATGTTCTACGCCGGACCCAGTGAGCTGGACGTCAGCTTTTACGTGAAGCGGCCGTACGCCCCGCTGGAGGACCGCTTCGCGGCGCTTCGCCGCCATCTGCTCGGGTACGGCGGCTTCCTCGAGGCGGCCCGCGACAACCTGGAGGCGGTGCTGCCGCGCCCCAACCTCGAGATCGCGATCGAGGCGGTCGACGGCCAGGTCGCGTACCTCGACGGTGAAGTCCGTGCCGCCGCCGCCGGCCACGCAGAAACGCTCAAGGCCATCGAGGTGGCCAGCACCCAACTGCGAGATTTTGGCGTTGGACTGCAGGCGAGGGTCGCGACGGCCGACGACGCCTATGCCCTCGGCACGGACCACTTCCTCCGCCTGCTGGACTTGCGCGAATTCGTGCAGCTCGACGTCCCTGCGCTCGAACGCATGGTGCGCGCCGACATCGACCGCAATCGTGCCGCCGCCGAAGCGGCAGCCGAGCAGATCGCACCCGGGGCCGGCGTCCAGGGCGCGGTGACGCGCCTGGAGGATCACCACCCGAGCGCGACCTCGATCATCGCCGACGTGACCGCGATGCTGGGCCGCCTTCGCGCTTTTCTCGTGGAGCGCGACGTCGTGTCGCTTCCTAGTGATGGCCGCTGCCTGGTCCAACCCACGCCGTCCTATGCCGCCTATATCAGCGCCGCCATGGACAGCGCCGGACCGCTCGAAACCGTCGCCACCGACAGCTACTACTGGGTGACGGTCCCCCGCGCCGACTGGGATGCGGCCAAAAGCGAGGAATGGTTGCGCTACATGAATTACGCCACGATGGAAGGCACCTCGATCCACGAGGCGTATCCAGGCCATTACGTCCAGGGTCTGTTCGAGCGGCAGGCCACATCGCCGACGCGTCAACTGTTCTGGACGTACAGCACAGGCGAAGGCTTTGCCCACTACGTTGAAGAGATGATGCTGGAGATCGGCTATTCTGCCGACCCGATGCAGTTGCTGGCTCAGCGCCTCGAGGCACTGCTGCGCGACTGCCGATTCCTCGTCGCCCTCGGCCTGCACTGCCAGGGGATGGCGATGGCGGACGCCATTGACCTGTTCAAGTCCGTCGGATACATGACGGAGCTGCCCGCCACCCGCGAGGCGACGCGCGGCGCTTGGGATCCGATGTACCTGAACTACACGCTGGGCAAGCTGCTGATCCTCGAGCTGCGCAAGGACCTGCAGCGCCGCCCCGGGTTTACGCTGAAGGCGTTCCACGATGCCTTTCTCGGTTGCGGGGCCATGCCGATCCCCTTGATCCGCGAGCTGATCGGCTAGGCACCTGACTCCGTCACAGTTAGAGGAACTGGCGTCATGAATCCCATCACCTCTATCGGCAGCCTGAGCGGCGACCTGCTCATGTTCGTGATCGCCGGGCTCGTCTTCGTCGAGGAGAGCGGAATCCCCATCCCCTTTGCGCCGGGCGATCTGCTCCTGATCATCGCGGGGATCGCCATCGCCAGCGACACCGTCGACCCGGTGCCCATGGTGGGCGCGCTGCTGCTGGCCACCATCCTCGGTGCGATGGTTGGCCGGGAAGTCTTCGCCGCCGTGGGGCGCCCCGCGCTGCTGAAGGCCGCGGACGCGCTCGGCTTCCGGCCGGCGCTGGACCGCACGACCGACCTGCTCCGACGCCGCGGGGCACCGGCGGTCTTCATCGGCCGGCTGATACCGGGCCTTCGCATCACCACCACCCAGGTTGCCGGCGTCAGCAAGATGTCGCGCCTGACGTTTGCCGCGGGTCTCACCCCGTCGGTCGTGGTGTACATCGCGATCTTTGTCGGACTCGGCGCCCTGGCGGGCCAGCCGGCGGTCCGCATGTTCCACCGGGCCGAGCATCGATTCTTCGTCATCGCCGTGACGGTGCTGGCGGCCCTCGCGGTCATCCTCTCGGTGCGCTGGCTGGCACGCCGAGGCGCCCTTGCAGCCCTGGACCCGATCGTGCTGGGCGTGCGCCGCCAGATGGCGGATACGATCGACGCGGCGATCTTCCGGCATCCCGACGATGGCCGGTGGCGCCAGTTTCCCCTCGTCCGCCGGGTGTGGGCCGGCCTGATCGACCTCGCGATCGCATTCACCGGCGCGATCCTGATTCTGACCGCGGTATCCGGGCTGGACACCGTCGAGATCGTGCTCGATCCCGAGGGCATCCTGCTGCTGGCGGTCATCGCACTGGCGTATCGCGTTCCCATTGAGGCGCGCACCGGGCAGACGATCGGAAAAACATTGATGGGGATCTCGGTCTACGGGCCTGCTGGCGTACCCGGCTGGTGGCGCGCGACCGTGCGCAACCTGCTGGCGGTCCTAATTCCCCTCTGGCCGGTGGACGCCGTTCTGGTCCTCCGCAGCCGGCAGCGCCGGCGCCTGGGCGACCTGCTGACGGGCACGACCGTTCGTCGGGTGGCGCGCTGACGGCCGTTCTACTCGCCCTTGCCGCCAGCGTCAGCTGGGGCATCGGCGACTTCATCGGTGGCATCAACACCCGTCGCCTGGGCGTGTTCGCCGTTCTGTTCGTCTCCCAGCCGCCGACGCTCGTGCTGATCGCCATCGTCGTCATCGTTCGCGGCGGCGCCCCGCGACCGGGCCTCTGGATGGTCGCCGGCATCGTCGCCGGACTCGCGGGGCTGGTCGGGTTGTCGGCGGTCTATCGAGGGATGGCGATCGGGGTTATCAGCGTCGTCTCGACCATCGCCGCGACGGGGCCCGTGGTGCCGATCCTGGTTGGCCTGGTCTTGGGCGAGCGACCGACGGCGCTGCAGGTCTTCGGCATGGCCCTGGCGCTCGGCGGAATCGCGCTGCTGGCTGTCGATCGCCGCCCCACCGAGTCCGGGCGGCGCCTCCTCCCTGGCGTCGCTCTCGCGCTTGTCGCGGCGCTCGCCTTCGGCCTCTTCCTGGTCGCGATCCGCTACGCGAGCCGGCCGGATCCCGTCTGGGGCGTACTGGCGACGCGGACCGGAAGTGTGGCGGCGCTGCTGCTGCTCGCCGTGGCGTTCCGCTCGCGGATCAAGGTCGCGCTCCCCGACCTGCCGGCCCTGTTTGCCATTGGCGTCCTCGACGTTGGCGCCGACGTCTTCTTCGCGTTTGCCACCACGCTCGGCCTGCTGAGCGTCGTATCCATCCTCTCGTCGCTCTACCCGGTGTCGACCGTGATCCTGGCCCGCATCGTGCTCAATGAACGCATGGCTCGCGTGCAGCAAGCCGGGATCGGCCTCGCCTTCGCCGGCGTGCTCCTCATCAGCGTCTGATCGCCTTGCGCCTACCCGCGGAAACCGGCGAGTAGTTCCAGCACGAGGTCGATCTCGCTCGCCGTGTTGTAGTGGGCGATGCCGATGCGCAGCGTGCCGCCGTCGTCCACGAGTTTCAGTCTCGTGATCAGCTCGGTCGCGTAGTGGTCGCCATGGGTCGCAAAAACCTGGTGGCTGGCCAGCCAGCCCGCCAGGGCCTCGGGTCGATGCGGCAGCCAGGTCAGCGACACGGTTGGCACCCGGTGATCGAGCTCCGCCGGCGCCGTGATGCCGTAGATCGCGATCCCGGGAATCTGCTGCAGGCCGTCGATCAGGCGGGCCACCAGGGCCCGCTCGTGGCGGCGGATGCGATCCATCGCCGCTTCCAGCGCCGGCCGCCGCACCCGGTCGTCGCCACCGATCGCCGCCAGGTACTCGAAGGCGCCGAGGAGCCCGGCGAGACACTCGTGGTTTTGTGTTCCGGTCTCCCAGCGCGTCGGCACCTCGTCGCTCGCCGGCCGGACCTTGTAGGGACGCAGGCGCTGCAGCAGCTCCCGGCGTCCGTAGAGAATCCCCTGGTGCGGACCGAAGAACTTGTAGCTCGAACAGACAAGAAAGTCGCAGTCGATGGCGCGGACATCGATCGGTCCGTGCGGCCCGTAGTGAACCGCATCAACCCATACCCAGGCGCCTGCAGCGTGGGCCGCGCGCGCAACCGCCGCAAGATCGGGGATGCTGCCCACAACATTCGACGCGTGCGTCACCGCCACCAACCGCGTGCGCGGCGTCAGCTGGCGATGCAGATCGCTCATGTCGAGCGTGCACTCAGGGACCTTGATGTCGACGAAGCGCACGCTTACGCCGAGCTCCTGAAGTGCCAGCCAGGGCGAGACGTTCCCATCGTGGTCGAGCCGGGTGACGACGATCTCGTCGCCCGGCCGTAGCTCGCGCCCGATCGCGCGGCTGAACGCGAACGTCAGCGTCGTCATGTTCGGTCCGAAGACGATCTCGTCCGCAGAGGCAGCGTTGAGGAAGGTCGCGGCCGCCTCACGAACTTGCGCGATCAGGGCATCCGACCGCCGGCTGGTCGGAAAGACGCTGCCCTGGTTGGCATTCATCGTCCGCCAGTAGTCGGCGGTGCGGTCGATGACGCGCTGCGGCACCTGGGTCCCGGCGGGATTGTCGAGGTAGACGACTGGCTCACCGTCGATCGTGAGAGCGAGTGAGGGGAACTGACGGCGAACGGACTGCAGGTCGACGTCGATCGCCGTCGCCATCAACGGCGCTTCGCGGCCACTTTCACGATCGCGCGCGCGGTCAGCAGCGCCACGATCGCGACGACCTGTCCCATCAGGATGATTCGATTCAGGTCGAGGGCCGGCTGCCAGCTCACCTCGCCGCCTTTGATCACGAAGGCGCCAACCGGCCGCGAGGACACGCCGAAGCCAACTCCGCCGGCCTGAGGCTGGGCCTGGTCACCCCCACCACCGGCGCCTCCGGCGATCTTCGCCGCAGGGATGATCGTGATCCCATTCTTTTCGTAGGGGGTGCCGAAGACTTCGGACGCCCGCATCGCAGCCTTTGCCTCGTTGACGACATCGATAACACGCATCGCAGGACCCTCCTGGCCTTGGTCTTCCATGCCGAACGCGATCGGCGATCTCGTTCAGCCTACCGTTTGCCACTGTCAGCTATCGGTGATTCGGAGAAACCTCGACTCGATGCCGACGGGTTCGAAGCCGAGCCGGCGATAGTAGTGCTGGGGCCAGTCTTCCGCGTCCGTCACCAGGAAGACGAAGGCATATCCCGCCGCAGCATGCAGCGCGGCGCTAACCACCGCCCGCGAGAGGCCGCGCTGCCGGAATTCCGGCAGCGTCTCCACCGTCTCGACCTGCGCCGTGTCACCCTCGCTTCGAAGCTCGCACGACGAGATGACGTTGCCCTCGAGCAGCGCCGCAAAGTACCGGGTGCGAGTGCCCTGGGCGGTCAACTGGTGCTTGGCGAGCAGCTGCTGCACGACGCGTGGATCAGCTCCCCAGGGCTGGCTGGCGATCTCGCGCTCGCGGGCCGGGCGCATCAGTTCCCAGTCGACCTCCTTCACGGTAGCCGTATCGACCTCGTGGTCCGGCCGCCGGCGGTGCGCCATGATCACAAAGCGCTCGGGCGTGTACCCGAGTGTTCGGAAACCAGCCGAGAAGCGTTCCGCAGCCGCGCGGTCATCAACGTTAAGGCGTCGATATTGGAGGCCCACGGCGCCCTGGATCCGTTCCGCCGCTCCGTTCAGGGCGGACGCGCCCGCATCCTCCACCCGGTCTGCGATCAGGAAGTTGAGATCGGGAACCCGATTCAGCCGTTGATTGATCAGGGCGCGGCCCCAGCGAAAGGGCACGACGGACTCGGCTGAGCGCTCGTCGACGGTGCGCATGAAGGCGATCGCTCGCTCCCAGGCATCCATGGTGCCGACGAGTCTAGTGCTGTGTCGTTTCCATCCGCCCGAAGGCGAGGCGCGCCAGGCTCACGATGATGATGAAGGCGACCACGCCGGCGGCCGGCGCGAGCACGAGCGGGCGCGCGAAGTCGGTCCCGGACAGCAGGGCATGGAGCGCAAACGCGCCGAACATCGGATAGGAGAGCCGGTGGAGCCAGCGCCAGGCGAGGGGGTCGAGGTGCCGCCTCAAGTAGCCGGTGACGGTCACGATCAGCAGGAGATCGAATCCAATGGTGCCGAAGCCGATCGCCAGTGAGGCATACGAGACATGGAAGGGGATCACGAGGTCGATCGGGCTGATCCGTGCGACGGCGTCGAGTGTCATCGCCAGCACGTGCAGGCCGACGAACGGCACCCAGCAGACGGTAAGGAAGCGGTGCAGATTCGACAGGTCGCGATTGCGCATCGCTCCCTCGAACATGGCGCTGCGCAGCGCCTGGCCGGTCACCAGGGCGGCCGCGAGAACGAAGAAGGCGGTCAGGGCCGCCGCGCGCGAGGTCAGCCAGAGCAGCTGGTCAAGCGTCACGCCGCCGCCGGAAGCTCACTTGGGCCGGCGCCGGCAGCCACCCCTTCGGCCGGCACGACGGTGTAGAGCACGCCGCGGGCTTCGAGGAAGGCGATGCCCATCGCTGCTCCCAGGAGAATCGCACTCTTGGCGTAGACCTCACCCCGCAAGGCACTGTCCGTGACGACGGAGACTTCCGCAAGGTCGGTCTTCGCCGGCATCCCGGTGCGCGGATCGATCAGGTGATGCATCGAGTGCCCCCAGCGCCGCTTGCTGATGCCGCTGGTGCAGACGGCACCGTCGCGCAGCGCGACGAGCGTGCCATCGCAGAGTCCGATATGCCAGCCGTCCCCTTCGGGACCGGCGCCGCGCAGGCGGAGATCGCCGCCGAGATTGCAGACCGCATTCTCACCGAGCTCATCGATCAGAAGGTCGGCCAGCGCGCCCTTCGCGATTCCACCCAGGTCGAGCGAAGCCCCTGGAGCGAGCGCCGCCGAGCGCGTGACCTGGTCCAGAAGAAGCACATCGGGAAGCGGTGGCAATTGCGTCGGGTAAAGGCAGGACGGCTCCGACAGACCTTGCCGGAAGGGGCGATCGTACCCGGCCGCCAGCAGCGCCGGGAGCACCGCGGCGTTGACGAGCCCTTCGCTTTCCTCGTACGCCCACAGCGCCGCCTCCAGCATGGCAAACATTTCCGGGCTCACCGGCACGTAGCGGCCGTCGCTCGCATTCAGTCCGGCCAGCTCGCTATCACGAAGGAAACGGGTGAAGCGGGCCTCCGCGTCACGAATCCTTTGTTCACAACGTTCGAGCGCGGCCGGCCCGCTCTCGACACTCAGCAACTCGCACGTCGAGCCAAGCGCGTCGAAGTGGCGGGTCGTCAGTTCAGGAGACATGGCTTTCACTGTGGACCGCAGCATCACTGGGCAGCACGGTTACCGCCGGATGCAGTGGCGCCTGTGCAGGTTTGGGTGACGTGGCGACGACACCACCTGAGAGCAAGGCCAGCAACAGCGTGCCCAGCACCGACGCCCACCTCAGCGTCGCGTTCGAGGACATGTTCCTCTCCCTGCCAGTTACAACGCGTTGGCTCATGGAATCCGGCGACCTCAACCTTACGGTAGACGGGCGCCCGCGCCACGTGGCTGAAGGCATCCTGAGAAGGCTCTGAGAACGTTACGCGAGATCAAGCGTGATGCTGTGGTAGCCGTCCGCCCCGTTGGGCAGGGTCGCCGCCGACTTCGACGTCTGTAAGGTTCCCTCACCGTCGCGGGCCCGCACTTTGACGTTGTAATGTCCGGCGGCGATGCTGGTGCTGAGCTGCCAGAAGCGCCACGCGTACGGGGAGAACTCAGGCTGCAGGTCGGCGGGCTGCCAGGAGCGGCCACCATCCCAACTCAGCTCCACGCCGCTGATCCGGCGGGAGCCGGCGAAGGCGATGCCGCCGAACTGGATCGCTCCAGCCGCCAGAGCGGCACCATCCGTGGGCCGGTCGATGCGTGACATCGTCTTGACGATCGCTCGTTCATCCCAGCCGTTGTTTTCCCAATAGCCGGGCTTATCGCTCGCGGAAAAACCGACGCGCGTGACCCACTTTGGCTGCTTCATGCCGTAGCGGCCAGGAAAGATGAAGCGCGCCGGGAAGCCGTGCATCGAGGACAGGGCCGAGCCGTTGAGATGGGTGGCGAGCAGATGATCCGGTGTCAGATCGCGCAATTGAAAGCTCTCGGTATAGCCGTCGGCGCTTTCCATCAACATCCAGGTTGCATTCGACGGCACCGAGGTCAGCGCCAGCACATCGCTCACCCGCGGCCCCTTCCAGCTGCCATTGCTGATCAACGTCCCGCCAATCTCGTTGCTAATGCACTCCAGCGTCAGCTCCAACTGGTGCGACGGCAAGGCGAGCAACTCCGCGTAGGTGAGCGACCGGCCGGGCAGGTTGAGACGCCAGGTCGAGGCATCGACCACCGGGTCCCCGCTAATGTTCTTGGAGACGACATAGAAATCGCTGACCGGCGTGATTTCGGTCGGCGTGCGGCTGCCCTCCTTCATGGCCAGCGCCGTGGCGAAACGCCGGACGTTCGCGTAGCCGATGCCCAGCAGGGCGATGCCGACCGCACCATAAAAGATGTTGCGCATCACGATTCGGCGGTCTTCGTTGACCGGACCGGCGGTGGCCAGCCCGCGGACAGCACGATCGACCAACGCAACCATTCCGGCGAGCAACACGATTTCGACCACCGCCCCGGGCCATGAATCACTCGGCGAGAAGGCAACGATCGCGACGATGGCGCTGACCAACGCCGCCAGCCCGGTGAGGACCAGCACGTAGCCGCGCGGGAACACTCGGGCCGTCAGCATCGAGGCCGCACCGTAGGCCGCGATAATCACCACGGTTGCGCCCACGAGCAGTACCGGCCGGGCGAGAACGCCGAGCGCCTTCAGCAAGCTCGCAAACGTCGACAGGGGCAGCAGCTTCAGCAAGATGTAGCCCGCCTGCTCCGGGAGCAGGGGGATCCCGAACACCGCGTGCGCCAGGTAGTCCGCCCCGAGCGCCAGCGTGCCGGCACTCAAGCCGACGATTAGCGGGCGCTGACGGACCAAGCGGCTAGGGCCGGGCAGGCCGGCGGATCGCGTTGTAGGCCAGCGCCACTCCGACGATCGCGACGATGATGCCGATGACGAGCCACATCCGCTGGCCCGTCATGAAACTGCCCGGCAGCACGCCCGCGCCTTGCAAGATCCAGACGCCACCGGCAAAGATCGCAATCACGCCAAGAACCAAGCTGCCGATACGCATACACGTACAGTACGCGACCGCGTTGCACTATTCCCGGGTGAACGCGAAGTTTAGTCAGGACAGAAATGTAAACGCGCCGTGGCCGGACGATGCCACGGCGCGTTTGACGCTGCGTAACTAGGCTTCGGCGGCGACGGCCTCGGCCGCAACGACCACGCCCTCTTTGCCGGCGCGGCCGCCGGCTTCAACCTTGGCCAGCGCCAGTTGCCCGATGTTCAGCCCCTGGATGGTGGCCAGATCGCCGAGCGCCCGCAGGAAGTATTGCCGGCGACGTCGCTCCACGACGCGGCCCAGCTCGTGCTCCAGGCCCTGCACGCCTTCCACGAACGAAATGCGGAACGGGTCCGTAATCCGCGCGCGCTGCGGACCGAGCTCTTCCTGGACGAGCTTCTTCGCATCGCCGGAGAGACCCTCATTGCTGACGATCACGCCCTCGGCGGCCTTGATGCGGGAGACTTTCGCGTTGAAGGCATACGCATCCGCCAGGTTGAACTCACGGTCCTTGAGCACCACGAGGACGAGGTCACCGCTCAAATCGAGCACGATGTCGGTGCCCGCCGGGCTGGAATCGATGATGACCTGCTCGCGGCTGATGCCGAGCTTGGGGAGGATGGCGGTCGCCAGGGTCGTCATCCAGCGGCCCTTGTCGTTGAGGGCGGTGGCCCGGTCGGTCGGCATGATCACCTGGTCCACCCGCTCTTCGTTCAGCGGACGCCCGCAGGCGCACTTCATCCAGTCCGGTGCCATCTTCTGCAGCTTGTTGGGATCGTCGGTGCGCAACACGGCATTGCCCGTCCGGGAGCACACGATCACGTACTCCGACTGGATCAGGCCGAGACTGCGGAGCTCGCCGAGGCGGCCGGCCACCGCCGTACCCTGCGCTTCGCCGAGGACCTTGGGGAGGTCGGAAACGGTGAGCGAGCCGACGCGCTCGAGATCCCGGATCAGCGCGCGAATCTCCGGCGAGGCGAAGGCGCCCATCGCCTGGTTTTCTTCGGCGCTGACCTCATTGATCGACTGGCGGGACTTGCGGATCGCGTCGAAGTTGTGGCTGCCGACCGGAGCCAGGACGGGCCACGAGGAGGGTGTGCCCACTTCCTGGCCGAGGGCTTCCTGGGCTGCCGTGCGGACTCGCTTGAGGAAGTCGGTCCGGATCTTCTCGGTCCCGGCGCGATAGGCGACGCCGACTTCGATGAAGGCTGGCTTGGAAGCGTGCTCGAGCTCCATGAAGTGGACGTCGTCGGAGCGGAGCTCGCGCAAGGTGGCCGAGCCCGGCCGACGGACACGCAGCCAGCCGACGACCGGCGCCTGACCCATGAAGAGCTCGCCTTCGTCGGCCGACGACCAGCTCTTGGTGACGTCGAATTGCAGGAACTTGTTCAGCAGGTCGATGGTGAAACTGATCCCGGCGCTGTCGAAGATCGCCTCGCGCGCCCGGTAGAGAACGCCCATGAACTCAGGGCCGTTGATGCGGGAAACGATGGTCCAGAACTGGTCGGTGTTGGGGGCGATATCGAGGCGGCGGACTTCCACAAGCAGCATTTTCTGGGGCTCCTCAGCAATGAAAATTAGATGAACGGCAGCGCCACCGCCATCCAACGCCTCCCCAAGAGCCGGTTGGCGGCAGTCGCAGAATAGGGCGGAAGAATCGCTCTTGTCAAACCATTTCGCACTCGCAAGTGGTGATGGAGCCGATCACGGGCCCGCCGCGGCGGGTTGCATACTGTGCCGGTGACGCAGAGGCAACAACTGACCGCCGCCGCTCGGGCCGCCGGGCTTCGGCTGAGCGCGGCCGACGTGGTGGCACTGCTGCCCGCATGGAAGAGGTACCTGGCGCTGGTCGAACAGCTGAGGGCCGCGGTAGCGCCCGAGGATACGGATGGCCTCCCCTGACCTGCTCGCAGCAGCACCCCTGGTCCAGATCGCAACCGCGCTCCACCGCCGGCGGCTGTCGCCGGTCGAGCTGGTGGACGCCTACATCCAGCGCATCGAGGCAACCACCGGGCTGCGCGCCTTCATCACCCCGCCCGACGGGCGGACTCGGCGGGACGCACAGCGGGCTGAGCGGCGACTCGCGCGGGGCGAGCGCGGCGCCTTGCTCGGCGTGCCGATCGCGGTAAAGGACCTCTTCGCGACGCGGGCGCTCCGGACCACCGTCGGGTCGCGCATCCTCAAGGACTGGGTCCCGAGGAGCGACGCCGCGGCCGTCGCCCGGTTGCGGGCGGCGGGCGCCATCGTCTTCGGCAAGACCAATCTCCACGAATTCGCCTACGGGGTCAGCACCGCCAACCCGTGGTGGGGCATCGCTCGGAATCCCCACGATCCCCGCCGCAGCCCAGGCGGTTCCAGCGGTGGCTCGGCGATCGCCGTCGTGGCCGGACTGTGCGCCGGCGCCCTCGGCTCTGACACCGGCGGATCGATTCGCGTGCCCGCGTCGCTCTGCGGCTGCGTGGGCCTCAAGCCGACGTTCGGTGCGATCCCGCTGAATGGGACATTCCCGCTGGGGTGGTCGCTCGACCATGCGGGTCCGCTGGCCCGGACGGTCGAGGACGCCGGCGTGCTGCTCGATGTCCTCTCGGGCGGGGATGCGGGGCGCAAGTCCCGCCGCGCGTCGACGCGCGGACTGCGGGTTGGCATGCTGCAGGGATCGATTGTCGACAACGTTCAGCCGGCGGTCTCGCGCCAGCTTGACGCGGCGGCGCGGGCCTTGCGGCGGCGCGGGTTGCGGGTCCGCGTGGTCGTGATTCCCGACCTGCAGTGGACGGTCGCGACCCAGCTCGTGACGCTCCGCGCCGAGGCGAGCGCGCTCCATACCCGCTGGATTCGCGCCCGACCACGCGCCTACGGGGTCGACGTCCGCACCAGGCTCCAGCTGGGCTCGCTCGTGGCCGGGGCCGACTACGTGCTGGCGCAGCGCATGCGCGCCCGGATTCGGGCCGCCATGAGCGACGTTTTTCACGACATCGATGTCCTGCTGCTGCCCAGCACCCCGATCGCGGCGCCCGTTATCGGCGAGCGCACGGTGCGCTGGCGTTCCGGGGAGGAGCCCGTCGATGGCGCGCTGGTGCGGCTCACCGCGCCCTTCAACCTGACCGGCCTGCCGGCGCTATCGGTCCCCTTTGGCGCGACGGCCGGCCTGCCAATCGGCGTGCAGGTCGTCGGGCAATGGAATGACGAGGCGCGCGTGCTGGCCGTCGGCCGGCTGCTCGAAGCGGAAGCCCCCACCCTGACCCGAACGTCTCAAACGCTCGCATGGCACTGAAGCGCCGCTCGCGTGGGCCGACGGCCCGCCCCGTAAGCGGGAGAGGGAATTTAGTAGATGAAGCCGATGATCGGAATCGTGCCTGGGATCACGTGCCGGTAGCTGACCCGGCCCCAGCCACCGCCGGTCGGGCTGGCGTAGTTCATCTCTGAGACGAGCCAGCTGCCATCGGCGTAGACCTGCTCCACGTAGGCGACGTGGCCCCAGTAGGGTGACTCCCAGGTGACCATGATGGCGCCCACGCGCGGCGTCGGACCTTCGGGCCGGCCGTAGGCGCGCGCCCGCCCGAACCACTGCCAGGCATTGCCACCCCAGGGCGCCGGCCGTCGGGTGTTGACATACCAGGTGCACTGTCCGAAGGGATAGCTCGCGCCGCCTGAGGAGTACACCGGCGTGACGTACCAGGAGCGTTTGCCGGCGGTCACCGTCTGCGGGTTGGGTTGCGGAACCGATGCCGGCTCGGGACCAACGCCGTAGGGCAGCATCAGGTACTCGTTGACCGGCAGCATCTCCGGATGACGGAGCAGGTTGAACTCGATGATCGCGTCCGACTCCGCACGGTATTTCTGCGCGAGCGAGGCGAGGGTGTCACTCGCGCTGACCTTGACGAGCACGCCATCGACGGGCGGAATGACGACCTCCTGACCCGCGGTCAGATGATCGACCAGCTTGGGGTTGGACCAGAGCAGCGTGTTCACGGATAGCCCGTACTTTGACGCGAGCGCCCGGAGCGTGTCGCCGTCGGCCGCGGTGTACTGAATGATCTCGCGGTGCTTCTCCGCCGGCGGCGTCGCGGGCAGCGCGGGGACGATCAGCGAGCCACTTATCGACCACCCGATGCCATCGACCGCGCGGCCAAAGGGCGCCTGGGCGAGTGCCGTACCTGGCCCCGTGCCACCGGCGAGGGCTGGCGCGGCGCCGACCGGGACGTGGAACACGACCCAGGGCATCGCAGCTGCCATGAGCAGTACGGCTGAGTGTGTTGCAAAGCGCGGCGCAGCGTACTTCAGCGGACGTCCCCCTTACCCCTTCCCTACTGGCCGCTCCATTGCGGCCTACACAGGACAAACTGCTTAGGCACGCTGTGGCTTGCAGCGGGGCGACGAGCTATCACACGCTCGTGACATGACCGTTACCAAAGGACCGTAACCAGCGAAATGGTTGCTCCGTCCAGGTCGGGCCTACAATGCGGGCAATGTCGGACCCGGCAGAGATGTCAGGTCGCGAATTGCTCGAGGCCGCGCTGCGTGGAGCTGCGCCCCCTCCGCCCTACGTTCGCCTCCTGCGCATGCGCTTCATCGCCGTCTCCGATGGCGGCGCGACCTTCGAGATGCCGGCGACCACCGAGTTGTACAACCCGAACAACGTCGTTCACGGGGGCGCGCTCGCGTCACTCGCCGACAGCGCCATGGGGTTCGCGGTGTTCAGCACGCTTCTCCCGGGAGAGAACTTCACGACCGCGGAGCTTCACGTCAATTTCCTCAAGGCCGTGACCGCCGATTCCGGCATGCTGCGCTCGATTGGCCGCGTCGTGCATCGCGGGCAGCAGATCGCAGTGGCTGAGGCGGAGATCGTCGACCAGCAGAACCAGCTGATCGCCCGCGCCAGCTCGACAAACGTCATCCTCACTCGGCGAGTCGCGCCGTCCACCGATGCTGCCTTGCCGGCATCGCCGCAGGAACCGGCCGTGGCAACTGCACAAGCTCCCGCGCGCTTTGCCGCTCCGCCGTCGGCCCTGGAGCGGGCGCCCACGCCGACGGTATCGCCGCCAATGACGACCGAGCTCATCGGGATGGCGCCACTCGCCCGCAGCAAACGGAAGATCCGGACCTTTGCGGGCGATATCGCCTACCTCCGAACGGGACAGGGTCCACCGCTGGTTTTGCTGCACGGGATTCCGAGCTCCTCGTATCTCTGGCGCGATGTCATCGAGCCGCTGTCCGCAACCTTCGAGGTGCTGGCGCCCGACCTGCTCGGCTACGGCGACTCGGACAAGCGCATGGACGTCGATCTTTCAATCGCGGCACAAGCCCGATACGTGGTGGCCTTCATGGAAACGATCGGGGTGCACCAGGCGGCCGTGGCGGGCCACGACATCGGCGGCGGTGTCGCCCAACTGATGGCCGTCGACGAACCTCAGCGGGTAGCCCGCCTCATCTTGATCGACAGCATCGTCGACAACAACTGGCCAATCCCCGACATCGCGCGTCTGAAAGAGCCGGCGTGGGATCAGATCATGGTCAACATCGATCTTCGCAGCGGGCTCCGCAAGGGCCTTGAGGCCGGGATGGTGACGCCCGGTCGGGTCAACGATGAGGTGGTTGACGAGTGGACGCGACCCTTCCAGGACCTGGGCGGCCGGCGCGCCTACCTGCGGGCGGCGCGGGCGCTCAACAACCGCGATCTAACCAGCCGGTCGAAGCACATCGATGAGGTCGAGACGCCGACGTTAATCCTGTGGGGAGCAAACGATGCATTCCTCGAGCCGCGCTGGGCCGAAACGCTCCACCACAAGCTTCGGGAAAGCACGGTTGAGATCATCGATCCCGGTGGGCACTTCCTACCGCTCGATCGGCCCGACGCCGTCGCCGAGGCCATCACGCGGTTTCTGACGACGCGCTAGCTGCGGCGGGCGAGCACCTGGTCGGCAACGGCCGCCGGCGTGGCGGTCCAGGCGGCCAATCGGATAAGCGGTGTGACGCGAGGCCCATGGAAGTCGTCGCCGCCGGTTGCCACCCAACCGTAGGAGGCCGCGACCTTCTGGAAACGATCCATCAACGCGGCACTCTTCGGCCCATAGGGGTCATCGGGTGCCTGCGGATAGGTGACCTCCAGCCCAAGCACCCCTGCCACAGCGCACGCCCGAAACAGTACCTGCAGGTCGCGCACATGACGGTAGACTCCCGGGTGCGCGAGCACTGTGACGCCTCCCGCCGCCGTCACCATATCCACGGCCTCATCCAACGACATCTCAGTGGCGCGCGGAACATGTGCCGCCCCACCTGGTCCCATCACGGCGTACAACTCTTCGCGCGCCACGCCCGGCTGCATTGCCTCGATGGCCGCCACGATATGGGGCTTGCCGACGTTGCCACGCGCGCCGGCGCGCACCGCCTCCCATGTCACCCGGTAGCCGGCCGCCGCCAGCCGGTCGACCGTTTGCCGTTTCTGCGCCTCGCGCGCCTCGCTCGCTTGATGCAGGCGGTTGCGTAGCCGCCGGTTGTTGAGGGCAAAGCCGTAGCCGAGTAGATGGGCGTCGACCAGGCCGCGACCGGGTTCATCTTCGATCGACAGCTCGACGCCTGAGATCATCCGCAGGCCGTGGCCCTCCAGGCTGGCGAGGGCATCGATCCCGGCCAGCGTGTCGTGGTCGGTGAGGGCGATGACGTCGAACCCCGCGGCGGCGTGAGCCGCGACAACCTCTGCAGGTGTGAGCTCACCGTCGCTGAAGATCGTGTGCAGGTGCAGGTTCGCCCGCCCGTTGGATACCTCTGGCAATGGTGGGCATGTTATAACCGTGGGCACCCCTTCATGAGCCCTGACCGCCAGCCGCACCTCAGCCTGGTCCGCCGCCTGGTGGTTGCCAATCTCGACAAGCCCGTTCTCGATGTCATCGACAGCGCGATCGGCTGCCTGGTCCAGGCGCTCGACGCTCGGGCGGCGTTCCTTGGCAAGATCGATGGCGAGACGCTGGAGATCATCGCGGCCCAGGTCGAGAGCGGACCCGCGATCCAGCAGGGTACCCGTCTACCGCTGGAGGATACCTTCGGCGCCGCCGAGGAGGAGAGCGACTCGGGCCTGATCAATGTTCGCGACGCCTCCAAACGCCAGCCCTTCAAGCGGCTGGCCATGCGGCAGCAGTTCGACATCAGCAGCTACCTGGGAACCGAGTTGCGCAACGCGGAGGGAGAGGTGACCGGCACGCTGGCGGTGTTGGGCAAGAGCGCCCGCGTGTTCACCGCGGAGGAGCAGGACCTACTGCTGGTGGTGGCCGGACTGCTCGCCCCGCGACTGCGACCCGGATCAACCTCACTCAACGGCCGGTCCCGCACACCGGTATCCGCGATTCGGCTGGCCTCCGAGGAGGTGAAGGAGCCGCTGGAGATCCTGCGAGGCTACGCGGACATGTTGAGCAACAACGAGGTGCCCCCCGATCAGATGACCGTGGTGGCGCAGCGCCTCGCCCAGCAGTCAGAAACCCTGATGCGGATCGCCGACCAGGTCCTGCTGCTCTCACGGCTTCCGCTGGAGCTGGCCTTCACCGTGCGGGTCTCGCTGGATGCCGTCGCGCAATCAGCGGCGCAGCGGATCCGGCAACGGATGGCAGGCGCCGGCATGGAGCTGCGTCTGCAGCTCGACGCCCACGCGGACGTCTGGGGCGACGCGACCCTGCTCGAGGCGGCGCTCGACGAGATGCTCCATAACGTATTCAAGCACGCGCGGAGCGCGACCGTGGTCCAGCTTCGCCTGCGACAGTCAACCCCCGATCGTTGCCAGCTGATCGTCAAGGACGACGGCCCCGGAATGTCCGCGGACCGGCTGGCTGAACTGTTCAGCCCGCTGACCGAGGAGCAGCCGGCACGCGGCGAAGGGCTCGGGTTGTACCTGCTGCGTCGGGTGGCCGAGGCACATGGCGGCCGCGCCTGGGCCAACAGCCTGGAAGGCAAAGGCACAACCTTCTATCTCGAGCTGCCGGCCGCGTCGCCCGACGGCGACACCGCGCGCGCGTCGGCCGCCGGCCAGAGCTCGGCGTGAAGGCGCACGTAAAGAAGACCTCGCCCCGCCGCACCGCGCGCTGCGACGACCCCCCGCCGGACGCGCTGCTCCACGGCATCGAGGAATTCAACCGCCAGGAGTTCTTCGAGCAGCACGAGACGCTCGAGGGCATCTGGATTCGTGAGCCGGACGAGGTCCGCTATCTCTACCAGGGCATCCTGCAGGTTGGGGTCGGCTTCTATCACTGGCGGCGAGGCAATTGGAAGGGTGCCGTGGCGAAGCTCGGGCACGGGCTGGCCAAGTTGGAGCCGTACCGGCCGGCGTGCATGACGGTCGACGTCGAGCGCCTGGTGCGTGAAACGGCCGTGCTCCGGATCGAACTGGAAGCCCGCGGCCCCGCTGACCTGCCACCATTTCCCCCGGCGCGCTTACCGCGGGTTCATCGCCTCATCGAACCTGTGTAAGGCCGGCGTTACCCGGTCGCGACAACGTTACGAATAGCCGGCCATCCGAATGCGTATTAGATGGCATGAAGCGAAACGTATTCGGCGCGATGATTGTCGCCGGTGGGTTGGCCCTCTACACCAGTGTGGCGGGCTTTGCCGGCAACCTTACGGCCGATTCGGCCAAGGCCGCGGTTAGCGCTTGCGCTAAAACCGTTGTACTGACCGACCCGGCAACCCTGACCGGCGACGCGCGGACCGAGGCGACGGCTCTGAATGCCGAGACCACGGCCGCCCTCGCCGAAATTACGGCGGAGGCGAACAGCAGCATCGACGAGGCTGTCGCTGAAACCAGCGACGAAGGAGACGCCAAGGACGCCACCGCTCTCAACGCGCAGCTAACGGAGATCGTCGCTGATGCCTGCAAGGCAGTCGCGAGCCTGAAGGCGGAGTACGTGGCGGCGATTGCTGAACTGAAGGCGCAGACCGCGGAGGTCAAGCAGCCCGACGTCGAGAAGCAGGATGTCGAAAAGCAGGACGTCGAGAAGCAAGACGTCGAGAAGCCGGAAACCGAGACGCGTGACTCGGCGAAGGCCGGCTCCGACCGCGAGGGAAACGACTAACTAACTCCCTCCCCCATTACGAGAAAGGCGCTCGCCACCCGAGCGCCTTTTTCATTTCTGTCCCCTCCGCGGCACGGGCACCAAGCCGCAGCCCCAAAAGGTCAGCGGTGGCGCGCCAGCCGCCATCGCCGCCATCCACGGCGTCTTCCAACAGTTGCAGAGCGCCGGGCGTATCGAGGTCATTCTCCAGCGCGGCCCGCGCCGCAAAGGCGCTGTCGCCGACGTCCTGGCGTGTCCCGCCAGCCGCCGCACGCAACCGCGCCGTCCAGGCGGCCGCCTCATCGAGCTGGTCGGGTGTGTACTCCCATGGCTCGCGATAGTGATGGCGGAGCAGCAGGACCCGGATGCTGTCGGCGTCGTAGCGGGTCAAAAGGTCGCGGACGAGGACCAGGTTGCGCAGAGACTTGCTCATCTTCTCGCCCTGGTAACGGAGCATGCCGACGTGCGCCCAGATACGCGCGAACGGCCGCACCCCGGTCGCGGATTCCGACTGCGCAATCTCGCTCTCGTGATGCGGATAGATGAGGTCGGCGCCGCCGCCATGGATATCGAGTTGCGGGCCCAGGTGTTCCAGCACCATCGCCGAGCACTCGATGTGCCAACCGGGGCGGCCCACGCCCCAGGGGCTGTCCCACCGCGGCTCGCCAAGGGCACTTACCTGCCAGAGGACGAAATCGAGCGGGTCCTGCTTGCGCGGGTCATTCGGATCGGCGCCGCGCTGCGCGGACAGGGTGATCATCTCCTTGTGGCTCAGCCGGCTCAAGCGCCCGTAATCCGCGATGCTCCCTACGCGGAAATAGACGTTGCCCTCGCGCTGATACGCGTGACCCTGCGCTTCCAGCCTGACGATCAGCGCGATGATCTTTGGGATCGTCTGGCTGGCCCTGGGGAAGACATCGGGGGCGAGCACATTGAGCGCCGCCATGTCGTCGACATAGAGTGCCGTCTCTTTGTCCGCGAGGTGATCCCAGGTGGTACCGAGCTCGCGTGCCCGCCGGATGATGTCATCGTCGACGTCGGTCACGTTTTGCACGTAGCGGACCGGTTGACCGGCCGCGCGCA